>Ga0073934_10004100_pt1 | contig 24900 bp, 25 predicted proteins | sample LarsenN4metaG_FD_76834 | JGI IMG/M metagenome (GOLD analysis project Ga0073934, IMG submission 76834) | Hot spring sediment bacterial and archeal communities from British Columbia, Canada, to study Microbial Dark Matter (Phase II) - Larsen... ... | reverse complement strand
CACCAAGACGTCTCCGCAGTGGAACTTCAACGCTGTCCTTCCGACAATTCCCTCGAACATCTTCAGCTCTCCGATGCAGCAGGCGCTTGCCCCCGGTGACCGCATTGAATTCACCATCGGATTCGACAGCTTCGATCCCGCAAAACCCAACGGCGAATTCATCGTCAACGTCGATCCTTCGAACAGCTTTAACGAGAAGCGCGAAGACAACAACATCGTGAAGCACGTGGTCACGACGGTTCCGTAATCCTATGGGGTACACTGCGGCGCAAGAGAAGATTCTCTCCGCTCACTCTGCTTTTGTTTCCGCTCGTGAAGTGCTTCGCGACGCCGAAGAAGTGCGAAGTCCGGCTCCCCTTTCTTCTCAAATCGCTTTTTCAGTACTCGCTCTGCCTTAGCGAATGTACTTCGGAAGTGCGACCGCAAAGACGTTGCTCCTCTACTTAAAGATGATTCTCTCTGCGCTGTATAGATACTGCGGGAGGATCTAGACGACGAAGGAATAGAATAAACCGACGGGTGCGTGCTTCAAGCAAAAGCCTCCTCCACGTGGAGGGGGTTTTATAAAACCTTCATGATGTCTTAATCGGCAAGCGGTACAGTTGCAAGATGATAGAAACACTCGAGCCGAATGCGACGGAAGGTCGTGTAGACCTTGCCCTCAAAGCTTACCAGGCAGTGATTGCAGTGGGTACGGCGTGCGCCGCAAACCCTACGGAAAGAAATATAGCAAGGCGCAGAGAGATTTATAGAACCGCGATTCGTTTGTTTCGAAGCCTTACGCCAGATGAAACTAAAGCCATTCCCCCTACAGCTCGTACCGTGATTGGAGTTATACAATCGCTCCAGTGAATCTTAAACTACACATCCAAAGTAGCGTTCTTTGCGTTTGATTGGATGAAGCTCTTTCTCGCCGGGACATCGGTGCCCATGAGGATATCGAACACACGGTCCGCATCCTGTGCATCTTCGATGTTGACCTGCTTCAGCACGCGCCGTTCCGGATCCATCGTGGTCTCCCACAGCTCCTCAGGGTTCATCTCGCCCAAGCCTTTGTAGCGCTGCGTGCCCACCTTTTTTGATTTCGGCTTGCTTTTCCCTTTCGCCTCGCCCTCATCTTCCGCCTCGGCTTCCTCTTGTGCAGCCGCTTCAGCATTTTCCTCTGGCACTTCTTCCGCAATCGTCGGGCTTACGCCCAGCTTTTTGTATACCTGATCGCGCTCGGCATCGGAATACGCGTAGTGGGCTTCCTTACCCACAGTGATCTTGTACAAAGGCGGTTGCGCGATGTAGAGGTACCCGCCTTCGATGACGCCGCGGAAGTAGCGGTAGAAAAGCGTAAGCAGGAGCGTTCTGATGTGCGCCCCGTCGACGTCCGCGTCGGTCGCGATGATGATCTTGTGGTAACGCAATTTCCCGATATCGAACAGGTCGCCGATTGCTGTGCCCATCGCGACAACCAGGTTTTTGATCTCTTGGCTTGCGAGCATCTTATCCAGTCGCGCCCGCTCTACGTTCAATATCTTTCCTCGAAGCGGAAGTATGGCTTGCGTCCTGCGGTCTCGTCCCTGCTTCGATGACCCCCCTGCGGAATCTCCCTCTACGATGAACAGTTCCGACTCCGACGCATCCTTGCTCTGACAATCGGCAAGCTTGCCCGGCAGCGTCATGCCGTCGAGCGCCCCTTTGCGGAGGACCGAATCCTTCGCCGCCTTCGCCGCCTTCCTCGCCTTCATCGCAAGGACCGCTTTGCCGATTATGGCGCGCGCTTCGTCGGGATGAGTCTCAAGGAAATCCGCGAATGCCTCTGAAAAAACCGTATTGACTGCGCCCTGTGCTTCGACCGATCCCAGCTTTGATTTGGTCTGTCCTTCGAACTGGATCTCACGAAGTTTAACCGACACGATCGCGGTCAGACCTTCAAGCACGTCGTCCCCAGTGAAGTTGTCCTCGTCCTTGCCCGAGCCGTTCTTCTTCGAGTAGTTGTTGAGTGTCCGGGTAAGCGCGGTCTTGAAACCCGTGATATGCGTACCACCTTCGGAGTTATACGTATTGTTTGCAAATGCAGTGATGCGCGCGGATATATCGTCAACATATTGAAGCGCGACTTCGACGACGACGCCCTCCGCTTCTTTCTCTACATAAAAAACGGTGTCATGAACAGGCTTCTGGAAACGGTTGTTGTAAGTCACGAGCGACTTCAATCCCCCTTCGAAATAGAAGGACATCGAGGGAATCAGAAGCTCGAGCTCGCGGAAGTAGCGCACATCGGCGAGGTCGATCTTGCCCGGGTATTCGCGTGCATCGAGGACGGAGATGCGCACACCTTTCACCAGGTATGCCTGCTGCCGGAGATGAGAGATGATGCGGTTCCAATCGTACTTGATCTCGGGGAAAATCTGCGTGTCCGCGTCGAACGTGATGACCGTGCCGCGCCAGTCGCTTGATCCGACTTTTTTCACTTTTCCTTTCGGCTTGCCGCGCACGTATTCCTGGATGTAGTATCCGCCGTCGCGGTGGACTTCCGCCTTGGCGTAGGACGAAAGCGCGTTCACGACCGATACGCCGACGCCGTGCAATCCTCCTGATACTTTGTACCCGTCGCCGCCGAATTTGCCTCCTGCATGAAGCGTCGTCATGATCGTCTCGAGCGCAGACACCTTGGTCTGTTTGTGGATATCAACCGGGATGCCGCGCCCGTTGTCGGCGACGCGCACGCGATTCCCAGGAAGAAGCGTTATCTCGATATCATCAGCGTGGTTGCCCATCGCTTCATCGCGCGAGTTATCAAACACTTCCCAGATGAGGTGGTGTAGGCCGTCCAACCCCGTCGTACCGATGTACATGCCGGGGCGTTTGCGCACCGGCTCCAATCCCTCAAGGACGGTGATGGATTCTGCGCTGTATCCGCTTGATTTTTTCGCTTCCTTCGCTGGTTTCGCTTTCGGCATGTATAAAGAAAAAAGGGCCCTTTGGCTCCCTATATTTTAGCATGTTTTCGCTCGCTTTTCAGGGCTTATGTTCCCCAAAAAGCCCCTATATCAGCCCTGTTCTGCTTACCCTCAAATGCTATCTTCTCTGCCGCCGCATAGGCCTTCGATTTCGCCTCCTCAGGAGTCTTCCCGACAGCCGATACCGCAAGCACTCGCCCGCCTGAAGTCACCACTGCGCCGTCCTTAAGCGCCGTTCCCGAATGAAACACCACCACGTCAGGGTCTTTCTCCGCTTCTTCGACGCCGACTATCGGAAAGCCCTTCTCATAATGTCCGGGATATCCGCCTGAAGCGAGGACAATCGTGACGACGGAATCCGTCGACCACACGACATCGGTGGTTTCAAGTCGTCCTTCGATACACGTAAGCATGATTGCGACAATATCGGATTGCAGAAGCCGCATGTATGACTCGCACTCCGGGTCCCCGAATCTGGCATTGAATTCCAAAACCTTGAACTTCCCGTCGGCTACCATAAGCCCGGGAAACAAGATACCGGAAAACGGATACCCGCCATCGCGCATTCCCGTGAGGACCGGGATGATCACGTCATTCATGACGCCAGTCGAAAAGGCGGCCGGTACGGCAACGGGCGCGATCGTCCCCATCCCTCCCGTGTTTGGTCCCTCGTCACCGTCAAATACGCGTTTATGGTCGCGCGCCACGGGAAACATCTTTGCCGTCCTTCCATCGCAAAACGCATGAATCGATACTTCGCTTCCGCGGATAAATTCTTCGATAACTACGATCTTCCCTGAAGACCCGAACTTTTCGTTAAGCATGAAAGAGCGAAGCGTGCCTTCGGCCTCGTCCATCTTTTCGGTGATAACGACACCCTTCCCTAACGCAAGGCCATCGGCTTTGATGACCACCGGAACCTTTGCTTCTTCAAACAGCGTGCGCAGGTGATCGAAAGCCGACTGAAAATCGCTGAATGTCTTCGAGTGTGCGGTTGGTATGCCGTGCTTCACCATGAATTCCTTGGCAAACGCTTTTGACCACTCCAATCGCCCTGCCGCTTGTGACGCGCCGAAAGCATGGATTCCGGCAGAAGCCAGAGCGTCCACCATTCCCTGGGCGATGTAATCGTCCGGCGCAACGACCACCAACCCTATGTCCTTTTCTTTCGCAAAATCAACGACCGCCTGATTGTTCTTGATATCGAGTGGCACGTTTTCCCCAAGAAGTGCCGTTCCCGCGTTTCCGGGAGCGATATAGAGTGCGCCGCACTGAGGGGATTGCTTTACCTTCCACGCGAGCGCGTGTTCCCTTCCTCCTCCTCCTATGATGAGGATGTTCATCCCGACAGTATAATGTGCGCAATGGCCCTGAACCACACGTCCCGGGAGCTTGAAGAGAAGCTGGCATCCGGCTGGACGGGAAGCCGCATACTTTCGCTTACCGACAATGTCTTCGCATTCGCGATGACCCTCCTTATCCTGAACTTCGTCATTCCGGCGGACTTTGCGTCAGAAAGCCTGCCGCAGCTGTTCGCGAACCTCTGGCCCCAATTCTTGACCTATTTCATGAGCTTCGCGGTTCTCGGAACGTTTTGGGTTGGTCACCATAACCTGATCAGCCTTGTAAAGCACGTGGACCGCAAATCGCTCTGGATCAATATCGTATTTTCAAGTTTCATCGTCCTCATCCCCTTCAGCACCGGCATCCTCCGGATCTACTACACGGATCAGATCGCGATCATGGCGTACGGAGTGAACCTCATCATCTGCGGGCTTGCCGCCTATTGGTTCTGGGCACATGCAGTGAAATGCCGGTTGGTACGAGATGATATATCTCCCGAAATGATTTCCATCATGCGCTACCGGATCGTCGTACCCGTTGCGGTAGCCGTTCTCGTGACGCTGTTCGGTTTTGTCGAACCGATCGTCAGCCTCTTCCTTTTCGCCGCGCTCTTTTTCCTAGTGACCATACCCACAAACAGCGACAGCGTTGTTCAAGCGATCGCGCGCTTTTCGGCAAAAAGAAAGGCATGAAGGTACTTTTCGTATGCCGAGCGAACGCTGTCAGAAGCCAGATGGGCGAGGCGTTCTATAACTCGCTTTCGGGAACTAATGACGCGAAAAGCGCAGGCGTCGAGCCGGAACATTCGATTATGAAGGACGACCCTCGTCTCCCTCCGCTTCCGCTTCAGGCCATGAACGAGGTCGGGATAGATCTTACTGAGGCGCGTCGCAAGAAGATAACTGAAGCGATGGTGGACGAGGCCGATGCGGTCATTGTCGTCCTTCGCGACACTGAGTTCCCGCTGCCTGCCTATCTTGAGCATTCCCCGAAACTCGTCCGATGGGACGATATTCCTGACCCCAAAGGCACCGACATCGAGACACACCGCGTCGTACGTGACGCGGTGAAAAAGAAAGTAATGGACCTTCTGGCTATGGAAACCGCTCGTTAAGGAATCGTTCCGTCTCACTGGGCGACAGAAGCCGTACGATCTTCTTCATATCACCGGCGAATGAAAGCGAATCCTCGATATCGGGTCGTTCCCCTCGAGATAGGAGGAGGAAAAGGCGTCTCCACTTGAAACGCTCCCGCGACTCTTCCGGGAGTTCCGGACGTGCGACCTTCCGATGCTTGAGCCACCGGTCGACATACCGCAACGCAGCACGGACTCCTGGGTAATCGAGGTAGATGACAAGGTCGGCCTGGGCTAAGCGCTCCGCCATCTTCGGGTTGATCCATCCTTCGATGATCCAGGAATCGTTCGTGGCAAGGATATCCGCGTGTTTCCTAAGGTATTCCTCCTCAGGCACCTCTTCCCAATTTCCTTTCCAGAAAAGGGAGTCCATATGAAAAAGCGGGAGTCCGGTTTTCGCTGCCAGGCGGCGTGAAAGGGTGCTTTTACCCGCTCCGGTAATGCCTAATATCGCGATTTTTTTGTACTGCACAGAAAAATTGTATCAAAAGTCTTCCAATCCCTTGAACGGATCGCTCTCGTACGTAGTGATGCCGTGCTCCACGAGAAGCTTACCTACCCCTTCAACGAAAGACGGCGACCCGGCTATATAGTAGTGTGCATCGGGTTTGAATGCAGTCGCACGGGCTAACCCCTCTAAAAAATTGCTTCGCGTCAACGGGATGTACGCGTCGGCAAGTCGCGTCGCTTCTTCCCGATACAGGTAATCTGCTCTCGCGACGTGAAGCAGCGTTGCCTTGACCGGAAGCGAGCGATGCGCGCGATCGCGAAGCATCGAGATGAAAGGGGTGATACCGACTCCGCCAGCGATCATGACGGCGTTTTGTGTCGTAGGCGGCCAGGTCATATGGTTTTTAATCTTAAAGAGCGTCACCGTGTCGCCTTCCTTGAGAGCGCTTAATGTCTGCTGATAGTCGCTCCGAGAGGAACTGTCGACACCAAACACGATATCCGCTTCATGCGGAGCTGACACGAACGAGAATTCCCGGACGGAGCGCACACCCTCCGGCATCCCGGCGAGGCGAAGATGGCCATACTGGCCCGCGATGTAGGAGACAGGATTCACTGGGCGGAATACATATGTATAGATATCGCCGAATTCACGGATACGCCGCACGAACGCGAGGGTTGTTTCCGGCCACTGCGGTTTCTCCTCCATGGGAGGGTCATTGTAGCAACGCCGAAGCTAGGGGGCGATATCCTTCGTGGTCAATATACGCTTTTCGACACAAACCCCATTGCCGTCAACGGCATAGCAATACACTTCCCCCGTCGCGATTTCAAGCAAGGGAATGGCTTCCTCGCTCACGTTCTCCAGATGTTTTACCAAGGCCCGTAGGGAATTACCGTGGGCCACGATTAAGACGCTTTTCCCGCTCTTGAGTTCAGGAAGTATGTTTTCCGTGTAATACGGAACGACACGAGCATGAACGTCTTTCAATGTTTCTCCTCCCTCGATTTCAGAATCCCATCCGCGGCGTATCCTCTGAAACTCCGCCTCCCCCATCTGCTTTTGCGCCTCCCATTTATTGAGACCCGTGAGAACGCCATAGTGCCGCTCATTGAGCGCGGCGTGCTGTACCGGTTCGTGCGGGATACCCAATACATCGCGCATCGCAACGTACGTCTCATGGGCTCGCTTCAATGCGGACGTAAACACCCGATCTATAGAAAATCCCTTCAATGCCTGGCCTGCCTTTTTCGCTTCCTCGATGCCTTTTTCTGTAAGGCCCACATCGACATAGCCGGTCCATTTACCGAGCTTATTCCACTCCGACTGCCCGTGCCTGACTAAGATGAGATGCGCCATATTCAGATATTGAGATTAAATTCGTGTACTGAGCCGTTGCGTATAAGTCGTTCGACATCCCGACCATAGAGATGCTGAAGCAAACGAATTACCCCTCCATGCGCTACGATTAGAACGGGCTGTCCTCCCTCTTTCTGGACTATATCTTTAAAGCTCGCGAACAGGCGATGCTTAACGTCTTCGACCGACTCTCCTCCAAAGGAGCGGTAATCGTATTCCTGCCGGTCATCTTTCTGGTGAAGAGAACCGTCAGGATCAAAAGATGACCACTCCTTTCCTTCCAGCGAACCGAATCCTCTTTCTCGTAACCGCGCGTCGTAATACACCGGTAATCCTAAATCCTTGTTTAATATCTCAGCGGTCTGTTTCGTTCCCAAGAGATCGGAGGAGTATATGGCGACGATATCTTTGGGTAATCTTTTACCGCCTCTTCGATCTGCCTTTGCCCTTCCTCAGTGATAGGGATATCCGCCTGACCGGTAATGAGATCCGTTCCATTCCGCGCCGTCTTTCCGTGTCGAATGATATAGAATTTCATAGAATTACTTTAGCGAGAGAACGCATCTTTCGCAAAAATAGCTCTATCGCCGAGCGACTCTTCTATCCGAAGAAGCTCGTTGTATTTTGCCGTGCGGTCGGTGCGTGATACCGATCCGGTCTTTATCTGGCCGCATCCCAAACCCACCGCGATATGCGCGATCGTCGTGTCCTCCGTCTCGCCTGATCGGTGCGATACGACCGACCTCCACCCTGCTTCGTGCGCTCTATCGACCGCGGCAATCGTCTCAGTAAGAGTTCCTATTTGGTTCACCTTTATAAGGATGGCGTTTGCCGCTTTTTCGTTTATAGCCCGCTCCAAAAACTTCGGGTTCGTAACCAGTAGGTCGTCCCCTACAAGCTGGATGCTGCCGCCAATACGCGCGGTCATTTCAGTCCATCCCTGCCAATCGCTTTCTCCCAGGCCGTCTTCTATCGAAAGTATCGGGAACTCTTTCGCGAGCGATTCATACGTCGAAATCATCTCGCCCGCATCAAGCGTTTTCCCTTCGGTATTCAGATGATATTTCCCCTCTTCTAAAAGCTCAGAAGACGCGACATCGAGCGCGAACGCGATATCTTTTCCTACGGTGTATCCCGCAGACGCTATAGCTTCGGAGATAAGCTCCAGCGCTTCCCTGTTTCCGTTTTTCACAGCAGGCGGGGGCTCGCGGACGACCCCACTTGGATTTCCTAGCGTCGGGTACGACGAAGGAAATCTCAGCGCATACCCACCCTCGTCCCCTACCGTCGTCCCATATCCGCGGCCCGCAAGGACTTTTTTCAAAGCATGGAATGTTTCCGCCATCATACGCACCGCCTCGCGAAACGTGGGCGCACCAACGGGCACGATCATGAATTCCTGGATATCGGTCGAACCTGCCGCGTGCTGCCCGCCGTTTATGACATTACATAACGGCATCGGCATCAAAAAATGATCCGTATCACTGTACCCATATATGGGTACACGGGGACGACCCGATAACGAACGGACATGTTGATACAAAGGAATCTTTTTTCCGAGCGCCGCGGCTTTTGCCGCGGCAAGGGATACAGCAAGGATGGCGTTTGCCCCCAGACGACTTTTATTTTCAGTCCCATCAAGCGCGATCATCGTTTCATCAAGCTTCTGCTGATCCGACACATCGAGTCCAATCACTGCTTTCGCTATCTCCCCTCGCACGTTCGCGACTGCTTTCTCCACGCCTTTCCCGCTGTAGCGAATCCCGCCATCACGCAATTCGTGCGCTTCATGCGTTCCGGTTGACGCCCCTGACGGTGATATCGCGCGCCCCATCACACCGGAGTCCAAGATGACATCCGCCTCCACTGTCGGATTCCCCCTCGAATCCAATATTTCCCGAGCTGTAACGTCGCGAATACGCATGGTATGCGCATCATTCTAACAGCACCCTGATTCCTTGAATAATGGACGCCGCTTCCCTACACTGAGGCAAATGGATATCAAGATACCTCGCGATGAGGAGCAGAAACTGAAGCAGCATCTTGCGGGCCGCACGGACCAGGAAGCGCGCCGCATCGAACGGTATCTGGCCATGTCTGACCTTCCCCGCACTCCGGGAAGTCCGCTCTTTGAGATGATCGAGCGGGTGAAGAAAGTCCCTTCGCTTGAGGGGCTCGACATCATCGAGATTCCGGAAGTAGTCCCCGCCTCGGTGTCGTTTGATCTATTTGACTTTGCGGCGGATCACCCTGCGCGCTCAAAGTCGGATACATACTACGTTGACGACGACAATATCCTCCGCACCCACACCACCGTTTCCTGGTACTACTACCACTCGCATCCGTCGGTCGTCGAGCGGATGAAAAAAGGAGAAATATTGGGTGCACTGTGCTTCGGAAAGGTGTACCGGAAGGATGAAATTGACCGCCGCCACATGAATATCTTCCACCAGGTGGACGGATGGAAGATACAGCCGGATTCCATGGGCATCATGCCCTTGGACGAGTTGAAGCGCGTCCTTTCAGAAGTCGTCGAAAGCGTATTCGGCAAAGGCATCGAATACCGCTTCTTGGACGACACATTCCCCTACACGGACCCGTCAACGCAGGTCGAGGTGAAGGTGAATGGCGAATGGGTGGAAATCCTGGGTTCAGGGATGATCAAGAAGAGCGTGCTTTCGAAATTCGGCGTCGAGGGTTACAACGGCTGGGCATTCGGTTTCGGGTTGGAGCGCCTGGCGATCATCAGCATGAAGCTGCCGGACATCCGACTCTTGTGGTCAACGGACGAACGGGTGAAGAAGCAGCTCGTCCTGGGACAGGAGTTCAAGGAAGTAAGCCGTTTCCCCGCTGTCGTGCGTGATGTGTCGTTCATCGTGCCGAAGGATTTCATCCCGAATAACTATTTCGATCTCGTACGCGACATCCTAGGTGACATGGCCGAGCAGGTAGAGCTTCTCGATAAATATGAGAACGACGCGAAGTTCGGGGCGGATAAGATAAGTTATGCCTATCGCATCACGTATCGCTCGCTTGAGCGGACGCTCACGAATGCTGAGGTCGACCAACTGCATAAGAAACTGGAACAAGCCACTGTCGATTTATACGGCGCGACCATCCGCTAGTCCTGTTTTTCACGCACGTCTCATCACACACGCCTATAATGAAAACGGCTACACATAGAGCCGCTTTTCTGGTAGACTGACCCGAACACCTGACATGAATCTTGCGCTGGATATCATCATTTACCCGCTTTTGTTTGTCGCGCTTTTCTTCGAAGTGTTCGCACTTCTGAGTTTCTTCGATAAGGACGCGGTCGCGCGGCGCAAGCGGCGTGAAAACGTTTCGTATCCGACCGTTTCGATCATCGTCCCCTGCTTTAACGAAGGATCTACGGTCAAAGGGACGGTGGATTCGCTTCTTGCGGTCGATTACCCCAAGGACAAGTTTTCTATCATCCTCGTGAACGACGGCTCGACTGACGATACCGCGGACGTGATGAACAGCTACTCGGCGAACCCCCAAGTAGCGGTCCTGCATCAGGCAAACAGCGGAAAGCACGTCGCTTTGAACAACGGCATCGCGCATGCAACAAGCGAGTTCGTAGGATGCCTGGACGCCGACTCGTTCGTGACACCGCAGGCACTGAAGCGCGTGATGGCGAATTTCGATGACGACAAGATCGGTGCGGTCACCTCTTCGTTGTCGGTGCATGCGCCGAAGACGCTATTGGAGCGTATGCAGGAGGCGGAATACCTCTTCGGCATCATGCTTCGCCATTCCATGGCGACCTTTAACGGCCTCTACGTTACCCCGGGACCGTTTACCGTTTTCAGGAAAAGGGTTTTTGAAGAGCTTGGTCCCTTCCGCTCGGCCCATCAGACCGAAGACATGGAAATAGCGCTCCGTCTGCAACGTGCCGGCTGGAAGATACAGAACGCCCCGTCGGCATCAGTGTTCACCAAAGCGCCAACGACGGTGACCGGCCTCGTAAAGCAGCGTACGCGCTGGTCGACGGGCTTTCTGCGGAACAGCTTTGACTACCGGGACCTTATCGGAAATCCGAAACGAGGGGTGCTGGGGCTATTGGTGCTACCGCTCGCGTACGTTTCCGTATTTTCCGGCATCCTGCTTCTTGTTATCTCGATGATCCGGACCACAGAGGCAGCGTGGAATTATGTCGCTCGAGCGCTTGAAGTCCCTTTCACTTGGGATATGAGCGCGCTTACCTTCGATTGGTTCTTCCTCCCTATTTCGACCATTTCAATACTTTCCATGGTCGCTCTCGCGATCGTGTTCGCATTCATATTCATCGGAGCAAAGATCGCAGAAAAAGATACCCGCTTCGGGATCTCGCTCATCCTCTACTTCCTTGTATATAACTTCATCGCAGCGATCTGGCAGGTCCGTGCTGTCGCTGACGTCATCACCAACACCAAAAGGTCGTGGCGCTAAGTGCGCGTGACTTCACGCCGCCTTGTCGGTATACTGCCTCGTTATGAGTCCGGCTTTGAAAAACGCCCTCCTTGCCTTTGTTATCGCAAGTCTCATCTTCGGTACCGGTTTCTGGGTATCAAACCTCGTCAATCAGGCACGGGTGAATGAGATCCAGACGATTCAGGAGCGGATCGCGACCGACACCCTTTCCCTGGAAACGCAATTCGACCTTCTTGCCCGCCTTTCATGTGACGCTATTACCGAAAATTCCATCCTCTCGAAGGAGCTTAACGACCTTGCGGAGCGCCTGGATTACACGGAGCGGGAACTCGGAAGCAAGAACTCGACCGTGATTCTTTTGAAGCGCCAGTATTCCCTGCTTCAGATCAAGGACTACCTGCTGATGCAGCAGGTCGCATCCAAGTGCAACCTGAAGCCGGTGTTCATCCTGTACTTCTACTCGAACCAGGGCGATTGCGATAAATGCGATTCGGCAGGCAACGTGCTCACGTACCTTCGTAAGACGTACGAAGAGTTGCGCGTGTACGCATTCGACTATCACCTCGACTTGGGCGCATTACAGACGCTCATATCGATAAACAAGATAGAATCCGACTTTCCGGCCTTCGTCATCAACGGGAAGACCTATTACGGTCTTTCCGACCTCGAGGCGATAGAAAAAGTCCTGCCGTTAGACAAACTAGCAACTTCGACCCCGCCACGCGCAAATTAGTGCCTAAAGGCCCTCACAGAAGTGAAGACCATCGCTATGCCGGCCTTGTCGGCCGCTTCGATTACTTTCGCGTCATTTACCGAACCCCCCGGCTGGATGACCGCGGTAACACCGGCGTTTAAAAGTACTTCAAGCGCGTCAGGGAACGGGAAAAACGCGTCGGATGCCGCGACCGCGCCTTTCATCTTTTCTCCTCCTTTTGATACGCACAATTCCGCGCACCGCTTCCTGTCCTGCTGACCCGCGCCGGAAGCGATAAGGGTTTCGTTTTTCGCGGCGACGACGGTATTCGATTTCGTAGAACGGCATACCGCCCACGCGAACAAAAGGTCGTCTATTTCCGCATCCGTCGGGGCGCGTTTGGTTGCAACCTTGAGCGAATCCCTAGTTATTTCCTTCGTATCACCACCTTGGACCAATATTCCCCCGCGGATCTTGTGGTACTGCTCCGCGGATGACGGTATCGGATTATTAAGAGCAGGATTCACCATGACGCGGATATTCGGCTTCTTTGCGAACACCGCCTTCGCTTCATCCGTAAGCGAAGGCGCCATAAGAATCTCAAAGAAATTTTGGATCATCTTCTCGGCAAGAGCACCATCCACCTCGCGGTTGACCGCCATGATGCCACCGAATGCGGCCAAGGGATCGCCCTCGTACCACGCCGCTTGGTAGGCATCGCCGAGAGTGTCGCGGCGTGCCGCGCCGCAGGGATTCGTGTGTTTTACGATAACGCACGCGGCCTTTTCTCCGCCAAGATGAGAGAGCGCGAACAGCGCCCCGTCCATATCCAGGTAGTTGTTGTATGAAAGCTCCTTCCCCTGAAGGAACGCGAACTTCCCTATCGCAAGAGGGTCAGTGTCGCCATCATTGGTCTCGTAAAAATGTCCCTCCTGATGCGGATTTTCCCCGTAGCGGAGCTTCTGTCCCTTACCTAGCTTAAAGAGGTCCATAGAAAGCCTCATTGTAGCAAATTATCGGTCTTTTATGACCTCTAAGAGAGCGGAAACCGACTCTTCAAGTGAGAGGGTTGAATTATCAATAACGATACATCCGCCCCCCGTACACTTCTCGCGAAGGAATTTTGCCCAATGCATCATGGCATCGCTTGCGAGTTCGGGTTGTCCACGCCTGGTAAGGCGCTCCCTTCGCACTTCGTCCGAACAGTCGAAAAGCACGATCTTATAGTCTGAGATACCAACCTCTCTGCAAGCTTCCTCGATGAAAGTTGGGCGTGTTTGCGCGTCCAATATAATCTTTTCTCCTTCCGCTTCTTTGAGGCGATGCCCCCACTGTATGGTTTTCACGCGTTGCCACTCCTCGCTTGTTCCGTATTCTTTTGCCATATCTTCTAAAGATGGCACGCCGATACTGTCAAAATAGAAAAACCTAAGGCCCGGTATACCGCGGTTTTCTGCCTCCTTTGCGGCGGTAGTCTTTCCTGCACCTCAGGCACCGATGAGAAAATAAAGGATTTTCACGTTGGAGCCGCCTCTCGGGCTCGAACCGAGGACCTACGGTTTACAAAACCGTTGCTCTACCAACTGAGCTAAGGCGGCGACAAGGCTATTGCCCTTCTATTGTTGTACCATCTTCCTTCTTTTTGTCAGGTGTGATGGTCTTTAGAAACTGCGACGGTTCTTTGCCGTTGCCGACCGGCGCATTCCGGCGCATCTGGTGCGATAAACGCGAAAGCGGCCGTTCGATAGCGCGTAATACCTGGACCGCAAGCACCACGATCGCGTGGCTTATAGCGTGTCCGAGTTTCAGAAATTCGGTCCTGAAGTGATGCGGGATATCCCCCATAACCGCAGTCCGGTACGCGTGAAGCACGTGCTGGTCGGCCTCCTCTCTCGCATGCGCCCAGACTTTAACACCCCGCTTTTCCTCTTCCATCCGGAAGAGCACATAGGCGATCATCAGCACAAGCGATACGAAAAATGTGATCGCCGCCCACATACCTATTTTATCGAAAAGCGGACGAACTTCTCTACTTCAACCCGCTCACCGAACTTCTGCACCGCCCCCTCGATAAGCTGGCGGATAGTCTTCTCCGGATCCTTGATATAGGGCTGCTCCATAAGCACGATGCCTTTCAGATATGCGTCTACCTTCCCGTTCAATATCGTCTCTTTCATGTTTTCTGGCTTCCCTTCCACCTCTTTGACGAAGAGATTCCGTATCTCCTCCAACTTCTCCGCAGGGATCTCATCCCGTGTCAGGTACAAGGTGTTTGAAGCCGCAACCTGAAGCGCGATCTCGCGGGCCAGTGTGCCAAACTCATCGTTCTTGGATACGAAATCTGTCTCTGAGCGGAGGACCACCATTGAGCCGACCTCCTTGGTCGCGTGGATATAGGACGCGACAGTACCGGCGCCGAGCGTGCGGTCTCCCTTCTTCGCCGCGATCTGGCCGCTTTTCTTCGAAAGGATCATGAGCGCTTTCTCCTTATCGCCGCCCGCTTCTTCAAGCGCAGCCTTGCACTGCATCACGGAAATGCCCGTCATATCCCGAAGTTCCTTCACCTGCTCTGATGTGATTGCCATATTGTTTCAAACTATAACAGAAATATTAACCTGTCTGTTCCTCCTATCGCCTGGTTCAGAAACTTCACCATCGGTGATTCCCGTCTTCGCGGGATCGGAAAAATAGGAAATCAATTTCCTATTTTTCCCTGCGTTCCTTCCTTGTACGCTTCGACGACCTGATTCAGGAAGAACTTTACGCTCTCGCGGTTCGCATCGTTCCCCACGATCGGATACTGGACTTCTGAAAGATCGCAGTCGGAATTCATGATGCCGACTACCGGGACTTTCGTAAGATTCGCTTCCTTAACCGCAATCGCTTCGCGGCGCGTGTCGACGACGATGAGTGCGTACGGCAATGTATCCATCGAAGCGATGCCGCTGAAGTTCGCTTCCAATTCAGCGATCTCGCGGTCTATGAGCAGGCGCTCCTTCTTGGTGTATTTCTTCGCTAGGGTCCCTGCTTCACGATCGCCAGTCAATTCCTGCATGCGCTTCACGCGGCGGCGTATCTCTTCAAAGTTCGTGAGGGTCCCGCCAAGCCAGCGTCCGGCAACATACGGCATGGAAAGCTCTCCTGCCGCCTCTTTGACGATCGCCTCCATTTCCGGCTTTCCGGAAACGAAGAGGATGGTCTTGCCTGAAGCACCTAGCGAGCGGACGAACCCGAGAGCGTTTTCAAGTATCGGGGCGGTTTTGGTGAGATCCAGGATGTCGGTCTTGTTCTTGGAGCCGTACACCAGGCCTTTCATGGTCGCGTGGCGGCGGGAACGGGAATACCCGAAGTGGGCCCCTACCTTGAAGAGGGCGTCGACCAGCGGATTCGTGCTGTTTACCATGGGGGCTACTCTAGCATGGAGGCCCTCTTTATTCAACGCCAGCGTCGGCCCTGGCGGCCAGGGTTTCCATGATTGCGTCAAGCTCCCCTTCCAGGATCTTAGGGATGTTGTGCCACGATTCCTTGATACGGTGGTCGGTCACCCGGTCCTGCGTGAAGTTATAGGTCCGTATCTTCTCCGACCTGTCGCCCGTGCCGATCTGGCTTTTCCGCTCCGCGGCGTGCTCCTTTGCGGCCTTTTCCTCCGCAAGCGTCTCGAGTTTTGCCGCAAGTATGGCAAGCGCCTTGTCGCGGTTCGCCTTTTGCGAACGCTCGGACTGGCTTCTGACCTCAAGACCTGTCGGTCTATGGATGAGGCGGACGGCAGTCTCCACCTTGTTCACGTTCTGTCCGCCTGCGCCCCCGGCGCGCGAGAATTCCATATCGATGTCGGCCATGTTCAGTTCGAACTTGGGGTGCGTACGTATGGGAAGGATCGCGACCGACGCGGTTGACGTATGCACGCGTCCCGACTTTTCGGTTTCAGGGATGCGCTGCACGCGGTGCACGCCGGTTTCCCACTTCAGTAGCCGATATGCATCCTTCCCGCGTATTTCGATCGCCGCTAATCCTTCATCAAGTAGCTTTGTCTCGTACCCCTTTTTCTCTGCGTACTTCAGGTACATGCGTGCAAGTTCAGTGGCGAAAAGCGCCGCCTCATCCCCTCCTGCGCCTGCCCGGAATTCCATGACGACCGCGTACGGTTCATCGCCCTCGCCCGCCTGCGGCGCAAGGATCTCTTCCATCTGGCTCATGAGCGCTGCGGCCTGCGTTTCAAGCTGCGCGCGTTCCTCTTGTGCAAGTTCGGCAAGCTCGGGGTCCTTCTCTAATTCCTCTACGCGGGCAAGTTCCGCCATAAGGCGGTCGTACTCCGCGGCAAGGTAGGCAGTCTTAGGGTTCTCGCGGAACTCGGAGATGCTGTCGTCGGCTTGAGCCATATACAAAAAGATACACCGTTTTTCACGGTGTATGGAGCCTGGTATCTAACTTCGCTTACGGGCAGCGGTTCGCTTCTTGAAGCGGTCCACGCGGCCTGCGCGGTCAAGCGTCGTTTGCTTTCCGGTATAGAAGGGGTGCGAGGCGGATGAGATCTCGACGATATAGAGCGGGTACGTCGTTCCGTCAACGACTGTCGTTTCATCCGTATCGACAGTCGAACCGATGATGAATTGCGTGCCGCTACCTGCGTCCTGAAAGACGACCTGGCGGTAGTTTTTTGGGTGGGTATCAGCCTTCATTGTCGAAGCACTATAGCAAAACAAGCGCTATATGCAACACCGTGGTTACTGTTCCTGGTAGGTCGGCAGGATGCGTACGGTGGTCGAAGTCGCATAGGAAGTACTTAATTTGGTACACGAAAGCGTATAGGTGCTTTGGTTCTGAAGGTCGTTCAGCGGCCAGGTTCCGGTAAGGCCGCTTGCGACCACCCCGGGCCCTATGACCGAACAGCTGTCCGACGTGCCACCAGACCACGTGAGCGTACTATCCCCGCCCGGACGTACGAACGCGGGATTTACGGTAATCGAAAGAGTCGGGGCGACGTTCACAGTAACCTGCGCGCTTCCGTAACCGTTCAAGTCGGGGTTCGGGCTCGTGTCGGTGCATGTGATGCCATAGGTGGTGGTCACGGCCGGGGTTACTTGCACGCCAGGTGTACTCCTGTTGGTAGCACCTTCCGTTGAAAAGCCCGACCCGCTGCAAGAGTCAGCACCGGATGAAGACGTCCACGTAAGGTAAGAGGATTGCCCGGCGATGATAGTCGTCGGAGTCGCGGTCAGCGTCACGGTCGGAGCGGTCACAATAGGTGTCGATTCGTCTGTGTGACCCGGGTTATGCGTACCCGGATTGTTCGGATTTCCATCCGTATGGCAGTTTGCTTCTGCGATGTCTATGGCACCATTACCGTTATTATCCCGTCCATCGCTGCATTGCGGACGTACTCCGACCGTAGTTGACGCGCTCGCCACTCCGCCCCCGCTTATCGCGCAGTCTACCTGGTAGGTGGTCGTTGCCGCTGGTGACACGGACCGAGTGCCGCTGGTCGCGCTATTGGTAGTAAACCCGGTTCCGGTACAGCTCGTGGCGTTAAGCGATGACCATGTCAAGGTCGAAGATTCACCCGTGCCGACGTTCTGGGGATTGGCGGTCAACGTCGCGCTTGAAACGTTAACCGTCACGCTTTCCGTCCACGAGCCGTTCACGTTAGTACCGGTATATGTATACGTCGTTGTTGTCGTCGGGGATAGGGTCCTGGATCCGCTGATGGCGGTCACGGTCTGATCCGGAACCCAGGTGCTTGTGGTTTGTGTGCCGCATCCTGCTGCCGCGATCTGCGATTTCCCGGGTCCGAAGACGAGGTAGGTGTGCTCCATCCCGTCGTCATTCCCGCCGCCCCCGGTGCACGGCACATACGTAGTCGTCGTCTCGTAATGGCCGGGAACGAATATCGTGTTGCTGAAATTCTGCGTCGTGAACGTGCCTTGGCGCTGCCATGCTGAACCCCAGGTCAATGTCACCGACTCACCGGAAATGATATCGGAGTCAGAAACTGACAGCGTCACGTCGGGCGGCGCCCACGTCTTGCAGGTCAAATAGTTGTACCTCTGATTGCCATAACTGTTCGCGCTCGCGACACGCCAAATGGAAGAGGATGTATCCCACCCGGCCATGCTGTTGTCGCTTGGGGAATCGAATCCGCCCAAAGTCCATTCCGTTATGGTCGCCGTTGGATCATACAAATAGCAGATGCGCCTCCCGGTGTTCGACACCTGCGCACCGGGGAAGTTGGATGCAGGCCATCCCCCGTGTGCAGCTGTGTACTCGCCAAGCCCACCGTTCGTGTACATGTCCGGATACGTCTTCACGTAATAGTCGCGCTTCGACTGGGTCTTGTAGACCTGTAAACCGGAGGACGTGGTTGCGGGGGGGATCCATCCTCGCTCGGCGGTATCAGTCAAGGAGGAGCAGCCGTAATCATTCGGGTAGTCTTTTTTCCCGTTACCGTCGTTATCTACGTTATCCGAACATTGCGTGTTATAGCCCGACTCCGCATTATCCGCAGCACTGCTACAGCCCGGATCGTTTGAATAATCGGTGAATCCGTTGCCGTCGTTGTCGATACCATCCGCGCATTGCTTAGGAGGAGTGTATCCGGATTCAGTCGCATCTGTGGTAGTAGTGCACCCAAGATCCGATGGATAATCCGTCACTCCATTCCCGTCGTTATCGATGCCGTCGGAACATTGGTACGTTGCACCTCCACCGCCACCTCCGCCGCCACCTCCGCCGCCGCCATCCCATCCACCTCCGCCGCCATCAATATCGTAATTTCCTCCTCCTGCCGCACCGCTAACGGGCGACGTGCCCAGGAAAAAAAGAGCGACTCCTGCGAGGAGTAATATCGCGAGAGCATAAAGGGTGTGGTTTTTTGAAAATGAGACGCGCATAAGCTATTTCGTGACTATCGGCATGACCGCGACTGGGGTTGCAGCAGGCAACTTTTCCGTAGGAATATTGTAATACCACACTTCCGACTGCCCCGATGTATGAAGGAAGAAATGCTCTTCGTCAGGAAATGCGGCGCGGAACGGGATCGGTTGATCGCGCTTCAAGAGCCCGAACCACGGCGCAGCATTCTCTTCGATGCGATAGAAATCGAGTGACGCTCCGTCGCCTGAAGGTACGAGAGCAAGCGAGCCCGACGGGGATAACGCGCCCCGCATCGCATTTGCATGAGACAGGACCAGCGTCCGGGTCAAAGTCGTTAGGTCGATGCGGACGATACCGTTCTGGGCAAGTGCAACTATCGTAGTGTCATCCGCAAACCGCGCGCTCCGTCCCGCACCGAGCGCACGGATCGCGCCGGTATCCAGTTCCACGAGATACAGTTCGGGATATGTCCCTGGAGACGGAGGGGGCGGGAGTTCGATCTCTTCCTGCCCGTCCGATGTGAATGTGTGCTCCGGCGTGTTTACTTCACTTCCCTCTTCAACCGGAACGGGATCCGGAAGTCTGATTTCCGGCGCTACCGTAAAGACCGCAAGATTCTTATGCGCGACCAGCTCGGATTTATTCGTATTCGCGGTCATCAGGAGCGTGATCCTCCCGTTGGCTTTGAGTATCCCCGCGATCTTGCCGATGTCAGGCGTCGCCGCAAGTATCACCTTTTCTTCGATCGAGAGCGGCGACTGCACTTCTTCATAGATGACGACATTATTGTCCTTCGAAACATCAGGCACGCGGACAAGCGATCGGTCCGCAAATTCGTATTGTTCTCCCCTGTATCCGTCAGAAAACGTGACGACGGTACCTTCCGGTGGCAACTCCCTCGCGGTACGTTCGCTCAGATAAAACTGGTAGCCGAAGTACGCAACGATGCCGAGAACGACGACCGCGATGCCGAGCGGAATCCAGTGCGACCTTTGCATATCCTATTGCTCGCGATACGAAGGCAGTATTTTCACCGTGACCGATTTCTGGTATCCCATACCTAACTTTGTACAAGAAAGCGTATACGTTCCCTGGCTCTTGATGCCGGTAAGTTCGTAGGATCCGGCAATCGTATGCGCGACCAGACCAGGGCCTAAGACGGTACAGCGTTCCGATCTTCCACCTGACCACGTGATCATGGAACGGCCGCCCGGACGTACGAACAAGGGGTTCGCCGTGATAGTAAGCGTCGGGGTGGTATCCACCTTTACGGTAACGCTGTCATACGCATGCCTGTCGGCATCGTTTTTGCAATCAAGCGTATATGTCATCGTTCTATCCGGTGTGATTGAAAGCCCTTCAAGAAGATTGCTCAAGATGTTGCCGGGAGTGAAGTTTTCAGCAGCACACGACGCAACGTTTTTCGCTTCCCATCGGAGCGTGGTACTTTCACCTTCTTTGATGTCGGTATCGTCAGCTGTAAGCCGTACCGACGGAGCGGTAGGGTCTGATGGCACGACGCCTGGCGACCCGGGACCGCCCGGCGTTCCGGTCTCTGACCCCGTTCCCCCACCGATGCTCGAATCGATGTTCACGTTGCAGTCCACTTCAATCGACTCCCCCCCGGAAGTGATCGTGACAGTTGCAGATTTTGTGCCGGCTGACGGATATGCCTTCTGCACGCTTGCGGTAGTGCCGGACAGGCCATCCGTACCTCGCCAGGAATACGTATAACCAGCAGCCCCCGGAGTCGTGGGAGTCGTTCCTACCGAGCAGGGTACGCACGTTGCCCGCTGCTTGAATGGGTTACTGTTCGATCCTTGAGTGCCCGGAAGGCACGCGATCTCAGTCAGCTCGACACGATGACCGGCGGGACAGGAAAAATCTATCTGCTCGAAATTCTTATTGCACGTCGGATTGTAGTTACTGATCTCCTGCGGGGCGCAGCTGCTTACAGATCCCGTGCCGGACGAGCCGGTACTGCCGCCCTCGCATCGATACATTTCGGTATTTATGTTGCAGCCGGATGCGTAACTGTACTTGCACAAAGCGCCCGACGTACTGCAGGGCATCCCTGTCGGGTTTACCGGATTACAGTCGGGTACGCTTTGCCGGTAGTTCTTCAACTTGGTCGGTGACAATGGGCATGAGAAATCAGCGACTTCACTCAGGTAAGGCTGCCACGTTCCCGAACTTCCTCCGCCGCCGCTTCCTCCTGTTGGCGCTCCTCCTGACGCGGTCGCGGTCCAGGTAACAGCTGCACCCGGACCCGCGGGCGAGGGCGCCGCGGTGCAGGAGCCCCGTAATGTTGATGCGACGGAAACCGTAACGCTCGCGCTCGACGAGCCGTTCGCGTTCGTGCACGTATAGGTATAAGTTGTGGTCTGCGCGGGTGAGACCGTGATCGATCCTCCGAATGGAGATCCGCTCAATGCGAAGTTTTCGGCCGTGCAGGTTCCCTTGCGGATCTGTCCGTATTGGGAGCGCCAGGTAAGCGTGAACGATTCTCCTCGTGTGATGTTCGCTTTGGACGCGGTCAACGAAGTATCCGGAGCAGCATCGCTCGAGCAGGCGATATAGTTGTAGCGTTTATTGCCAAAAGAGTTTGCGGAACCGACGTACCATTTTCCTGTTGTAGGATTCCACGCTGCCATTGAGTTATTTCCCGGCGAATCAAACCCTCCCAATGACCACCACGTGATGTAGGAGGTCGGGTCATACAGGTAGCAGATACGGTTTCCGGTGGGCGATGCCTGATTCACCTGATATTGCGGGTATCCGTGCGCTGCGGTGTTGTCGCTGATGCCGCCGTTCGTGCGCTGGTCAACGTACACCTTTGACAGGAAATCCCGCTTCGATTGCGTACGGTACACCTCAACCGCCGCGTCCGCTGCAAGCGGAGCTAGGAGAATGATGAGACCGAAAGCGGTGATGAGAAGGCGTGACGTGTGTTTCATATGCATATGTTATTGAGTCACGAACGGGATGCGTGCTACCAGCTTCCCTACCCCTTTTGGTGAAAGCGTGTAGACCGACGTACCATCCATGGTACGGGCCAGCATGTGAACGTCATCGATGAATGTGATGTCTGATATCACTTCATCGCTGTGGATGATCCCGACGGGTGTGGGGCGAGCCGATATGTCATATACGTTGAAAGCGGACTCCGATGTGCGAAGCGCGGCAATCCTTCCGTCAGGCGAGATAGCTCCGCCCTCGGTGGGATAGGCGAGTAAGAGGCGTCGTTCCCCCATCACAGGATTCATCTGAATGACCCCGGCGGTAGATACCGCGACTATCGTCGAACCATCCGGGTGGAAGTGCGCGCTCATACCTAAACCTAGGTCCCATGTTTCTCCCGTATCGATATCCGCAAGCATCACCCGAGTGCCGCTCTCTGCCGCGCTCGGCTCTTCGGACGGCGTATCGAATTCGACAGGACCTTCGGCGCTGCCTTCTTCAACCACGTCATTCTCAGGTGCTTCTGCTTTAGCAACTGCATAGGTGGCAGACGCAGGAGCTGGCAGAACCGAAAAGAGCGCGATGCCGTTTGTGACCGAAAGTCCGGCGATCTGACGGGAATCGGTATGAAGCGGAGTGAATGTGTCGTCAATGCCGATGACGCCGACCATATATTGCGCTTTGCCGGGGATCGATACGATGGCGACCGCCCCTCCGTCAGGAAGCGAGACAGACTCGTGAAGAACGGTGCCGTCAGCACGTGCAAGGCCGCGGAATTCGTCAAGCGCCGACCCGGTGAATTCATACTGCTCCGCAAGAGCGTTGCCGGTGAAAAGTGCACGGAAATCCTTCGGCAGTTCCGCCAGGGGGTTATACAGGAATCGGAATGCTGCAAAGAGCGCCGCGCCTACGACGGCGACGATAACGACTGCCCACAAAAGACGCATACTGCTTAAAAAGCCAGGCCGTGCTTCGACAGTATCCATTACTCCCATAATAGACCCCGCGTACGAACGGCCGTCCCGTATGTGTGGAAAAGACCGTGATTCCTAGTTCCCCAGGATGTCGATCTGGTTCTGGAAAAACGATGCGTGCTCCATAACTCCGTCACCGTAAAAAGCGTATGCGCGCTTGGTGGCATTCCCCCATCCTGCAAAATACCGGAGCGCGGCAAGCCGCTCGGCAGCGTATGTCCCTGCGGCCGCTCCGTTCTCTTTCATAAGAAGAGCTGTAGCCATGAACGCGTCTTTGTTATTCCACGGATCCGATGGTGTCGACTTGCCCGTGTGACGTCTGATGATATCCGCGGCTTCCGAATATGCCCACGGACCGGCATACGTCCCGTCCGTTCCCTTCCCGCATTTACCTGTCGTCGTGTTGATGAAACCGCCATAGCAGGCCCACGTCGACGGAATGAACTGCGACGGCCCCATCGCGCCGCCCCACCCGTAACCCGGCTGTTTTGAAACGGGCATCGAGCCGGCGGTATATCCCAAGGTTTCAGTGATCTTAAGAAAAACCGGCACGTCGCGGGTCGGATGCATATCGGTCAGGTATGAACCGGTGCCAAGGTTCTCGCCGAGCGCGGTTTCCTGTTTCAACACACCGAGGATAAGCGCTGCGCGGACGCCGGTCTTTTGGGATGCGAAATTGGCCAGATCAAGGGCGACTCCAAACGGGATCGCCGCGGAATCGCGGAGCGAGAACAGTTCCGAACGGATTTGGGCCGCGGTCTTCTGTTTCGTCTTGATGACATTCTGATACGCGGCTTCCTGCCCTTTCGTCACCTTAAGGATGTTAGCTCGCTCCTTCTGTTGCGCGATGATCTTGTTCTGCTCGAATACCTGCAGCTGTCGCAGCTGCTGCTCCTCGGCTTTCCGCTCTTCAAGCCGCGTTTTCTCCTCCGCGGTGGTTGCCTTGGTATCGGCGATCACGACGAACGAATCCCTGAGCTCCTCCTTGATCGACGCAAAGTCGTCCACGTCTTCGAAAAAGTTCGACACGCTCTCTGATGAGAGCAGAAGCTCCATCATCGTCGAATCATCAAGCTCCTTGGTCTTTCTAAAAAGCTCCGCGAGCGACTGTTTTTCGCGGATCAGCTTGTCGTCCAAGGCGACGATGGTATCCGCCTTTTCGCCGATATCATCCGACAGCGTGCGGATCGACAAGTCGCGAGCGCGAATCGAAAGCTTTGCCTTCTCTATCTGCGCATCGAGGATCGCGACATCGCGCTCCAAGGAAACCCGCTCTTTCTGTTTTTCCTGAAGCACCGCGCCCTGCTCAGCGATCTCGCGTTCAAGCTGCGCCAACTCCGCCTCAAGCTGGGCCCGGCGGTTGTTCACGTCCCCGGATGTCGCTTCCGCAAGCGCAAGCATGGGAAGAGCGAAAACCGAAAGCACGATGATGGATATGAAAAAACGCGTCACGATGTTCATTATATCGTGACGCGCGGGGATTATTTTTCTTTCAGCTGTGGTGGATCAAACAAGGAATCGATGATCGGCCCCATGTATTTCTGTGCGTATCGTATCTGCTATGGAATCAAGTGTGAGGCTCCCACCTCATTCAGATGATCGAGGCGCTTCCGCACCATCCGCGCGGTACGTACATATGCCCTCCGCGAACTTTCCAATTCGGCGGAGGAGGTTTTCTGCTGCATGCTACTTCGCTTCGGCGGCCTCTCCTTCCTCTTCAGCTT
>Ga0073934_10004099_pt1 | contig 24902 bp, 28 predicted proteins | sample LarsenN4metaG_FD_76834 | JGI IMG/M metagenome (GOLD analysis project Ga0073934, IMG submission 76834) | Hot spring sediment bacterial and archeal communities from British Columbia, Canada, to study Microbial Dark Matter (Phase II) - Larsen... ... | reverse complement strand
AGCGTGGTGTTACCAGGCTACGGCAAACGGGCACGTAACCGAACGCGAACAGATGCGTCACCGGAAGCTCCAGTGGATCCTGGCGGCGATCAGCTGCGTTGCGCCGGGTTTGCCGGCCGCCGGCGAAGACGCCGCGGAAAAGGCGCTGCGGCAGCATCAGTTGCGACGCCAGCAGCAGCAGGAGCAGTTGCAGTTGCGCATGCAGCAGCAGCAGCGCGGCGCGCAGGACCCGCCGTCGGATGCCCGCCGGCGCCAGGCGATCGAGCAGCTCGAGGCCCATCAGCGCCGGCGGCAGGAAGGGGAGCAGTATCGGCAGGAGATCGCGCCCGAGACCGCCCACCCGAGCGATGACGCTGGCACGCGCCGCGCCAAGGCGGAAATGGAGCGTGAGCGCGCGCGCGAGCAGGGCGAGCGGCAGTTGCGCCGATTCGACTCGGAGCTGCAGCGGCAGATCGAGAAGAAGTGAGGGTGAGCAGTGAGCGCTGGACAGCGGACAGTGGACGGTGAGCAGCGAACAGTGAGCAGGGGGCTCCCGCAAGAAAGGCAGTCCGGCGTTACTGCTTAGCGGTCTCGGACCGTTCACTCGTCCGGCCCTTTGCGATCCTCGGATCGCAGGCGCGTCCGTGCCTGCGATTCGCGCTTGACCACGGTGTATTCCGCCGTGAGGATCTGGCTTTCGGCCTCCTTCATCATCTTGCGCTTTATCCACCACACGCGTGCGAGCAGCACCGCCGCAAGCAGCCCCCCGGCGACCACCGCCGCGGCGAGGAAGAAGAGCCCGAGGACGACGAGCGCCAGCGCGAGGATCGCGTAGGCAATGCGTCCGAGCAGGCTCCGCTCCCGCAGGCTGATGTGAATGGCAGGCATTCAGTTACGTGAACAGTGAACGGCGAGCAGACAACGCCGGGTCACTGACGTTCACGGATCACGGGTCACCGGTCACGCTTCATCGGTCACGCGTTATCAATACTCGACGCTGAAGCTCTTGATGATGACGCCGCCCGACTTCTCGTCGGGCTCGAGCTCGAGGAGCTTCCGCGCCTGCGCCTCGTCGAGCAGCTTGCTGAACGAGCGGAAGCCGTAGTAGGACTCGTTGAAGCCGGGCTTGCGGCGCTTGAGCGCCTGCTTCACCATCGAGCCCCAGATCTTTTCCTCGGCGCCGCGCTCCTTGAACAGCGCCTCCACCGTTTCCATCACCAGGTCGAGGGCTTCCTGCTTTTTGTCGGCCTCGGCCGCGGGCACTTTGGCGGCCTCGGGCGCGGCGACATGCTCTTTCTTGCGCCCCGGCTTCTTCGGCTTCTCGCGCACCAGGTCGTCGTAGTAGATGAACTCGTCGCAATTGGCGATGAGGAGGTCGGAAGAGGATTTCTTCACGCCGACACCGATGACGGTCTTGTTGTTCTCGCGCAGCTTGCTCACCAGCGGCGAGAAATCCGAGTCGCCGCTCATGATGACGAACGCGTCCACGTGCGACTTGGTGTAGCAGAGGTCGAGGGCGTCCACCACCATGCGGATGTCGGCGGAGTTCTTGCCGGACACGCGCCGCTGCGGGATGTCGATCAGCTCGAAGGCCGCTTCGTGCATGCCCCTCTTGAAGTCGCGGTAGCGGTCCCAGTCGCAGTACGCCTTTTTCACCACGATGTTGCCCTTGAGCAGCAGCTGCTCGAGCACCTTCTTGATGTCGAACTCGGCGTACTTCGCCTCGCGCACGCCCAGCGCGACGTTCTCGAAATCGCAAAACAACGCCATGTTGTAGGTGTCCTGCTGCGCGGCCATTCCCGGCTCCCGTGTCTCGTTGTGTCAATATTCGCGTCGCGGCGCTGCGAGCGGGACCACGAAACTCACGTGGTTCTTCCCCTCGGACCACGAGTAATGCACGTCCTTTCCCAGCTCGCGGACCAGCACGATGCCGAGCCCGCCGATCTTGCGCCGGGTGATGGAGGTGTTCAGCTCCTCGTCCGCGCCCGCCTGTTCGAACGGATCGTGCCGCGGCGCGCTGTCCTCGTAGCGGACGGTCATGGGGCCCTCGCCGTCGAATTCCATCGAGAGGCTGACCGAAACGGGCGCCGCGCCGGCCTGGCCGTACTTGACCGTGTTCGTGAACAATTCCTCAACCACGAGCTGCACCCGCAGGCGCTGGCTCACCGAGCAGCCGGCGCCCTCGCAGGCGGTCTCGACAAATCCCTGTAAGCGCGGGAATTCTCGAGGGTCGGCCGCGAGGGCCAGCGACACGCGGGTAAGGGCTTTTGCCATTGCGCAAAGAATACATGATCCGCATCATCCGCATGCGAGAGTTGTGTCATCATAGCCGCGTTCGGGGGCAAAAACCCCGGTTTCCGAAAGGGAGGCTCAAAATGGCCGCTATGCAGATCCGGAAGACCCTTTTTTGCGTCCTCGCCCTGATGGCCGGGCTGCTGCCCGCCGGCCCCGCATCGGCCGCCGACATCGGCCAGATCAAGGTGGCGAGCGGCACCGTGCTGATCGAACGCGGCGCGCAGCGCATTCTCGGCGTCCCCGGAGCCCGGGTGCAGCAGGCTGACGTGATCCGCACCGGCATTGACGGATCGGTGGGCATCACCTTCATCGACAACACGATGATCTCGGCGGGCCCGAACAGCGTGCTGTCACTCGAGCGGTTCGCCTTCAATTCGACCACTCACGAGGGACGCTTCGACGCGTCGGTGCGTAACGGGACGCTGTCCGTGATTTCCGGCAAGATCGCGAAGCAGTCGCCCGACGCCATGACCGTGAAGACCCCGGCGGCGATCCTGGGCGTGCGCGGCACGGAATTCTTCGTTGAGGTGAGCGCCGCGCGCTAGAGCCCATCCTGAAAAGCACTTCAACCACGGAACCGCACGGGAGCACACCGATATTGTTGGGAGATTGCGGGGCCGTTGGCGGACCGGGTTTTTTCGTGTCATTCCGTGTGATTCCGTGGCTATTTTCGAGACCGCCTCTGGCAAGACCATGAAGCTCCCGGCGCGCGCCACCCTGGCGCTGGTGGCCGCGCTGCTCGGGGCCTGCGCCGGGGAACCGCCGAAGCCGCCCCCGCGCTCGACCGACCTCATCGTCGTCGTGCCCGACCGCGACGGCAAGGTCGGCACGGTGGTGGTGAGCGGCGCGCAAGGCAGCACGACGCTCGACCGGCCGTATGCGGCGGCCCGCGTCGAGGAGGGCGGGAAGCCCGAGACGCGGGCCGTGAGCAGAGCCGAGGTCAACAAGATCTTCGGCGGCGCCATCGCGGCGCAGCCGCTGCGCCCGGTCTCGTTCCTGCTCTATTTCCAGGAAGGCACCGACGAGTACACGCCGGAGTCCAGGCAGGCTTTCGAGGGCGTGTTCGCCGAGATCGCGCGGCGCAAGGCGGCCGAGATCGCCGTGATCGGCCACACCGACCGGGTCGGCAAGGTGGAGTTCAACGACGCGCTGTCGCTGAAGCGCGCCGAGCGCGTGCGCAACGATTTCAGGGATCGCGGGATCCCGGAGAAGTCCGTCAGCGTCGCGGGGAGAGGGGAGCGCGAGCCGATCGTGCCCACCGCCGATGAAGTCCCCGAGCCGCGCAACCGGCGGGTGGAGATCAACGTCCGCTAAAAAAGCAGCCACCGGTCGGTCGCTGCTTTTCTAGGAGTTTGTCGGGCTAACGGCCAACCAGTTCCTCAGGCGAGACCGCCTGCTCGAATAATCATTCACTTGAACGATCCTAGCCACCGCAGGGCTAGGATCGTTATGTCGTCGGCCATCTCGGCGCCGGCGGAGAACCTGCGGACCTCGTCGCGCACCGCATTCACCCGTTGCTCGGCGGTGAGCGCGGGGGGCAGGGTGCCGAGCAGCCGCTCCAGGCGCGGGCGCCCGAAGAGCTCGCCCTCGGGATTCACGGCCTCGGTGACGCCGTCGCTCACGAGGACGATCGATGCTCCGGGTGACAGGCGGTGACGGGCGCCTTCATACGGGAACTCCTCCAGCATGCACAAGGGCGGGCCGCCGCCCGCGGAAAGCCGGACCGCCGCGCCCCCGGCCGGGGGCAGGGCATACGGAGCCTCGTGTCCGGCATTGCAGTAGACGAGCTCCCCCGTCTCCACGTCGAGCGCGCAAGCGAGCGCCGTCACGAACATCTGCTCGGGATTCTCGCGCGAGATCTCCGCGTTGGCATGCCACATGATCTGGCCGAGGTCGCCCAGGCCGCGCAGCACGGTGCTCTTGTAGAGGGCCTTGGAGAGCGCCATGAAGATGCTGGCGGGCATGCCCTTGCCCGAGACGTCCCCGACCAGGAAGAAGACGCGCGATTCCCCGAGCATGAAGAAGTCGTAGAGATCCCCGCCGACCTCGCGCGCGGGATCCATGAAGGCGTGCAGCTCGAAGCGCCACTCGTTCGGAAACGCCTGCGCCGGCACGGGCAGCATCCCCGTCTGCACGCGGCGCGCGGCCTCCAGCTCGCCCGCGATCTTCGTGGCGGCTTCGCGCTGCGCCTCGAGCTCGCGCTTGAGGCGCTCGCGCTGCCGCGCGGTCTCGGCGAGCGTTGCGCGCAACAACCCGCCGAACAGGACGTTCAGGCTGAGGGCCGGCCACGCCGCGTCGAGGAGCACGCCGGCGTGGCGGAACAGCGCGATCCCGGCGAACAGGAGCGCGGCGACCGCGCCGGCGAGCAGCAGCGATGAGCGCAGGGGACGCATGGCGGGCACGGCCAGGACCAGCACCGCACCGAGCAAGGCGACGAGCGCGGTTTCCGCCCAGCGCGTCCAGCGCGGGCGCGTGAGGAAATCCCGGTCGAAGATGTTCTCGAGGACCTGGGCGTGGATCTCGACGCCCGGCATGCTCTCGCCCACGGGCGTCGCCTGCTGGTCGAGGAGCCCCACGCCGGTGACGCCGATCAGGACGAGCTTGCCGTCGAACCACGCGGCATCGGCCTGCCGCGACAGCACGTCGGCGGCGGACACGAAGCGGCCGGGGTCGGGACGCGCGTATCTCACGCGGAAGTGCCCATCGGGTTCGACGGGCACGATCGTGTCGCCGACGACGACGGCTTCGATGCCGTGCGCATCCGCGAGAATCGCGATGACATCGGCGCCGATGCCGACCCTCAGGGTTTCCAGGCTCAGCGCGGGAAACGGGGCCGACGCCACCGCGGCGACGAGCGGCACGCGGCGCACCACGCCGCTGCCCGCCTCGGCGCTCAACAGCGCGCGGCTGGTGGCGGCCTCATCGATCGGGCCGATGCTCTTCAGCGCCGAGGGGAACTGCCGGAGCCCGGGCAGGGGATCGCCGTCGGCGCGGAATATCGCGCTCGAGCGCGGCGGCGGACCCGGGACGGCGTCATGGGTGCCGGCTACCCCCAGCACGACCGGCAACCGCCTGATCGCCGCGGCGAGCACCGCGTCGTTGTCCGGCAGCCGCTTCAGCTCGCGCGCAAGCCGGGCATCGACGCCGGGATGGCGCTCGGCGAGTCGTCCTGGTGAATGGCGGTCCGGCTCGGCGAAAAGGATGTCCATGCCGACCGCGAGCGGGCGGTAGGCCGCGAGCGCGTCGAGCAGCTCGGCGATCAAGGTCCGCGGCCAGGGCCACTGTCCATGGCGCGCGAGGCTCTTTTCGTCCACCGCGACGATCACCGCCGGCGCGGAGGAGCGGCTGCGCGGCATGACCATCTGGTAGAGGTCGAACCAGCCGTTGCGCACCCACGACCGCACCGTCCAGTCGGCGGGGAGCTGGATGGCGCAAAGCGCGATCAGGAGGGCCGCGCCCAGGGGCCGCGGACGCAGCAGCCGCGCGCGCCATCTACCATTCACTATTCACCATTCACCGCATGTATCAGACGGTGATCTCCATGCCATCGTAGGCGCTCGAGATCCGCACCGCGTGCCCCTCGCGGGTGATTTCCTCGAGGCGCAACGTCTCCCGCAGCACCGACGCGATCCTGGCGTCGCTGTGGACCGGCTCGTGGTGGAACAGGCAAAGGTGCTTCACGCGCGCCATCTGGCAGAGCTCGACGCCGACGATGTTGCTCGAATGGCCCCAATCCTCCTTCACCGAAACGGCATCCGCCAGCGAGTACATGGCGTCGAAGATCACCAGGTCCGCGTCACGGAAGAAATCGACGAATTCCCGCGTCGAGCGCGCATCGTCGGGCCTGTGCTCGGAGTCCGTGGAGTACACCACCACCTTGCCGCCGTGCTCGAACCGGTAGCCGTAGGAATCCCCGCCGTGGATCTGCAGCTTGGCGGTGACGTCCAGGCCGGCGATGCGGTAGCGCTTTCCCGCTTCGAGCCTGACGAAGTCGATCTTCGCCGCCAGGCGGTCGAATGGCACCGGAAAGCACGGCTCCGAGTGCTGCTTCCGGAAGGCATCCTCGAGGCTCGCGTGGCAGCCGTGGATCACGATGCGGCTGCCTGCGGCGTAGGCCGGAGCGAAAAACGGAAATCCCATGATGTGGTCCCAATGCGTGTGGGACATGAACACGTGGAACGCGCCGCGGGCGCCGGCGCCCGTTCGCGACAGCGCATGATGCCCGAACGGCCTCGCCCCGGTTCCCAGGTCGCACAGGAAGAAGTCCTCCGTCCCGATGTCGATCTCGACGCACGGCGAATTGCCCCCGTAAGTATGGGAGACGGCGAACGGCAGCTCCTGCTCGACGAAGGCTTCGATGTCGGCCCGCGTGCCGAGGCCCCTGCCGGCCGCGGCGAGCAGCGCCTCGACGATCTTTGCCTTGATGTCCGCCGCGGTGAGCGCCACCGGCAGCGACCCGCGCGTTCCCCAGAACCGGATGCGCATCGGGCGCCTACTTCGACTCGTATGCAGCGAGCGCCGCCGGCGAGATCTTGTTCAGGGCATCGCGCACGGACTCGAAGATCTCGAACACCAGCGTGAAGCGGCTGATCTCGAAGATCTCGCGCACCACGGGCTGCAGCGTCACCGCCAGCAGCTTCCCCTGGCGGGCGCGCGCGTCCTTCGCGGCGATCATGAGGATGCGCAATCCCGCGCTGCTGATGTATTCGAGCTGCGACAGGTCGAGCACGACCTGGTCGCGCCCCGCGCCGCAGTTTTCGACGTGGGGCAGGAGGGCGGCCTTGAACTCGTCCGCGTTCTGGTAATCAATGCGCCCCGCGGCGGCAACCACGATGACATCGGCGTAACGCCTGGCGTTCACCTGCACCTTACCCTCCCGGACAGCGGACCGACACGGGCGCGCTCGTTCCCTGGCGCGGCAGACCGCGGGATGAGGGTGATTGTAGCCGAAGGAAGGGCCCGCGTTCTCCCCGGCCTCGCGGTCCGGAGTGCGCGATCAGGAGCCGGTCGGGCGCTGCGTTACGCTTACCGGGCTTTGCGCGGGCGCTTTATCGGTTCGCGGCCCGAGGCGAGCCGGTGCGCCCAGCGCGTCGTCTCCGGCAAGCGGTACTTCGTGACGCAGGCCATCACGAACCGGATCGCCGTGGCGAGGCCGACCTTGTGGCCGACGGAGACGTAGAGCGGTTTTACGTCGTCCCGGGTGCGCAGCACCGCGCCGATCGTTTCGCCCGCCTCGACGAGCGGGGCCCAGCCGCCGCGGCTGCGCGGCGGCTCTTCGTGCTCGCCCACGAGCCGCGTCTTGGCGACGCCGATCGTGGGAATGCCGCAGGCGAGCCCGAGGTGGCTGGCGAGGCCACAGCGGCGCGGGTGCGCGATGCCCTGCCCATCGCACAGGATGAGCTGCGGGCGCACGCGCAGCCTGGCGAGCGCCGCAAGGAGCGAGGGGACCTCGCGAAACGACAGCAGTCCCGGCACATAGGGGAAGCGCGTTGGCCTGCGCACGACCGCGTGATCGATGAGCTGCAATCCGGGGAACGAGAGCACCGCGACCGCGGCGCGGGTGATTCTTCCACCGCGCTCGAAGCCGACGTCGGTGCCGGCGATGTGGCGCACCGGGCGCAGGCGGTCCTCCGCGATCACCCGGGCGCGCAGCCGCTGCTGGAGCGCAATCGCCTCGCGCGGCGTGAGATTCCAGCGGTGGCGCAGGCGGTTCATCTCGAACCCGGTGAATGGTGAATCGTGAATGGTGAGTGGAAAAAAAGACCCCGCTACGCGCCACCGCTTTTGCGAGTCAGAGGTCCGCTCGCGATTCACCCCTCACGTCTTGCTTGCCGTGGATGAGCGCGAGGAAACGCGCGGCGTCCTCCGCCATGCTCATGTTGTTGAACAGGCAATACGTCGTGCCGCGGCAGAGCGCGCGCAGGCGGCGCAGCTCGGAATCGGCGTAGCGGTGGCGGTAGCCGGTGACGCCGTGCAGGCGGAAGTAGCGGTAGTCCCCGCCCGGCGGGTCGGCTGCGAACGGGTCGACCACCAGTTGCAGGCCAAGCTCGCGGCACAGCGCGATCACGGTCGCTCTTGGCCACGCGCCGCGCGGCTCCCGGCACAGGCGAAAGGGATTGCCCTCGTCGGCAAGGCGCCGGAAGAAGCGACGCAGGTGCGAGAGATTGCGCGCCGTCGGGGCGAAGGACGCCGGGCACTGGAACACGACCGCGGTCGCCGCGAGCGCGGCGGCCGCCTCGCGCGTCACGCGCCACGCGTTCGCCACTTCCTCGGTGGGCTCGAAAGCGCCGCATCGCGCGAGCGCGCGCGCGGGTGGCGGGTGGCGCAGGCGGCGGTAGGTCGGGCTCGACGGCTCGTGGGTGATCAATTGCCACGCCTTCAGGGTAAACTCGAAGCCGCGCGGCGCCTCGTCGCGCCAGCGCTTCAGGGTGGCGAGCCGGGGCGGCTGGTAGAAGGTTTGTTGAACTTCCACCAGGGAAAAGCGTCGCAAGTACGCTGTCCGCGCCAGCGCAAACCCGCAGCAGCCGACGCGAATATCGAGCGGGGACGGCATGCGCGGCGGTGGCGGCCTCAAGCCTTGCGGCGGACGGCAACGAAACCGGATACTATCAAGTCCCGGCAACCATGGGGCAACGGGCGAATGAGCGAAGAGCTGTTTGAAGACCTGCGCCAGCAGATGATGGCGGAGATCGCGGCGGAAGCCGCGCTCACCGCAGGGCACACCGGCAAGCCCGCCTTCAGCGCGCGGGTGATGCGCGTCATCGGAGCCATGCCGCGGCACGAGTTCGTGCCGGTCGAGCTGCAGCACTACGCTTACCTCAACCGGCCGCTGCCCATCGGTTACGAGAAGACGGTGTCGCAGCCGTTCATCGTGGCGCTCATGACCGATCTCCTGGAGCTGGAGGAAAACGACGTCGTGCTCGAGATCGGCGCCGGCGCCGGTTACCAGGCGGCGATCCTCGCGGAGCTCGCGAGCCGGGTCTACAGCGTGGATATCATCGAGGAGCTCGCGCTGGGCGCGGAGCGCCGGCTGCGGCGCCTGGGCTATGAAAACGTCGAGATTCGCGTCGCGAACGGCTACTACGGCTGGCCCGAGCACGCCCCGTACGACAAGATCATGGTGACGGCCGCCTCCGATCTCATACCCGCGCCGCTGCTCGCCCAGTTGAGGCCGGGCGGGCGCATGGTGATCCCGACCGGCATCCCGGACAAGCAGTCGTTGACACTGGTCCAGAAGTCCGCGAGCGGCAGCTATGCCACGCGCGAGGTCCTGCCGGTGCGCTTCTCCGAGCTGGAGGAGCCGGGCGAGGCCGGCGGCCTCGCCTGAGGCCGGTGACCGGGTGATCAAGTGATTCCCGGTCACTTAATCACTTGATCACTGAGTCGCTGAAGGCGCGGAGTGCGCTTCGCCTACTACCAGCGCCTGAGCCCGCGACAGCAGAGCGTCTACCGCGTGAGCGACGCGATCGAGGCGCTGCGCATTCCCGACGGAGCGCCGCTCGAGCGCGCGGTCGCGGACATTGCGTCCGCCCTCGCGGCGGGCGACCGCGTGCGCACCGGGAACGCGTGCCAGGCGCTGGTCGACGAGCTGGCGCGGCGGTTCAGCGTGCCGCCGATCCGGGTGGCGGTGCTCGCCAGGCGCCCGCGGCTGCGTGATGGGGACCTGCACGGGCTCTACGAGGCGGAGGAGCGCGGCAAGCCGGTGCGGATCTCGGTGTGGATGCGCACCGCGCACCGCAGGCAGGTGGTGGCGTTCCGCACCTTCCTGAGGACGCTCATGCACGAGTTCTGCCACCACCTCGACTACGAATTCCTGAAGCTGCCGGAGACCTTCCACACCGAGGGTTTCTACAAGCGCGAGTCGAGCCTGATGAACCAGTTGCTGCCAAAGGCGTGATTCGTGATTCGGGCGTTGTTTAACGGGCTCGCGACGATTCACAATTCACGATTCGCGGGGTTTATAATCGCGCCGCATGGCGAGACAAACCCGGAACATGGCGGTGCTCTTCGCCGACATCAGCGAGAGCACCAGCCTCTACCAGAGGCTCGGCGACATCGCGGCGCGCAACATCGTCAACGCCTGCCTGACCGTCATCAACGGCGTGCTGCCGCGCTACGACGGGCGCCTCGTGAAGACGATCGGCGACGAGGTGATGTGCGTGTTTCCCAGCGCCGACCTCGCGGTGCTCGCCGCGAGCGAGATGCAGTCGCTGGTCGCGTCCACCAAGCCCGGCAACTATCCGGTGCTGATCCACATCGGGCTGCACTACGGGTCGGTGCTGGAGGAGGAGGGCGACGTATTCGGCGACACCGTGAACGTCGCGGCCTATCTCGCCGCCGTGGCGACCGCCGAGCAGATCCTCACCACCGAGGCGACCGAGCAATGCCTGTCGGCAGCGCTCAAGTCCTGCGTGCGGCCGATCTTTCACGCCGTGCTGAAGGGCGCGGAGCAGGAATCCACCGTGTACCAGGTGCTGTGGCGCACGGACAACCTCGACCTCACCGACGTCAACCTGCATTCGAACAAGACCATTCCCGGCGACACCGGCAGCCTCCTGCTGACGCTCGACGAGGAGCGCGTGCGCGTGGACCAGTGGCGGCCGAGCATCGTCATCGGCCGCTCGCAGGACTGCGACCTCGTGGTGACCGACCGGTTCGCCTCGCGCCAGCACCTCTCGATCAAGCTCGTGCGCACGCATTTCTACCTCTTCGACCACAGCATCAACGGGACCTTCGTCTCGCTCGAAAGCGGCGAGGAAGTGCACGTGCTGCGGCGCGAACTCCTGCTCGACGGCTCGGGCCAGATCTGCGTCGGCCGCTCGCGCGTGGAGCGGCCGGGCGGGTTCATCACCTTCACGCGTGACCGGCGCTCGATGTTCCGCGTCTGACGCAGCGCCGATCATGCCGGGCTGGGTGGTGCCGCCGCCGAAGAGGCCGACCAAGACCCGGCGGGAATTCGAGCAGGAACGGCGCGCCAAGGTGGAGTGGCTGGTCGGCCAGGGCCTGCTGAGATCGGAGCGGATCAAGCAGGCGCTTCTCACCGTGCGCCGAGAGGACTTCATCCCGCCGGAGTACCGGGACTACGCGTATCTCGAGGTGCCGCTGCCCTTGCCCGGGCGCGATTCGACCATTTCCTGCCCGCACAGCTATCCGCTTTTTTACGAGCCGCTCGGGCTCGGCCGCGGCCACCGGTTCTTCGAGCTCGGCACCGGTTCCGGCTACGGCGCGGCTGTCGCGCGGGAGGTGGTCGGGAGCGAAGGCCTGGTAGTTTCGGTGGAGCTCGACTCGGTGACGCTCGAATTCGCGAAAGCAAACCTCGAGCGCGCGGGCTACCCGGACATCGTGCTCGTCCGGGGCGACGGGGGGCTTGGTCATGCCGAGCTCGCGCCCTACGACCGCATCTCGATCACGGCGGCGTGCCGCGAGCCTCCGCCCCCATTGGTCGAGCAGCTCCGCGAGGGCGGCAGGCTGATCGCGCCCGTCCTCGAGGACGATCGGCAGGATCTCGTGCTGCTCGAGAAAGGCCGCGCGGAACTGGCGCGGCGCGTGATCTGCCAGGTGCTGTATCTTTCCTTGAAAGGGATTTACGGCGCCGGAGAGGGCAGATGACGCGCAAGACGCTCGTTCCCGAGTTGAGGGACGCCGACTCCCGCAAGGCCCTCGCCGAGGTGGTGAGCGCGCTGCTCGGCCGGTGGCAGCTCACCGCAGCCGACCGGCTGGCGCTCCTCGGCCTCGAGGGGCGGGCTGAGCCGAAGCCGGGCGAGGCGCTTCCCGACAATCCCGCTCTCCTCGAGCGAGCGGGCCACCTGCTCGCGATCGATCGCGCGCTTGCTCGCCTTTATCCCTACCAGCCGGGCCTGCGCGACCGCTGGGTCTCGCTCGCCGAGCCGAGGCTCGCCGGAAGGCGCCCGCTCGACGTCATGCTCGCCGGAGGCATCGAAGGCATCCGCGCGGTGCGCGATCTGGTCGAGTCCCGAACCGGCACGCGCACCGGCTAGTGGCCACCCCGTTCCGCGTGATTGCGCGGCTGTTGTTGAGGCGGTCGCGCCGTCGCGGGCTCAAACAGCGACCCTCGAGGCCGCCGCGGCGAGCCTCAACTCATCGAGCGCCGGCAGCTCTTCGCGCGTGAGCGTCTCCTTCTCGAGCAGCAGCCTCGCTCCCTCGTCGAGCGGCTTGCGGTGTTTGCGCAGAACGGCGAGCGCCCGCTCGAAAGCCGCGGTGACGAGCTCGCGCACCGCGCAATCGATCTCGCGCGCCGTCTCCTCGCTGAACTCGCGCTCGGCGTAGTGGGCGAGGGCGTCCTCGGCGAGGAACGTCTGGCGCGGGGTCTCGTAGGTCACCTGCCCGAGCTTCTCGTGCATGCCGAAGCGCGTCACCATGTTGCGCGCGATGTCGGTCGCCTTGTTGAGATCGTCGGCCGCGCCCGTGGAAACTTCCTCGAACACCAGGGTTTCCGCGGCGCGCCCGCCCAGCAGCACCGCCATCCGGTTCTCGAGCTCGGTGCGGGACATGAGGAAACGGTCCTCGGTCGGGCGCTGCAGCGTGTAGCCGAGGGCGCCCACGCCGCGCGGGATGATGGAGATCTTGTGCACCGGGTCCATGCCGGGCAGCGCGGTGGCGACGATCGCGTGGCCCATCTCGTGGTAGGCCACCACCTCGCGCTCGCGCGGGTTGAGCAGCCGGCTCTTCTTCTCGAGGCCGGCGACGATGCGCTCGATTGCCAGGGTGAAGTCGTCGGTCGTGACGGCCTCGCCGCCGCGCCGCGTGGCGCGCAGCGCGGCCTCGTTGACGAGGTTGGCGAGATCCGCCCCGGTGAAGCCGGGTGTCAGCGCCGCGATCGCGTCGAGATCGACGTGCGCGGCGAGCGGCACCTTTGCCGCGTGCACCCTGAGGATCGCGACCCGGCCCGCCCGGTCCGGACGGTCAACGAGGATCTGGCGGTCGAAGCGGCCCGCGCGCAGCAGCGCCGGGTCGAGGATCTCGGGGCGGTTGGTGGCGGCGAGCAGCACGATGCCCTCCCGGGGGTCGAAGCCGTCCAGCTCCACCAGCAACTGGTTCAACGTGTGCTCCTTCTCGTCGTGGCCGCCGCCGAAGGGGCCGATGCCGCGTGCCCGCCCCATGGCGTCGAGCTCGTCGATGAAAATGATGCACGGCTTCGCCTTGCGCGCCTGGTCGAAGAGATCGCGCACCCGCGCCGCGCCCACGCCGACGAACATCTCGACGAAGTCCGAGCCGCTGATGGAGAAGAACGGCACGCCGGCCTCGCCCGCGACGGCGCGCGCGAGCAGCGTCTTGCCGGTGCCGGCCGGCCCCACGAGCAGCACCCCTTTGGGCACGCGCGCGCCGAGGCGCCCGTAGTCCTTCGGGTTCTTCAGGAATTCGACGATCTCCCTCAGCTCTCCCTTGGCTTCTTCCACGCCGGCCACGTCCTCGAAGCTGACCTTGACCTCCTTCTCCATGTAGACCTTGGCCTTGCTCTTGCCGATGGACATCAACCCGCCCATGCCCTGGCGCTCCGCGAGGCGGCGGATGAAGATGAGCCACAGCCCGAAGAAGAACAGCACCGGCAGGATCCAGGACAGGATGTCGCGGAGCAAGGTGCTCTCCACCACGCCGGTCACCGTCACCCCGCGATCCGCGAGCTTCTCGGCGAGCGCGGGCTCGACGCGCGTGGTGAGGAAGCGCTTGCGCCCGTCGGGCAGGGGCTCCTTCAGGGTGCCCCGGATGAATTTCTCGGTGACATAGACCTCTGACACCTGGTCGGCGTCGACCAGGGCCTCGAACTGGCTGTAGGGAATGGTCTCGACGCGCTGGCTCTCGATCCACCACTGCTGGATCAGCAAGATGGCGATCACGGCCGCCACCAGGTACCAGGTATTGATCTGTGTCTTCTTGTCCATGGCCCATTGTCCCCCGGCGTTCATGCCGCGAATTGACCTGGATCAAATCGCGCTTTTCGCGCGGCATCTAGCATAGTTTGTCTTGTGCCGCGGCGCTCCGGTGGCGGGACGCTCGCGCAGGCGCCGGCCGGCGCGAACGTTGCCGCGTCGCCCGAATGCCCTCACAGCCTGCCGGAGTTCCGGCCCACATCGCTTCTCTCACGCATGGACATCCTCGTCATCCTGTTCCTGATCCTCCTGAACGGCGCGTTCGCCATGTCGGAAATGGCCATCGTGTCCTCGCGCAAGGCGCGATTGCAGCACCGGGTGGACGAGGGCGAGCCGGGCGCCGAGGCGGCCCTGGCGCTCGCGAACGAGCCCGGGCCATTCCTGTCCGCGATCCAGGTCGGGATCACGTCGATTGCGATCTTGAGCGGCGCCATCGGCGAGGCCACCATCGCGCAACAGCTTGCCGCGGGGATCGCCGAAATACCCGTGCTCGCGCCCTACAGCCGCGCGATCGGGCTCGCGATCGTGGTGGTCGCAATTATCTACCTGTCGGTGGTCATCGGCGAGCTCGTGCCCAAGCGCCTGGCCCTGCACAACCCGGAACGCATTGCGGGCGTCGTGGCTGCGCCCATGCGCTGGTTTGCCAGCGCGGCCTATCCCGCGGTGCAGCTGCTCAACCTCTCGAGCGAGCTCATGCTGAAACTGGTGGGGGCGCGGCCGGCGAAAGAGCCGCCGGTCACCGAGGAAGAGATCCGGGTGCTGATGGAGCAGGGGACCCGCGCCGGCGTATTCGAGAAAGCGGAAGAGAGCCTGGTCGGGAACGTGCTGCGCATGGATGCGCAGAGAATCGCGGCCATCATGACGCCCAGAGTGAACATCTATGCCGTGGACATGGAGGACCCCGCCGACGAGATCCGGCGCAAAGTCGTGGAGAGCCCCTATTCGAGAATCGTGGTCTGCAAGGGCGGGCTGGATAACGTGCTGGGCATCCTGCAGCTCAAGGACCTGCTCAAGCGGGTCGGAACATCCGGCCAGCCTCTCGACGTGCTGTCCGTGCTGCAGACCGTGCTCTACATTCCCGACTCCGTCTCGCCCATGCGCTTGCTCGAAATGTTCAAGAAGACGGGCAAGCCCATGGGCCTGGTCGTCGACGAGTACGGGGACATCGAAGGCCTGGTCACGTTGAACGACGTCATGGAGGCGATCGTCGGCGACATTCCTTCGGCGGAGGCGCCCGGCGAGCTGCTGGCGGTGCGGCGCGAGGACGGCTCTTGGCTGATCGACGGCATGCTGTCCATCGAGCGCTTCAAGGAGATCTTCCGCGTGGACGAGCTTCCGGACGAGCACTCCGGGCGCTACCACACCATCGGCGGCTTCGTGATGATGCAGCTCGGGCGCATACCGGCGATCGCCGACCGCTTAGATTGGGAAGGCATGCGCCTGGAAATCATGGACATGGACGGGAACCGGGTCGACAAACTGCTCGTCACGCCACCGAAGCCCGCGGCTGTCGAGACGGCCGCATGATCACCATTCACGAATCAGGATGGATCCAAAGGACCTCGAGACCCGCATGCGCGAGCGCGAGGTCTTCGCGTGTCTGAAGCTGCTGCCGGGCGCCTGGACCGTGATCCGCCTCGACAGCCGCGTCTGGCAGGCCGTGAGCGGCCGGGAAGTCGCCGGCTGCTTTCGCTGGCGCCAGGAAGACTCGGCGCACGGCGCGCTGCAGAGCTGGTGTTACTGGACTCTGCGCAAGGCGGGCATGGACGGCGACACCGCCCGCCAAGCGCTGGAGGGCAGGGGCTGGGCCGCCCAAAACGAGCTCCTGTGATCGGCCGACAGGATTCTTGCCAGCCGCTGGCGCAAGGTGCTCGTCATCGGGGCGACCGACTGCGGCAAGAGCACCTACTGCAGCTTCCTCGCCGCGAGCCTGGTGCGCGAGGGCGTGGAGACCGCCTTTGTCGATGCCGACATCGCTCAGAAGGACGTAGGCCCGCCCGCAACGATCACGCTCGCGCGTTTGGGAAAAACCCGCGCCTGGCGGAGGCGAAACCGAGCGCGCTCTACTTCGTGGGCGACATCAATCCGGTCGCGCATTTCCTCTCGCTCGTCGCCGGCACGCGAAGAATGGCGGATGCCGCGGGCCCCGGTTTCGTCATCATCGACACGCCGGGGCTGATCGAAGGCCCGGGCCGGGCCCTCAACGCCTGCCAGATCGAGTCGTTGTGCCCCGACGTCATCGTCGCCCTGCAGCGCGGCGGGGAGCTCGAGCCCACGTTGCGTGCGTATCGCCAGCACCCGGCCATACGGCTTGCACCATCGCCCAGGGCGATTCCCAAGTCGAGCGCGGCGAGAAGGCGTGCGCGCGAGGAGGCCTTCGGCGCCCATTTCGCCGGCGGGCGCGACGTGGTCGCCGACGCGCAGCGGATCATGGTGCAGCGGGCGCGGCTCTTCATCGGAGAGCCGTTCGACGATCCGCGTTTCCTGTATGCCGAACGCATGTCCGAGGGCATCATTGCGATCGGGGACAGCACGGCGGGGGCGGCGCCGAAGGTGCGGGTGCTGCCGCCCGACTTCGCCGACCATCTGCTGTGCGGCGTGCTCGACGCGCAAGGCGGGTGCCGCGGGCTCGCCATCCTCGAGCGCATCAACTGGCGTCGCCGCCGCTTCCACCTGTTCACGCCGGTAGCGCGCGGCCGGATGCGCGGTCTCCAGTTCGGCGACCTGCGTCTTGCCCGTGACGGAAGGGTGTTGCCTCACAAGGCGCTTCGCGAGCTGTGAGCGCCGCCGGGCTCGCGCCCAACCCGACGCCGCCGGGCGGCCGGTGCCGCTCCGACTTTTTGCGCCTGCCGCGGTTCGCATACAAGCGGGCTGTCATATCGCGACCGCCGCGCCTGGCCCGGGATAGTTGCACCGGCACTAGCGGTGCCGGTGCCGGTCGTCGTCGCGAACCTGCGTGAGGAGCTCTTCGACGCGGCGGACCCCGTCCTCGGTCTTGAGCAAGGACCGCGGCGGACGCCCTCCGAGCTGCACGCTCGGGCGGTCGAGCCACTCGTTCGCCCTGGCGGGATCGCCAAAGACACGGTTGGCGAGCCCGAGGATGAATGCCGCGGTGTGCCGGTGCATGGGGAAATCTCCACGCAGGGATTGGTTTTTTGCTTCCTTGGCGTCCTCGGCGGTGGAGCTTCTTACCCCTTCCAGTCGGCGATCGCGCGAACGACCTCGCTGCCGCTGCGGCCGATGCTGCGCGCCTCTTCCGGGCTTTCCTTGCCGAGCGGCGAGGCGGCGACGAGCTCGTAGATGTCGGCCGCGCCCTCGAGGATGCGCCGCGTCAGGCCGAGCTCGCCGAAAGTCCTGGCGATCTCCTGCATCTCCGGCACCCAGCGGTAGGCTTTCGGCGGCATGATGGCGATGTTGCTCATCTGCCACTCGAAGACGTCGTTGCGGCTTTCGCGCAGCTCCTTTTCGAGCGCCTGCTCGACACCGAGCCGACGCGCCGCCATCAGCAGCTCCACGGCGAGCGCCGTCGTGCCTTTGGTCATGGCGCCATAGCACATCTTGACGCCCGAGGCGTCGCCGACGCGCTCGGAGAGCACCCGTATCAGCAGATTGGGGTGGTTCACCTGCGCGAGCAGATGCGCGTCCGGCCCCGAGACGTAGATGCGGGGCTTGTCCTTCTCGCCGCGCGGCGGCGGTCCGATGATGCCGCCATCGATGAACCGGCCGCCCGCCTCGCGGATCAGACGATCCGCCTCGCGCGCCGTCTGCGGCGAGATCGCATTGAGGTCGGCGAACGCGATCTTGCGCCCGGTCGCCCGCATCGCCGCCGCCGCGGCGCGCGCCACGTCGAGGGCCTCTCCGGGGTTGATGACCGAGAGCACCAGCTCGCAGGTTGCGACGAGCTTTTCCATCGACCCGCAGTCGGCAAGACCGGCCTCCGCGGCGAGCTTCCGCGTGCGCGCGCTGCGACCGCCGAGCGCGGTATGGACGTTCGCGCCGCACTGCTTGATGCGGATGGCGATCGCCTGCCCCATGTCACCGGGGCTGACGACGCCGATGTCTTTCACTTGCATGTGCAGGCTCCTTTGAGCACGGCCGCGAGCGGTGCGAGCGGCGGCGAGCGCGTGCGATACAATGTCGCTCTTTTTGCTCCCGGCCGCGCGCCGCCCTCGAATGGCCGTTTATCTTATCGTATTTCCGCCTCTCCCCGATTTCGTGCTCGCCGGCGGCTGACAGTCCCGGCTCCCGGACACTTTTGACGCACAAGGAGGCCAACCATGGCAAACGCGATTTCCGTGTCGAACCCGGTGAAAGAGCTCATATCAGCACCGCCGAGGAAGCGCGGCGGGCCGTCAGCCGCGCCAAGTTCCCGCCGCTCGGCAAGCGCTCGGTCGCGGGTGGCTACCCCCTGTTCGACTATCGCCCGGTGTCAACGCGCGACGCGGTGCCAGCGTTGAACGAGAGCACGCTGGTCGTCTGCATGATCGAAACGAGAGAGGGCGTCGAGAACATCGAGGAGATCGCCGCGGTGGACGGCGTCGACGTGATTCACGTGGGGGCGAACGATCTCCTCACCGCCATGGGCAAGCCCGGGGCGTTCGGCGATCCGGAAGCGATGACGGCCATCGAGCGCGTGATCTCGGTTGCGACCGCTCACGGCAAGTTTGCCGGAGTCGGCGGCGACCGGAACCTGCCGCGCCAGACGGGATACATCCGGCAAGGCGCCCGCTTCATCACGACGAACAGCGAGATCGCGTTCATCATGGCGGAGGCCTCGCGCGTCACGGGCGAGCTCCGCCGCGCCCTGGGCGAGAAGACGGCTCAAGGGTAAGAAAAAGCCTCGCCGCCAAGGACGCGAAGGAAGATAACAGCCTCGACGCGAAGGACGCCAAGGACGCACCACATCGCCTGGCGCGGTACCGTATCGCAACCGCTGTCCGGTCCAGGGGCGATTTCGGAAAATAGATTCGTTTGCGTCCCTGGCGTTCTTTGCGGCAAAGCTTTTCTTTCCTTTGCGGCCTTGGCGGTAAGGCTTTTCCTTCACTCAGCGTCGTAGCCCGGCGCGACCCGCGCGTCGATCACGCAGACCCCGCCCGCCCGCACCGCCTCGATTCCCTGCTCGATCGCCGGGCCCACATCGGCCATCTGCGCGAGCGGGCCGATCCCGAGCGCGCCCTGCGCGCGCGCCATCGCGGCGAGATCGATGTCGGGCTCGGCGATACGCTGCCCGATCCAGCGGTTCTCGACCGGGCGCCCGCGCGCAGCCGCGACGCGCTCCTGGTGCATCTCGTCGTTGAAGAACGAGCGGTTGTTGCAGACGATCATGAGGCACGGGATCCCGTAGTGCGCGGCCGTCCAGACGGCGGTGTTGCCCATGAGGAAGTCGCCGTCGCCGAGGAGCCCGATCGGGATGCGCCCGCTCGCCTTCAACGCGAGCGCTGCGCCCACGCTGATGCCCGGGCCCGAGCCGACGCCCCCGCCGCCGTCGTAGCCGATGTAATCGAGCGGGTGCCGGAAGTGCGCATAGGCGCCGTGCCAGCCCAGCGGGAGCCGGGTGAAGCAGACGTCGATGCCGCGGATCGCGGCGTCGAGCACGTCGGCCACGCCGCGCAGCGTGAGGGCATCCGCCGGCGCGGGGGCCCGCTTGGCGGACGCAACCGCGGCCGTGGCCGCGCGCGGCGCCACCGCTTCGAGCAGCAGCGGCACGGCCGTGTCGGGCTCGCACATCAGGTACACGTCCACCGGCGGCAAACCCTGGTAGTCCATGCTCCAGCCGCGGTGCACGTGCGCGTCGCACGAGACCTGGACGATCTTCGCCGTGACCGGTCGTGCACCGAAGGCCTGTTTGAGCGTGCCGCCGAGGTCGAGCCAGTCGAGCGAGAGAATCACGTCGGCTTCGGCGATCAGCTTCTGCGCCTCGGCGTCGAGGCGCACGCAGGGCGGCGCCGCGTGCAACCGGTGGTCGGTCGGGAACGCCGCGGCGACCTTGAGGTTGGTGAGCACGGGAACGTTGAGCTTCTCGGCGAGCGCCACGCGCGCCTTCCAGCCCTCGAGGCTGCGCGAGCAGCGGCCGGCGAGCATGACCGGGCGCGTCGCCCCCGAGAGCAACCGCGCGGCTTGCGCGACCACCTCGGGCGCGGGGCGCACCGCCTGCGGCGGGACGTAGCGCGAGACATCCGCAGCCGCCGGCATCGCCCCGATCTTCGCCTCCTGGATCGAGCAGTCGAGGTTCACGTACACCGGCCCGCGCGGCGCCGTCTGCGCGATCTGCGCGGCGCGCAGGACCGCCTCCATCGCCGCCGCCACCGATCCCGGCTGGTTGTCCCACTTCGTGTAGTCGCGGACGAGCGCGCCCTGGTCCGAGCTCGTGTGGATCCAGTCGATCCACGGGCGCCGTTTCGCGGCGTCCCACGGGCCCGTCGCGCCGAGCACGAGCACCGGCGCGCGGTCGCACCATGCGTTGAAGATCGCCATCGAGGCGTGCATGAGGCCCACGTTGGAGTGCAGCGCCGCCGCCATCATGCGCCCGGAGGCCTTGGCATAGCCGTGCGCGATCGCCACCGCCTGCTCGTCGTGGATCGAGAGCAGCATCTGGGGCGAGCGGTTGCCGAGATAGTTGACGATGCTGTCGTGGAGCCCGCGGTAGCTCGCGCCCGGGTTGAGCGCGATATAGGGAATCGCGAGCTCACGCAGCACCCCGGCGATCGCATCGCTGCCCCAGAATTCATCGGTGCGCTCGCCCGCCACCGGCGTGTCATGCACGATCGGACGAGCGGTTGTTTTCGTGGCGGTCATGAGTGGTCCTGCTGCGGGGAAATAAGTGATTAAGTGATCAACTATTGAGCCCCTGGGTGATCCGGTGCACGCGGTGAGAGCTGCCAATGGAGCGCTACTCGATCACCGGCGCTAATCGGCGCGGGCACCCGACACCTTCACCACTTCCGCCCAGCGCGTGACCTCCTCGCGCAGGAGCTTGCCGAACTCCTCGGGCGTGTTGCCGACCGGTTCGGCGCCCTGGTCGATCAGGCGCTGGCGGGTGTCGGGCGAACGTGCCGCGCGCGCGACGGCGTCCGCCAGCTTGGCGACGATGTCGCGCGGGGTCGCGGCGGGAGCAAGCACGCCGTACCAGACGACCACCTCCACGCCGGTGACGCCCGCCTCCTTCATGGTGGGCACCTCCGGCAATTGCTCGGAGCGCTTCGGCCCGAGGTTGGCGAGCGGCCGCAGCTTGCCTGCCTTCACATGCGAAAAAATCGCGGGGATGTTGGCGAAGGTCATTTCCACCTGGCCACCGACCAGCGCGGTGAGCGAAGGGGCGCTGCCCTTGTACGGCACGTGCACGATGTCAATCCTGGTGCGGAGCTTGAAGAGCTCGCCCGACAGATGCTGCGTCGTGCCGCTTCCCGCCGACGAGTAGTTGAGCTGGCCGGGACGGCTTTTCGCCAGCGCGATGAGCTCTTTCACGTTCCGCGCCGGCACCGAAGGGTGCACCACCAGGATATTCGGGCTCATCGAGAACAGCGATACCGGCGCGAAATCGCGCAGCGTATCGTAAGGCACCTTCTTGTAGAGGCTCATGTTGATCGCCACTGTCGCGGTGCTGATGAGCAGCGTGTAGCCGTCCGGGGGCGACTTGGCGACGTGCTCGTTGGCAATGTTGGTGCCGGCGCCCGGGCGGTTGTCCACGAGGACCGGCTGCCCGAGATACTCGGTCAACTTGGGCTGGAGCAGCCGCGCGTTGATGTCCACGCCGCCACCCGGCGTGAAACCGACCACCAGCCGGATCGGCTTCACCGGGTAGGCCTGCGCCAGCGCGACCGATGCGCTGCCGGCGAGGGCGGTGGCGAGGGCGAAGTGCTTGAAGGTCTTCATGGCGCGAGTTCCTTCCTCGAGTCGCTGTCGGTCGTGGGCACGCTATCGTACCGGATCACGCGCGATATCGCGAGTCGTCCGGGGGCGGCTTCTCGCCGGCGCGCGCCGCTCCGGATCGGCGCCGGCGCGCGACCGCGAAACCGAGGCCGTAGAGCGCCGCGAGCGGCAAGGCCCGGATCGCGCTCGCGGCCAGCACCACCTCCGCTTGCGCGATGAAGAGGTCGCGCCGGTAGTCGAGCTCGATCGGTTCGGCAGCGTCGCCGTATTTCGCGCGGACGCGCGTCATGAGCTGCCGGTCGGTGAGCAGGCCGATTGAGATGACCGGCCAGGCGTAGGCCGCGGCGAGCACGCACCACGCCCGCTTCCAGAGCGTGTATCGCGGCGACCCCGCCAGGTTCAATTCGTCCGTCATGGCGACTGCAAAGCTGATGCTATGATAGCTGCCTTCCCACGGCGAGGGGCGTCAATGAAGCGATTCGATATCGCGGTGATACCGGGCGACGGCATCGGGCGCGAAGTGGTGCCGGCCGGCCAGAAAATACTGGATACCGTCGCGCAGGCGCATGGCGGCTTCCGCTTCCGCTACCGGTCGTATCCCTGGAGCTGCGCTTACTATCTGCGGCACGGGAAAATGATGCCCGGGGACGGGCTCGCGCGCATCGGCGATTCGGACGCGATCTTTCTCGGGGCGGTCGGCTTTCCCGGCGTGCCGGATCACGTCTCGCTGTGGGGACTGTTGATCCCGATCCGCCGCGGCTTCCAGCAGTATGCGTGCGTGCGGCCGGTGAAGCTGCTGCCGGGCGTGCGCTCCCCGCTCGCCGGCCGCGGCCCGAGCGACATCGATTTCATCGTGGTGCGCGAGAACAACGAGGGCGAGTACTCGAGCATGGGCGGGCGCATCTACAGCGACACCCCGCACGAGGTCGTGACGCAGTTGAACCTCTTCACGCGCCGCGGCACCGAGCGCATCATCCGCTACGCCTTCGAGCTGGCGCGCAGGAAGCGCAGGAAGAAGGTGACCTCGGCCACCAAGTCGAACGGCATCATCTTCAGCATGCCGTTCTGGGACGAGGTGTTCTGGAGCATCGCAAAGCAATACCCGGGCATCGCCGCCGAGCAGATGCACATCGACGCGCTCTCGGCGCGGTTCGTGACGCACCCGCAGAACTTCGGCGTGGTGGTCGGCAGCAATCTCTTCGGCGACATCCTGACCGATCTCGGCGCCGCGATCGCGGGCTCGATCGGCATCGGCGCGTCCGCCAATCTCAACCCCGAAAGAGAGTTTCCTTCCTGCTTCGAGCCGGTGCACGGTTCCGCTCCCGACATCGTCGGCAAGGGCGTCGCCAATCCGCTCGGCCAGATCTGGAGCGGGGCGCTGATGCTCGAGCATCTCGGCTACCCGGCCGCGCACGACCTGGTGCTGAAGGCGATGGTGGGGGTGCTCGCGGGCGGCATCAAGACCCCCGATCTCGGCGGACGGGCGAGCACGGGCGAGGTGACGCAGGCGGTGGCAAAGGAGATCCGCCGCCTCGCGGGCTGAGAAGAGCGAAGCGGCCACGGAAACACACGGAAACGCAGGGAACCGGAAACCCGCATCATGCGTTGCCAGCGAGCGACAAGATAACGATTCCCCCGCGAACCTCGCCCGTTCCCGAAGGGAGAAGCGCCGTTTCATTTCGTGACACTTTCCGTCGATTCCGTGGCCAGAGCTTTTTTCGTGACTTCGCGACTTCCGCGCGGTTCCGTGGTCGCGGGGGCTCTGCTCGCGGTGCTTGCCGCGTGCGGCGGCGAGGGGCCGCGCACCTACCAAGGTTATGCCGAAGGCGAGTACGTGCGGGTGGCGGCGCCGTTTGCGGGGACGCTCCAGTCGCTGGCGGTGCGGCGCGGCACGCAGGTGCAAGCGGGCGATCCCCTGTTCGGGCTGGAGCAGGAGAACGAGGCGGCGGCGCGGCGCGAGGCCCGGGAGAGGCTGCGCAGCGCGGAGGCGCAGCTTGCCAACCTGCGGAAGGGCCGGCGGCCGACCGAGATCGAGGCGATCCGGGCGCAGCTCGCGCAGGCGCAGGCGAGCCTGAAGCTCTCGGAGGCGCAGTTGAAGCGCCAGGAGCAGCTCGTGCAGCAGAACTTCATTTCCCGCGAGCGGCTCGACGAGGCGCGCACGCAGCACGAGCGCGACCGGTCCCGGGTCTCGGAGCTGCAGGCCGAGCTCGCCACCGCGCGGCTCGGCGCGCGCGCCGACGAGATCAAGGCGGCGGAGTACAACGTCGAGGCCGCCAAGGCCACGCTCGCGCAGGCCGAGTGGCGCCTCGCCCAGAAATCCGTGAAGGCCCCGGTGGCCGGTCTGGTGCAGGACACGCACTACGTGCTCGGCGAATGGGTGGTGGCCAACGCGCCGGTGGTATCGCTGCTGCCCCCGCAGAACATCAAGGTGCGCTTCTTCGTGCGCGAGACCGAGTTGGGCGCGATCAAGGTCGGCCGGAAGCTCGCCCTCGCATGCGACGGCTGCGCCGCGCCGGTCGCGGCGGAGGTGAGCTTTATCTCGCCGCAGGCGGAATTCACGCCTCCCGTGATCTACAGCCGCCGGGAGCGCGCCAAGCTCGTCTACCTGGTGGAGGCGCGCCCCGCGCCGGCGGACGCGACGAAGCTCCATCCCGGCCAGCCGGTGGAGGTAAGGTTCGAATGAAACTGCCGATGACGCAGAAAATGCAAGAGCTTTGCCACAGAGCAACTGTGTTCGATGTCAAGCGCTATGAAGCGAAGCGTTCCAAGTTTTCCCGGTCCTGACCATGGCGTTGAGGATGGTCAGGAGCTTGCGCATGCAGGCCACGATGGCGACCTTTTTCTGCTTGCCGCCGGCGAGCAGGCGTTCGT
>Ga0073934_10004096_pt1 | contig 24917 bp, 19 predicted proteins | sample LarsenN4metaG_FD_76834 | JGI IMG/M metagenome (GOLD analysis project Ga0073934, IMG submission 76834) | Hot spring sediment bacterial and archeal communities from British Columbia, Canada, to study Microbial Dark Matter (Phase II) - Larsen... ... | reverse complement strand
CGGGTGCTCTTCGTCGACGACGAAGCGGCCATCCGCGACGTTATGAAGATCGAGTTGCCGCGGATGGGGCACGACGTCACCCTCTGCGAAGACGGACCGGCCGCAATCAAGGCCCTGGAGAAGCACACATTCGACGCGGCGATTGTCGATCTCCGCATGCCCGGCCTGTCCGGCTGGGATGTGATCGACCACATCAAGAAGGTTTCGCCGGAGACCGAAGTCATTATCAGCACCGGCCACGGCGACATGGAATCGGCCATCCAGGCCCTGCGCCGCGGTGCCTACGACTTCCTGCCGAAGCCGTGCAAGCTGTACGAGATCGCCGCCGTGTTGAAGCGCGTGGCGGAAAAACGCACGCTGACCAACAAGACCATTGCACTGGAATCGCAACTGAAGGCGGTGCAGGGCTCGCCCGACCTCATCGGTCGCACTGCGGCCATGAATCAGGTGAAAGCCCTGATCGAAAAGATTGCTCCCACCGACTCCGGCGTGCTGATTCTCGGCGAAACGGGCACCGGCAAGGAACTCGTCGCGCGGCGGATCCACGATCGCAGCCGGCGGGCCACCATGCCGTTCGTCGCAGTGAACTGCGGCGCTTTGCCCGAGAATCTCGTGGAAAGTGAGCTGTTCGGGCACCGGAAGGGCGCTTTCACCGGGGCCGATACGCCGCGCAAGGGGCTGATTGAGGTCGCCAATGGGGGCACGCTGTTCCTCGATGAAATGGGCGAGCTCGACAAGGCCATGCAGGTGAAGCTGCTGCGGTTTTTGGAATCGGGCGAAGTCCGTCGCGTCGGCGAGAACGAGGCGTTTCACGTTGACGTCCGCGTGGTGTGCGCCACGAACCGCGACCTCCAGCAGATGGTGAAGCAGGGAACATTCCGCGAAGATCTGTTCTTTCGCATCAATACCTTTGAAATCCACCTGCCGCCCCTGCGGGAACGCAAGGACGACATCCCCGAACTGGCGCGAGCCCTCGTGGCCCGACACTTGAAACGGCGCGACGTGCCACCGCACATCCTCGCTCCAGCGACCGTTGCCGTGTTGCAGAGCTACGAGTGGCTCGGCAACGTGCGGGAAATGGCCAACGCCCTGGAGCATGCGGTGATTCTTGCCGACGGCGGCACCATTTTGCCGGAACACTTGCCCGCCAGCATTACGAATCCCACGACCTCGGCACCGCGCCCTGAATCGGTGGCGCTTCCCACGGCGTCCAAAACGCTGCGCGAGATCGAGATGGAAGTCATCTACCAGGTGCTCGACAAGCACAAGGGAGACAAGCCGAAGACCGCAGCGGAACTGGGGATCGCCCTCAAGACGCTGTACAACAAGCTCAATAGCGACCAGACCCGCGCCGCAGGATGACTTCTGACAGAAGCCCAGGGATGGCATCCCTGGGTCTCTTGATTTTCATGTCAAAAGAAAGACCCAGATAGCTGTCCCTGGGTTTCTGTTTTTGGTGGACGCGGGTGCGGCATCAGTACTGCCGGATCACGCCGACCACGACCCCTTCGACGTCCACGCGATTGGAGAAGATGGGCTTCATGCCCTTGTTCGCCGGTTCCAGTCGCACGCGGTGGGTTTCGCGGTAGTAGCGCTTGAGGGTGGCGTCGTCGCCGTCTACGCGCGCCACCACAATGTCGCCGTCGCGGGCCTCAGTGCCTTTCCGATAGACCACGTAGTCACCCTCGGCAATGTGGTCCTCGATCATCGAGTCCCCTTTCACCCGCAGGCACACCTGGTCGTCCGAGCTGAACAGGCGGCTGAAGTCGACCCGGTCGTCCATCTGGCTGGCCAGCAACGGCTGCCCGGCAGCGATCAACCCCGCGAGGGGCAGGCTCGTCCGAGGCTTCGGCGGATTCGCCAGTTGAATTGCCCGCGACATGTGCGATTCGCGGGTGATCAGCCCCTTTTTCTCGAGCGCCTTCAGATGGCACATCACGCCGTTCGGCGAGCGGATGCCGAATTGCAGCCCGATTTCCCGAACCGTGGGGCCATAGCCGCGGTTGACGATCTTGTCGCGGATGAACTCGTAGATGTCCTTCTGCCGTTGCGTCAGCGTTGCCTTGTTGGGGGCCATGAGCACAATCCTTCCGTCTCGGCCTGAACGAGACACGGTTTGCAGGAACATGTCGGTCGGGGGCGTCGCACTCCGGGGTGGGGGACAGCGCGCGCCCCAATACTCTCGACAAGAGTATCCATGATGGGAAATCCTAATATACTTTCGTTTAAGTGAAAAGCTGGAAGGGATCTTTTGTTCAGAATTCTGTCAAGATCAGGGAAACGCCTCCGCCAATTGTCGATCGCTGACCCCAACTGCTCTTTGTAAACGAAAACAGCGGAGTCACTTACGACTCCGCTGTTCCGGTCTCCAGAATTCTGTGTCGGACTATGGATTCGACGTCGTGCGGGCTTGATTGTCCTCAGTTGCGGTCCGACTGCCGTCCTTGTTCAGATATTTGAGCAGCACTTCACGGAGTTTCGTTTCCAAGTTGTCGACCGTCACCTGGGTGTCTGCCACTTTGCCTTCCGGATCGACGATCCAGATCGTCGGCAAGACGCTGATGCCGTAGTACGACGCCAGCGGCGAGTTCCAGCCTCGCTTGTCCGGCTCGACGTGGAAGATCACGGGCCAGGTGAGCTTGGACTCTTCCAGGAAGGCGTCGATTTCCGATTCTTCGCTATCCAGGCTGACGCTCAAAACCTGGGCGTACCTCTTGTATTTCTCACCGATCGCCTGCAGCGCTGTCACCTGGTCGTGAAACGGCTTGACGTGACTGGCCCAGAACACGATGACCACCGATTTCCCAGCGTAGTCGTCGACGCTCACAAAATTGCCATCCAGTGTCGGGCCGGCGAACTGTAGGGGCTGTCCTGCCAGGTTCAGCCGCCGCAAGATCCCCTCGCACTGACGCGCCTGCTGTGTTTCTGGGAATTTCGCGAGGATGACTCCGTAGCACGACTTCGCTTCTTCCGAAAGGCCGTGGAGTTCGCAGGTTCGCCCTGCAGCCAATAGCAGGGGCAAGGACTTCTGCTGTTCGTTCGGGAACCGTGTCACGTAGAGTTGGGCCTGCCGCGAAAACTCCTGCAGCCACTGTGGCTCCGTCTTGCCATAGCGCAGCGTGTGGGCATGGGCCAGGTTGACCAGCGTTAACTGGGCGGCGGCAGCCGCCGTGGTGCCCGGCTTTTTCTGGTGAAACGCTTCGGCGATGTCGTACAGTGCGCTGATGCTCTCCTCGTCCCCTTGCAGGGCCAGTTGCAACCGGGCGTCGAGCAGGCTGCCGACTGCCGCCAGAAACTCCGGTTCGAACTGCGGGTCTTTCGCCGTCAGAGCAAGCGCTTCGGTGGCCAGTTTCACCACTTGCAGATTGCGTTCGCGTCGCGCGGTGCGCGTATCGGCCAATCGCTGTTGCATTTCCTCGGGCGAAGGGACGCTTTCAGCATTTTCGGTATCGGACGCCCCGGCGTCGCCGTCCGGCATCCCAGGCAGCGGAGCAATGCGGATCCGCTGGATTTCCCGCAGCAGCCACTGGGGCGACCCGGGTTCCGGCTCCGTCTCAGCGACTGGTGCCGTTTTATCAACCGGTGCCGAGGCAATCGACGCCGTGGGCAGCGCGGACTCATCTGATGCCGCATCGCCCGAAATGGTTGGGGCAGGGGACTGGCCCGGCTGTCCGCACCCGATTAACGCCGCCGACAGACACACGATTCTCCAGTGGGTGGACACGATACTCCCCTCCTTGAGAGCTGCTCCGCAGCAGGCGGCCCCAATTGACACCCTGCCGCGCGGCCAACTTGTAGGACGTTTCACGAACTGCGGCAAGACGAATCCACCGTGAAGGACTGGATAACTGGATCATCCACGGGGATGTGGGGCCGTCCCGTCGCGGCTGCTCTCATAGACATCTACGGATTGCGGCGTCATGATCCCGGAAGTCAGACTTCCAATCCGTCGACCCAGACGCGAGGGACGGATTGGAAAACCGTCCTGCGTTTCTCCATTTCGGGTGCGCCGATATGTCGACCGATTCTGTCACGCTCCATGTGTTTGCCATCCACGCGCATCCGGACGACATCGAGATTCAATGTGCCGGCACTTTGTTGCGGTTGAAGCGACTGGGCTGCCGGATCACTGTGGCGACGATGACTCCGGGGGATTTGGGAAGCGCGGAGCTGCCGCCGGACGAGATCGCCCAGATTCGCCGTGGCGAAGCTCGCCGCTCGGCCGAGTTGCTCGGAGCCGAATACACCTGCCTGGAGTTTCGCGATCTGTCGATTGAGGTGGACAACGACGGCCGCCGCCGAGTCACGGAAGCGGTGCGGCGGTCGCGGGCCGACGTGGTAATCACCGCACCGCCGGTGGACTACATGAGCGATCACGAAGCAACCAGCCGGTTGGTGCGGGATGCGTGCTTCAACGCCTCGGTGCCTCACTACCAGACCCACTGCTGGGACCCCGCCCCACCGCTGGCGAAAATCCCCTTCCTGTACTACGTGGACGCCATCGAAGGCATCGACTACTTCGGCCAGCCGATCGAACCGGAATTTATCGTGGACATTTCCGAGACATTCGACCGCAAACTCGAGATGCTGGCCTGCCACGCCAGCCAGCGGGAATGGCTGCGCCGGCAGCACGGCTTGGACGAGTACCTGGAGGGTTGCCGGCGGTGGTCGGCCGTTCGTGGGGAGCAGATCGGCGTGGCCTTCGGCGAGGCGTTTGCCCAGCACAAAGGACACCCCTATCCACACGACGGGTTACTGCAGAAGTTGTTGGGGGCCAAGTCACCGCAAACAGCCGCGACGATGAGAATCGCGGACTCGTCGCCGGTCAATTCTTGATTGCGAGAACGCGGCAAAACAACCTCGACAGAATGACTGGCAGCGCCCACAATGCTTTCATCAGCAGTCCGTCTTGTGCAGGAAACAAGTGCGATGAGCGATCACGAACATGAGCCAGGTCACGGTCACGCCGCGGTGGCGGAGCAGCATGCAGACCCGGGGAACGGCTTGCGGTTCGAGAAAGAGGAATTGCACTTTTTTGAGGCCGACGACCGCGGCGCCGGACAGCACATTGGATTGCTGTTGGCGTTCATCTTCTGCATTTTGCTGGTGTTGATGACCGCCGTCACGCTGTGGACGAACAAGCACAAGTCGATCGGTCACGACCCGCAGGCCATTCCCGGCTCGTCCGAAACGACGGGACACCATTGAGGCACTCGCAGGCCGGCGGCTATCGCGACGTTAACCGTTGCCGTGCGAGTTCCGCCCACGGTCCGTGCGCGTCGTAACGCAGGTACGTCTGCCAGTGCTCGCGCGCGGCGGATGTGTCGCCTCGACGGTCCAACAACTGCGCCAAATGAAAATGGGCATCGGGATAGTCGGGATGGCGGTCGAGCGCGGTCTCGAAGGCTTGTTGTGCATCGGCGTCGTCCCCGGCCTCCGCGAGCACGCAACCGAGTTGCGTCCAGGCCTCGATGAAATCGCGATCGTGCTCGACGGCGGCATAGTATCGCTCCACCGCTCCGGCGCGGTTGCCCAGTCGATACAATGCGTCGGCGAGGTGAAAATGGTAGTCGGCTTCTGTCGGCGACTCGGCGAGCGCCAATCGGAAGGCGTCGACCGCTGCGGAGAGAGCGCCATCCTCTGAGAGGGCGCAGCCTTGGCGAAACCAGTCCGCGGCCGACCAGTTCGACTGGTCGGCCGCCATCCTCGCGGCGATGGGCAGTGTCGCTGGACCGTCGTCAGGCGTTGGCGGCTCATCGAAGGTAAACACCCGCTGCCCGGTGCCGGGCTCGATCCATCCCGCGGCGTCGCGATACACCGTGCGTCGGCCTTGAGCGAGCAGCTCCAATTGCGCCAGCGGCCGGTCCACACCGGGCAACAAGGCCTGCAGGCGCCGCAGCGATGAGGCCAGCTCATCCACCGACGCCCCGGCCGCCACAAGGTCTGCCAGCCGACGCGCCGTGGTGACCTCTGCGAACTCGAAGTACGGCAATCGCAACACGCGCTTCACCGGATGAATGAGGCCCAGCCGCTCCCAGCGTCGGATCGCATGGACGGAGACGCCGAGCATCTGACTGAGCATGGCCGGCGTGTAGAGCTGGTGTCGATGCGCGGCCGGCTCGAGGTTCAGCGCCGTGAGCCACTCGGATTCGCTCAGGATCCGCAGCGCCTGTCCGCGCTGCTGGCACGCCTGCGCCTGCACGAGCTTCACCGACGGTTGCCCGTCCGGTTCCAGCGGCCAGCCTTCCTCGCCAACGACGAGCAATGTCGTTTGCTGCGAAATGTGGCCGACCGCCTGACCGCCGTGTTTCTCGACCAGATCGGCCGCCTGGCGGTGCGTCATCGATGCCAGCGTGCCGGTGAACGCCACGCGTTCGCCGCGCAGGATTAGATCGGCCTCGGTCGATGTCAGGGCAGGGGACTCATCAGCCGCGGTCATTGTCTCGTCCGCAGGGTGGCGTTTCGCGCGAGCAGGAATTATAAGCGAAACGACGGACGATCGCTTGCGTTTAGCGGGAAGACTTTGACCCAATCAACGCAAGCGACACGCTAAACGCAAGCGAGTTTTAAGTTATCGAGGAATCACCATGTCTGCGTTGCGCGACACCGACCCCGCGGTGTGGAACGCCATCGAGCAGGAACGGGCGCGGCAGCGCGACGGGCTGGAACTCATCGCCTCCGAAAATTACACCAGCGCCGCGGTACTGGAAGCGGTTGGTTCAGTCCTTACCAACAAATATGCCGAAGGGCTGCCGGGACGGCGGTACTACGGCGGCTGCGAGCATGTGGATACCGTGGAGTCGCTGGCCCGCGACCGGGCCTGTCAGCTCTTCGGCGCCGAGCACGCCAACGTGCAGCCGCACGCCGGATCCCAAGCGAACATGGCGGCGTACATGTCGGTGCTGCAGCCGAGCGACGTCTTCCTGGCGATGGACCTCGCCCACGGCGGGCACCTCACCCACGGCATGAACCTCAACTTTTCCGGCCAGCTTTACCGCGTAGTGCACTACGGCGTGCGGTCCGACGACCACCGCATCGACTTCGACCAGGTGGCAAATCTGGCCCGCGAGCACAAGCCGAAACTGATCGTTGCCGGAGCAAGCGCGTATCCGCGGGAGATCGATCACGCGAAGTTTGCCGAGATCGCAAGGGAAGTCGGTGCGCTGTTCATGGTGGACATGGCGCACTATGCGGGGCTGGTGGCTGCCGGAGTTCACAACAGTCCCGTCCCGGTGGCCGATTTTGTGACCTCGACGTCGCACAAGACGCTGCGCGGGCCGCGTTCAGGGTTTGTGCTGTGCAAGGAAGCGCACGCCAAGGCGCTCGACAAGACAGTGTTTCCAGGATTGCAGGGCGGGCCGTTGGAGCACGTGATCGCCGGCAAGGCGGTCTGCTTCCACGAGGCGATGCAGCCATCGTTTAAGGAGTACGCGAAGCAGATCGTTGCCAACGCCCGCACGCTGGCGGAGACGCTCGTCGCCGGTGGATTGCGGCTCGCCAGCGGCGGCACCGACAATCACCTGATGCTCGCCGACGTCACCACGATCGGATTGAGCGGCAAGATCGCCGAGCAATCGCTCGACCGCGCCGGCATCACCGTCAACAAGAACATGATCCCTTATGACCAGCGCAAGCCGCTCGATCCCAGCGGCATTCGCCTTGGCACAGCCGCGCTGACCACGCGCGGCATGAAGGAGATTGAAATGAAACGCGTGGGGCAGTGGATTCTCGATGTCCTCAAGCACGCCGACGACGCTGGCCTGTTACAACGTACCCGCGCGGCGATCCGCGAGTTTTGCCAAGCCTTCCCGGTTCCCGGGATCGGATAGAGTCGTAGGACGGGTTTTCAATCCGTCGTCACGCCCGGACGGGTTGGAAATCCATCCTACATTTTCTGCAGAGCCTCCAGCGGCACCAGTTGGTTAAAGCTTCCGGATCGGAAGCCTTCCAGGTCCACCGTCACGGCGCGGAAGCCGAGGCGGCGCAGCTCTTGGGCGATGCGTTCGCGGGCTTGCGGTTCTAGTGCGCGGGGCAGGGCGTCCAATGGCAGTTCCAGACGTGCCAGATCGTTCGGCTCGTAGCGCACCCGCAGCTCGCGCAGGCCGAGGGTCTCGCGGAGAAACCGCTCGGCGGCGTCCACGCGGGCCACACGCTCCGGGGTGACTTCCAATCCGTAAGCGATCCGGCTGGACAGGCACGGGCTGGCCGGCTTGTCCCAGACCGGCAGACCCCATTGTCGGGCGATCGCGCGAACTTCAGCTTTCGTGATGTCGAGCTCCAACAGCGGGCTGCGGACGGCAAACTCCGATGCGGCCGCCATGCCGGGGCGGTGGTCTCCGCGGTCATCCGCGTTGGCCCCGTTGACGAGCACGTCCACGCCGAGCGTCGGAGCGAGGGCAACCAGACGCTGGTATAACTCCGTCTTACAGTAGTAACACCGATTGAATGGATTGCGGAGGTAATTTGCGTTCTCGAATTCCTGTGTGTTCACACAGAGATGCCGGATGCCGATCTCCCGCGCCAGTTCCTCGGCTGCCTCGCGTTCTCCACTCGCGAGGCTTGGGCTGACCGCCGTCACCGCAACCGCTCGCCCGCCACAGGCCCGAAACGCCGCGGCCGCCACCACGGCACTATCCACGCCGCCGGAAAAAGCCACTCCCACGCGGCCGAAACCGTGCAGCAAGTGGAGCAGGGCGGTGGTCTTGTCGGCGAGCGACGGGGTCACGAAACATTCTCCGTAGGTGCGCCTACATGGTAGCACTCCGGCGGATTTGCAGCACCGGGCGTTCAGAATCTTCGTGTTTATGGCGAATGTCTGACGGGCATCGAGTGGTTATCAAAGAGACCCTGGAATGGCGATCCCCGGGCTACGTGCGCGGAAGAACTGTTGGTCCCGGCCGTCGCGAGCCACTATACTGTGCATCTGGGTCATGCTGTTGTGGGATCAGGAGTTCGGTCATGCGATTCACGGTATTCTGCCTGACGTGCCTGGTGCTTGCCGGCACCTGTGTTGACCAGTCGGTATGGGCAGCGCCGCTGACCGCCGCCCAGAAGAAGGAGCTGGCCGACATTCGCAGCGAGGCGGCCAAGATCTCGCAACTGGTCTCGCGCAAGAAGATCGAAGAAGCAGAGCAGGCTCTCACCGACGCAGATTCCCGGCTGGAGAAGTTGGTTAAAGAGGCGGAGCTGAAGGAGAACGACCTGCAGCTCCTTTCGGTCAAGAAAGTCATCGAGACGCAGCGGTCAATCCTCAGCCGGGCGACAGGCGGAAAATCCGGGACGCCGGCGGTCAGCTTCGTCAACGACGTTGCACCGATTCTCGCCGACAAGTGCGTCGGCTGCCACGATGAGAACCGTTCCTCGCGCGGTTTGAAGCTGGACACGTTCGCCGGTATCGAACTGGGCGGGCAATCGGGCCGGGTGCTCGTGCCCGGCAGCCCCGCGGCGAGCTTGCTCTTCCAGAAGATCACGACGCCGAACGCTCAGCAGCGGATGCCGAAGAACGACCCGCCGCTGTCGGAGCAGGAGATTCGCGCCATCGGCACGTGGATCGCTGCCGGTGCCCCGTTCGACGGCACCGAGAAAAACGTCTCGCTCACTCTGCTGGCAAAGAATCCCGCCGCGGCAAAGGAAAAAATTGAAATCAACAAGGCCACAGGAAACGAGAAGGTCTCGTTCATACGGGACGTCGCTCCGACGTTTGTCACGACGTGCGGCGGTTGCCACGGCAACATGCGCAACGGTGGGCTGTCGCTGGCCACGTTTGAAGGAGTTATGGCCGGCGGAGAGAGCGGCCGCGTGATCAAGCCCGGCGACGTGGATGGCAGCATCCTGTTCCAGAAGCTGCGCGACGGCGACATGCCCCGCGGCAACCAGGCTCGCATCACTCGAAAGTGGTATGCCGATCTCCAGACGTGGATCAAGGAGGGGGCGAAGTTCGACGGCAACGACCCCAAGCGGCCATTGCGCGACCTCATTCCCACGCCAGAGCAGATTCGCGCCGGCGAACTGGCCAAACTGACGCCGGACGGCTGGCTCGACAAACGCAAGAAGGAATCGCAAGAGCTGTGGAAGCAGACATTCCCGCAGGGAGCAGCGCCGCAGCAACACGAAACGGCCGACTTCCTGGTCATTGGCGACGTGGCCCAGAAGCGGCTGGAAGACGTCGGCAATTGGGCACAAGAGCACGCTACCAGCCTGCGGACGATGTTCAACGTCAAAGACACGCCGCTGTTCAAGGGCAAACTGGCGATTTTTGTGTTCAAGGACCGCTTCGGCTACGAGGAATTCAACAGCACGATCCATAAGCGCGATGTGCCCCGCGAGGTGTTTGGCCACAGTGATGTCACGAACGCGCAAGACCGGGCCTTCGTCGCCGTACAGGACATCGGCGACGATGCGACGCCCAGTTCGCCCGGCATGCAACTCAACGTGATTGACCACTTAACGGGCGCGTTTCTCGCCCGCAACGGCGGGAACATGCCCGATTGGCTCACGCGCGGCACAGGCTTGGCGCTGGCGGCGGGCAAATCGGGATCGGCCAACCCCTACATTGCGGCGCTGCGCGGCCAGGCCGGCGATGCGCTGCGGAAAGCACCTCCGAGCGATCCGGCCGATGTGTTCAGCGATGGCCAGTTCTCGCCGGCGGACATCGGCCCCCTCGGTTATGTGCTGGTGGATTTCCTGCTGAGGCAGGGCGGGGCCAATGCGTTCGGCCAACTGGTGAACCGCTTTCAGGCCGGCGACTCCCCCGCACAGGCCATTCAGGCGGTGTATCGCACGAATGCGCGGCAGCTCGGCAGCACATTTGTCGCCACGGCCGGACTGGCAACCAGCGCGACAAAGAAAGGCAAGAAGGCGAACTGAAGAGTTCGTAGGACGGATTTCCCATCCGTCCCACCCAAGACACGAGGCGATGGCACAAGGCCGCTGCGAATGTGCGATGTGGTGGTCATCGGCGGCGGGGTGATTGGGCTGTCAATCGCCTACGAGTTGGCCGGCGCCGGACTTTCGGTCCGCGTCCTCGAACAGGGCCAGATGGGACAGGAAGCATCGTGGGCTGGCGCAGGCATTCTGCCTCCCGGCAATCCCGATTGGGCCCAAACGTGCGAAGCGCGGCTGCGCGCCGCCAGTTGCGGGCTGTGGCCGAAGTGGGCGGAGGGGCTGCGGTCCGATTCGGGCATCGACACCGGCTACGTCCGCTGCGGGGGTTTGGAACTGCGGTTGTCGGGCGCGGCGACCGAACTCTCCGCCGAGATTGAAGTCTGGCAGCGCGAAGGGGTCGCCGTCGAGTCGCTGACAGGCTCTGCTCTGCGCGAGCGTTTTCCCGCCGTCAATCCGAATGCTACGGCTGCCTACTTCCTGCCGGAGTTGGCGCAGGTCCGCAATCCCTGGCTGCTCGACGCACTGCAGGCGGGTTGCGTCCAGCGCGGCGTGCAGCTCTCGCCAGGCTGCCCGGTGACGGCGATGGCCCGCAACGGCGAACGCATCCATACCGTACGTACGCCGGGCGGCGAGTTCTCTGCCGGACAGTTTGTGATTGCCGCCGGTGCATGGTCGCGAGAGCTTGTGGGTCAGACGGGGCACGAACTGAATGTCCAACCGGTCCGCGGGCAGATTGTGCTTCTCGAAGCGCTGCCGCTCCCGTTTTCCTGCGTCATCCAGGAAGGGCACCGCTACCTCGTGCCGCGGCGCGACGGCCACATCCTCATCGGTTCCACGGAGGAGCACGTCGGCTTTGACAAGCGGAACACATCCGGGGCCATCGCCGATCTGATCGAGTTTGCGGCCCGGCTGGTCCCGCAACTTCGCAACGCGAGATTCCTGCGCGCCTGGGCAGGGCTGCGTCCCTACGTGAATGGCGGGTTACCCTTCATCGGCCGTGTTCCGCATTTAAGCAACGTGTTCGTCGCAGTGGGGCATTATCGGGCGGGGTTGCAACTGTCTCCCATTACTGCGGTGCTCATTCGAGAGTTCATCACCGGCCAGCCGTCGTCGCTGCCGCTTGATTGCCATTTGGAGGCACAGGGATAGCAGCCCGTTGAAAAAGGGGTCTGGCTCCGAGCCGAACCACAGAATCTCCTCGAAAAATGAGTGAGGCTCGGAGCCAGCCCCCTTTTTTCAACAGTCAGATAGCCATTCCTGGGTCACTTTCGGGATGACTCGCAATGCCTCTGCCGCACGTCGCGATCATTGGCGCCGGACCGATCGGACTCGAGGCCGCGGTGCTGCTGAGGATGAGCGGCTTTTCGGTGCAAGCGTACGAACGGGGCGGGGTTGGGGAGCACCTGCGGCAGTGGGGCCACGTGCGAATGTTTTCGCCGTGGAGACTCAACGTCTCCCCGTGGGGACGTGCTCAACTGGCTTGCCGGCATATTCCCGCCGACGACGATTTGCCGACTGGCGACGCGTTCCGGCAGCGCTATCTCGAGCCACTCGCGCGATGTCCATTGCTTAAAGGTGTGGTTCGCGAAGGGACTGCCGTGCTGGCGATCGGCCGTCATCGTGTCGGAAAGCAGGACGAGATCGGCCGTGCCCGCCGCCGCGAGGGGGGCTTCCGCCTCCTCGTTCGCAACGCTACCGGGGAGCACATCGAATCCGCCGACGTGGTCCTCGATTGCTCCGGCACCTACGGGCAACACCGCTTCCTTGGTGCCGGGGGCATTCCGTGCCCCGGTGAAACTTCGGTGCTCACTCGCGATCAGTATTGGATCCCCGATATTCTCGGGCGCGATCGTGACCGCTTTGCCCGCCGCACCACGCTGATCGCCGGGGCAGGGTATTCGGCCGCAACGGTGGTCGCTGCCTTGGCCGAACTGGCGCGCAACGAGCCGCGCACGCGCGGGATCTGGATCACCCGGCACGCGGAATCCCAGCCCATAGCGCCGATTGCGGACGACCCGCTTGCAGAACGCTCGGCGCTCACTGCTGCGGCGAACCGCCTGGCAACGACGCGGCCGTCGTGCATCACCTGGCGCCCCGGATCCGTGGTGCAGGCGATCTCCCGGCACACGAACGCCCGGTCGTTCCGCGTGGCGGTTAGTCCCATTTGCGATCCCGCGGCGGTGGAGGTGTGGGAAGGAGTCGATGAGGTCGTCGCGCTGATCGGCTACCGTCCCGATCACAGCCTGTACGAGGAGTTGCAGGTCCATCAGTGCTACGCAACTCAGGGGCCAATGAAGCTCGCCGCGGCCCTTCTCGGCGAATCGTCCGGCGACTGCCTCGCGCAAAAAGGGCAGGGGATCGAGACGCTGCGCAACCCGGAGCCGGCGTTCTTTATCCTCGGCGCGAAGAGCTACGGTCGCGATTCGCGCTTCTTGCTGAAGGTCGGCATCGAGCAGGTGGCGACTGTCGCCGTGGAACTTTGCCGCGAAGCCGGAGTGCGCTTCCCGCCCGAAGCCCAGGGATAGCAGTCCGTTGAAAAAGGAGTCTGGCTCTGAGCCGAACCACCGAATCCCCTCGAAAAATGAGTGAGGCTCGGTGCCTGCCCCTTTTTCGACAGTCAGAATAGCTATCCCTGGGCGTCCGTGGTACGAAACGAGACTGATGTCGCATTCCGCACCCACCGTCGCGCTGCACGGCCTGGACGTACTCTGGTTCCAGGTGGCGGGGACGTTGTGCAACCTGGCGTGCACGCACTGTTTCATCAGTTGCAGCCCGCACAACCATGAATTTGAGATGCTGCCACTCAATATCGTCGAGCGCACTCTGGCCGAATCGGTGCCATGGGGCGTGAAGGAATATTACTTCACTGGCGGCGAGCCGTTTCTCCATCCCGATCTCGTGTCGATGCTGGAGCGCACCCTCGACTACGGCCCGGTGAGCGTGCTTACGAACGCGACCGTGCTCAAGCCGGAGTGGCTGCGGCGTCTGCGGGCTGCTGAGGAGCACAGTCGGTACTCGTTGGAGTTTCGGGTGTCGATCGACGGCCCGTCGCCAGAAACGAACGATCCCATTCGCGGCCCCGGCACGTTCGTGCGGGCGATGCGCGGCGTGGGGCTGCTGGTCGAACACGGCTTTCTGCCGATCATTACCGTCACGCGCGTGTGGGAAGACGACAACGATGACCGCGTGCTCGCTGATTTCCGCCGCGTGCTGCACGACAACGGCTACTCGCGGCCGCGATTGAAAGTGCTGCCGCGGCTGCGCCTTGGTGCCGAAGCCACTCGAACCGTGGGGTATGCCTCCGATGAGCGTGTCACGGCGGAGAGGCTCGCCGATTACGACGCGTTGCAGCTCATCTGCAGCCACTCGCGGGTCGTCACGAATCGCGGCGTGTGGGTGTGCCCGATCCTGCTCGACGCTCCCGATGCGCGGCTCGGTGGTTCGCTCGCCGAGGCAGAACGGCCATTCGCCCTTCAGTACGGCGCGTGTTACACGTGTTATCAATATGGTGCGATCTGTACGAACCCCTCAGCCACGATGCGAGAGTGAACGATGCTGGTGGCGCTGTTCGGCGGAATCTACAGCAACCATCTGGCACTGGCTGCAGCGATTGCAGACGCGCAGCGCCGCGGTGCCGAGCAGATGTATTGCCTCGGCGACCTCGGGGCGTTCGGCCCGCACCCCGACTGCGTGTGGCCGCTGCTGCAAGACGCCCAGGTGGCCTGCCTTCAGGGGAACTACGACCACAGCATTGGAAATCGCCTGCGCGACTGCCAGTGCGGCTACACCGACCCGCGCGACAACTATTTCGCCCAGTTGAGCTACGACTACACCGACGCCCACACCAGCGAGCCGTTTCGAGCCTGGATGCGCAACCTGCCCCGCGAAATCCGCTTCGAGCTCGGCGGCCATCGCGTGCTCCTCTGTCACGGCAGCCCGCGCCGCACAAACGAGTTCCTGTGGGAATCGACAACGTCCACGGCGTTTCTCGAACGCCTCGCCACCGAGCACGATGCCGACGTGATCTGCGGCACGCATACGGGAATTCACTGGCAGCGTAAACTGTCTGGCAGCCGGCGATTCGTCAACGTCGGCGTCCTCGGTCGTCCGGAGAACGACGGCACGACGCGGGTGTGGTACACGATGTTACATGTGCCGGGGCGTGTCTCCCCGGATTCCGGAACGACTCGCCCAGGCTCTCAAGACGCCATCGACGTGCAGTTCATCCCCGTCGAGTACGATCACGAGCGTCTCGCCGCGGAAATGCAGGCCGAGCGCTTGCCGAAGGAGTTTGTGGAGACCATCCTCACCGGCTGGTGGACCACGTGCCTGGAAGTGTTGCCCGCAAAGGAGCGGCGTCGGGGGAAGTGGTGAGGGCACGAGTGATCAGTGAGAAGTGATCAGTCATCAGTGAAAGACTGGCAAGGGCCCGCGGCGCCTTAACTGCTCGCCTATCACTAACCACTGATTACTTTTCACGACTCGCCACTCCCTCCACTTGCGCTGGGGGCTTTGGAGGGAATCCTGAATGCGTGCGGTGGTGCAGCGAGTGTCTCGGGCGCGAGTGACGGTTGCTGGCGAAGTGACTGGTGAAGTCGGCGCAGGGCTGCTGGTGTTGCTGGGTGTTGCGGACGGGGACACGCAGGATGATGCGGTGTTCATGGCGGAGAAAATCGTCGGTCTGCGGATCTTTCCCGATGACGGGGGCAAGATGAATCGCTCGCTGGCGGAGACCGGTGGAGAGTTGCTGGCGGTCAGTCAGTTCACACTCTTGGGCGATTGCCGCAAGGGACGCCGGCCAAGCTTCATCGCCGCCGCGCGTCCGGAAGAAGCGGTGGCGCTCTATCGGGCGTTCGTCGCCGAGGTGAAAGGGCAGGGGATCCGCGTGGCAGAAGGCCGGTTCCAGGAACACATGGACGTGGAACTCGTGAACGATGGCCCCGTGACGCTGCTCGTCGACAGCCGGAAGGAATTCTGAGCGCGTGACATCCTGGACCCCCTGTTCGCTCCGGGATAGCCATTGGCGGGTGCTCGCTGAACCGGGGGCACGAATCGACTCCAGCCCGACGCGCACTAATCAGCGGATGCATGTTCCAGACACGGCCCAAAACTTTCTCGCGACAGGTGCCGTTGCCCTCCGCTATACTAAATGCCCAGAATTCCCTGTCCCGCAGTCCAATCCCGGAGTCGGCACGTGGCTGACGAACAACAAGACGATCGTAACATTGACGGCTATCAATACGTAGCCACCATCGCGGTGGGCGGCACCAGCACGGTGAACGAAGTGATCGAGCCCGGCACCAGTCGCAGGCTGGCGATGAAGCTGCTCAACCCCGGCCATCCCGATTTCAAAGAGCACAAGGGAGGGTTGAAACACGAGGCCAGCGTGCTCAAAACGCTGGAGCATCCGAACATCATTCGCTACGAATCGTTCACGGCCGGGCGCGACCATATTTACATGTTGATGGAGTATTTCCGCGCGCCCAACGTGAAGCTGCAACTCAAAACGAACAAGAACAGCGTGCACGTGCGGCTGCGGAAGATGCTCGAAAGCGTGTGCGCCGCACTGCAACACGTTCACGACAAGGGATGGATCCATCGAGACATCAAGCCCGACAACGTGTTGATGAACAAGGTGGGTGAGGTGAAGCTGATCGACTTCTCGCTCGCTGTCCGGCAGCAGAGCGGACTGGCCAGGCTGATGGGCGGCAAGCAGGCATCGATCCAGGGCACGCGCACCTACCTGGCGCCGGAAACCATTCGCAAGAAGCCGTCCACCGTTCAGACCGACTTGTACAGCCTGGGCGTGATGATGTTCGAGGTGCTCACCGGCAAAACGCCGTTCCAGGGCGCCACGCCGGACGAAGTGCTGCAGAAGCATCTCACCGCGACGCCACCCGCCCCGTCGGAGTTCAACCCGAACGTCACTCCGGAGATGGACCGGCTGGTGCTCAAGCTCCTGAGCAAGAAACCTGAAAATCGCGGCAAAGACATTGGCGAAGTCGCCGCCGAGTTGCGAAGGATTAAGATCTTCAAAGAAGAGCCGCAGGAAGTCACGGGCGACCAAGAGCTGAGCAGCGACCACACCTCCGAAGATTTCCTGAGGCAGTTGCAGGAGGCCAAACTCGATAGCCGTCTGGATGCCAAGCGCAGCGAGATGATCAAGCAGAACCCGGAACTTGCGCGGCAGCTTGCCGAACAGGAAGCCGCCCGCAAGAAGGAAGAAGCGGCCCGCAAAGCAAAGCGCATTGCCGCGGTGGAAAGGAAGGGCGGGGGGGCGTCTGCTCCGCCGCCGCAAGTCGCACCGCCCTACCCGATGCCTCAGCCAATGCCCCCCGGCGTCATGCCGCCGTATGCCGTGCCGCAGCCGCCGTATGCCATGCCTCCGACCGTGTATCCCGGGGTGCCGCCGGGATACCCACCCGCGATGATACCCCCTGGTGCAGTGATGCCGGGCATGCCCGTGATGCCGCAAGCACCGGGAATGCCTCCGATGCCGGTTGCGCCGGGAATGCCGACATCACCGCCAGTTCCTGCCGGGCAGCCTGCCGCCGCCGCGGGGCGTCCGGCGGAACCGCCTCCGGCTCCGCAGCCACCCGCAGCGCCGCCCACGAAGTCCGACGACGACCTCGAATACATGACTGAACTGCCCGAAGTCTTGTAAGATGCCGCTCGACCACGCTTGCGGTTGGCGGTCCGCGGTGTTCCTGCGTCGCGCGTCCGCCAACCGCAAGCGTCATTATGCCCCTGCGAGAAGCGACACCCACGATGGCGATGCCGTTCCAATTGCCCTTCGAAAAGCCCATTTATGAGCTCGAAGAGCAACTTTCCAAGCTGGAAGCCCAGCCGAACCCTACTGCCAACACGCTCGACGCCATCCGCAATATGCGGGTCGAGATCCAGCGGATGAAACGCGATGTGTTCGACCACCTCGATCCCTGGGACATCGTGAAGGTCGCCCGGCATCCCGATCGGCCTCAGACCCGCGATTACCTCGAGCTGGTGTTTGACGAGTTCGTCGAGCTCCACGGCGACCGCGCCTTCGGCGACGACCGGGCCTTGCTGACCGGCTTCGCGCAGCTCGATGGCGAGAAGCTCCTGGTTGTCGGTCAACAGAAGGGCCGTACCCTCAAGGAACGCAACGAGTGCTACTACGGCTGCGCCCACCCCGAAGGCTATCGAAAGGCGCTGCTGAAGATGCAACTGGCGGCCAAGCACGGCCTGCCGATCGTCTGCCTGATCGATACTCCGGGCGCCTACCCCGGCGTGGGGGCCGAGAAGCGCGGCCAGGCTTACACCATCGCCGTCAATCTCCGCGAGATGTCCCTGTTGCCCACGCCGATCGTTTGCATCGTGATCGGTGAAGGGGGGTCCGGTGGGGCGCTGGGCATCGGCATCGGCGATTTCGTTGGCATGTTACAATTCGCGTACTACTCGGTGATCAGCCCCGAAGGGTGTGCTGGCATTCTCTGGAAGCACTCCAAGTTTGCCGATAAGGCCGCCCGAGCACTCAAGTTCACCAGTGCCGACCTGCTGAATTTTGGTGTGATCGACGAGGTGATTCCCGAGCCGCTCGGCGGCGCCCATCGCGACCACCGGCAGATGGCGGCCACGCTGAAGAGCACCATCGCCCGGCAGCTCCGCGTCCTGGGAGGCATGCCGACCGACGAACTGCTGGAGCGACGCTACACCAAGTTCCGCCGCATCGGCGCCTTCGACGACCGCCCGTCCGAGTGAATCCTGCTGTCCACTTCGACCCAGCACCCCGGCTGCTTTCGAGCAGCCGGGGTGCTTTTCTCTCGGATGGGCAACGTCCGATAATGTCCGTTATGTTGCCTTGGAAACTCAAAAATCAAGGCAGAAAATGCCTTTCCACGGAACGTCACCCGTAGCTTCTACACTGCCCCGGACGTCCCGCGGCGACTGCGATAGACCTGCCAAACGGCGCCGCTCAGGACGCCGATGACCGCTCCCGCGTAACTGGCGTCGTGCAGCTCGCCGGCGCGCGAAAACGCCACCGGATCGACCGCGTCCGGCGGAATCCAGAACGGCGGCAGATGAGCGGCGTCGATGACGAGATACGCCCGCAGGAGTGCGCCCCCGCCGATCAGCAGCGCCGTGATCGTCAGTACCAGATACGCCTCCAGCACGGGTCGTACGATCGACCAGTCAGCGAACAGTTTTCGTCCAACCAGGATCAGCGGCCCCCCGGCGACCACGCCCATCCACCACGCCGCCTGCCAGCCTACCCACGATGCCCCGACGCGATTCTGCAAGCCGGGCGCGACGTGGAACTGTTTGAATTTGAATGCGTGGAAGTAATCGGGCGAGATCGTGTAAGACACCTGGTTGTGGACCGCACCGTACAACCCCGCGGCTACACATGCCGCCCCGAGGAGCACGATCCAGATTGCGGCAATGCGCATCATGCCTCGACAGCGTCCGCGGAAAAGTAGCCCGTCTCGCTCCGCGAGATGAACGCCCGACGTCACGAGACATCGGCGCACAAGTTGGACGCGTCGGGCCAACCTCTCGCGGCGCGAGAGGGCTACTTTGGAGTCAGAAGCCCGCGCCGGTAGGCCGCGTTGCCGGAGCGGTCCCCGTGCCGGTTCCGGTTGGTTGCCCCGATGTGCTGGTTGTGGCTGCGCCGGCGGGCTTCAACTGGAAGCCGTCCGGCACCTGATGCGATGTCTCGTAAATGACCTCGTCCCCTTCCGCGAACGCTCCGCTGACAAACAACCGCGAACCGCCCACTTGAGCCATGAGCGTTACTGGCAGGTCGCGGACCACCCACTGTCGCAGCACTTGCACCTTCCGTCCGCCATCCGATGTGTTGCCGATCGCGCCCGACGGAACTTCGACAACCGCGTTTCGCGGGATCAAGGGCACGTATACCGTTTGTCCGGGCTTGTACTTGTTGTCGGGATTGTCGAGGACAATGATCGCCGAGGCTACCGACTCAAACAGGTCGCGCAGCGGATCGAAGCGTGAATGCAGCGGGAGCACGGCCTCGACGACACCCTGCACGTCGGCAGCTTCCACTTTGATCGGATGCTTCTTGTCCTTTTCGACGAGGCTGCGCTCGACGGGAATCTCGACTTTCATTTTCGCCGTGTCGCCAATCACCACCAGCGGGTCGCCGGCGCGAACGTACTGCCCTTCCGCCACGAGGACACGGAGCACTTCGCCGTTGATCGGGGTGCGAATTGACGTCTGGTCGTCGAGATACTGGGCTAGATCCAATGCGGCCTTCGCAGAATCGAGCCTCGCGCTCGCCAGCGCCGCCTGGCTTTCGCCCTTCTTGTCGGCTTCCTTCTGCTCGATGGTGGCGGCCTTGAAGTCGGCCTTGGCCTTCTGCAGTTGCAGCTTCTGCACGGCGTTGTCGAGCCGCAGCACTTCCGTCTGCGACTTCACCGTCGCGTTGGCCTTGAACTGCACCTGTTTGACGACGCCGTCGAAGGGCGCCGAGAGCGTTACGGTCAGATACGGCTCCAGATACAGGTGCGCCCGGTACTTTTCGGGGTCGATGAGCCGTGCGGCTTCACGCTTCACCAGTACCTGGTCTCCCTGGTTGGCCACCGGCAGCGGCGACCTGTCCTGCGCCCAACTCCCGACAAGGAATGCAGAGGCGCCGATCAAACCCAGCAAAAAACACACCCGGCAGCGCATCGGCGTGCTCCCTTGGATGGCAGGTTTCATGTTGATGGGGGAATGGCACCCGGCAAACGGCGATCGTCCTCCGTGACGTGTTGCACACGAACGACTTTCGGACTTCGCCACCGGGCCTCGCAGAAATGACATCCTGGCCCAACGAATCCTGATTTCATCGACCCAGCTTTACACTACGAACGACGTTTGCCGCTGTCAACGTGCTCAGTGAAGCCCGGCTTTTCCGAAAGCCGGGCTTCGGTCGCGACCTTGGGGTGGCGACAGCGAATCGGGTACATTAGTCGTCGCCATCGACAATCATCCTGACCGGAACCCGACATGAGCACGGCCATTGTTTCTCTGATTCTGTCAGCGGCGCTGCCCGTTGGCACGGAAGTCCATTACACGGGAGCCGTCAGCCAACCGACGGCGAATGGCAACAGCACGGTGAAGAACTTCACCGTCACGGCTCTCATCGTTCCGGGAGAGGCGGGCGCAGCGGAGATCCTGTTCCAGGTCGAAGAGCGCGGCGGCGGCGGTTGGGCCTGGCCCGAACGCTTCGGCCGCATCAACCTCGCGCAAGCGGACGGGCCGTCCGTCCGATTGTTGCAGACATTCGACGGCAACGACTACCCCCTCTTAGTCCGCCGGCCGGTGTTTGAGTTTCTCGAGCGCCTTCAGCCGAATGCCATGTGGAGCGTGGGACCGCATCAGTACACGTGTCTCCGCACAGTGACGCACGGCGACCGCGAATGCTGGCTGGTGGAAGCCTCGCTCGACCGCGGTCGCCGGCAGCGCATTTACGTCGAAAAAGCCACCGGGCTGGTGGTGTCGCTCGAAGAGCGGCTGTTCCTCGGCCGCGGCGATCCATTCGAGCTGAAGCTGCAGTTGGACTCGTCCCGCAACCTTGCGTCCGATGCCGCCGCGAAATATACGGTTGCTGCACACGCCCTGCTCGACCTGCAGAAAAAGCTCGCGCGGCCGGAGGGTGCCTACCAGCCAGAGCTGTCTGCGGAGCAGGTCGAACTGACCGCCGCGGCCCTGCCGGGGCTCAAACAAGCGGCCGCTGAAACGGGCTGGCAGCGACTGGTGGACACCATCGATCGTGACCTGCAACTGCAGCGACGACGGATTGAAGGAGTGAACGGCCTTGCACAGAAATTTGTCGGTCAAACCGTCGCGCTGCCGGACCTGAAGTTGCTTACGGGCGAGACGTTGAAGGCGTCGGACATGAACGGCCAGGTTGTGGTGCTGCACTTCTGGGACTATCCCGGCGAGAAAATGGTCGAGCCTTACGGCCAGGTGGGCTATCTCGATTTCCTCAACAATCGCCGGGCAAAGCTCGGCGTGAAGGTGGTGGGCATCGCCGTCGACGAGCGGCTGAAAGAGCCCGCCCAACGCGGCGCCGCACAGCGGTCGATTCGCAAGCTGCAGGAATTCATGAACCTGAGCTACCCCATCGGCCTCGACGACGGCACGCTGCTCAAGCTCTTCGGCGACCCGCGATCGCTGGGCACCGCCCTGCCCCTGTGGGTGGTGATCGGCGGCGACGGCAAGATCACGCACTATCACGTGGGCCACTACAACATCAAGCCCGATGAAGGCCTCAAGCCGCTCGACGCTGCCGTGGTCGAAGCGCTCAAGCAACGCGCACGCAACTAATCGAAGCCCACGGGCTGCGCCCCGTGGGCATTCTGGGATTCGACATGCCCCAAGGTTCGTGGATCATCGACGTTACTGCTGCAACGTTCGAGCGCGACGTCATTCAACGCTCGCAACAGGTGCCGGTGGTGCTCGACTTCTGGGCGCCCTGGTGCGGACCGTGTCGTCAGTTAGGGCCGCTGCTGGAAAAGCTGGCCGCAGAATATGCCGGTCGGTTCGTGCTCGGGAAAGTCAACACCGACCAGGAGCAGGATATTGCCGCGGCATTCGGAATCCAGTCCATTCCGCTCGTGGTGGCATTCGTCAATGGCCAGCCGGTGGACCAGTTTGTCGGCGTCCTGCCGGAACCGCAGATTCGACAATGGCTCGATGCGCTCATGCCCTCTCCTGCCCAGCAGTTGCTGCAACAGGGCCAGGCACTGGAGTCGAACGATCCCAAGGCAGCGGAAGCCAAGTATCGCGATGCCCTCAACCTGGCGCCCGACGATGACGCCATCCGCATTCGTTTGGCCCGCGTGCTACTGGCACAGGGACGATTGGACGATTGCCGCACCATCGTCAATCAATTGGAAGGACGCGGCTACCTCGAGCCGGAAGCCGAGCGGATCAAGTCTGAGTTGGACGTGCGGCAGTCGGCATTGGAGACCGGAGGCGTCGAGCAGGCCCGACTCGCCTGCGAAGCAAATCCGCAGGACCTTACGCTCAAGATCCGCTTTGCCGACGCACTCGCTGCGGCCCAGCAGCATCGGAAAGCACTCGAGTTATTGCTGGCCGTGATTCAACAAGACAAGTCCGGCGCGGGTGTGGAAGCCAAAGCAACGATGGTGAAAATCTTCGACATGCTCGGCCCGGCGTCCGAGCTCACGGGCGAGTTCCGCCGCAAACTCGCAACGGCGCTGTATTGAGCGGGCGGGCGCCTGGCCCGCAGCCTCAACTGACGGCGCTGGTCAACGGTGGCGCGGCTCCTTAAAATCGACGCGCTGTCGATCGCCTTCCCCTGCCCCGCTTGTCCCACCTGTGTTGGATCGCGTTTTATGAGCACTCCGCGCTCGCTGTGCCGTTGGCTCTTGGCATTGTCATTCCTCGCGGAGGGAGCGTCTGCTCAAGAGGCAACGCAGGTCCGGCCGGCCGCGACGGTAAACCTCACCTTCGATGACGACTCTGGTCCGGCGCCCGATTCGGCGATCGTCGGGCAAGCGCAGGACCAGGCGAATCCCGTGAACGACCCAGTGCGCATTGCCAGCCCGTTCTGGAATCAGGCCGGCAGGAAGGCCATCCAGTTCGATGCGGCCCGCTCACAATACCTTGAACTCGCGGACAGTCCGGACGTCGATCGTCCCGACGCCCTCACATTCAGCCTGCTCTGCGTCAACCTGGTGCCGACAAACGACGCCGCCTTTCACGGTCTCGTCGCGAAGCGTGGTACGGCGAACGGCAAATCCACCACCAACTACGGCATCAACTTCGTGATGCAAAACGACACCGCGCAGCTCTATATCAACGACGGCACAGGTTACCGTGTCGCTGCGTACAGCGCAAAGGAGATGCTTCCGTTCCGCAAGCTGTCCCATCTCACGGCGGTGATTCACGTCGGCGACGCCCCCGCGAGCGATGCCGACACCGATGCCGACGACGTGCGGTTTCAGGTCTTCGTCAACGGTGCTCCGCTGACGCCGAAAAGCGTCACCAACGGGTTTGTGGATGGCACGAGCGGCTGGACGACGGACGTACAGGTCGCGGGGCTGGTCAACGACCTTCCCGTGTCGATCGGTCGCAGTGAAGCAAATAGCGAATACTTCTCCGGCGTGGTCGATGAGTTTTGCCTGTTTCCGCAGGCGTTAACGCCGGAGCAAGCGAAGCAGCTCTTCTACGAGGTCGCCGGACCGAATGCGGATGAGCTGATCCGGCAGGACCAGTCGCCGCCGCCTGCGAAACCGGAAATTGCGCGGATCAATCCTCCGGGGCTGGCGATCGGCAAAACGTCACAACTTGGCATCGTCGGCAAGAACCTAGTTCCGTCGCCGCGGGTGACCGTACCCTTGCCCGGCGCTGCGGTTGAAGTGGTGGACGCGCCGGCAGCAGATCGGTTGACAGTGAGGGTGACGCTGCCGCCTGACGCGGTTCCGAGCATTGTTCCCGTATGGGTGCAGACCGAGCATGGCTTGAGCGCCGCTGAGCTGATTGCCGTAGACCATTTGCCGCTCGTCAACATTCAAAAAGTGTCCGCACAGGAGCCGGCGACGATGCCGGCCGCGTATTGGGGGACGCTGCAGGGCGGCAACGTGGTGCGGTTGGACTTCGCCGGCAAGTCCGGGCAGCGGTTCGTGGCCGACGTGGAGCTGCGCCGCCTTGGCGGACAGGCCCAGCCGGTCCTGGAATTGAAGTCGCCGCAGGGAACGCCGCTCGAGATTGCCTGGGGCCACGGTTGGCTTGGTGGTGATGCGCGGATTGAGGCCGTCTTGCCCGCGGATGGCTTGTACGCCGTCGATCTGCACGACCTCGTCTATCGTGCGCCCGGCCAGAATCCATTCCGCTTGAAAGTTGGAGACCTGCAACTGCTCGACCTGCCGTTCCCGGTGGCCGCAAACGCAGGACCAGTCACGGTCGAACCGGTGGGCGTGGGTTTTGCGGCCCGCACGAGATGGACCACCAACTTTTCACCAGCGACCAACGCGACTGCGGCCCCCCTGCCCCTCCCCGCCGACGTGCGCGTTCCCGGTCCG
>Ga0073934_10004095_pt1 | contig 24925 bp, 22 predicted proteins | sample LarsenN4metaG_FD_76834 | JGI IMG/M metagenome (GOLD analysis project Ga0073934, IMG submission 76834) | Hot spring sediment bacterial and archeal communities from British Columbia, Canada, to study Microbial Dark Matter (Phase II) - Larsen... ... | reverse complement strand
GCTCTTCGAACAGCTTCGAGGTTTGTACATAGCCGTCGGTTCGCGTACTCAACTCGGACGATATTTGGCAGGTCCCCCAAGGCAATTTGTGGCAGCAGACGGAATTCCAAGCGCGCACGTACTGCCATCACCTACTCGAGGTGGTGAAGCCAGCTACGTGAGTAATAATATCCATTTCCTTGCCAATGTAAATGCTCAACTAAATTACGGCAAGCAGACTATCCCAAACACAAGGCTCATAGGTACTCTCACTGAGTTCTTCGCTGATGCAGTTAGGGCCACATTAAGAAACGTGGCTATTTCAATCGTTGGGAGTCAAATTGTAAGTTCATCTGGGGATGATCTTGAGGAACAAGTCGCCATTGAAAAAGATGTAATTTCCCGCCCAGATCTTGCCAATGGGCGTCTGAATTTTAAGAAGGTCCCGCGCGATGAGAATGCTCTTATAGCGATCTTTTTTGAACTGGTGGGAAAGGGTCACTTGACAGGTTATCACTTCTATTCTTTGAGCCAAAAGGCCCGGTATGATGGTCGAGCATCTATAGCTCAACGTAACCAAGTAAGTGTACCTATTCCTGGCTCTGATAATGATCTCAGAAATGTTGAATTCAAATTGGAATTGAACGACTTAATCGATGACTTCGAAAACGAAGCGAAGATGCCTAACGAAATATCGCTGGCGATAGTTTGGGACGACACCCTAAAGCCAGAGACTACTGACTATCAAGTGATCGACTTAGAGCATTCCCCTGATCGTGACAGAGGCATGCAAGGGGTAGAAAAGGTCTTACATTGCAAACGTCACAATCGAATGATTCAGTTGCTCGTCCTAAACGATATAACTGCAAATCTTAGCCAAGACGTTTCTGCCAGCTCACTGATGAATTAAAAAAGCGGCAGGAACAGTATCTGCTTTCCCATGCATGCTCCAGAGGGTGAACGTCACAGCGGCTGGCGGCCGGCGAAGCCCGTCTCGAGCTCGTGCCACCAGGCGATGGTGTCCTCTCCCAGGCGCCAGCAGAGGTAGACGACGCGGCCCTCACGCTCGCTGGGGAAATCGACGAGGCCTTCCTCGATGCCCTTGAGCTCCGCGCCGGTGGAGTCGAGGTCGGCGATCAGGCGCTCGAGCGCTTCGCCGGCGGCCTGGACGGCGCGTCTGGCGGCGGCGACGTCGGCGGCGAGGTGGCCGTTGCCGCCCGTCAGGCCCAGGAGGCGGTCGAGCTCGGCGCTGGTCTCGTCCAGGGTGCGTTTCGCGGCCTGGATATCGAGCATGAGCTGGCGGACCGTGGGCAGGAGGGCGACGGCCTCGTCGAGGGTGAAGAGCTTGGCGGGCATGCGTTTTTTGCCCTCGTCTGGCGCGGCGGCCCGGCCGCCCGCCGGCTTCTGCTCCAGTCCGCTAGAACTCCGTGACGCCGGTGAAGTTCCAGCCCCGCACTTTCAGCGCCGGCACGCGGCAGCAGCCGCCGAACGACCCCAACAACCTCGACTCGCGGCCGATCATCTCCACCCGGTTCATCGCTTCCAGGTAGCTCTGCGTGAAGCGCAGGTTGCGCACCGGGGCCACGATCCTGCCGTCCTCGATCAGGAACGTGCCGTCTCGCGTCATGCCCGTGAGCACCACGGTCAGCGGGTGCACCGGCCGCGTATACCAGAAGCGGCTCACCCAGATGCCCCGCTTCGTGGAGGCGACCATCTCCTCCTTCGTGGCGTCGCCGGTGGCAAGGAACATGTTGCCCGGTATGGGGCCGAAGGTCTCGCCGGCGGGCAGGGCGTGCCCGGTGGACGCGCGGCCCTCCTTCGTGCCGTAGTAGCTGTCCCAGACGACGCCTCTGGCGATGCCCCTTTCCACGAAGTCGACGCGCTGCTTGGCGACGCCCTCGGCGTCGAAGGGCTGCGGGATGCCCTGGAGCGACAAGCCGTCGTCCCAGATCGAGACGTTCTCGCCCATGACGCGCTCGCCGATGCGCCCCGACATGAAGCTGCGCTTCTCGACGAACGCCCGCGCGCCGAAGGAGAGGTAGGCGAAGTAGTCCATCAGGTCGGCGACGGCGTATTCCTCCAGGATGACGTCGTATTCGCCGGGCTCGACGGTGTGCGGGTTGGCGCCGCGGCGGCACTTGTCGATCGCCTCGGCAGCCAGGGCCTCGCCGTCGATCTCGTCCACGTCCAGCGACCAGCGTTCGGCGTGGCCGCTGGACGTCTCGCCCATGACGACCGTGTTCGCGTCGGCTGTGGCGTCGCGATGGTAGGCCCATACGCCGAGCGTGTTCATGACGGCGACTTCGGACTCGGAGGTGCGGAACGCTCCCGCCGCCACGAGGCCGGCGCGCTCGGAAGCCCTGCAGATGGCCGCGGCCACCTCAGCGCGCCGTTCGGGCGGGCACCCGCCGGTGCGGGGCAGATAGGCATCGACCTTCTGGACCGGCGTTGGCCCCGGCAGGGAGACGAAGTCCTCGTTCTCGTGCTGCAGGCGGGCGATGTCGACGGCGCGGCGGGCGACGTCGCGCAGGGCGTCCGGCGTGACGGCGTCCGTGCTCGCCACGCCGATCTTGCGGCCGAGGACGGCGCGCACGCGGACGCTGAGGCTGCTCTCCTGGACGTTCTGGTGGACGTAATTGTTGGCGAAGCGTGTGAGGGCAGAGGAGCCGCCGTAGAGGAGGACCTCCGCCTGGCCGGCCTCGACGGCGCCCAGCACTTCCCGGGCCAGCCGCTGCAGCTCCCGCTCGCCCCGTAGAGCCATCGACCTGAACCCTAGTCGACGCCGCGAAAGGGGTCAAGGCGTGGCCGTCCGGCAGCTCCGCGCCTAAGATCTGCCTGCATGCAGGCCCCACCATCGCGGCCGCGCTTTTACCTCGGGTGGACGGTCGTCGCGGTGGCGGCCCTCTCCGCCTTCACCGAGGTTGCGTTCTACAACCCGGTCCTCGGCGTGTTCATCCCGGCGTTCGAGCGCGAGTTCGGCTGGAGCCGCACGGAAATCTCCGCCGGCGTCACGCTGGGATCGCTGGTGGGCGCCGCGTTCGCGCCGTTCTTCGGACCGCTGATCGACCGGTTCGGCGGCAAGCCCTTCGTCGTGGGCGGCGCCGCCTTCATCGCCCTGGGCCTGGTGCTGCTCTCGCAGATGCAGACGGAGTGGCAGTTCTTCATCATCTATGCCCTGGGCAGGGGCACGGCGTCCGGCCTCATGAGCCTGGCCGCCGGCGTGACCGTGAGCAAGTGGTTCATCCGCCGCCGGGGCTTCGCGGTCGGCGTCATGTCGCTGGGATCGCGCATCGGCTTCGCCGCCCTGCCGCTCAGCGTCCAGCTGATCATCGAGGCGTCGGGCTGGCGGACGGCGGCGCTCTCGCTGGCGGCCGTCGTCGTCGTCTTCGGCATCCTGCCGGCGGCTCGCTGGCTGCATTCCCGTCCGGAGGCGTTCGGCCTGGCCCCGGACGGAGAGCATTCGCCGGCGCCGGGGCCGCCGCGGGCCGCGGCCGGGGAGGTGAACTGGACGCGGCACGATGCCGTGCGCACCCGCGCCTTCTGGCTGGTGACGCTTGCCGTGAGCCTCCAGTCCTGGGCCGGAGGGGCGATCAACCTCCACCAGATCCCCCACATGGTGGACAGGGGCCTGGCGCCGGACACCGCCGCCCTGGTGCTGAGCCTGCTGGCCGTATTCGCGGCAACCGGCGGGCTCATCGAAGGGGTCTTCGACGCGAGGATCGGCGCCCGTTGGACGCTGTTCCTCGGCCTCCTCGGCTCCGCCACGGGGATGCTGTTCCTGATGAACGTGGACGGCATCGGGCTGGCCGTGGCGTTCACGGTCGTGTACGGGACGGCCTTCGGCCTCACGGTGGCCAGCAGCCAGATAGTCTTCGCGGACTACTTCGGCCGTCAGGCGCTGGGGGCGATCCGCGGCGCCGCGACGCCGGCGCAGCTGGGGTTGAACGCCGTCGGGCCCCTGGTCGCGGGCGCGGCCTACGACCTCACCGGCAGCTACATAGCGGCCTTCGTGCCGTTCACGTGCGCCTATCTCGCGGCGGCGACGGCGCTGGCGTTCGCGAGCAGGCCCGGCCTGCCCGCCCAGCTGCGGCCGCGCCCGGCGACGTGATCCGGCGGCGAGGCGAGGTCTTGTCAGGCGGGGGATGACGGCATGTCGCGGGCGGGGGCTACTTTACATAACGATTGGCGCCCTCCGGGCGAAGGATGGGGCAGCCGGCCGCCTACCTGGCGGCGCGGCGGAGGGCGCGTCCCATCTCGCGCTCAGCCTCCCTGCGGGCGATGGCTTGGCGCTTGTCGTAGTGGCGGCGGCCGCGGGCGACGGCGATTTCGAGCTTGGCGAGGCCGCGCTTGTTGAGGTACAGGCGCAACGGGACGAGGGTGAGGCCGCGCTGCTCGACCTCGCGCGAGAGCTCCTGCACCTGGGAGCGATGGAGGAGCAGGCGGCGGGGACGGCGCGGCTCGTGGCCGAAGTGGGCCGCGGCGTCGTACTCGGCGATGTGGGCGCCGACCAGCCAGATCTCGCCGCGCTCCGGACGGGCGTAGGCCTCCTGGAGGCTCACCTTGCCCTGGCGCACGGACTTGATCTCGCTGCCGGTGAGGGCAATGCCGGCCTCGACCTTCTCGAGGATGTCGTAGTCGTGGAAGGCGCGGCGGTTGACGGCGATGTCCCTCGCGCCGGTATCGCTAGCGCTCCTGGATGACGTCTTGGCCACGGGAGGCTTCGGGCTGGCCGGCGCTAGGGGCCTCGCGCCTGGCCCAGGAGCACGTCCACCGCGCGGAGCAGCTGCGGGTCCCGCCGCTGGTCGATGTCGTCGTCGGTCGGGATCACCTCGATGTCGGGGCGGATGCCGACGTTGTTGATCAGGGTGCCGGTGGGCGTCAGCCATTCGGCGATCGTGACGTACAGGGCGCCGCCGTCGCTGAGCTGGCGGGGGCTGTTGACGGTGCCCTTGCCGAAGCTCTTCTCGCCGATGAGGGTGGCGCGCCCGTTTTCCTGCAGTGCCGCCGCGAGCACCTCCGATGCGCTGGCGCTGAAACGGTTCTGGAGGATGACGATCGGGATGTTGGGAGCGACCTGGCCCTGCTTCGCGACGAACGAGGTCTCCTTGCCGTTGGCGTCGCGCTCGATCAGGATCGTACCGTTGTCCAGGAAGAGGTCGGCGGTGCTGACCGTCGTGTCGAGGAGGCCGCCGCCGTTGTAGCGGACGTCGATGATCAGGCCGCGGACGCCGGCCTGCAACTGCTGGCGGACCGCGGCCTCGATTTCCTGCGCCGTCCTGCGCGAGAACTCCAGGATCTGGATGTAGCCGATGTTGGTGACCTGCTGGCCGGAGGAGGTCCTGAGGACGCCGCCCGGCGGTGTCGTCTGGACGCTCTCTACCTGCACCGTGGCCCGCGTCAGCGTGTACACCTGCTCCGTGTTGTCAGAGTGGCGCACCTTGATCGTCACCTGGGTGCCGCGGGGGCCGCGGATGCGAAGCACGGCCTTCTCCACGGTCCATCCCTTCGTCGATTCGCCGTCGACCTCCAGGATGACGTCGCCGGACTTGAGGCCGGCCTTCTCGGCCGGCGTGTCCTTGATCGGCGAGACGATGACGATTTCGTTGTTCTGCTGCGAGACCGTCGCGCCGATGCCGTCGAATTGGCCGGTGAGCGTAGTGGAAGTCTGGAAGTCCTCCGGAGTGACATAAAAAGTGCCGGTATCGTTGAGGATGCCGAGCATGCCGTTGACAGCGCCCTCGAAGAGGGCCTGGTCGTCCAGGTTGTCGGGCCGGACGTAATAGCGGTCGAGCAACTCCCGGATCTCGTTCAAGACCTGATAGTCGAATTGCCCGGGCTGGCCCGAAACGACCGGGCTGCCTTCCGGTCTGGTCTCGCGGCCGGCGATGAAGGCGCCGACGCCGACCGCGGCCAGGAGGAGGACCGCCGTCAGCCCGATCAGCACCTTCAGGAGCCTGTCCCGCTTGAGCACCGCCGCCTCCGCCTGCCTGAGAGATATTCGCGAAAAGTCTAGCATGCGCAATTCCAGGGCCGCCAACACGCCTACCAATCCAGGCCGGCCGTGATTATCCTGAAAGACGGACCCGGCCGGCGGCCCGGCTGCGCGGTCCAACGCTTCGCCAGGCATGGACCGAGACGGCGTGGCAGGGCAAGGCTTCGACCTCAAGTCGTTGGTGTCGTTCGTGGGCGGCGTCTGCACGGGCGGCGTGATCTCGGTGCTCGCCGGCGATTCGGACGCTTCGGGATTCGTCATCGGCGTATTCGCAGCCTTGGGTTTCTACGTCGTGCTCGCGGCGGCGTATCTCTGGGCCCGACGCCTCTGGTGGCAGGCGTTGGGGGCCGCGGGACGCTCCAGGGACGACCCCGGGGCTTCGGGCAGCCGCCCCGCCTGAGCTTGGCGAAGCCGGCTTCGGCCATACATAACATATATAGTGCGAAGATGGGCATCGGGGCGAACGGCCGGGTTTGAACCTTTCCCCGCCCGCGGGCTAGAGTCTGGCGACGAGCAACAGTGGAGGTGCGGCCCATGATCTTGGTCACCGGGGGCATGGGGTTCATCGGCGTGCATATTGTCAAGGGGCTGCTGGACGCGGGCGAGGACGTGGTGGTCACTTGGAACCGCTCCTGGCGCGTGCCCGATTTCTGGCAGGACGAGCTGGGCAAGCGCGTGATCGCCGAGCGGGTGGACGTCGCCAACCCGCACGAGATGATCAGCGTCGCCGCGAAGCACAAAGTCCGGGGTGTCGTCCACGCGGCAGCGCCGGGGCTGGGCCAGGCGTCGCCGGAGCAGGACTACGCCGTCAACATGCAAGGGCTGATGAACGCCCTCGTGGCGGCGCGGGTTGCGGGCGTACGCCGCTTCACTTATGTCGGTTCGTCCACCGTCTACAACGGCCTCAAAGAGGGCCCTTACCGCGAGGACGCACCCCTGCCCCTGGAATCGCGCAACGCCACCGAAGCCTACAAGAAGGCCGGCGAAGCGATCATGCTCCACTACGCCGACCGCGTTGGCCTCAGCACGGTCACCATCCGCCCGCGGCAGGTCTACGGCCCCATGTACTACTCGATGGCGAACCTGCCCAGCCGGCTTTGCCACGCCGCCGTGAAGGGCGCCCTGCCCGACTACGGCCCGGCGGGCGCCCCCTACGCCGCAGACACCGGCGACTTCACTTATGTTAAGGACTGCGCCGCCGCCGTCGCCCTCTTGCACCTGGCCGAGAAGCCGCGTCACCGCGTCTATAACGTGGGCGGCGGCCGCGCCTTCGAGATGCAGGAACTGGCCGAGGCCGTGATCAGGGCCGCCCCCGAAGCGCGCATCGAGCTCAGGCCCGGCGCCAACCCCAACGGCAACCCGAAGGACAACTACCTGGACCTCTCCCGCATCCGCGAGGAGTTCGGTTTCGAGCCCAAGTATCCCGTGGAGAACGGCATCCCGGACTACATCGCCTGGCTGAGGACCCACCCCCAGTAGGCCGGGCGATGGCGTCCGCCTCCGAAGCCGCCCCAAAACTGGCGCCGGCGCTGCTCGCCTGGGCCGAGCGAGACGGCCGCCACGACCTCCCCTGGCAGCATCCCCGCACGCCCTATCGCGTCTGGGTGGCGGAGGTCATGCTCCAGCAGACGCAGGTCGCGACGTGCGTCCTTACTTCGAACGCTTCGTCGCGCGCTTCCCGGACGTCGGCGCGCTCGCCGCCGCCCCGCTCGAGGCGGTCCTCGGCCTCTGGGCTGGCCTCGGCTACTATGCGCGCGCGATTAACCTCCACCGGGCCGCCAGGCGGCTCGTGGAGGCCCACGACGGCCGCCTGCCCGCCGACTTCGAGGCCCTGCGGCGCCTGCCGGGCGTCGGCCGGTCGACTGCGGGCGCCATCCTGGCGCTGGCCTTCGGCGGGCGCCGCCCCATCCTGGACGCCAACGCCCGCCGCGTCCTCGCGCGCGTCTTCGCCGTCGACGGCGATGCTTCGCACCCGGAGACCCGCCGCCGGCTCTGGGAACTCGCCGAGGCCTGCACGCCGCGGACGCGCGTGGCGGAGTACACGCAGGCGATCATGGACCTCGGGGCGATGGTGTGCGCCAGGTCTCGCCCGCGCTGCGCTGCCTGCCCCCTCGGCGGCTTCTGCCTGGCGAAGGCGGAGGGTCGCCAGGACGAGCTGCCGGCGCGGGCCGGGCGCCGCCCACGCCCGCGCCGTACGGCCTGCGCGCTCGTCCTCACGGACGCGGAGGGCTCGTTGCTCCTGGAGCGCCGGCCCCCACGGGGCGTCTGGGCGGGCCTCTGGGGCTTCCCGACCTTCGAAACTGAGGCGGCGGCGGTCGAATGGCTGGCGGCGGCCTTCCCGGGCGTCGCCTCCCCCGCTGCTCCCCAGGGCCGGCAGCGCCACGTCTTCACCCACTTCGAGCTCGACCTGCGCCTCCTGCGGGCCGGCGTCTGCTCGTCGCGCCCGCCCGTCCCCGGGCCGGACCGCGAGTGGCACGACCCCGCCCTCGCCGGCATCGCCGTGACCAGGGCCGTGGCGCTGCTCCGCGGCGACTAGATTATGTCAATATCGGCCGGGGCCGCCCTGCCCTGCCCGATGGAGGGCGGCCCTCAGAGGCCGTAGTGCGCCAATCCCCAGGTCTCCGCCGCCTGGTCCATGCTGAGCACGCGGTGGGTGCTCATCATGTGCACGTCGCGCAGGCAGCGCTCGATGGGATGGCCGGTGACCGTCGCGGACGTCCCCGCCGCCGCGAAGGCCTCGTCGACGGCCCGCACCGAGAGGTCGATGATCCGGGCCTGCCGCAGCGTGATCTCGGCGACCTCCTCGCGCGTGAACTTGCGGCCGGCGGCCTTGGTCTCACGGCCCAGATCCATGACGCGTTCGGCCTCGCGGAGGAGCAGCGTTTTCGCGGTCTCCGCCAGCGTCTTCGATTCGGCGAGCCTCCTGCGGAAGCCGGGCAGGGACATCTGCCTGGCGGCCGTCTCGCCGCCGCCGCCGCTCCGGGCGCGCACGGGCTTGGTGCGGCCAAGTTCGTCCAGGGCCTCGGCCGCCTGCAAGGCGCAGCCGACAGCCGCGCCCGTTACCTCCACGGAGATGAAGGCCATGAGCGGGATGCCGTACAGAGGGTTCGCGTGCACCTTCGAGCCCGGCGTCTCTGCGGCCTCGACGTCTTTCAGGAAGATGGCCCGCCGCTCCGGGACAAACGCCCTTTCCACTACCACCGTCTTGCTGCCGGTACCGCGCATGCCCAGCACGTGCCAGTCGTCCTCGACGTAGCCGTCTGCCGCCCTGACGATGAACGTAATCCCCTCAGGCTGACCCCCGTCTTCCGTCTCGAGGAGGGCGCCGCAGCCGTACCAATTGGCGGCGTCGCAGCCGGACTGGTAGGCCCAGCGGCCGCTGAGCTCGTAGCCGCCTTCGACGCGGCGGGCGCGGCCGCCGCGGCCGAAGATGCCCGTCGGCAGGCGGGCGACGCCGTCCTCGCCGAAGATCTCCTCCTGCCCCGGCTCGGGGAACTGCGCCGCCCACCACGCGTGGCCGGCGAGGATGCCCAGCGTCCAGGCCGACGAAGCGCAGCCCCGCCCGACCTCGATGAGGACGGCCTCGAGGGCGTCCAGGCCCAGCTCGAAGCCCCCGAAGCGCCTCGGCTGGCAGATGCGGAAAAACCCCGCCCGCTCGAAGTCCGCCACCGTCTCCGGCAGGAGCTGCCGCGCCGCCTCGCAGCGCGGGGCGCGCTCGCGGAGGACGGGGACCATCGCCCGCGCGCGCTCGAGGAGCGCCTCCGCCGTGATCGTCGCCGCCTCGGGATGGGTGAGGACGCGCCGTCCGGCCGCGTCGAAGCCGATGGCCACGCCTCCGGCGCCTGCCGCCGTCATGGGCGGGCCGCCTCCTGGAAGCGCGCTTGGGCCCAGCGTTCCGCCATGAGGTCCATACGGTAGACATTGTGCGTGCTCAGCGTCCGGATATCGCGGAAGCAGCGCTCCAGGGGGTGGCCGTCGAACGTCGAAGACGTGCCGCCGGCGGCGAGGGCGTGGTCGACAGCCTGGACGCAGAGGTCGACCAGGCGGGCGCAGTTGAGCCCGTACTCGGCCATCTCCTCCGGCGCCATTTTGCGGCCGGCCGGCGCGTATTCGCGCATGGTTGCCATCAGGCGGCGGGCCTCGTTGAGGAGGATGGTGCGGGCCGCCTCCGCCTTCGACTTCGCCTCCGCCAGGTGGCGGCGGAAGCTCGGGACGGAGGCCTGGAAGCCGCTGGCCCCGGCCTCCGCCTCCCGCCTGCGGACCGGCTTGTTGAGCGCCAGCTCCTCCAGCGCCTCGACCGCCTGGAGGGCGATGCCGACTGCCGCCCCCGTCGTCTCGATCGACAGGAAGGCGAGCATCGGCGTCGCGTACAGGGGGTTCGGGTGGACGTAGCGGCCGGGCGTCTCCTGAGCCTGGACCAGCGCCTGCGGCAGCGCCCGGCGCTCCGGCACGAAGGCCTTCTCCACCACCACGGACTTGCTGCCGGTGCCCCGCAGGCCGAGCATATGCCAGTCGTCGAGGATGGTTGCCTCCTCGGGGCGGATCGCCATGTAGAACCACGGTGGGTCGGCGTGGCCTTCGTCTTCGAGCATCGCGCCCACGCACAGCCAATTGGCGACGTCGCAGCCGGAGAGGTAGACGAAGCGGCCGGAGAGCTCGTAGCCGCCGGGGAGGCGGCGGCAGCGGCCGTTGCCGCTGAGGTTGGTGGCCATGATCACGTGGCCGTCCTCGCCGAAGATCTCGTCCTGGCCCTCCTCCGGAAACAGCGCCGTCCACCAGGAATGGCCGCCGAGGATGGCCAGCGTCCAGGCGGAGGAGCCGCACCCGCGCCCGACCTCGATGACCACCTCCTCGAGGACGTCGAGGCCGAATTCGAAGCCGCCGTAACGCCTGGGCTGGACGATGCGGAAAAAGCCCGCGTCGATGAACTCCTGGGCGGTCTCCGGAAGCAGGCGTTCGGCATCCTCGCAGCGGCGGGCGCGCTGGCGCAGGGCCGGTACCATCGCCCGGGCCCGCTCGATCAGGGCTTCGCGGGTGATCGTAGCAGCCTCCGGGTGCGCGATCGCGCGCCTTCCCGGGGCTTCCCGGCCCGCCCGAGCTTCGCTAGAGTCCGGCAATCGCTTGCTCCGCAGCGATTCTCGTTTTCCGCATCGGACGCGGTCAAGCGAAGGGCGTGCGGGATGCAGCCTGCTGCGCGATTGCTAGACTCGATTGGTGGACGAAGACCCGGCCGGGCTTTTGCGCCGCGCCCAGGCGTTGCACTCCGAAGGACGCATCCAGGAGGCGTTAGCGGCCGCCCGCGAGGCCCTGGAGCGGCGCCCCGGCTACGTCGAGGCCCTGACGTATCTGGGGACGACCTTGGTGACCCGGCGTCTGGAGTTTCAGGAAGGGCTCTCGGCCCTGGAGGAGGCGGCGCGTCTGGCGCCGGAGGACGCGGGCGTCAACTACAGCCTGGGCTGGTGTTACGAGTTCGTCGCCTACCGGCTGGAGAAGCAGGGACGGACGCCATATCGCGACCCGCTGGAGCTGTACCGCCTGGCGGCGGAGCGGCTGCGCCGCTGCATCGAGCTTGACCCGGAGCCCGGCCTCAAGGAAGACGCCGAGGACTTGCTGGCGAGCATCGAGCCGCGGCTGGAATGAGGAGGCTGTAGGTTCCAACCCGAGAGGCTAGGCGCCTTAATCTGGGTTGTCCAAAGACATCGAGAAGAAGGGCTCAGACCGGTAGTGTGAATAGCGTTGGACGAGACTTTCGAACTCGTCGGCACTGTGCAGCTGGTAAACGCCTTCGGCTTTCACTTCCAGGTCCGTTTCAACGACCAGCAGGTCGAGAGCCGCATCCGAGTGAATGTCTACGAGGCCGCGGGTTATCCGTACCAAGACCCGAGGCCCGACGTCTCCCCTTCCGTCAGCAGCCAATTCATCACCTCCGCTAGGCCGTCACCTCCCAGGCTGGAATTCGCCCATCCTACGCGCGAGCGGCCGCGCTGTAAAGCTTTGGGGGCGCGCAGGGCAGCCGGTACACTTTAGGCGTGACCGGGCAAGTGCGGCGCGTCGATCCGCTGGAAGGGTACGAGCGTTGGGCCGCCACCTACGACGCGACGTCAAACCCCGTCGTGTCGATGGACGGGCGCCATTCGCTGCGCGTGCTGTCCGTAGAGACGGGAGAGCTGGTGCTGGACGCGGGCTGCGGCACCGGCCGCAACCTTGCCCGCATGCTGGAGGAAGGCGCCCGGCCCGTCGGCATCGACTTCTCGCCGGCGATGCTGCGCTCTGCCCACCGTCGCGTGCCGGAAGTGCCCCTTGCCGCCGCGGACCTGCAGTCGCCGTTACCGTTCCGCGACGCGACGTTCGACGCCGTCCTCTGCTCGCTCGTCGGGGAGCACCTGGCCCGCCTGGAGTTCGTGCTGGAGGAGCTGCGGCGCGTGCTCAAGCCTGGAGGGCGGCTGGTCTTCTCCGTCTACCACCCGGACATGGCAGCCGCGGGCGTGGAAGCGAACTTCGAGCAGGACGGGATCGAATACCGGCTCGCCAGCTTCGATTACAGCGTCACGGACTACGTTTACGCGGTCTCCGGCGCGGGCTTCGCGCCGCTGGTCTACCGCGAGTTCGTGGGCGACAGCCAGCTCGCCGAAGACGTGCCGGAGGCATCGAAGTACCTGGGCAAGCCCGTGCTCCTCGTCATCGCCGCCCTGGCGGAGTAGTTATGTCGAGTTTGCCCTGCCGCGGCGCGAAGGCAGCGGGCGCCGAACGGGCGCCGTACATCCGCGGGCGGCTGCCGGGGCCCGTGCTAGTCCGGGAACGAGACGAGGGAAGTAGTGCTCTGGATGCCGGGGATGATGCGGATCTGGCTGCTGAGGATAGGAGGGACGTCGACGAGGTTGGCGACCTCGATCTCGACGATGATGTCGTAAGGCCCCATGACCTCGTGCAGCTCCGTGACGCCCGGTACCTGCGATAGCGCTTCGTAGACGCGCTTGGTCGCGCCGGGGTCGGTAACCACCAGGACATAGGCTTTTACGGCCATGGGATCCCCCTTTTCTAGCCGGACTCTACACTCACATCTCGGAGGCGGTCAATCGGCGGCCGCAAAGGCGCGTGGCGGCCATGCCCCAGGCCCCGGACTGTAGTATGATCAAGGAGCGAACAATTCTCGCCCCAGCTTTCGAGCGGAATCGAGGGCCTTGGCTACGGAAGCCGATACAGTTAGAGGGACTTTCGAGACCGACCCCATAAGCGCACTCGGCCTTCCTGCTCCCGTTACCATCGCGACCACGGCAACCGTCGGCAGCGCCCTCGCCGCAGTCCAGAGGCACGCGATGGGATACGTCCTCGTAGTGGAAGACGGAAGGCCGCGGGGGATCATGTCCCAGCGCGACGTGCTCATCAACATCGTGGCGCGCGACGTGAAATACGAAAGCAACGTCATGGACTTCGTCTCCAAGATCCCGGTCACGCTGACCGGCAAGGAGCGCATCGCCCGCGCGATCAAGGTGATGATCGCCGAGGGCGTGGACAACATCCCGATCGTCGATGCCGAGGGGAGGGCGACAGCCGTCCTGCGGTCCGTAGACGTGCTCCACTTCCTGGCTGAGGCGTTCCCGGAGCAGATGCTGAACCTGCCGCCGAATCCTCACCAGACATTGCCACGACCGGAGGGTGGCTGAGATGACGACCGCGACTCGAGAATCCGTAAGCCCTGAAGTCGAAGACGTCGACCGAGTAACGATCCGCTTCGCCGGCGACTCCGGCGACGGCATGCAGGTCACCGGCGTCCAGTTCACCAAGACGGCGGCCGTCTTCGGCAACGATATCAGCACGATGCCGGACATCCCGGCCGAGATCCGCGCCCCGCAGGGCTCGCTGCCCGGGGTGAGCGCTTTCCAGGTCAGCTTCTCCAGCTACGACATCTTTACGCCGGGCGACCAGCCGGACGTGCTGGTGGCGATGAACCCGGCCGCCCTCAAGGTCCACCTGCCCGACCTCCCCCGCGGCGGCATCGTGGTCGTCAACACGGACGAGTTCAACCCCACGAACCTGAAGAAGGCCGGCTACGACACGAACCCCCTCGAGGACGGGAGCCTCAGCTCCTACCGCGTCTTCCAGGTGCCGATCGGCACGCTCAACGCCCGCGCCCTTGCCGACATGGGCCTCTCCGCGCAGGAGGTCGACCGCTCGAAAAACATGTTCGCCCTCGGCCTCATGTGCTGGCTGTACAGCCGCCCGCTGGACACCTCGATCAAGTTCATCGAGGAGCGCTACGGCCGCCGCAATCCCAAGGTCGCCGAGGCCAACATCAAGACGCTTAAGGCGGGCTACAACTACGGCGAGACGACGGAGATGTTCGCCCAGCACTACCACGTGCCCAAGGCGAAGCTGGCGCCGGGCCTCTATCGCCACATCAGCGGCAACGAAGCCACGGCCCTGGGTTTCCTCACTGCGAGCAAGCTTGCCGGACGCCCCCTGTTCTACGGCAGCTATCCGATCACGCCCGCCAGCGACATACTCCACCAGCTGGCGGCGTTCAAGCGCTTCGGCGTCAAGACCTTCCAGGCGGAAGACGAAATCTCCGCCATCGGCGCGGCCATCGGCGCTTCCTTCGGCGGGTCGCTCGGCATGACCGGGACCAGCGGGCCGGGCATCGCCCTCAAGAGCGAAGCCATAGGCCTCGCGGTCATGGTGGAGCTGCCGCTCGTGATCATCGACGTCCAGCGGGCGGGCCCGAGCACCGGCATCCCCACCAAGACGGAGCAGGGCGACCTCCTGCAGTGCATGTTCGGCCGCAACAGCGTCGCCCCCGTGGCGATCGTCGCGCCGGCTACGTCTTCCGACTGCTTCAACATGGCGATCGAAGCCTGGCGGATAGCGATCAAGTACCGCACGCCGGTCATCTTCCTCTCCGACTTCTATCTCGGCTTCGGCGCCGAGCCGTGGCTGATCCCGGACTTCGAGTCCCTGCCCAGGATGGAGCCCAACTTCGCGACCGACCCGGCTACGTTCCAGCCCTACGCCCGCGACCCCGAGACGCTGGCGCGGCCGTGGGCGGTGCCGGGGACGCCGGGGCTCGAGCACCGGATCGGCGGGCTCGAGAAGGGAAACATCGACGGGAACGTGAACTACTCGCCGGAGAACCACGACCTGATGACCAGGCTCCGGTTCGAGAAGATCGATCGGATCGCGAACGACATCCCGGACGTGGAGGTCTTCGGCGACAGTGAGGGCGACCTCCTGGTCCTGGGCTGGGGCAGCACCTTCGGCGTCAACCGGACGGCGGTGCAGCGGGCCCGCGCCGCCGGCAAGAGCGTCTCGCAGGCGCACCTCCGCCACCTGAACCCGTTCCCCAAGAACCTGGGGGACGTCCTCAAGCGGTTCAAGAAGGTCCTCATCCCGGAGAACAACATGGGCCAGCTGCAGCTGCTCATCCGCGGCCGCTACCTGGTCGACGCCGAAGGCCTCCACCGCATCACGGGCAGGCCGTTCACGATCTCAGAGGTCGAGCGCAAGATCCTGGAGATGGCCGACTAAGCGAGGCAGCGAAATGGTAACGAAAAGCGCAGGCGACTCCCCGATTCAGGTCCTCAGCCGCAAGGACTTCATCTCCGACCAGGAAGTGAGGTGGTGCCCCGGTTGCGGCGACTACTCGATCCTGGCCCAGACGCAGCGGGTGATGCCGGAGCTCGGCATACCGCGGGAGAACATCGTCTTCATCTCCGGCATCGGCTGCTCCAGCCGCCTGCCGTACTACATGAACACCTACGGGTTCCACAGCATCCACGGCCGAGCGCCGACGATCGCGACCGGCCTGAAAGCGTCCCGTCCGGAGCTCAGCGTCTGGGTAGTCACCGGCGACGGCGACGCCCTCAGCATCGGCGGCAACCACATCCTCCACGTCATGCGGCGCAACGTGGACCTCCAGATCATCCTCCACAACAACGAGATCTACGGCCTCACCAAGGGCCAGTACTCGCCGACGTCGCCGCTTTCGAAGGTCACCTACTCCTCGCCCATGGGCTCCATCGATTGGCCGCTGCGCCCGCTCGCCGTCGCCCTCGGCGCCGAAGCGACGTTCGTCGCCCGCTCCCTCGACGCCGACCCCCACCACATGGTGGAGATCCTGCGCCGCGCGTACGACCACAAGGGCGCCTCATTCGTGGAGATCTACCAGAACTGCAACATCTACAACGACGGCGCCTTCGAGGAGTTCACGGCCAAGGAGGTGCGCGCCGACCGCATGCTCTACCTCAAGCACGGCGAGCCCATGATCTTCGGCAAGCATGAGGACAAGGGCATCCGCCTCAACGGCCTCAAGCCGGAGGTGGTGGAGCTGGGCAAGGACGGGATCACGGAGAAGGACATCCTCGTCCACGACGAGACGCGGGAAGACCCCACGGTCGCCTTCCTGCTCAGCCGCATGGACTACCCGGAGTTCCCGGTGCCCGTGGGCGTGATCCGCGCCGTGCAGCGCGCGACTTACAACGACCTCATGGAGCAGCAGATCCAGACCGCCATCGCGCAGCAAGGCGAGGGCGACCTGGAGGCGCTCTTCCGTCAGGGCGATACCTGGACCGTCGAGTAGGGAGGGGAGCAGGGGACGTGCAGCCACGACACGCGGCTCCTGCACGCCGCCGCTCGCCATGATCTGCCCCTACTGTCACGCCGAGAACATCGAGGGGTCCGACACGTGCGTCGAGTGCGGGCAGGCGCTGTACGGGCTCGACCTGCCCGGGGCGCCTCAGGGTAGCCAATCGCCGGACTTCATCCACCACCCCATCGGGACCCTGACGAAGCATGAGATCGTGGCCGTAGGCCCCTCCGACCCCGTAGGCCTGGCGATCCGGGAGATGAAGCGGCGGAACACGAACTTCGTGCTCGTCATGGACGGCGGGCGCATGGCCGGGATCATCACCGACCGCGACATCCTCGAGAAGGTCGCCGGGCCTAACGAGGACCTGAACGCGGTCACCTGCGCGCAGGTGATGACGCCGGACCCCCAGGCGCTCCACGACGACGACACGGTCGCCGCCGCCATCTACCTCATGGCCGCGGGCGGCTTTCGCCACGTCCCGATCGTCGAAGGAGGGCGGCCGCTGGGCGTGCTCCTCGTCGACGACGTCTTCCGCCACATCTCGCCCCAACTGGTCTAGGCGGCGCCCTCGCCCCGGGCTGTGGCGGCCGCTGTAAAATTGACAGCGCCCTGACCCTACGGTACGGTGGGTCGCGTGACTGAGCGGGCCTCGCGAACGTGATCTATCTCGACTACGCGGCAACCACACCCCTGCACCCGAAGGCCCTGGAAGCGATGCTGCCGTTCCTCACGGAGCGCTTCGGAAACCCTTCGGCCGCGTATTCTCTCGCCCGTCAGGCGCAAAAGGCGATCGACGATGCGCGCCGCTCCGTCGCCGCGGTCCTCGGCTGCCGCCCCAGCGACGTCATTTTCACCAGCGGCGGCACCGAATCGATCAACACAGCGCTCAAGGGCGTGGCCTTCGCCCAGAAGAAGGCCCGCGCCGGCAACCACATCGTGACGACGGAAGTGGAGCACCACGCCGTCCTCCACACCTGCAGCTACCTGGAGCAGTTCGGGTTCGAGGTCACCTACGTCCCGGTCGACTCCCTGGGCCGCGTCGACCCCGATGACATCGCGCGCGCGATCACCGAGCGCACGGTCCTCGTCTCGGTCATGCTGGCCAACAACGAAGTCGGCACCGTGCAGCCGGTCGGCGAGGTCGCCCGCCTCGTCTGCGAGCGGGGGCGCCAGCTGCGCAAGCGCATCGCCGTCCACACCGACGCCGTCCAGGCGCCCGGGCTGCTGCCCATCCGGGTGGACGACCTGGGCGTGGACCTCCTGAGCATTTCCGGGCACAAATTCGGCGGGCCGAAGGGTACCGGCGCCCTCTTCATCCGCCGCGGCACGCCCTTCGTCTCGCAGCTAGCGGGCGGCGGCCAGGAGCGCCAGCGGCGCGCCGGGACGGAGAACGTGGCGGGCATCGTCGGCCAGGCCGTGGCCCTCGCCGAAGCCGAGGCCGCCCGCCCCGGCCACGCACCCGTCATGGCCAAGCTGCGCGATAGGCTAACCGAAGCGTTGCTGAGGGCGGTCCCCGATTCGCGCCTCAACGGCCATCCCGTCCACCGCCTGGCGAATAACGTCAACATCAGCGTCCGCGGCCTCCGCGGCGACGACCTGGTCCTCGCGCTCGACAAGGAGGGCCTGGCCGCGAGCGCCGGCGCCGCCTGCGGGTCGTCCACGTGGGAGCCGTCGCACGTCCTCCTGGCGATGGGCCTCAGCATGGCCGACGCCGTCGGCGGGCTGCGCCTCACCCTCGGGAGCGAGACCAGCGACGCCGACATCGACGAGGCGGCCGCGATCGTCCCTCGAGTAGTGGCCGGCCTGCGGCCGGTCGCCGCCGCCCGCTAGCGCCGTCCCTTGCATTCAGGTCGTCGAGCGAGCTTGTTGCATACGGTGCTTTGCCTGTAGCTTGTTCTCTGCCGTGACCTCGGACTTCGCAGCCCGCTCCCGTCAGTTCCACGACGCCCTCCACGAGGCGCTGGAGGGAGATACGCCCGCCTCCCCGGGCGCAACCCCGCTGGCCGCACTGAGGGAGCTCGTCTCGAGGGTCCTAGCGGCCGCGCAGGGCGACCCCACGGCCGAAGGAGCGCTGCGGGCGCTGGCCGTGGTCTGCGACCAGGAGGAACTGGAGGCGGCGCTCTCGAGCGCGGCCGTGCACTTCGAGTCGCCGCAGCGCTTCAGGGAGGCGCTGTTTTTCGCCCGCTGCCTGGAGCGCGACGGCCCCTCGGCGCTGGCGCTCCTCCAGGCCCGCGCGTTTCTGGAGGGCGCCGTCGCCCCGGCCGCCGCCTACCCCGACCTGGCGACCGACCAGGCAGCGCTCATCGATACCGCAACGTTCGCGTCGCTGTGGCGCGAACCCGCCCGCCTGCAGTGGCTGCTCGACACGATCAACATCTGGCGCCAGGCCTACCTGCCCGTCTACTTCGACGAGCACCGGTCCTTCAACGCCGCCGTGGCCGAGATCGCGGAGCGCATGGACGCCCTCTCGCGGCGCGCCCTCGCCCTCGAGCAATTGAACGGGCTCAGGCGCCTGGGAGCGCCCCAGGCGGAGGCGGCGCTGGCCCAGTTTCACGAGCTGGAACGCCTCTTCGCCTGCCCGGCGGACGACGGAGAGCTGCGGGAGCTGCTGGGCGGGCAGCCGGCCTGTCCCCACTGCCGCTTCCGGCTCGGCGACCGCCCGCCTTCCACGGACGCGGCCCGCGTGCAGCAGGCCATCGACCGCGGCCTGGAAACGCAGCAGGCGCGGCTGGCCCAGCGCGTCGTCAGCCGCATCCTCGCCCGTCCAGGAGGCCGCAACGACCGCCTGGAGCGCTTCATCCAGGTAGTGCAGGCGAGCGACCTTAGCGGCCTTGCCGCCGTGCTGGACGAGGGCCTGGTTGCCTTCCTGCGCGACCTTTTGGAGACGCCGGAAGCGCGCCTGGACATCCTGGACCGCCTCGCGCGGGCCTACCCGGAGGTCGACGCCGCCAACCTCGATGCCGTCGTCTCCGAATTCCGGGCCCTCCTGCGGGAGGAGCTGGCGCGCGGCGGCGGCCGCCTGCGCCTCGGCGCCGAGCCCGAGGGCGGCCGATGAGGAGCGCCCGCAGCCGCACTTCGAGGTCCCGGGCTTGACGGACCAGCCTCGGGGCGGCCAGGCGCCCCGCGTGCTCGTAGTCGGCCTGGGCAATCCCGGGCCCAAGTACGCCGGCACGCGCCATAACGCCGGCTTCCGCGCCATCGACGCCCTCGCCGCCCGGCACGGGATCCAGCTCAAGGGCCCTCGCTTCTGGCAGCGCAGCCTGGCCGAGGCCGGCAAGGGCCGCATCGCCGGGGCAGATGCCGTCCTCGTCAAGCCCCAGACCTTCTACAACGGCTCGGGCCGGGCCGTCCAGCACTTCATGGCCCGCGAGCGAATCAGGCCCGAAAACATAATCGTCATCTACGACGATCTAGACCTGCCGGAGGGGCGCCTGCGCCTGCGACCGGAGGGAAGCCACGGCGGCAACAACGGCCTCAAGTCCATCATCGAAGCCATCGGCCGGACGGACTTCGGCCGCTTGCGCCTCGGCATCGGGCGGCCGCGGCACCAGGGCGTGCCGTCCTGGGACCCGGACGTGGTCATGCGCTACGTGCTCTCGGCGCCTGAAGGCGAATCGAAGGCGCGGCTGGACGCGGCCATCGACCGCGCTTGCGACGCCATCGAGGCCGTCATCCGCGACGGCTGGGAGCGGGCGATGGACGTCTACAACCGGGACCCGGGTTCGGGGAGCGCGAAGCAAGGCAAAAGGGGCGGCGACGGCAGCGCGGAAGGGGAGGCCGGGCAACGGCGGCAAGGCGAAGGGCCGGACGGGGTCCCGGCATCGTGAGGCGGCGGGGGAACCGCGCATGAGGCTGGTCCGCATCCATGCCGGCGACGACGGCGAGTCCCGCTTCGAGGAGGTCGACCTGCCGATGGTCGCGGCCGGGGAGCGGTCGGCGACGGCCCTGGTCCCGGCCGTGAGCACGGGCTTCGGCTTCATCGAGGCGCGCGAGCCGCAGGACTGGCATCCCGCTCCCCGCAGGCAGCTCGTGACCGTCCTTGGCGGCGCGCTCGAAATCGAATGCGCCGGCGGCGCCGTGCGCCGCTTCGGCCCCGGCGACAGCTTCATCGCCGACGACCTGGAGGGCCGCGGGCACGTCACGCGGTACCCGGACGGCCCCGTCCGCCTCCAGTACGTCCTCCTCCCCCACGACTTCGAGTTCGGCTCCCCGTCCAAGGCGCCCTGAGGCCGCGGGGGGTTACACTAGGGAGGCAAGGCCCCGCGGGCGGGGCGGGACAGGCCCCACGACGGCGTGCGGGCCGTTTTGGCGTGCCCGCGGGAGGATGTGGAGCGGACCGTTGGACTTGTCCCGTCTCCTCGGGAGCGTAAACGCGGCCCTCGCCGGGTTGCGGCCCGTCCCGGGGCGGCGGCTGCGCGTGGGCGTGAGCGACGCGGCGAAGGCCGCCGTCCTGGCGGCGATCGCCTCTCGAGCGCAGGGCGCCGTCCTCGTCGTCGTAGCGAAAGCCGCCCTCGCTGGCGACCTGGCCGATGAGCTCACGGCGTGGCTCGGCCCCCAAGATGCCGGCCGCCTGCTTCTCTATCCCCAGCGCGACGTCCTCCCTTACGAACGGGCCGCCGATGACCCCTGGGACGTCCGCGCCCGCCTGGACGCGATCGCCGCCCTCCACGCCGGCCGGGACCCGGTCATCGTCGCCTCCGTCGAGGCCGTGGCCCAGCGCACGCTTTCACCGGAGGCGGCCGGCCGCGCGGTCTCCCGCATCGCCCCAGGCGACCGCCTTCAACCCGATGACCTCCTCAGGCGGCTGCAGACCGCCGGGTATGAAATCGTGAGCCTGGTGGAAGCGCCGGGACAGGCGGCCCGCCGCGGCGGCATCGTCGACGTCTTCCCGCCGCAGGCGGTTTCGCCTGCGCGCATCGAGTTCTTCGGCCCGGAGGTCGAAAGCGTCCGCCTCTTCGATGCCGGGACGCAGCGCTCCACGGAACGGGTGGACCACGTCGACCTCGGCGCCGCCCGGGACGTCGAGCCGGACGCCCGGGCGGCGGCCGCCCTGCTCCAGTCCCTGGACTTCGGGGCGTGCGACGAGGAGACGGCGTCGCGGCTGCGGGAGGAACTGGAAAGCCTGTCCCGGGGCGTCCTGCCGGCCGGCCCGTCCTTCCTGCCGGCCCTCCTGTCCCCGTGCTCGATCCTGGACCACCTGGGCGACGCGGCGACGGTCGTCCTCGACGAGGGTGAAGACCTCGCGCGCGCCCTGGACGAGTACGTCGCCGAGACCGCGACGATGCGCATCGAGCGGGAGGCGCGGGGCCTCCTGCCAAGGGGACTGCCGCCGGCGCAGGCGAACTGGAGCGACCTCCAGCCCAGGCTGGACCGCCTGGCGGCGATCGAGCTGTCCCGGTTCGCGACGGAGGAAGCCGGGGCCCTGCGGCCGCCGTTTTCGCCCGCGTCCGGGTACGGCGGCCGCCTGCGCGTCCTTGCCCGCGACCTGGCCGACGCCCTCCGCCGCGGCGAAGCGGCCGTGATCGTGTCGCAGCAGGCCGGCCGGCTCCAGACCATCCTCGGCGACGAAGGCGTGGGGGCGCGGCTGGCGCCGGACGCGCCGGAGGCGGCAGCGCCGGGGGCCGTCCAGCTCCTCAAGGGCTCGCTGCCTCACGGCTGGACGCTGCGGCTCGGCAAGGCGGACGGCGGGCCATCGGCCCTGACGCTGCTCACGGACGCGGAGGTCTTCGGCTTCGTCAAGCAGCGGCGGGCGCTGCGTCCTCCCGGCCCCGACCGCTCGTCGCTGGTCGCCGACCTCACTCCCGGCGACTACGTCGTCCACCTGGACCACGGCATCGCCCGCTTCGCCGGCCTCGTCCTGCGCGAGGTCGATGGCGTGCAGAAGGAGTTCCTGGAGCTTGCCTACGCCCAGGGAGACCGGCTGTTCGTCCCCGTCGACCAGTCCGGCCGCGTCGCCCGCTACGTGGGGCCGGGCGAGGCGCGCCCGGAGCTCACCCGTCTGGGCAGCGGCGAGTGGCACCGAACCCGCGAGCGCGTCCGGGGCGCCGTCGCCGACGTCGCGCGCGACCTCCTCGACCTCTACGCGGCCCGCCAGGTGCTGGAGGGCCACGCTTTCCCGCCCGACACTCCCTGGCAGCAGGAGCTGGAGGCGTCCTTCCCTTATGTCGAGACGGCCGACCAGCTGGCTGCGATCGACGCCGTCAAGGCCGACATGGAGCAGCCACGGCCCATGGACCGGCTGATCTGCGGCGACGTCGGCTTCGGCAAGACGGAGGTCGCCATCCGCGCCGCCTTCAAGGCGGTGATGGACGGCTACCAGGTGGCCGTCCTCGTGCCCACCACCGTCCTCGCCCAGCAGCACTTCAACACCTTCCGCGAGCGGCTTGCCGGCCTGCCCGTGCGCGTAGAGATGCTCTCGCGCTTCTTGAGCGACAGGGAACAGCGCGAGGTCGTGGAGGCGGTCAAGGACGGCAGCGTGGACATCGTCATCGGCACCCACCGCCTCCTGCAGAAGGACGTGGAGATCAAGAAGCTCGGCCTCGTGATCATCGACGAGGAACAGCGCTTCGGCGTCGCCCACAAGGAGCGGCTCAAGCAGATGCGCCGCGAGGTCGATGTCCTCACGCTCTCGGCCACGCCGATCCCCAGGACGCTGCACATGTCGCTGGCCGGCATCCGCGACCTCTCCAACATGATGACGCCGCCCGAAGACCGCTCCCCCATCCGCACCTACGTCCTCGAATCGGACGACCAGATCGTCCGCGAGGCGATCCGGCGCGAGCTGGAACGCGGCGGGCAGGTCTTTTTCGTCCACAACCGCGTCTACAACATCGAGCTCATCGCGGACCGCGTCCGCCGCCTGGTGCCGGAGGCCGAGGTGGCCGTCGGCCACGGGCAGATGCCGGAGGAGCAGCTGGAGCGCACGATGCTCGCCTTCGCCCGCGGCGAGGTCGACGTCCTCGTATGCACGACGATCATCGAATCCGGCCTCGACATCCCTAACGCGAATACGATCATCATCAACCAGGCCGACCGCCTGGGCCTGGCGCAGCTCTACCAGCTCCGGGGCCGGGTCGGCCGCGGGCCGGTCCGCGCCTACGCCTACCTCCTGTACGACCGCGGCCGCGCCCTCTCCGAGACCGCCCAGCGCCGCCTGCAGGCGATCTTCGAGGCGACGGAGCTCGGGGCGGGCATGCAGATCGCGCTCAAGGATCTGGAAATCCGGGGGGCGGGAAACCTGCTGGGCGCCGAGCAGAGCGGCCACATGGCCGCCGTGGGCTTCGACCTCTACGTACGGCTGCTGGCGGAGGCGGTGGAGCGCCTGAAGGCCCTGCAACGCGGCGAGGAGCCGCCGCCGCCGGCATCGGCGAGGCCGGAGGTGGTCATGGACCTGCCGGTCACGGCCTACCTGCCGGAGGCGTACATCACGGACCTCAACCTCCGCCTGGCCGTCTACCAGCGCCTCTCCCAGGCGCGGGACGACTCCGAGGTCACGAACATCGAGCAGGAGCTGCGGGACCGCTTCGGCGAGCCGCCGCCCCCGGCTCGCAACCTCGTCTGGGTCGTGCGCCTGCGGCTCCTGGCCCGGGCTGCGGACGTCGGCTCGGTGCAGGTGGAGGAGGGCGGGATCGTAATCCGGATGCTCCCGGGGAAGGAGCTGTACCGCGCCGTCGTCGCGCGGAGGCTGCCGGCAGGCGCGAGCGTCCTCCGCCACCAGGTGCGGCTGCCGCTTTCGACCGAGAGCATGCCGGCCGGGCAATCGGAGCGCATGGGGGAGGGCTGGCGGGAGACGCTGGTCAGGGCCATGGACGCCCTGGTGAGCGCCGCCGGCGGTCACCAGGGCGGCGATCCCGGGGTCGGGTCAGGCGGCGGACGGCGGCCGGGAAAATGAAGAAGGGCGACTGGGCGCCCTTCTTCATGCTTGACCGTGGCCGGTTGCGCTAGCCCGCGAACACGACCGCGAAGTACTTCATCCCGTCCGCGCCGACGGCGACGCCGATCCCGACTTTCGTAAAACGCGGCTCGAGGATGTTGGCGCGGTGGCCGGGGCTGTTCATGAAGCCCGTCATGGCCACGTCCTCTGACTGCGAGTCCGGGTAGTTGTTGCGGGCGATGTTCTCGCCGGCGGTCGAGTAGGCGTAACCGTTGGCGGCCAGCAGCTGGAACGGGTCCGGGCCGCAGGCGGTGTGCGAGAAGCAGTTCATCTGCGCCATGTTCGCGGCCCGCTCGCGGGCGATGGCCACGAGCCTGGCATCGAGGGCGAGGGCGGGCCGGCCGGCGGCGGCGCGCTCGGCGTTGTGGTCCGCGAACATGGCCGATTCCATCGCCGTCAGGCTGACGGAGGCCGGAGGCGGCGGAGGCGGCGGCTCGGT
>Ga0073934_10004090_pt1 | contig 24948 bp, 23 predicted proteins | sample LarsenN4metaG_FD_76834 | JGI IMG/M metagenome (GOLD analysis project Ga0073934, IMG submission 76834) | Hot spring sediment bacterial and archeal communities from British Columbia, Canada, to study Microbial Dark Matter (Phase II) - Larsen... ... | reverse complement strand
TTTGCCGGCGTCTGGTTGGCACCGACACCGTCCCGCCCGGGGGACACGCGCGTGTGGATCACATCAACGAGATGGGGACTTTCGATGGCCACGAACGGGGACTTTCACATGGCCACGGACAACCGCAGCGCCCATCGGCGCGACCGTCACTGCGATTCGGAGCGTGCGGCTCGCCCATGGGCGCTCGCGCCACCGCTCGATCGCGCTCGGTTCAAGGTCCATGGTCGCTTCGTCCGCCCGAGCCACCCGTCCTGGTGGTTCGGACCTTCGTCGGAATGCGGCGCTTCCGCCTGAAGTCGCTTCCGTCACACTGCTCGCCGGCGGGCTGTCCGAGTTACGCGTATCGCTCCCGGCGCAGGGTTAGGACGACCCGTTCGCGGGAAACGTCCACCCCGTGGAACCGACGAACGTCAGCCCCCTCTTCAAGACGGCGACGCGCATCGAGGACGCGGGCCAGCTCGACCGCATCATTCGCGCGGTGGACGAGCGCCTGCCGGCGGTCCTGCACCGGCCCGAGGCGCGCCGTCTGCTCGGCGGCGCGTGGCTCGGCCATGCCGTGCACCCGCTGCTGACCGATCTGCCGCTCGGCGCGTGGACCAGCGCCACCCTCCTCGACATCTTCGGCACGAAGCGCTCGGCCCGCGCCGCGACGGGACTCATCGGCTTCGGGATCGTCGCCGCGATCCCGACCGCGGTGACCGGCCTCTCCGACTGGTCCGTGACCGATCAGCGTTCACGTCGAGTCGGTGTGGTCCACGCGGCCGCGAACTCCGTCGCGTTGCTCTTCTACACGCGCTCCTTCTTCAACCGCCTGCGCGGCCGCCGGGCGCGCGGTGTCGTACAGGCGTTGATGGGCGGTGCGGCTGCGACCGTCGGCGGCTACCTGGGTGGGCACCTCACCCTCGCGCGCGGGACAGGTATCGAGGCAACCGAAGACGCGATGGCAGCGCGCGAGCCCGAACCGCTCCCGGTCTGACCTACTCGCCCGGCGCGAGCCGCAGGTAGTCCTCGAGATTCCGGTGCAGGTTCACAATCCTGCACTCCTCGGTGGGCGAGACGACGAGGTGCGTCAGCCCCGGCTGGCGCATTCCCTTGTGGGCGCGCGCGAAGTTGCGGACGTCCTGGTTCAGGACGAGTCCGAACGGGAGCTCACCGTCGGGCGCGACCTCGATGTCGAAGGGTTTCGTACGGGGCGACGAGTCGCCCGGCGGCCGGCGCTCGAACGCGAACACGTCCATGAGCGCGTCGTCGTGCGTCGCGCCGGGGCGCGACCGTACGACCGTCAGCATGTCGGCGAACACGAGCACGGTGATGTTGGGAAACAAGTTGTACTGCGACATGTCGACGAGCTGCGCCTCGTCGAGCGCCGCCATGAACTCATGCCCGGCGGCGACGCCGCGCTCGCGGATGATGCGAGCGATCTCACCTCGTAGCGTCCCGCCGGGCGGAACCGCTGGTGCCGGCCCCGGGTCCCGCTGCTCGGTGTTCCCGACGCGCGTGCCCATCACCTCGACGAACGCTTCCCACACGCGCTGGTCGTCCGGACGTTCACCCAGGCGCGGTGACGGCACGCCGTAGGACTGGACAAGCTTGCCGTGGCGATGCCACGTCTCCTGCGGGCCGAAGACGTCATCGGTCATCCAGAGCATCTCGCGGTGGATGCCCTGCACGTGGTACGTCTCGCTGAAGCCGTCGATGAGCGTCTTCCAGTTGCAGCGCGCCGGGATCGACACGATCGCGGTGCAGCGGAAGTCGTCGAGGCGCGCCCACGCGCAGTCGGCCGGCACGGGATGGAGGAAGTCGGCGAGCGGTTCCGCCTTCGCGTCGGGGTTGACGAACACCAGCGGGCCCCACGTGCCGACCTGGACCTCGAGCAGTGGGTAGTCGTCGTTGCGGATCCCGAACTGTCGTCGTGACGGGACCTCACACAACCGGCCGGCGAGGTCGTACGACCAGTTGTGGAACGGGCAGCGCAGCTCGGTCAACCCGGCCCCGGATCCCTCGCAGATCGCGCTGCCGCGGTGGCGGCACGCGTTCTGGAACGCGTGCAGCTCGCCGTCGTCGCCGCGCACGACCAACGTCGAGTACGGGCCCAGCCGGTACTCGAAGTAGTCGCCCGGGTGTGCGACGTGGTCGACTCCGCACGCGAGCTGCCAGACACGCGGCCAGAGGTCCCGGAGCTCGCGCTGCGCGAACTCCGGCGACGTGTACCGGTGCACCGGGATCGCGACCGGTGTCACCGGGGCCGCCTCGGTCGTGCTCGTCATGTCCCCATGCTTGCTCACCGGCGACGCGGGCGGCTAGCAACGGGCGGTGGACGCCTGGCGCGAGTGGTGCGAACGGCTGGCAGCGGTCGGCGATCGGCTGGCCCACCCGCCGTTCCCCGCGGACACGCGCGCCCAAGGGCTGCGCCACCTCGCGCGGCAGGTCCTCGTCGCACTCGAGGGCGAGCTCGCGCACGGCGACGCCGCGTACCCGAGCTTCCACCGCTACGAAGCGCCGTGGTCGCAGTGGGGCGGCCCGAATCCCGACAACGTCTATATCCGTGCGCGCATCGACCCGGCGGCGACGTACCGCGTCTGGGGCGACGTGACGGGTCTGCGCGCCGCGATCTTCTCGTTGTGCGACGGCGACATGCACCTCGGCAAGTACGGTGTGTTCGGCGAGCGCACGCTCGACTCGCTCGACGTCCGGTCCGACGGAATGCTCGAGCTCTGGTTGTCGCCGCGGCGGCATGACGGCAACTGGATCGAGATGCACCGGGACGCTCGCATCTTCATGATCCGCCAGTACCAGTGCGACTGGGAGCGGGACAGCATCGCGAGCTTCGCCATCGAACGCGTCGACACCGCGGGTGTGGCGCCTCCCGCCCCGTCGTCGACCGCCGTCGCCGACGCGCTCGCGCGTGCGGCCGAGTGGATCGAACGTTCGATCGAGTACTGGTGCGAGTACGTGGAGCGCGCGCGTTCGGGGATGACGGCCAACACGTTCACGCCTCCGACCACTCCCAAGGGCGGCGCACCGAACATCGCCTACGGCTCGGGATGGTGGCGGCTCGGTGCGGACGAGGCACTCGTGGTCGAGAGCGCGGTCCCCGACGCCGACTACTGGGGTTGGACGGTGCACCATCGGTACTGGCTCGATTCGGGCGACTTCGCCGAGCGTCAGACCAGCCTCAACCTGACCCAGGCGCACTTCGACCACGACGGTCGCGTGCGTCTCGTCGTCGCGGGCACCGACCCCGGAGTGCCGAACTGGATCGATACGGAAGGGCGTCCGGAAGGGATGCTCGTCTACCGCTACATCGGCGCGCGTACTCAGCCGGTGCCCGACGCACGAGTCGTGCCACTTCGTGAAGTCGGCGCCGTGCTGCCGGAGGATCACCCGACCGTGACCCCGGATCAGCGACGCGCGGCGCTCGCGCGCCGCCGTGCGGCCGCACTGGCCCGGTACGCATGACGGGCTGGCGGCCGCGCCCACGCCCCGAGTGGGTGCAGCGTCTGAACGCGTACGCCGACCCGGTGGCGGTGGTGCCGCTCGATCCGGAGTCGCTCGTCGCCTCCGCGTGTGCCGTCGCCGGCCTCCACGACTTCGGCGACGACGCGTGGCGCGAAGGCTTCGCCGTCTTCGTGCGCGCCCTCGAGGAGGAAGCCGACCTCCACCTGCTCGGCCGGCTCATGGCGCGCAACGAGATCGTGCGGACGCTCGTCAACCGCTTGCAGGTCGTCGACACGTTCGCCCGCCACCCCGAGATCGGCGACGAGCGGGTCGCCTCGCCCGTGCTCGTCACGGGAACGGGGCGGTCGGGCACTTCGCTGCTCCACGAGCTGCTCGCACAGGATCCCGCGCATCGTGTCGCTCGCACGTGGGAGTTGCTGCACCCGTGCCCGCCGCCCGAACGCGCGTCGTACGACGACGACGCTCGTATCGCCCGTGCCGACGCGGAGTACACGTTCTGGCACGACGTCGTCCCCGAATACCGGACGATGCACGAGAACGGCGGCGACGTGCCCAACGAGGATCCGCTCGCCGACATGCTGGAGTTCGCGTCGGATCACTTCATGGGCTCGTACCACGTGCCCAGCTATACGCGCTGGCTCGCACGCGTCGATCTCGCGCGGGTGTTCGCCGCGCATCGACGGTTCCTGCAACTGCTGCAGTGGCGCTGCCCGGCGCAGCGGTGGGTCCTCAAGTCGCCGTCGTACCTCGCGAAGCTTCCCGCCTTCCTCGCCGAGTACCCGGACGCCTTCGTCGTCATCACGCACCGTGACCCGCTGAAGGTGCTGCCGTCCCTCGTCGACATCATGGCGACCCTGCGCTGGATGCACTCCGACACGGTGGCACTCGAACCGGTCGTCAAAGCGGCGGTGCACGGGACGGCGATCGCGTTCGACCTGCTGGCCCGCTGGCGCTCGGACGGGACGCTTCCCGAATCACGCGTCGTCGACGTGCGTTACGCGGACCTCGTCGCCGACCCCTGGGGCACCGTCGGCGAGGTGTACGCGCGCACGGGACGGCCGTTGACCGCCGCTGTGGAGCAGCGAATGCGCACGTACCTCGCGGCCCGGCCGCAGGGCCGGCACGGCCGGCACGCCTACGACTTCGCCGACACAGGCCTCGATGTGGACGAGACCCGGGCGCGTTTCGCAGACTACGTCGCCCGTTACGACGTCCCCGTGGAGGTCGAATGACCGGAACCGTCCGACTCGAGATCGACGGGCCGATCGCCACGATCACGAACGACAACCCCGAGAAGCACAATGCGTTCGACGACGACATGGACGCGCAGCTCTTCGACATCTTCGCGGAGCTCGCGGGTCGCAGCGACGTGCGCGCCGTCATCTGGCGTGGCGAGGGAAAGTCGTTCTCGTCAGGACGCGACGTCGCGTCGATCGGGAACCTCAAGGTGCCGCTCTCGCACCACGAACTCATGCGGCGCGGCCACCGCGGCGTCCAGAAGCTCTGGGACATCGACGCTCCGGTCATCGTCGCCTGCAAGGGCTGGGTGATGGGCGGGTCGTTCCAGCGTGCGTTGCTGTGCGACATCCGCATCGCGGCCGAAGGCACTCGGTTCCGTCTTCCGGAGGTGACCTACGGAGTGATCCCCGATACGGGCGGGGTCGGCGTGCTGTACGAGATGTGCGGCCACGGGGTGGCGTCGGATCTCGTGCTCACCGGCCGGGTGATGAGCGCCGGCGAGGCGCTCGGGCACGGCATCGTGAGCCGCGTCGTCGCCGAAGGCGAGCTCGACGCGACGGTACGCGAGGCGGCCGAGCAGATCGCGAAAGCTCCGGCCGTCACGGTGAAGATGGCACGCGAGGTGATCAAGCACCTCGCGCTTCCGCAGATCCGTTCGTCGATGGCCGACGAGATGATCTACCAGACGTTCATCAACCGCAGTGACGACATCGCGGAGATGCGAGCGGCGCGCGCCGAGGACCGCGAGCCGCGCTACACGGGGAGCTAGACGTTGGACCTGATCGGATTGCCGGCGCCACCGCCGGTGGGCGAGACGGCGCTCAAGCCGGGGACCTACGACGGCACTTGCGTGTTCGTCACCGGCGCCGGAACGGGGCTCGGGAAGGCGATCGCGAGCGAGTTCGCGCGCTTGGGAGCGTCGATCGTCATCGCGAGCCGCAAGACCGAGCACCTCGACGCGGGCCGGACCGCGATCGAGGCGCTCCACGCGCCCGTGTTGACGGTCGCGTGCGACATCCGCGAACCGGAGCAGATCGCGGCTGCCTTCGACGCCGCCGAGGCGTCGTTCGGGCTCCCCGGCGTACTCGTCAACAACGCGGCCGCGAACTTCCCCGTTCCGGCGGAGGACATGTCGCCGAACGCGTGGCGCACGGTCGTCGACATCACGCTCAACGGAACGTACTTCTGCGCGCGCGAGTTCGGGCGGCGGCACATCGCGGCGGGAACGCCCGGGTCGATCGTGAACGTCGGCGCGTCGTACGCCTGGACGGGCGGCCCGGGGTTCGCGCACTCCGCAGCCGCGAAGGCCGGCGTCAAGAACCTGACCGAGTCCCTCGCGGTCGAGTGGGGGCCGTACGGCATCCAGGTGAACGGACTCGTGCCCGGGCTGTTCCCGCACGAGGACATGACGGCCGACATCCAGGGCAACCTCGCGCGCACGCACGACAAGGACGCGTGCCAGCCGGCGCTGCGGGTCGGGCAGCGGCAGGAGCTCGGGTGGGCGGCGACGTTCCTCGCGTCGCCGTACGCGCGGTTCATCTCCGGTCACACGCTGGTCGTCGACGGAGCGAACTGGCAGCGGAGGACGTTGACGAATCCGCCGGTCGTGACGGTGCGCGACCAGATGGGCAAGGGCCCGTTCGAGGCCTGACACGGCGGGAGCAGCGAGTGGACCGGGAGCAGTTGCAGGCGCTGTTCGACCTCAGCGGGCGCGTCGCGATCGTCACCGGCGGGACGCGCGGCATCGGGCGAGCGATCGCCGAGGGTTTCGTGTGCGCGGGCGCCAGGGTCGCGGTCGGGAGCCGCAAGGCCGACGCGTGCGAGGAGGCGGAGCGCCACCTCGTCGGGCTGGGCGGCGAGGCGATCGGTGTACCGACGCACATGGGCGAGCTCGACGCGATCCGCAACCTCGTCGCCCGGACGGTCGAGCGGTTCGGCGCGATCGACGTCGTCGTGAACAACGCGGCGAACGCGCTGACCCAACCGATTGGTCAGTTCACTCCCGAAGCGTGGCAGAAGTCGTTCGACGTCAACCTGCGCGGTCCGGTGTTCCTGGTGCAAGAGGCACTTCCACACCTCGAGCGCAGTGGGCACGCCGCCGTCGTCAACGTGATCTCCGCGGGAGCGTTCCTCTTCTCGGCGAACGTCGCGATGTACGCGGCCGCGAAGGCGGCGCTGATGTCGTTCACGCGGTCGATGGCTGCCGACTTCGCGCCCCGCGGTGTCCGCGTCAACGCGCTCGCGCCCGGCACGGTCGACACCGACATGGTGCGGGCGAACCCACCCGAGGCCCAGCGCTCGATGGCGCTCGCGAGTCACCTGAAGCGCGCCGCGAGTCCCGACGAGATGGTCGGACCGGCGCTGTTCCTCGCCTCGGACGCGTCGAGCTTCGTGACCGGCCAGGTGCTCCTTGCCGACGGTGGCCTCGTGCCGCACTGACCCACAGGGGCCATAGCTCTTCAAACCGGATTGCGGAAGCCGGCGAGGAGGGTGGCGAACTCGGACTCTTCGCGGGTGCGGGCGGCCTCGATGGCGGGCAGTTCGGCGGCGCGCACCGTGCGCTTGATCGCTCGCAGCGCCGCAAGAGGGGACGACGCGACGCGTTGCGCCACGTCGAGCGCGTGCGGGAGCAGCTCTTCGTCGGGGTGGCGGCTGAACGCGATGCCCCACTCGACAGCCTCCTGCGCCGACAACCATTCGCCCGTGAGCAAGGTGTAGGCGGCACGCTGGCCACCCATCCGGGCGGGGAACAGGTAACTGCTGCCCGCCTCGGGTGCGACCCCCATCGGGGCGAACGGCGTGCGGAAGCGAGCGCTGTCGGCGGCGAAGACGAGGTCGCAGTGGGGGAGCATCGTGAAACCGATGCCGACGGCGACACCGTTCACGGCGGCGACCAGCGGCTTGTCGAACGACTGGAGCGCCTCGAGCAGGAGCGGGAACGCGGATGCCACGCCGGGCTCACCCGCCGCGAGGCGCGCCATCTCCTTGAGGTCCTGCCCGGCGGAGAACGACCCGCCGCTGCCGGTCAGCACGACGACGTGCACTCGGTCGTCTGCTCGTGCCTCGTCGAGCGCCTCCGCCGTCGCACGGTAGAGCGCGCTGTCGAACGCGTTCCGGGCGTCGGGGCGGTCGAGCGTCAGCAGGCGCACCGCGCCCAGGTCCTCACGGTGGATCATCGGCTCCGTCACAAGTGGGTCGTCAGTCGGGGAGATCGGGCGCCCAGGCGACGCCGTTGATGTGCGAACCGCCGTCGACGAACAACGTGTTGCCCGTCAGGTAGCGCGCGTCGTCACTGGCGAGGAACGCGACGACGGGCGCGATGTCGTCGTCGGGATCGCCGAGCCGCCCCATCGGGTTCGAGGAGTCGGCGAGCGCGGCGATCTCCGGGTTGGATTCGGCGACGCGGCGAAAGGCGGCCGTCTTGGCGCCCGGGCAGACCGCGTTGACGATGATCTGGTGGACCGCCCACTCACGCGCCGCGGTGCGGGTCAGCGTGCGCAGCGCTTCCTTCGCGCAGTTGTACTCGAGCGTGCCGACGTGTGCGTTCACGCCATTGAGCGAGCAGAGGTTGACGATGCGGCCGCCGCCCCGTGCCTTCATCGATCCGAACACGGCCTGCATCGCCCAGAAGGGGCCGTAGAAGCCGACGCCGAACCCGTGCGCGAGGTCGTCGTCGGTCTTGTGCTCGACCCGGCTCAACGTTCCGCCGCCCCATGCGTTGTTGACGAGAATGTCGACGCCGCCCCACGTGTCGACGGCAGCGGCGACCATCGCTTCGACGTCCGGCCGGCGCGCGACGTCCGTGCGCACGAACCGAGCGCGATCCGCGCCCAGCTCGTCGCGGACGGCTCGACCGGCCGGTTCGTCGAGCTCGGCGACGACGACGCTCGCACCGTCGGCATGCAGCCGCCGCGCGACGGCGCGACCGATGCCGTCGCCCGCTCCCGTGACGATCGCGACCTTGCCCGCCAGCCGATCCGCGCTCATCCGCTGTGTCTACCTCATCGCCGCGGTGGCGGTCATGGCGCGATCTCGACGATCTCGGTCGCGAACTGCGCGTCCTCGCGCAACGGGTGTTCCTGGAGGCGGAGCGCGAGCAGCGTGGCAACGACGGCGACGGGAACTGCCGCGAGATACATCGCGCGCAGGGCGTCGACCACCGGACCGGAGTCCCGCAACGCCTCGTAGATCGCGCTGAACGTCGCGACCCCGATGGTGGCGCCGAGGATCCGGCTGAGCATGGCGCTCGACGTCGCCGCGCCGAGGTCGCGGTGGTCGACGCTGTTCTGGAGCGCGAGCAACGACGTCTGCATCACGCAGCCGACCCCGGTTCCGAGCACGGCGCCGTACGCGGCCGCCAGCAACGCGGGCGTGCCGTCGCCGAGCGTCGCCAGCGCGAGTGCGCCGGCCGTCATGAGCGCGCCCCCGAGGATGGGCCACGTGCGGTAGCGCCCGGACCGTTCGACCATGCGGCCCGCGACGAGCGTCGCGCCGGCGGTCGTGAACATGAACGGGATCAGCAGCAGCCCGGAACGGGTGGGCGTCAGGCCGCGCACGTCCTGCCAGAAGATCGGCAGGAAGTAGATCCCGCTCGCGAACATCGCACCGCTCGTGAAGTTGAGTCCCGCGGTCACACGCGAGATCGGGCTGCGGAACAGGTGCAGCGGGACGACCGGCTCGCGCGCCCGCCGCTCCTGCACGAAGAACAGGGCTCCCAGGACGAGCCCGAGCGCGACGAGACCGGCGTGACCGCCGGCGCTCGCGACCAGGACGATCACCACGAGCGTGGCCGTGAGCAAGGTGCTGCCCGGTACGTCGATGGCGTGCGGGATGCGGCGGTACGGCAGCCGTAGCGCCGCGACGACGATACCGATCGACAAGAGCGTGAGCGGAAGGTTCACGAAGAACCCCCAGCGCCAGCTCAGGTGGTCGACGAACAGGCCCCCGACGAGGGGCCCGACGAGGCTGGCGAGTGCGAAGAGCGCACCCTGATAGCCGAGCCACCGGCCGAGCTGCCGGCTCGGGACGATGTCGGCGACGACCGCCATCGCGAGGACACCGAGTCCACCCGCGCCGACACCCTGGAGCGCACGGAACACGACGAGCTGCGTCATCGTCTGCGCCGCGCCGCACAGCATCGACGCGAGCGTGAACACCGAGATGGCGAACAGGAACAGCTTCTTGCGGCCGTACAAGTCACCGAACTTGCCGTAGAGCGGGATCGTCGCCACCTGCCCGATCTGGAACGCGTTGATCACCCATGCCCGGAGGTCCCGTTCGCCGAGCTCGTCGACGATGGTCGGGAGCGCGGTCGCGACGATCGTGCCGTCGAGCGTGCTCACGATCATGCCGATCTGGAGACCGACGAAGATCAGCAGCACGCGACGAGCCGTCAGCTCCCGATCGGTCGTCACGGGCGTACGGTACAGCGACCGTGGCAACCGTCCCGAGGAGGCCGACCGATGGCGGGCAGCCCGCGCTTCGTACACGTCGACGAACTCGAATGGCAACCCGTCCGCCGCCAGCGGCACGGTGATCGCGAGGTCGCGGTCTACGAGAAGTGGCTCGACTTCGGGCCGAACTTCCTGTCGCTGTATGCCCGCTGGGATCCGGGCATGATCGTGCAGCCGCACGGTCACAACAGCGACCACGTCGTGTTCGTGCTCGAGGGCGAAATGACGTGTGGCGACGTGGTGTGCGGCAAGGGGACACACATCGCGCTCGACCAGGGTGACGTGTTCGGTCCGTTCGTCGCGGGACCCGACGGAGTCGAGCTGTTCGAGGTGATGATGGGCGACCCGCGGTCGTTCCCGGCGGACGAAGCGGGCTACGCGCGCTTGCTCGCCGAACGCGGGGTCGAGCAGCTCCCGAACCCGCCGATCACGTTGCCGCACGGGCTCGAGGACACGCGCAACTGATGGGAGCGCCGTTCGCGCCCGGCTCGATCTCGCTACGCCTGTACCCGCACCTCGAACTGCCGGCCCCCGCGATCGTCGACGAGCTCCGTGCGCAGGCCGCGCTCGCAAGCGAGTGCGGGTTCGACGGCATCATGACGAGCGAGCATCACGGCGGCTTCGGCGGTTACCTCCCGAACCCGCTGCAAGCGGCCGGCTTCGCGCTCGACGCGATGCCGTACGGTTGGGCCGCGCCCTGCCCGCTCCTCGTGCTGCTCCGGCCCGTCGCGCTGGTCGCCGAGGAGATCGCGTGGCTCGCGGCGCGCTTCCCGGGACGAGTGGGAATCGGTGTCGCCGCCGGCGCGCTGCCGTTCGACTTCGAGGTGGCGGGGACCGACGCCCGCGACCTCGCGTCGCGATTCGAGGCCGCACTCGTCGACCTCGTGCGGTACGTACGGCATGGAGACCCGGCAGGACCGCTCGCCGGGGACCCGGCGGTCGCGCGCTGCGCCTCGCATCCCGTGCCCGTGCTGAGCGCGGCCGCGAGCGTCGCTGCAGCGCGGCGAGCAGCCCGGCACCGCACCGGCCTGTTGCTCGACTCGCTCTCGACACCCGAGCGCGCGCGAACGTTGGTCGACGCGCATCGCGACGCGGGTGGGACCGGCCCCTGCGTGCTCGTGCGGCGCGTTTGGGTGGGCCGACCGCTCTCGGCCTTCGTCGCGCGCCAGGTCGAGACCTACCGAACCTACGCGCCCGCGGGCGCGCGGGAGCACTGGGGCGCGGACGAGCTCGACAGCGCGGCCGATCCGGATGCGGTTGCGAGAAGCTTGCCGGCGTGCTCCACCGGACCGGCGCGGACGCGCTCAACCTTCGGGTGCACGCCGCAGGCATCCCGCCCGCCGCCGTCCGCGAGCAGATCGTCAGGCTCGGCACCGAGGTCCTCGGCGCCCTGCGATGAGCACGGCGCGCGGGGTCCGCTCGCCTGGACGGCGACTCGTTCGCGGCGGTTACGCTGGCGCCATGCAGCTGAGCGACATCGACCTCCTCGACCGCGACATCTTCACCAAGGGTGTCCCGCACGAGTGGTTCACGTTCCTGCGACGGGAGGCGCCGGTCTACAAGCACTCGGAGCCCGACGGTCCGGGCTTCTGGGTGATCACCAAGTACGACGACGTCGTCGCGGTGGGACGCGACGGTGTCACGTTCTCGTCCGACCAGCGACGCGGGGGCGTTGTCGGGCTCGAGGGCGTCGCCGCCGACTACGGCGACTTCACCGGCGACGCCAACCTCATGCTGACCATGGACGCGCCCGAGCACACTCGGTACCGCAAGCTCGTGAACCGCGGCTTCACGCCGCGCCAGATGCGGATGCTCGAACCGCATGTGCGCGACCTCACGAACCGGATCATCGACGAGGTGATCGAGCGCGGAGAATGCGACTTCGTCGTCGACGTCGCCGCCGAGCTCCCGCTCCAGGTGATCGCCGAGATGATCGGCGTCCCGATGGAGGACCGCCACAAGCTGTTCGAGTGGTCGAACCGGATGATCGGCAGCGAAGACCCGGAGTACATCGTCGCCGAGTCCGAGGTGCAGACCGCGCAGATCGAGATGTTCATGTACGCCAACGAGCTCGCGAAGGAGCGGCGCGAGAACCCCCGCGACGACATCGTCACCGCGCTGCTCAACGCCGACATCGACGGCGACAAGCTGTCCGAGATGGACTTCAACATGTTCTTCCTGTTGCTTGCCGTCGCGGGCAACGAGACCACCCGCAACTCGATCTCCCACGGGTTCCGGGCGTTCTGCGACTACCCCGAGCAGTACAAGCTGCTCGTCGAGGATCCCTCGCTCGCGGCGTCGGCCACCGAGGAGATCGTGCGCTGGGCGTCGCCGGTCATGTACTTCAAGCGCAACGTCACCCGCGACACCGAGCTCCGCGGTCAGCAGATCAAGGAGGGCGACAAGGTCAGCATCTGGTACATCTCGGCGAACCGCGACGAGGATGTGTTCGACGACCCGTTCGCGTTCGACATCCGGCGCGACCCCAACGAGCACGTCGGCTTCGGTGGCGGCGGTCCCCACCACTGCCTCGGCGCCAACCTCGCCCGCATGGAGATCCGCGTGCTGCTCGAGGAGTGGGTACGGCGGGTTCCGACGCTCGAAGCGACGGGGCCCGCTGAGCCGTTGCGGTCGAACTTCATCGCCGGGATCAAGCACATGCCCGTGCGGTTCCCGGCCGGGCGCCGCGAGATGTCTTGACCGTCAGGTACCGGGTTGTCCGGGGATGACCATCCCGGCGCTCATCCCGCCGTCGACGAGCAGGTCGGCGCCCGTCACGAACGCGCTCTCGTCGGACGCGAAGAACACGGTTGCGTCGGCGACGTCGCGCATGGTTCCCCGGCGCCCGAGCGGCGCGCGGTGACGTTCGCCGCCGCCGCTCGCCGCGACGCGCGCGAAATCGAAGTCGGGCGGCAGCGCCTCCAGCACCATCTCGGGGTTGCCGGCGGCCGGGCACACGGCGTTGACGCGGATGCCGAAGCGGCCGAGTTCGAGCGCGGCGGTCTTCGTCAGGCCGCGCACCGCGAACTTGCTCGCCGCGTACGCCGCCGTGCCGGGTGTGACGAACACCCCGTCGATCGAAGAGATGTTCACGATCGAGCCGCCACCGGCGTCTCGCATCGGCGCGATCACCGACCTGATCCCGAGGAAGGTGCCGAGCTCGTTGACCGCGCTGACCCTCTGGTACAGCTCGACGCTCGTGTCCTCGATCGCGGTCAGGTGCAGCACGGCGGCGTTGTTCACGAGCACGTCGATGCGCTCGAGCCCACCGACCAGCGCCGTCCAGTCGGCTTCGCTCGTCACGTCGGTGTGCACGTAGCGGCCACCGATCTTGTCCGCGACGGCCATGCCGAGGTCGTCGCGGATGTCGGCCACCACGACCTGTGCACCTTCGTCGGCGAACCGCTGCGCGATCTCGGCGCCGCTGCCCCGCGCGCCACCCGTCACGATCGCCGTCTTCCCCGCGAGTCGAGCCATGGCCGCCGACAGTAGGCGCGCGGATTCCGACGAGCACGTCCGCCGCGGCGGCTGGCGCTTGATGCGGCAGGTGTCGACGCTCGAGCCGAAGTGGATCGTGCTCGGCGTCGCCTGCGCGCTCGGGTGGACGGTGGCGAAGGTCGCGATCCCGCTGTTCGCGCTCCAGGCCATCGACGACGGCATCGATCCCTACGATCGCGGCGCGCTCGTACGGTGGTGCCTGCTCATCGTCGGCGCGACCCTGCTGGTCGGGGTCTTCACGTTCTTCCGGCGCAAGTCGGCGTTCGCCATCTCGCTGCGCGCGGAGGCCGAGCTTCGACGGAGGCTGTTCGACCACCTCCAGCGGCTGCACTTCGGCTACCACGACTCGGCGCAGATCGGCGAGCTCATGGCGCGCGTCAGCACCGATGCCAAGCAGGTGCAGATGCTCGTCGTATTCATCCCGATCGCGGGCGCGAACTTCGTCATGATCGTCGGTGTCGCCGCGGTGCTGTTCGTGCTCAACGCCAAGCTCGCCGCCGTCGCGATCGCGACACTTCCCGTGCTGCTCGTACTCGCGACGCGCTTCTCCTCGAGGTTGCACCCCGTCGCGATGGGGCTGCAGGAGCGGCTCGCCGGCGTCTCGCACGTCGTCGAGGAGAGTCTGTCGGGCATTCGCGTCGTGAAGGGCTTCGGCGCGGAGGAGGTGCAGAACTCCCGCCTCGTCGACGCGGCGGGCGGCGTGTACGAGCGCGGGATGGCGCTCGCACGCCTGCGTGCGACCTTCAACCCGCTCCTGGAGGTACTGCCGACACTGAGCCTGGTCGGTGTCTTGTACGTCGGTGGGCGCGAGGTCATCGCGGGTCGGTTGAGCGTGGCCGAGCTCATCGCGTTCAACTCCTACATCCTCATGCTGGTCTTCCCACTCCGCATGACGTCGTTCATGGTTGCCCAGGTGTCACGCGCGTCCGCGTCGGCCCAGCGTGTCTACGAAGTGCTGTCCACGGCACCGGAGATCGTCGAACGGAAGGACGCGCGGCCGCTTCCCGTCGGCCACGGTGAGGTTCGCTTCGACGACGTGACCTTCGGCTACGTGGCGGGCACGCCGATCCTGCGCGGCTTCAGCCTCACGGTCCCGCCCGGCCAGTCGGTCGCGCTCGTCGGCGCGACGGGATGCGGCAAGTCGACGGTCGCACGCCTGGTGCCGCGGTTCTACGACGTCGACGGCGGACGGGTGTTGCTGGACGGCGCCGACGTGCGGGATCTGAGGCTGGCCGACCTCCGCGATGCCGTCGGACTGGTCTTCGAGGAGACGTTCCTCTTCACCGACACGGTCCGAGCCAACATCGGCTTCGCCGAGGCCGATGCTTCCGACGAAGACGTCGAGCGGGCGGCCCGGCTCGCCGGTGCACACGACTTCGTCGTCGAGCTCGCCGACGGCTACGAATCAATGCTCGGCGAGCACGGCTACTCGCTGTCCGGTGGGCAACGCCAGCGTGTCGCCATCGCACGTGCGATCCTCGCCGACCCTCGGGTGCTCATCCTCGACGACGCGACGTCGTCGGTCGACCCGACCAAGGAGCACGAGATTCGGGGCGCGCTCGCGGAGGTGATGCGAGGACGGACGACGATCATCATCGCCCACCGTCCCGCGACGATCGCGCTCGCGGATCGTGTCGTGCTGATCGCCGACGGGCGTGTCGCCGCGGAAGGCACCCATCAGCAGTTGCTTGCGACGAGCGCCGCGTACCGGGCGGTGCTGGCGCAGGCCGAGGCGCGCGAGGCGGCCTCATGAGACAGATGTACGGCACCGACGAGAAGCTCTCGGCACGGGAGACCGTGCACGTGTTCCGTCGGACGGCTGCATTGCTGCGACCGAACCGCGCATGGATCATCCTCGCCACCGTTTTCGTGGTGTTGCAAGCGTCGTCGACGCTCGCCGGCCCCGCCATCGTGCGCTACGGCATCGACCACGGTGTCGAACCGCGCGACCTGGACGCCCTCAACCGCGCGGCGATCACGTTCGTCGTCGCAGTGTGCGGTGTCTACGTCTTCGGCCGTCTCGCGGTGCTCGCGGTCGCCCGGGTCGGTGAAGGTTTCCTGCGCGAGCTGCGTGAGCGTGTGTTCCGTCACCTGATGCATCTCCCGCTCGAGTTCTACGACCGCAACCGGACGGGTTCGCTCGTCGCCCGCATGACCGCGGACATCGACTCGCTGCAAGAGCTCGTGTCGCAGGGCTTGTCGATGTTCATCGTCAACATGCTGGTGCTCACGGGCGCGATCGTCGTGATGACGGCGATGAGCTGGCAGCTCGCGCTCGCCGTGATCATCGTGGTTCCGGTGCTCGTCAAGGCGTCGAGCTGGTTCCGCCGGGAGTCCAACAAGGCTTACCTCCAGCTCCGGGAACGTGTGGGCGGCACGTTGACCTCGTTCCAGGAGGGCATGTCGGGCGTGCGCGTCGTGCAGGCGTTCAACCAGGAGGACGCCTTCCGCCGCCGGTTCGCAGAGACGAACGAGAAGCAGTACCGCACCAACCTCCACGCCGAGACGGTGACCGCGCGCTACACGACGATCATCGAGCTCGCACAGGGTGGCGCGATCGCGCTGATCCTCCTCTATGGCGGATGGCTGACCAGCCGCGACATCGTCACCGTCGGCACGCTCGCCGCGTTCGTGCTCTACCTCCAGAACCTGTTCGAGCCGATCCAGCAGATGAGTCAGCTCTTCAACACGATCCAGGCCGCGGGAGCGGCGCTGCAGAAGCTCTACCAACTGCTCGACGAGCCGGTGGCGATCGATGAACGACCGGGAGCGGTGGACCTGCCCGCGTCCGGAACGCTTGCAGTCGACAACGTTTCGTTCCGGTATGCGCGCGGTCCACTCGTGTTGCACGACGTCACGTTGACCGTCGAACCGGGGCAGCGTCTCGCGCTGGTGGGGCCAACGGGTGCGGGGAAGTCGACGCTCGCGAAGCTGATGGTGCGCTTCTACGACCCGGTCGACGGAGCTGTCCGCTACGGCGGCGTCGACTTGCGCGACGCGACGTTACGTTCCTTGCGCGAGCGGATCGTCGTCGTACCGCAGGAAGGATTCCTGTTCGGCGGCACCATCCGCGACAACATCCTCATCGCCAAGCCCGGCGCGACACCCGTGGAGGTGGAGGCGGCGGTCGAGGCGCTCGGACTCGCACCGCGCTTCGCAGCCTTCGCCGACGGCCTCGAAACCGAGGTGCGCGAGCGAGGCGCGAACCTCTCGGCCGGCGAGCGCCAACTCGTCTCGATCACACGCGCGGCGCTCGCCGACCCGGCGCTGGTCGTCCTCGACGAAGCGACCTCGAGTCTCGACCCCGGCACAGAGTTGATCGTCGAGCACGCGCTCGAGCGGCTCATGGCGGGGCGGACCGTCATCGTCATCGCCCATCGGCTCTCGACAGCGGCACGCGCCGACTTCGTCGCGGTGGTGAACCACGGTCGGCTCGTGGAAGTCGGCACGCACGACGCGCTCGTTGCACGAGGCGGCGAGTACGCCGCGCTGTACGCGTCGTGGACCGGCGGGGCTCGGCTATAGTCACCTAGTCTCCGCGGGGATGGACATCTCGTGCGCGTTCCCGCCGTCGCCCGCAGCCGTCGACCACGTCGTGATCGCCGAGGAGCTCGGGTACCGTCGTGCATGGCTGTACGACTCGCCCGCGCTCTACGGCGACATCTGGGCGGTCATGGCACTCGCGGCGACGCGCACGTCGCGCATCGGGCTCGGGACCGCGGTACTCGTGCCCAGCCTTCGGCATCCTCTCGTGCAGGCGAGCGCCATCGGGACGATTGCGCAGCTCGCGCCGGGCCGCCTCGCGGTCGCGATCGGCACCGGATTCACGGGCCGGATGGCAATGGGCAAGAGGCCTCTGACGTGGCAGTACACCCGCAAATACCTCGCGCAGCTACGCGCGCTGCTCCGAGGCGAACGCGTGGAGGTCGACGGGGCGATCGTCCAGATGCTGCACGCGCCCGGGATGGCGCCGGCGCGGCCGATCGACGTACCGATCGTCGTCGCCGCCAACGGTCCCAAGGGGATGGACGTGGCGCGCGAGCTCGGCGACGGAGTGATGACCATCGGCGGCGCGGCGGAGTTCGACTGGTGCGCCGTGCTGGCCTTCGGCACGGTCCTCGACGACGACGAGGAACCCGGGTGCGAGCGCGCGCTCGCCGCGGCCGGCCCGGCATTGACCGTCGTCTACCACGCGATGTGGGAAGGCGGCGGCGTCGATGCGCTCCCGCGCGGGAGCGAGTGGCGCAGTTGCATCGAAGCCGAGTTTCCCGAGGGAGAACGCCACCTCGGCGTCCACGAGGGCCACCTCGTGCACGTGACCGAACGAGACCGGCCGTTGCTCGACGGTTCGCTGTTGCCGGCGTTCACGTGGACGGGAACGCGTCAGGAGCTGCGGGCACGACTCGACGCGCTGGAGGCCGGCGGCGCGACCGAGATCCTGTACGCGCCCATGGGTCCTGACGTGCCGCGCGAACTGAGCGCGTTCCTCGACATGGCACGCTGACATGCGGGCGCGTGGCGCACGCCTGTGGGCTGCGATCGCGGCGCTCGCGTCGGTCGTGGCGTTCTCTGCGTGCTCCGGTGACGACGACGAGACCGCGCCGGCGGCGACGACGACGACCGTCGCGCCCGAAGCGCTTCCGCCCGCAGTCCTCGCCCACGGCCCGTTCTTCTTCGTCGGCGACGTCGGGGCGGCGGCGCCCTTCGTCAATCTCGACCGCTACACGCGCGCGCTGGTGCCCGACGGACGCACGTACGCCTTCGCCGACAGCGGGCCCGGCACGAGCATCTGGTTCGTCGGCCCGACGATCGAGGGCGTCGACATCGTCTGGATCGAGGGCGCGCACTTCGACCGCGAGGCGGGCGAGGTCGAGACGGCGTTCTTCGTGGAGGAAGCCGTGTCGGTCGGCGCGGGGATGTGGCTTCTCGGCGACGGGCAGATGGCGCACGTCACCCGGAGCGACGAGGGGTTCGAGATCGACAACGTCGTGGGGATCGGTGGCCAGTTCGTGGCCGCGGTATCGACGCGGCGGGCAGTCTGGGTCGCCAACGATCAAGGCGAGCTGATCGAGTTCGACTCTGCGACCGGTGAGGTCCTGCGGTCGCTCGAGGACCTCGACGAGGACCCTGTCGTCGACCTCGATGTCGACGGCGGCGACCTGATCGCGTTGACCGCGCGTGGACACGTGCGCGGCCTCGACCTGGAATCCCTCGCCTGGTTCGAGATCGACGCGCCCGAGGGCACGGTGGAGATCGCGGTGAGCCGGCGGGGAGATGCGCTCGCGTTTGCGACGGGGTCGGGCGACGTCTGGGCGAGGATCGACGGCAAGCTGTCTCGCGTCGGCGGCGGCCTCACCGGCTCGGTGGTCGACCTCGCCGTTCGGACCGAAGGTGGCGTGCGTGTGATCGCGTCGTCGACCACCGGTGTCTTGCTCGTGCCGCCGCTCGACTAGCGCGGCTCGCAGATGACGACGGGGATGTCGCGCTCGGTGCGCCGCTGGTACCCCGCGTAACCGCGGTATTTGGCTGTGATGCGCGGCCACAGCTCGGCCTTCTCGTCCTCGGTGGCGGTCCGCGCGTGCACGGGGCGCGTCTGCCCGCCGATCGTGACCTCTACGTCAGGCTGCGCGAGGAGGTTGCGGTACCAGTCGGGATGCCGGTCGTCACCGCCCTTCGACGCGACGAGCACGACGACGTCGCCTTCGACGACCGGCGCGGTGAGCAGGACCGAGTGCCGCCTGCCGGTCCTGCGGCCGATCGTGTGCAGCTCGACCGTCGGCATGCCGAGCGGCGCGCGGAGCAGCCGTCCACCCGAGAGCCTGAGCAGCGTGCGGTGGAGCGCGTTGACACCCTTGAGGAAGTTGTCGAACGCGACGCGCCGGACGTCCACGGTGGCCGATGCTACGGCACGCCCTGACGCGTATGCCTTGACATATATATAGCTATATAGCTATCTTATGGCCGTGACCGGCGCCTTCGAGGTCCTCGCGGAGCCGAACCGCCGCCGGATCCTGGACCTCCTGCGCAAGGGCGAGCGGCCGGTCAATGAGCTCGTCGGCGCGCTCGCGCTGAGCCAGCCGGCAGTGTCGAAGCACCTGCGGGTCCTGCGCGACGCGGGCATGGTGTCGGTGCGAGTCGACGCGCAGCGGCGGCTGTACCGCGTCCGCGCCGAGCCGCTGCAGGAGCTCGACGCGTGGCTCGCGCCGTACCGGCGCATGTGGGCGGACCGGCTCGCCGGCCTCGCGCGGCACTTGCACGACATGGAGGACGACGATGGACGAGCTCGGAAACCTCGAACGCGCCGGTGACCTGTGGCGACTGCGCTTCGTGCGGCATCTTCCGCATCCCGTCGAGAAGGTCTGGCGCGCGGTGACCGAGCCCGAGCATCTCGGCGCCTGGTTCCCGTCGACCATCGAGGGTGAGCGCGCGCCGGGCGCGGCGCTGCGGTTCGTCTTCGACGGTGGGTTCGTGGTCGACGGCGAGATGCTGGTGTACGACCCGCCGAGATGCCTCGAGTTCACCTGGGGTGAGGACACGTTGCGGATCGAGCTCGCGCCCGACGGCGAAGGAACGCGCCTCACGCTGCTCGACTCCTTCCCGGAGCAGGGGAAGGCTGCACGCGACGCCGCCGGATGGCATGTGTGCCTGGAACTCCTCGCGCTCGCTACGGCCGGGCAGCCGGGACTCGGAGACCACCGCGCACGCTGGGCGGCGGTGCACCCGCGCTACGTCGAGGCGTTCGGTCCCGACGCGGCGACCGGCCCTCCGTCGACGGCGTAGCGTGCGCGCAGGAGGTGCGGTCATGGCCGAAGACCTGGTCTCGGTGAACCCAGCTCGTCCGGGCGAGGTGGTCGCGTCGTTCCCGACCACCGATGAAGCTGGCATCGACGCCGCCGTCGAGCGCGTGCGCGTCGCGCAGCACGCGTGGTCGGCGGTTCCCGTCCCCGCCCGGGCGGAGGCGATCGCGGCGTGCGGCGCGGCGCTCGCCGCTCACAAAGGCGACCTCGCGCGTCTGGTCAGCCGCGAGGTCGGCAAGGTGCTCGTCGAGGCGGCGGGCGACGTGCAAGAGGCGATCGACATGGCGGCGTTCGTCGCCGGATTGGGGCGCGCCCCGTGGGGTGAGACCGTCCCGTGCGAGATGCCGGACAAGCTCGCCTTCACGACGCGCCACCCGGTCGGAATCGTCGCGACGATCACGCCCTGGAACTTCCCGGTCGCGATCCCGTCGTGGAAGGTCTTCCCGGCGTTGCTCGCGGGCAACGGCGTCGTGATCAAGCCGTCCGAGCACGCGCCCGCCTGCTGCGAGACGTTCGTCGAGCTCTGCACGGCGTCGGGGATCCCACGTGAACTGGTGCAGGTCGTGCACGGCGGCGGGGAGGCCGGCGCGCTGCTCACACGGCACCGGGCGGTGCGAGCCGTCTCTTTCACTGGCTCGGTGCCGACCGGTCGCAAGGTCGCGGCGGCCGCCATGGAGTGCGGCCCGAAGCTCGTGTCCCTGGAGCTGGGCGGCAAGAACGCCATGATCGTGCTCGACGACGCCGACCTCGACCTCGTCGTCGACGGGGCGGTGTTCGGCGCGTTCGGCACGTCGGGCCAGCGCTGCACCTCGACGTCGCGACTCGTCGTGCAACGCGGCGTGCACGACGGGGTCGTCGACCGAGTCGTGCATCGCGCGCGGAGCCTCGTGCTCGGTGATCCGACGGTGGCGACGACCGACGTCGGCCCTGTCATCGACCGGCGCGCGCTCGACCGCATCGACGCGATGGTGCGCGCCGCAGTCGACGAGGGTGCATCGATCGTGGCGGGCGGGGAGCCGGTCGCCGTGACCGGCTGCGAGGGAGGTTCGTTCTACGCGCCGACGGTGCTCGTCGGCGTCGAGCGCCACCACCGCATCGCTCGCGAGGAGGTGTTCGGTCCGGTGCTCGCCGTCATGCCGGTCGACGACTTCGAGGAAGCGGTCGACACGGTGAACGACTCACGGTACGGGCTGTCGGCGGCCATCTACACCCGGGACGTGAACGCGGCGATGCGCGCCACGCAGCGACTCGACACCGGGATCGTCTACGTGAACGCGCCAACCATCGGCGCGGAGATCCAGCTGCCGTTCGGCGGGACGAAGCACACCGGCAACGGATATCGCGAGGCCGGTCGCCGCGGCGTCGAGCAGTTCAGCGAGACGAAGACGGTCTACGTCGACTACTCGGGCCGCCTGCAGCGGGCGCAGATCGACAACCGTCCGCCCGTCTAGCGCGTTTCGGCCCAGGTCTTGCCCTGCTCGACGTCGTGGTCGTGGGGGAGGCCGAGCAGGCGCTCCGCGATGATGTTGCGCAGCACCTCGGACGTGCCGCCGCCCACGGTGAGCGCGGGACTGAAGAGGAACCCGCGCTCCCACTGCGCCCACTCGGGGCGCGTGTCGTGGACCATGCCGTACGCGCCGAGTAGCTCCTTGCCGAGGCGGAACACCCGGGTGCCGTGCGGGTCGGCGAGCGCCTTGCGCAGTGACGCGTCGGGTCCTGGCTTCTTGTTCACCGCGGCCGAGATCATCCGCAGCTTGTGGTAGCGGAGGATCTCGCCCTCGATGAAGAGGTTGGCAAGCCGCTGGCGCTGGACCGCGTCGCTGAGGCCGCCGCGCGCCCGGATCTCGTCGACGAGCGTGCGAGCGCTCGGGCCGTAACCCCACTGCGCGCCCGAGCCCGTCGACAGCGAGACGCGCTCGTTGGCGAGTGTCGTCTTGGCCATTCCCCACCCGAGGTTCTCCTCGCCGATGAGGTTCTCGCCTGGCACGCGCACGTCGGTGAAGAACACCTCGTTGAAGCCCGTCGTACCGGTCATGTTGCGGATCGGGCGCACCTCGATGCCGGGCAGGTCCATCGGGACGATGAAGTACGAGATGCCGCGGTGCTTCGAGACGTCGGTGCGCGTGCGCGCGATGAGGATGCCGAACTTCGCATGCTCGGCGAGCGACGTCCAGATCTTCTGGCCGTTCACGACGTACACGTCGCCGTCGCGGATCGCTCGCGTCGACAGGTTTGCGAGGTCCGAACCGGCTCCCGGCTCACTGAAGAGCTGGCACCAGAGCTCCTCGGCCGCGAGCATCGGCCACAAGTAGCGCTCCTTTTGCGTCTCGCTCCCGAGCGCGAGCACGATCGGCCCGCAGTGCCCGATGCCGATCGGGTTCACGGGCTTGGTCACACCCGCGCGCCGCATCTCGTCCTCGATGATCAGTTGCAGCTCGGGGTCGGCGTCGAGCCCATAGGGCTTCGGCCAGTGCGGCACCACGTACCCGGCGTGCGCGAGCTCACGCGGCGAGGGCGTCGGGTGCTCCGCGAACCACCTTCGCACCTCGACGCGCCGCGGATCGTCCTCGGCGGGCAGATCGATGTCCATGCTCGGCGGCGTCTACGGCATCTCGGAGCCGACGATCCACATGGCGAAGTACTGGGCGGCACCACCGTATGCGTGGCCGAGTGCGCGGCGGGCGCCGTCGATCTGGTGCTCGCCGGCGAGGCCCCTCACCTGGAGCGCGGCTTCCGCGAAGCGCAGCATGCCCGACGCGCCGATCGGGTTCGACGACAGCACACCGCCCGACGGGTTGATCGGGATGTCGCCCTCCATCGACGTCGCGCCGCTCTCGGTGAGCTTCCATCCCTCACCGACCGCGGCGAAGCCGAGGTTCTCCATCCACATCGGCTCGTACCAGCTGAAGGGCACGTAGATCTCGGCGACGTCGATGTCCTCGCGGGGGATCGTCACGCCGGCCTGCTTGTAGACGTCGGCCGAGCAGTCGCGACCGGCCCGCGGGTTCACGGGGTCGCGCCCGGGGAACCACCCGAGCTCGGTGCGCACCGCCGTGCCGTGCACCCACGCGGGGGGCCGCGCCGACCGCCGACCGCCGGACTCGTCGGTGAGCACCATCGCGCACGCACCGTCGGACGTCGGGCACGACTCGAGCCGATGGATCGGATCCCAGACGAACGGCGACTCCAGGACCATCTCGATCGAGATGTCGGGGATCTGCAAGTGCGCGTACGGGTTCTTCAGCGCGTTCTGGCGGTCCTTCACCGCGACCATCGGCCCGACGTAGTCGGGGGCACCCGACCGCTCGATGTACGCGCGGATGTGCGGGGCGAAGTAGCCGCCAGCGCCGACACCACCGCTGCGTCCGCTCGAGAACGCGAAGTTCGTGTCGCCTTCGGACTGCTTCTCGAACGCGAGGGTGAGCACGCGCTCGTGCACGCGCGAGGAGATGAGGTGCGACGCGACGACCGCGGTGGAACCGCCGACGCTTCCCGCCGTGTGCACCCGCATGATCGGCTTGCCGGCCGCACCCACCGCGTCCGCGAGGTACACCTCCGGCATCATCACGCCTTCGAAGATGTCGGGCGCGGTCCCGATGACGACCGCGTCGATGTGCTTCCACGTCATCTCGGCATCGTCCAGCGCGCGTTGCGCGGCTTCGCGGCACAAGCCCGCGAGCGAGACGTCGTCGCGGCACTTCGCGAGCTTCGTCTGCCCGACCCCGACCACTGCGGTGCGCTCGGCCATCAGTTCCGACCCTCCACGACGCAGACCAGGTTCTGTTGCAGGCACGGACCCGACGACGCGTGCCCGAGCGCGCGGCCGCAGCCGTTCATCACCTGCCGGGCGGCCTCGCCGATGCGGACCAGGCCCGTGACCATCGTCGGATTGCCGACCACGGCGCCCCCCGACGGGTTGACGCGCACCCCGGCGCCGAGCCCGAGTGCCTCGGCGAGGATCAGCTCCTCGTGCGAGCACACTGCGGTGAGCTCCGCGACCTCGACGTCCGCGGCTCGGGCCTTCTCGCCGGCTACCTGGGTCGACGGTGAGGTCGAGAGGTCGCGCACGCCCGGATAGTGAGGATCGACGCGGTGGTCGATGCCGGCGATCCACGCGGGCCGATCACACACGTCCTTCGCGCGGTCGCCGGCGACGAGCACGATGGCGGCGGCACCGTCGACCGGGGGACCGATGTCGTGCTCGCGCAAGACGCCGACGAGCGGATCCTTCGCGAGGAGATCGTCGGCGGCGAAGTCGCCCGACACCGCGGCATACGGGTTGTCCTTCGCGGCGCGCCGCCGGGCGGCGACGATCTCCGCGAGGTCGCGCTCGGTGTGCCCGGTGCGGTCGAGGACAGCCTGGGCCTGGAGCGCGGCGAGCGACACGTAGTCGGCGCCGAGCGGCGACAGGTAGTAGGGGTCGAACTGGAACAGCAGCGTCTCGCGCAGGTCCGTGCTCAACGCCGCTCGTCCGGACGAGAAGACGAGCGCGACGTCGACGT
>Ga0073934_10004089_pt1 | contig 24950 bp, 23 predicted proteins | sample LarsenN4metaG_FD_76834 | JGI IMG/M metagenome (GOLD analysis project Ga0073934, IMG submission 76834) | Hot spring sediment bacterial and archeal communities from British Columbia, Canada, to study Microbial Dark Matter (Phase II) - Larsen... ... | reverse complement strand
TCGTGCGCAATCGCCGCCGCTTCCTCGACGCGGGCGATCGCCGCTTCGGACTGCGCTTCAAGCCGCGCGCGCGCCTCGCGCGCCTCGGCGGCGGCGTTGTCGGCGATCTTCGCGGCGCGGTCGGCGTCCTGCGCTTTCGCCGCCGCGACGGCGAGCGCGTCGCCGCAAAGGCTCCGGGCCTTCTCCGCCGCGGCGATCTGATCAAGGAGCGCGGCGCGCTTTTCCTCGATCATCGAGGGGGCTTTGAGCGCCGCCGCTTCCGCTTCGGCCGCCGCAAGGCGGCGGGTCTCGATCTCGGCGATTCTCGCCCCGGCGGTTTCGCTCCGCGTCGACCAGACGCTCCGCTCCCGGATGATTTCCTCGACGCGCCGCGCGCGCATCTCGGCCTCGCGCGCCAGGTCGTTGTGGGCGGCGCGCGCTTCCGTCGCTTCGGCGCGCGCCCGCGCCGCCGCCTCGCGCGCCGCGCCGAGGCTTTCCGCGATCAGCGCGGCGTCAGGAAGGCGCGATTTTTCCTCGCGCGCCGCGGCAAGTTCAGCGCCGGTCTCGCCCCGATCGGCTTCGGCGAGGCGCAGCGTTTCGGCGATCGAGGCAAGGCGCGTCGTCGCGCGCTCGTGTTCGCGCTCAAGTTCGGCCTGCTTCGATCGCGCCGCATCAAGCGACCGGCGCGCCTCCGCGAAAAGCGACCTTGCGTCGCGCTCGATCGCTTGCGCGCGCCCGAACGCGTCGCGAGCGGCGTCATGCGCCTCGATCGCGGATCGCGCGCGATCCTCCGCGGCGCCTTGATCCTTTTCGAGCTGGTGGAGGCGATTTCTCTGTTCGAGCCTGATCGCCGCGGCGGTTTTCGCCTCGGCGCGCGCCACGAAACCGTCCCAGCGCCAGAGATCGCCCTTGCGCGACACAAGCCGCTGGCCGGGCGCGAGCGCGGCGACGAGCCGCGCGCCCTCGTTCTCGTCGACAACGCCGACCATGGCGAGGCGGAGCGCCAGCGTCGGCGGCGCCGAAACATAACGCGCAAGCTGGGCGACGCCGCCCGGAAGCTCGATCGCTGAAGCCGCGCCCTGGCGCTGGCTCCAATAGGCGGGCGCTGCGGCGTCGAGCGCGGCGAAAAGGTCATCGCCGAGCGCTGCGGCAAGCGCGTTTTCATAGCCCGGCTCGACGTCGACCGATCCGATCAGCGACGGCCAGTCGCCGACCGCCTGGCCCTGGAGCACGCGGCGCAGCGCATCGCACTCGGCGCGGATTTCCGAAAGGCTCTGCTCGGCCTTCTGGCGCGGCTGGCGGACGGAAAGTTCATAGGCTTCGGCCCCCGCGCGCTCCTCTTCCGCCCGGTGCAGCGCCGCCTCCGCCGCGCGTGCGGCTTCTTCTGACGCGACAAGGCGCGCCGTCGCCGCTTCGAGGGCCTCAGCCTCGGCGCGAGTCGGCGCGATGCGGGCGCGTTCGTCCGTGAGCTGCGCAATCTGCAAGGTCGCTTTTTGAAGGCGGCGGTCAGCCGTCTCGATCGCTGCGGCGATCGACCGGCGGCGCGCGTCAATCTCGGCCGCTTCAGCGCTTTTTTCCTCGAAGCGCTTTTCCGCCGCGTCGACAGCGTCGGTCGCCGCCTGAAGCCGCGCTTTGGCCGCGGCGATGCGGTCTTCTTCGGCGGCTTCGCGCTCCTTCAGGCCCGCCGCCTCGCGGTTCAATGTCGCGACAGCCTCTTCGGCGTCGGCGCGGAGCGCCTTTTCGCGCGCAAGGTCCGCCGTCAGCCGTTCAATCTCCTCGCCGAGGCGGCGAATTTCCGCGCCCGCGCGCGCGGCTTCCTCATCGAGATTTTCCCGCGCAACGGTGAGGCGGTGGAGCGCCGCCGCGGCCTTGGCCTCTTCCATGCGGAGCGGATCAAGCGCTGCATGCGCCTCCGCCTGCGCCGTCGACGCATGGGCCGCGGCGCGCGCGGTCTCTTCGATCAGCGACGCAATTTCCTGAAGGTGAAGGTCCGCCGCGTCGCGGGCCGCAACCGCTTCGCTCCAGCGCAGGTAAGCCGCCGCGGCCTCGGCGCGGCGAATGTCGCCTGAAATGTTCCGATAGCGGGTCGCCTGCCGCGCCTGCCGCGCCAGCGCCTGCTTCTGGGTTTCAAGCTCGCCGATGACGTCGTCGAGACGCTCGAGATTCTGCTCGGCCGCGCGAAGGCGGAGTTCCGCTTCATGGCGCCGCGAATGAAGGCCGGTGATGCCGGCGGCTTCTTCAAGGAGGCGCCGGCGGTTCTGCGGCTTGGCGCTGATGAGTTCCGAAATCTGTCCCTGCCGGACGAGCGAGGGGGAATTCGCGCCCGTTGACGCGTCGGCGAAGAGAAGCTGAACGTCCTTGGCGCGCACTTCCTTCGAATTGATCCGATAGATCGACTGCGTGCCATCGTCCTTGTAAAGGATGCGGCGCGAGACCTCGATGACGTCGCTGTCATTATATTCGGCGGGCGCCGAGCGGTCGGAATTGTCGAGCGTCAGGATGACTTCCGCCCAGTTCCGGGCCGGACGCATCGACGTGCCGGCGAAAATGACGTCGCCCATGCCGTCGCCGCGGAGCGCCTTCGCCGACGTCGCGCCCATCACCCAGCGGAGCGCCTCGAGAAGGTTCGACTTGCCGCACCCGTTCGGTCCGACGACGCCGGTGAGGCCGTCGCGGATTTCAAGGTCCGTCGGCTCGACGAACGACTTGAAGCCGACAAGGCGGAGGTTGTTGAATCTCAAGACCGGAACCCCGACGACCGCAGCCGCTGCGTTCCCGACAACGCGGCGGCCGCCCCAAAGCGGTCACCGAGCGCCGATTCTCCGGGCGGGGCAATTTTCCCGCCGCGCTTGTGGAGAAATGATCGATGGCGAATGATTGGAACGCTGCGCAACCCGAACTCTCTCAAGCCCCCGCTTTTTCGACGGCGGCGGCGATCTGCGCTTCAAAGTCTTCCTTCGATTTGTAGGACATCTTCTGGCCGTCGAGGATGAAGGAGGGCGTTCCCTGTATGCCGTATTTCTCCATGCCCTCCCTGGCGTTCGTATTGATGATCTCAACGAGTTCCTTGCGCTGGAGACAGGCGTCAAGCGCCGGGCCGTCCATGCCCGCCTGCGCGACAATCTTCACGAGCTCGTCGCGCGGATTGTCCTTGATCCAGTTCTGCTGGCCGCGAAACAGCGCATCGGTAATGAGAAAATACGCCTCGGGTCCCGACTTTTCGGCCGCGCAGCGCGCGAGAACGGAGCCGATGAGGGAATAGTTCGCGGGGCTCGTCGGAAACTCCCGGAAAATGAGCTTCACTTTCCCGGTCTCGATGTACTTCTCGCGGATCGACGGGATCACTTGTTCGTTGAACGTCGCGCAATGGGGGCAGGTGACCGAGGCGTATTCGATGAGCGTCACTTTGGCGTTCGGATCGCCCATCACCATGTCGGTCGCGGCGATCTCAGCGCCCTTTCCCGCCTTGGCGGCTGTCGGCGCCTTGGCCTCGCCCTTGGCCCCTTCAGAGGAGGCGTTGCCGCAGGCGGCGAGGAGGAGCGGGGCGGCGATGAGGAGGGCGCGAAGCTTCATGGACTGCCTTTCGGAACTGCCTTCTTGAACCATTGGAACATCCTAGATCGCAGAGGCCCTTCGCCGTATCAAGGTCGCGCCCGAGAATCGAGCCTTTGTGAAAACCTTGCCGACAATTTGCCGGGATCAGCCGGTCCTGAAACGGGAAAGACCGCCTTTCGGCCCGCCGGGCGCTCTCGGCGCCTGAATGATGGCGATCCGGGCGATGGCGTTCGGTCCGAAATAATCGTTGAGCCGACGGCGCAAGTCCTCCGAGGCGAAGGCGACCGACGCGGCCGCCGCCCCATGGGGAACGACGACTTCGAGCGTCCGGCCCTCGCGCCCGCCTGAAAGGCGGCCGGGCCGGCAAAGTCGCGACAGTTCGGGGCCGGCAAGCTTCGGCCAGATCGCGATGATGTCGGGATCGACATAGCGCGTCTTGCGGGCGAGGTCGGCGAGAACGGCCGATGAAAAGCGCGAAAGCGAAGGCGCCGCGGCGCGAGTACCGCGGGTCGGCGGCGCGAGGCCGTCGCGGAGCGGCGGGCGGCGAAGCGTCATGGCGGCAAGCCTTGCCCCCGCGGGGCGGTCCAACGGCGATCCTTCGTCCTCAGCCTGTTCAAAAGCCGACGCTCCTTGTATCGCGCGAAGCCTAGCATGAGATGTCGCCGATGTCCGCGATCCCGAAAGCGCTTCTCAAATGGTACGACGCGAATGCGCGGGCGCTTCCCTGGCGCGTCGGGCCGAAGGACCGCAAGTCCGGCGCCGCGCCCGACCCTTACATGGTCTGGCTCTCCGAAATCATGCTCCAGCAGACGACGGTCAAGGCCGTGCGCCCGCGTTTTGAGGCGTTCCTTGCGCGCTGGCCGACGGTCGAGGCGATGGCGGCGGCGGCGCTTGACGACATCCTCGGCGAATGGGCGGGTCTTGGCTACTACGCGCGCGCCCGAAATCTCCATAAATGCGCCGTCAAGGTCGCCGTGCGCGGGAGTTTTCCGGATACGGAGGAAGGCTTGCGCGCGCTGCCGGGCGTCGGCCCCTATACGGCGGCGGCGATCGCCGCGATCGCTTTTGACAGGCGAGCGATCGTCGTCGACGGCAATATCGAACGCGTCGCAGCAAGGCTCTTCGCGATCAAGACGCCGCTGCCGAAAGCGAAAGCGGAATTGAAGGAAGCGATAAGCGCCGTCTGGCCGGCGCGCCGCTCCGGCGACTTCGCGCAAGCGTTGATGGATTTGGGCGCGACCCTTTGCACGCCGCGAAATCCGAAATGCGGCGCGTGTCCCTTGGCCGCCTGCTGCGCTGCTCGCGCGAAAGGGTTCGCCGAATCCCTGCCGCAAAAAGCCAAAAAGGCCGAAAAGCCGACGCGCCGCGGCGTCGCCTATGCGCTCGTCAACGCGAAAGGCGAGATGCTTCTTGAACGGCGCCCGGAAAAGGGATTGCTCGGCGGCATGCTGGGCTTGCCGGGGACGGCGTGGACGACAAAGCCGGCGAAGCCGACCCAAGGGGGGCGTAAAGACGCCATCAATTGGCGCCACGCCGGAACCGTCCGACACAGTTTCACGCATTTTCATCTCGAACTCGACGTGATGTCAGCGACGGCGCCGAAGAGGTTTCGGCCGCTCGACAGCCAGCAATGGATCGCGCCGGAAGAGGCTCGCCTTCCGACCGTGATGAAAAAGGCGGTAGCGCTGGCTAATGCGACGCGATCCGCATGATGCTTTCTTGATCCGTGCGTCGAACGCCTTGCCGCGATTGACGGGCCCCTCGCCGAAATCGAAGGGGCGTCGCGCTTATGCATGGCGAGTAGCCCAGCTAAGCCGGACGTCGGGCGGCGCTGATGAAGTTTGGAGGAAGCATTGAAAATATGGTTTCTGGCGAAAATCGCCTTGTTGACGACTTTGACTGCGGCGACCGCAGCCGAACCGGCCCCGTCGCCGGCGTGCAGCGACGCGGCGTTTCGCGCATTTGATTTCTGGGTGGGCGACTGGTCTGTCGCCAACGCCCAAAGCGGCGAAGTGTCAGGCGAGAATCGAATCGAAACGATTCATGACGGATGCGCGCTGAGGGAATCGTGGAGCGGCGCGGACGGCGTGAAGGGAGAAAGCCTCACCTATTACGACCCGATCGACCGCAAATGGCGCCAGCGCTGGGTGTCCGGCGGTTATGGCGGCTATGCGCTCAATCTGGAAGGGGCCGCAGAGGAAGAAGGGCGCATGACGCTTGAAGGCGCAGCGCATTTCTATGCGCGTGCGCAATCGGTCGATATGCGCATCACCTGGAAGCGCGCCGGGATCAATGCGCTTGACCAGGTTTTTGAAACGCGAGATCCGCAGTCAGGCGAGTGGAAAATCTGGTATCAGGGCGACTACGCGCGGAAGGGATCGAATTAGCCGAAATGGAAATTGATCGCAGGATGTTCGTGGCGGCGGGCCTCGCCGCGTCGGCGCTGACCTCGACGCCGGCGCTCGCAAAGAAAAAGCGACCCTTCGTCATCAACGCGCTTGGCGGGCTCGGCAATCCGAACCGGGGCGAATGGAGCGAAGAGGAAATCGCCGCGCATCGCCTCGATCCGCGTCCGATCGCGGATGCGCGCGCGGCGGGCGTCGCCGCCACGAATTTGACGCTCGGCTATGTTTTTGGCGAGGACGATCCTTTCGTCTCGACAATCGAGGACATCGCCTGGTGGGACGAGGCGATCCGCTTCCGCCCCGACGCGCTGATGAAGATCCGCGACGCGGCGGACATCAGCGCCGCGCATGAAAAGGGCCTCGCCGGCGTCATTTACGGCTTTCAGAGTTCCGACATGTTCGCGGGCGATCCCGCCCGCGCGCGCATTTTCGCGGACCTCGGCGTCCGCATCTGCCAATTGACCTACAATCTCCGCTCCGCGGCGGGCGACGGCGCGCTCGTCGCCGAGAACAAGGGCCTCACCGAGTTCGGACGCGCGCTTGTCGCGGCGCTGAACAGGGAAAAGCTGCTCGTCGATCTTTCGCATGGCGGCGAAAAGACGACGACGGACGCGATCGCGGCGTCAACGGCGCCGATCGCCATCACCCATGCGGGCTGCGCGAGCCTTGCGCCCCATCCGCGAAACAAGACGGACGCCGAACCTAAAGCGCTCGCCGACAAGGGCGGCGTCATGGGCGTTTATTTCATGCCCTATCTCTCGCCGGGGCGTCAGCACATGGCCGCGGACATCCTCGCCCATATCGAACACGCGGTGAATGTCTGCGGCGAGGATCACGTCGGCGTCGGCACGGACGGCGGCGTCACCGCGATCGACAACATGCCCGCCTATCTTGAAGGGCACCGCAAGGACGTCGAGAACCGGAAAAGGCTCGGCGTCGGCGCGCCGAACGAAGACCCCGACATCATCCTCGTCCCGCCGGATCTCATGGGCCCGACGCAGTTCGAGGTTCTGGCCTCGATGCTCGCGGCGCGCGGGCACAAGGAGGCGCGGATTGAGAAGATTTTGAGCGGGAATTTCCTGAGGCTGTTTGGGGAAGTGTGGGGCTAAGCGCCTGCGGCCGTCGAAGCAAACTCGCAGAGCAGCTTCCGCGTGTCGCGCGGATCGATGATGTCCTCGATCAGGAATTGCTCCGCCGTGCGGAACGGGGAGGTGACGGCGGAAAGTCGCGCCTTGATGTTCGCAAGCTCCGCCGCGGGATCGGCGGCGGCTGAAAGCTCGGCGCGGTAGGCGACTTCGGCGCCGCCCTCCATCGGGAGAGAGCCCCAGTCGCCCGACGGCCAGGCGAAGCGATACTGAAAGCGCGTGTGGTCGGACATTGCAGCGCCCGCGACGCCGTAGGCCTTGCGGATGACGACCGAGCACCATGGGACGCTCGCCTTGTAGATCGCGTTCATCGCCTCGACGCCCTTTCGGATCGTTCCGGCCTTTTCCGCGTCAAGACCGATCATGAAGCCCGGATTGTCGACAAGGTGCACGACGGGAAGGCGGAAAAGCTCCGCCATCTGAACAAACCGCCGCGCCTTGTCTGAAGCGTCCGCCGTCCACGATCCGCCGAGGAAGGTCGGGTCGCTTGCAAGAACAGCGACGGGCCAGCCGTCGAGGCGCGCGAAGGCGGTGATGACCGAGCGTCCCCAGCGCGCGCCCATCTCGAAGACGCTGCCCTGATCGCAGACCGACGCAATGATCCTGCGCATCGAATAAGCCCGCTTGCGATCGCGCGGCACGATCGACAAGAGCGCCTCGTCGCGGCGCGAGGCGGGATCGTGCGAGATCGTCCGCGCCGCGCGTCCCGTCACGGAGGAGGGGAGATAGGAAAGGAAGGCCCGCGCCCGCGCGAAGGCTTCCGCCTCGCTTTCCGCCTCGTCGTCGATAACGCCGTTTCTCGCATGGATGTCGGCGCCGCCGAGCGCCTCGTTCGAGAGCGCGGCTTCGCCGATGCCTTCGGCGACTTTGGGCCCGGCGGTGAAAACCTGCGCAATCCCCCTCACCATCACCGAATAATGGCTCGCAACGAGGCGCGCCGCGCCAAGGCCGGCGCAGGACCCGAGCGCCAGCGCGATGACCGGAACCGTTTCGAGATTTCTGACGACATGCTCCCAGCCCGGCACGAAGGGCACATAGGTGAAGCCGAGCTGTTCGAGGCTCCTGACCGAGCCGCCGCCGCCGGTGCCGTCGATCATGCGAATGAGGGGAAGGCCCAGCTCATGCGCCATCTGCTCGGCCTGCGCGAACTTGCGGTGGATCGCGGCGTCGGCGGCGCCGCCCCTCACGGTGAAATCATCGGCGCTCGCAACGACGGCGCGGCCGCCCACCCGCCCGCGCCCGAAGATGAAGTTCGACGGCGTGAAGTCCTCAAGCGTTCCGCCTGCGGCGTATTTCCCCCTGCCGGCGATCTTGCCGATCTCGCGGAAGGAGCCTTCGTCAAGCAGCGCATCGATCCGCTCGCGCGCATTGAGCTTGCCGCGTTCCTTCTGGCGGGCGAGCTTTTCCGCCCCGCCCATCTTTTCGGCGAGGGCGCGGCGGCGGGCGAGTTCTTCGAGTTCCTTTTCCCAGGACATGGGGCAGATCATTCGCCGCGACAGGCGTCCGCGCAAGGGCGATGTTCATGCTGTAAGGCGCATGGAGGACGGCGACAAACGCCGCCTCGGCGTGCGGCGCGACGTGCGGTCCTCGGCAGGGGGCTTGCGCAACGCGCCGCGCGGCGCAACATCGGGCGATGCGAAGGAGGAGGCGGCCTTGCGTTCAACAATAGCCGCTGCGGCGGGCGTCCTCGCCCTGACGCTCGCAGCCTGCGCCAGCGCGCCGAAGGAAGCGCCGACGCTCGACGTCATCGGCGACCGCCTGTTTGTCGATGCGACCGTCAACGGCGTCCCGGTTTCCGCGCTCCTTGACAGCGCGGCGGAAATCTCGTTCGCGGACAAGGCGTGGGCGGCGGCGAACGGCGTTGCGACCTTCGGCGCCGAAACCGCGAAAGGCACCGGCGGGACCGCGGAAGTCGAATTCGCCGAAGGCGTCGCGGTCGAAGCGCTCGGAACGAGGCTTGAGGGGCTGACGATCGCCGTTCTCGACCTTTCCGACATCTCGAACCGGATCGTCGGCCGCAAGGTCTCGTTCATCTTGGGGCGCGAGATCTTCGACAAGGAGCGTCTCGCGATCGACATCGAAGGCCGGTCGATCGCGCTCGCCGATCGCGCGAAAGCGCCGGGCGGGGCGGCGCTGGCGCTGACGGGCGAGCGCGGCGTTGAGACCTTCAAGGCGCGGGTCAACGGCGAGAGCGTCAACGCCGAATTCGACCTCGGAAACGGCGGCGCCGTCCTCATCGGCCGTCCGCTCGCGGAAAAACTCGGCCTACTTGACGATCCCTTGTCGCTTGAAACGCGCCAGGGCGGCGGCGTCGGCGGCGAAGTCGAGCGCAAGGTCGTGACGCTCAAAACGCTCGAATTCGCGGGAGAGACCTTCGCGGAGGTCGAAGCCGAGGTCGACGAGACCGAGAACGCCGGCGAGATCAACATCGGCGTGAAGCTGCTTCGGAAATTCCGGATTACCGCCGATTTTAGCGAGCGGACGATCTGGCTCGACCGCCGCTGATCAGTCGAGGAAATCGAGCCCCAGATCGAGCGACGGCGCTGAATGCGTGATCGCGCCGGCCGAGATGATGTCAACGCCCGTCGCGGCGATCGCCTTGACGCTGTCGAGCGTGACGCCGCCCGAGGCCTCAAGGACCGCGCGGCCCTTGTTCAAGGCGACCGCAAGGCGGAGATCGTCGAGCGACATGTTGTCGAGAAGGATGATGCGCGCGCCGTGTTCGAGCGCTTCCTCCATGCCCTCAAGCGTGTCGACCTCGATTTCGATCGCCGTCATGTGGCCGACGGCGGCTTTCGCGGCCTTCATCGCTTCGGCGATGCCGCCCGCCGCCGCGATGTGGTTGTCCTTGATCATCACCGCGTCATAGAGGCCGAAACGATGATTGGCGCCGCCGCCGCAGCGGACCGCGTATTTCTCGAAGGCGCGCAGGAGCGGGGTCGTCTTCCGTGTACAGACGATCTTCGCGCGCGTTCCCGCCGCCGCAGCGACATAAAGCGCCGTCTGCGTCGCGACGCCGGACAGGCGCCCGAGGAAATTCAAGGCGACGCGTTCCGCCGAGAGGATGCCGCGCGAGGGGCCGTCGACGCGCATGACGACGTCCTTCGCCGCGACGCGCGCGCCGTCGCCCTTTTCGACGCGGACCTCGATGTCCTTGTCGACGAGACGGAAAGCGGCGATCGCAAGTTCGACGCCGGCGATGACGCCGGCGCGGCGCGCGGAGAGAACGGCTCTGCTCATCGCGTCGGCCGGAATGCACGCCGCCGTCGTGATGTCGCCCGCCGCCCCGAGGTCCTCTTCGAGCGCGCGGGCGACGGCGTCTTCAATCATGAAAGCCGGAAGGCGCATCACGACATTTCCTCCTCCCATTCGATGTCCGCCGTCTCGGCAAGACAGATTTCGGTGTGCATCGGCTCCGCGTCCGCTTCCGGAAAGTCGCTCCGGAAATGGCCGCCGCGGCTTTCTTCGCGCATCAGGGCTCCTTGCGCGATGAGTTCCGCCGAGGCGAGGGCGCTCTTTAACCCGCTTGTCATGAGCGGGTCTTGATTAAGGTCATTAATGACGTCGATGACGTCATTGAGCGACTTTTCGGAACGGATGAGCGCCGCGCCCTTCGACATCGCCTTCCTGAGGCGCATGATGAGCGCCGGATCGGCGGGTTTCGGCGCGAGGTCGAAGCGGTCCTCAGGCGCCGCCGGGTTCTTGCGCCGCTGAAGCCGCTCGGACTTCAGCCGCGCGCCGATGCGCGCGCCGAAGACGACCGCCTCAAGGAGCGAGTTCGACGCGAGGCGGTTCGCGCCGTGAACGCCGGTCGACGCGACTTCGCCGACCGCCGAAAGCCCGTCGAGCGAGGAACGTCCGTCGAGATCGGTCATCACGCCCCCCATGTGGTAATGCGCGGCGGGCGCGACGGGCATCGGCGCTTCGCGCGGGTCGATACCGTTTCTCGCGCAGGCGGCGAAGACGGTCGGGAATTTCTCCGGGAATTCCGCGCCGATCGCGCGCGCGTCGAGGAACGCGCCGCGCTTTCCCTTCCGTTCGGCCTCGACCGCCCTCGCCACGACGTCGCGCGGAGCGAGGTCCTCGTCGCGGTGATAATTGCGCATGAAGGGCTTGCCGTCCTTGTTGACGAGGACGGCGCCTTGCCCTCGCAAGGCCTCGGTCGCGAGCGGCGCCGGATCCTCGCCGAAATCGAGCGCGGTCGGATGGAACTGCACGAATTCGGGGTCGCGGATGACGGCGCCCGCTCTCGCGGCGAAGGCGAGGCCGTGGCCTTGCGCGGGGCGAGGATTGGTCGTCACCGCGTAAAGTCCGCCGAGCCCGCCGGTCGCAAGCACGGTTTCGGACGCCTCCATCAGGACGCGTCGCCCCTCTTCGACGATATAGGCGAGAACGCCGGCGACCGCGCCGTCATCGTCGGTCAGAAGATCCTCGACGACGACGCGCTCAAGGATTTCGATGTGCGGCGCCTTTCGCGCCCCCTCGATCAGCGCGCGCATGATTTCGGCGCCCGCCTGATCGCCGGTCGCGTGGACGATGCGGTTCCGGCAATGCGCCGCCTCGCGCCCGAGAATGTAGTTTCCGAAGGCGTCGCGATCGAATTTGACGCCGAGGCGCGCGAGGTCCTCAACGGCGTCAGCGCCGCCCTCGACGAGAACGCGCGCGGCTTCCGGGTCGACAAGGCCCGCCCCCGCCTCCATCGTGTCGGCGAAGTGAAGGTTCGGGGAATCATTCTCAGCCAGCGCCGCCGCCATGCCGCCTTGCGCCCAGCCCGACGACGCATCCGAGCCCAAGGGCCGCGCGGTGATGACGGTCACCGGCCGCGGCGAGAGTTTCAGCGCGGTGTAAAGCCCTGCGACGCCGGCGCCGATGATGAGGATCGGGAAGCGGCTCACTACGGCGTCCATCTCCAGCCGTCTTCCGACCGCGTCATTTCGCTGCAAAGATATTTGTCGGCGTAACGCAGCGCGTCCTGTTCGAAAAGCGGCCATTCGTCGGCGCACGAACGCGCAATGCATGCGCAGGCGATGACTTCCGAAGGCTCGCGGTCATCGACATCGTCCTCGCCCGGAACATCTCTGAAAATGCGGAACGGCCGGCGCTGAAGCGTCCGGTCGGACATCGCGGCGAGCGGGGATCGCCCCGGATCGGCAAGATGCGAAATCCAGTCGTCCGCGTCGGAAAGCGCGCCGGCGAGGATTTCCGGCTTCTCCTCCTCCTTGACGCTCATCCGTTCGACGGCCGCCTTCCAATAGGCCTCGCGCCCGGTCCTCAAAACGCGCGTCCAGTCGAGGAACGCCTTCTTGACGGCGCCGGCCTCGGCCCATGTCGAAGAGACGGCGGCAAGATCGCCGATAAGGCCGCGGTTCTTCTCGCCCGTGAGGCGGAGGCCGGGTCCGGCTTCGATTTCCTCGACGATGACGTCTTTCAGCATGAGGCCGTTAAGCGCGCCGTAGTGACAGGGGCCGAAAATCATCGATGCGCCGCCGACATCGATAGCCGCGCGCCGGCAAAGATCGTAAAAGCGCCCCGTCAGCTTGACGCGCGCGCCGTTGATCCGTGTGCGGCGCTCCTCGCCCGCGCGGAAATTCTCGACGATGTAGCGGGGGCGGCGCGGGCCGCTGAAATAGGACGCGGCGAGATCTTTGTTGAGATAGCCGCGATAATGATAATAATCGGTCCATTCGAAGAAGCCGCGGATCGTCACCCAGCGGCACTCGTATTGCGACGGCGTCGGCGTTTCGGCCTCGGCCTCCGCGTCGGCGTCCATCTTGTCGACGACGTCGTCATGGATTTCGTCGAACGCGTCGAGCGCAATCGCGGTCGACGGCGAGGCGCCGAGGCCCTCCGTGCGGTCCGGGCATTCGGCGGTCGGGTACCAGACCATGGTGAATTCGTCGGCGCCCGAGGCCGCTTCGCCGGCGTCCTGCTGCCAGGCGGCGGCGGCGCCGGAAATCGCCATTGCGACAATGCAGCCGCTCAGTTGAAAGAGTCTGCGCATCACGGCCCCTCCCATTAGAGCGCCGACGCCGACCGGGCGGCTGTTGCGCTTGCCATTCAACCCCGCACATCCGTTCCTTCGCAAGAACGAGCGGACGCTCGCGCATCACATCGCCCGCGCCTCGACAGCGAGCACCTGCGGGGCTTTCGCGTGCGTGTACATCGATTGCCGCTTCAAGGGGAGCGCGATCATTCGCTCGATCGCGGCGCGCGCGCGGCGGGAAATCTCCGGATCGATCACGATCTCATGCTGCATCGTCTGAAGCGATTTCAGGATCTTCGGCAGGGTGATCCGCTTCATGTGCGGGCAAAGATTGCAGGGACGCACGAACTCGACGCCCGGATTTTCAAGCGCCACATTGTCCGACATCGAGCATTCGGTGATGAGGACGACATTTTTGGGCTGATGGCGCTTCACGAAGTTCGACATGCCGCTGGTCGAGCCTGCGAAATCCGCCTCGGCGAGTACGTCGGGCGGGCATTCGGGGTGCGCAAGGACGATGACGCCGGGGTTCGCCTCGCGCATCTCGCGGACGTCTTCCGCCGTGAACCGCTCATGCACCTCGCAGGCGCCCGCCCAGGTGACGATTTTGACGTCCGTCATCGCCGCGACGTTCTTGGCGAGATACTGGTCGGGGATGAGGATCACCGTGTTGGAGCCCCACTCCTTCGCTGCCCATTCGACGATTTCGACGGCGTTCGACGAGGTGCAGCAGATATCGGTCTCGGCTTTGACGTCGGCCGAGGTGTTCACATAGGTGACGACGGGCGCGCCCTTGTATTTCTGTTTGATGAGGCGCACGTCGGCGCCGGTGATCGAGGCGGCGAGGGAGCAGCCCGCCTGGAGGTCGGGGATGAGGACGGTTTTCTCCGGGCAAAGAATTTTCGACGTCTCGGCCATGAAATGGACGCCCGCCTGGACGATCACCTTGGCGTCGGTCGCCGCCGCCTGCTTTGCAAGCTGCAGCGAGTCGCCCGCGAAATCGCCGACGCCAAAATAGATTTCCGGCGTCATGTAATTGTGCGCGAGGATGACGGCGTTCCGCTTTTTCTTGAGATCGTTGATCGCGGCGATATAGGGCGCGTGAAGGCGCCACTCCGCCGGCGCGATCCGCCTTTCGACCTTCGGGTAAAGATGGTCGGTCTTCGCCGCGACGTCGCTCGTAAAGGGAAGCGTTTCCGGCGCCGCTGTTCGCGCCCGTGGAAATTCCAGAACCGTCATTGCCGTCTCCCGTTCCGCCCCATATATGCTCACTTAGAGCATATATGGGGCGGAAAAAATCGCCCGCAACGGGCGACAAGCGAAAGATTGCGCCCTCGGACGGCCGGGGTCAACTGCGGCTGCCCTTGGCTTCCCGCCCGCCGCGCATTGGACCGCGGCCGCCCGCGTTTTGATCGAAATCCGCTCACACTTTTCAAAAACGCGCGCTAGCTATGCGGCTCGTCGCGGAGAGGAGACTGGGCCCTAAACGGCTGCACCCCATGGAAATCGCCATTCTTCTGGCGCTGTTCTTGACCAATGGTCTGTTCGCCATGGCGGAGCTGGCGCTTGTCTCGTCAAAACCCGCCCGCCTCAAAGCGCGGGTCGAGGCGGGAGACCAAGGCGCCGCCGTGGCGATGAAGCTTCTTGAAGACCCCTCAACGCTCCTGTCGACGGTGCAGATCGGCATTACGCTCGTCGGCGTATTCGCCGGGGCCTATGGCGCCGCGGCGTTTGCGGACGATCTCGCGCCGGCGATCGCCAGGGCGCTGCCCCGCTTTGCAAGCCGGGCCGACGAAGCCGCGTTCGCGATTGTCGTCGTCGGCATCACCTATTTGTCGCTCGTCGTCGGCGAGCTCGTTCCAAAGCGCATCGCGCTCGCCGCGCCGGAGCGGATCGCCTCGCTCGCCTCGCGCCCGATGGCGGTCCTCGCCTTTCTCGCGCATCCGGCGGTGTCGTTTCTTCGCCTGTCTACGGAAAGCGTCTTTGCGGTCCTCGGCCTTTCCGGCGTGAAGCCGGCGGAGGTTTCGGAGGAGGAAATCCTTCACATGGTCGCCGAAGGCGCGACGTCGGGCGCGATCGGCGCGGAGGAAAAGCAGATGATCGAAGGCGTCCTCGATCTCCCCGACCGCAATGTCCGCTCGATCATGACGCCGAGAACCGACGTCGTCTGGATCAACGCCGACTCGCCGCCGGCCGAGACGCTCGAGGAAATCTCCGCCAGCGGACATTCGCGCTTTCCGGTGGCGCGCGGCGACGCCGACGAGATCGTCGGCATCATCCAGACGAAGGATCTTCTCGGGCGCCTCGCGTCCACCGGCTCAATCGATCTTGAAATGGCGATGCGAAAGCCGGTCTTCGTGCCGGAGACCTTGTCGGTCGCCTCGCTCCTTGACGCGCTTGCGCATTCGGAAGTGAGGATGGCGGTCGTCGTTGACGAGCACGGCGTCTTCACCGGCATCGTCACCGCCGCCGACATGCTCGGCGCGATCGCCGGCGCCAAGGCCTTTTCGCCGGCGGATCGCCTCGAGCCCGGCGTTCGCCGCGAAGACGGCTCCTGGCTCATTGACGGCATGACGCCGGTTGAGGATTTCGAGCGCCTTCTCGGCGTCAAGGGCTTCGCCGATCCGGAAAACTATACGACCGTCGCCGGGCTCATCGTGCACGCGCTCCAGCGCATCGCGCAGGTGGGCGACGTCGTCGGCGTGCGAAATCTCAAATTCGAAGTCGCCGACATGGACGGACGGCGGATCGACAAGCTGATCGTCACGCTTGCCGAGGAAGAAGAAGACGAAACGGTGATTTGATCAGTCGAGCGCCCGCATTTCGCCGGGTTCGGTGAACATGTCGCCGCCGAGTTCAGCTCGCGCCTTCTCCCCATTGCCGCGCGTCGACGCCGGCGCATGGACGCCGATCACATGCTTGGCGCCGATGTAATCGTCGAGAATCGTCCGGCCTGCATCCTCAGCGAACCACCAATAAGGAGGGAACGCAGCGTCCGGCTCTTTTGACGCGAAGTGATCCTTGCGACGTTCGAAGTTCGAAATGACGGCGCCGGCGTCGCCGAAATGGACGACGGTCGTTTCATCGTTGAGCGTCACGCGCCAGGAATAGTTCTGCACATCCTTGAGATCGCCCGCATGCGGCACGGAGACGACGTCGATCCCGACATCGCCGACGGAAAGACGTCGCGCATCGTCCTCGGGCGAGAGGTCGACCGCGCGGATGCGCGTCATGACCGGATCGTCTGCGCCGACGCCCGCGCCAAGGATCGCGCGCCGCGCCTGTTCCGGCGCGAAAAGAACGACGGCAGGCTGCGCGCGCAGGTAAGCGATCATCGGCGCCGCGGAAAAATGATCGCCGTGAATGTGGCTTACGAACACGGCGTCGATCCCGTCGAAGGGCGCCCCGCCTTTCATCATCGCTGCGCGCGTCGCCGGCGCGACGGTCAGGTACTCGCCGTAACTGTCCTCGTAAAAGGCGTCGAAGAGGACCTTCGTCTCGCCGCGCGCAACGAGGACGCCGGCGTTGGCCAGATAGGCGGCGCGCGAGGGCTCATGGGCGTGGGCGGCCGTTGAGAGGACGAGAAGGGCGGCGGCGAGCGCGCGCATGAGGCGATTCCTTTCGGCAGCCGCGAACGATGGAGAAGCGAAGGCCCGCTGTCGACCCGCCGCGTTTGGCGCTTCGTGTTGTCTGCTTCGCCAATTGCGTGTCCTCGACAACCGGAAGGAGTTCAGGAGGACGCGAAGAAAATTCATCCGTAAGCCTTGACTTACTGATTTGCCGCTTCTATAGGTAAGTCATGACTTACGGAACTATGATCGAAGCCCTTGGGCCGCCGACCCGCCGCGCAATTTTTGAGAAGCTGGCCGAAGGGCCGTCTTCCGTCGGCGCGCTGGCGTCCGGAATGCCGGTGTCGCGCCCGGCCGTCTCGCAGCATTTGAAGGCGCTGAAGGACGCGGGCCTCGTCACCGAGAAACGGCGCGGAAAAGCCCGGATCTACAGCGTCGATCCGAAATCGATCGCCGAGCTGCGCGACTATTTCGACCGCTTCTGGGATGTCGCGCTCGACGCCTACAAACGCTCGCTCGAGGGAGGAGACGCATGAAGGAGTACAAGACGGGTCCCGTCGGGCCGGTCATGAAGGCGCTGTCGCTGAAGGCGCCGCCGTCCCGCGCCTTCGCGCATTTCACCGACAACATCGCTCGCTGGTGGCCGCTCGCGACGCACTCGCTGTCAGGGGCGCTGGCGCGAAGCGTCGTCTTCGAGGCGGAGAAAGGCGGGCGGATCTACGAGATCGACGCGACCGGCCGCGACCGCGAATGGGGCCGCGTCAAGGAATGCGAGCCGCCGCATCGCCTCGTTTTCTCCTGGGTTCTCGAAAATCCCGCCGAGGCGACGGAGGTCGAAGTGACCTTTGAAGATGACGGCAGGGGCGGAACCGATTTCACGCTCGTCCATCGCGGCTGGCTTGAAACGAAGTCGGCCGTCGAACGTCGCGGCATGTATGAGAGCGGCTGGACGCCGGTGCTCGCAAAATATCAAGGGAGCCTGCGATGATCTCCGCCTTCTTCGCCTTGCTTTGCGCTTCGCTTTGCGCTTCGGGGGCGACGGCCGCGCCGCCGCGCGCCTTGGAACTCGAAACAATCGTCGAAGCGCCCGCCTATGAGTCGTGGCGGCTCTGGACGACGAATGACGGCGTCAGGAGCTTTTTCCCGGGCGCGGCGAAGGGAACGAATGTGCGGCTCGAACCGGGCGGGCCCTATGAATTCTTCTTCCTGCCCGAAAACCCCGAAGGCATGCGCGGCTGCGACGGCTGCGTCATTCTCGGCTTTGAGGAAGGGAAGATGCTTTCCTTCACCTGGACGAACAGGCCCGACATGGCGGTTCGGCCGCATCGGACGCACGTCGTCCTGCGTTTTGAGGAAATCGCAAAGGGGCGAACGCGGGTCACCTTTGAACAGGACGGCTGGGGCGAGAGCGCGGACTGGAAGATCGCCTATGACTATTTCGCCGCCGCGTGGCCGCGCGTGCTTGAGAGCTATCGCGCTTATTTCGCGAAAGGCGCCGCCGAGCCTTGAAGCGCCTTCGCAGGAATCCCGGGCGAACCGGCGCGAAGCCGCGGAATCGTAAGGCCTGTGGCGGCCCCGTCGGCGCGAAGTGCGGGCGCGGCGCGAAACAGCGCCGCCGGCCGTCCGCTCGCCTGCTGCGCGGTCGCGCCGGTCTTTTCGACGAGACCGCCCTCGACGACCGAACGGCGGAAATTCTGCTTGTGAAGCGCGAAGCCGACGATCGCCTCGACGGTCCTTTGCAGCGCGAGCAGCGTGAATTCCGCCGGCATCAGTTCGAAGATGACGGGCCGGTATTTGAGCTTGCCGCGAAGGCGTCCGATCGCGGTGGCGAGAATTCGTCGGTGGTCGGACGTCATGGCCAGTCCGGCGGCTTTGGCGATGGCGGGATCGGCCCTGGGCGCGGGGCCGCCGGCGGCGGCGCGGTCGCGCCAGGCCTCCTCGACAAGGCCCGCCTCGTACATGAGCTCATAGCGTTCGAGCGCGCGCTCTTCCTCCCAGAAGCTGTCGCCGAGCCCGAATGCGATAGCGATGCGGGCGCGGCGGTCTTTCCCCGCAGCGTCGCTGTCGGCGCGGCCGGCCCAGAACGCGAGCGCCGGCATGATGAGGTCTTTGAGGATCGCCGGCTCGCCGCGCCGCCAGTCCTCCCACGGAAAGAATTCGTACCACCCGCGCCACAGCGCGTCCTTCGCCGCAACCTTTGCAGGCTCCGCCGAAAGGGCGAGGTACCCGACCGACACGACGCGCGCGGCGGCGTCGCCGCCGGCGATCGCCGCGGCCGGCGCCTCCCGGCCCTTGTCGCCGAAGGTGTAAAGCTGCTCGACATAGCCGAGCGTCACGTTCGTCTGTTCGGCGACCCATTGCCGAAGGCCGAGTTCGAAGGTGCGGTGCTGCGCCGGATCGAACGGCCCATAGGGCAGGCCGAGCCCGTCGGCGCGCCTGACGCACAAGGATTTCGGCTGGCCGTCCTCGACGACGGCGAGAACGGCGTTCAAGACGATGGCGATCGGCGGCGGATGCGGCACGGCCGGGCTTCTAGCGCGTTGGACCGCAAGATTACAGGCCGCGCTCCGAAGATCCCGCGCTCCGTGCAAGGATCATCAGGCGGCGAGCCGCACCATGGCGAGAGGCGCCGCCATGTCGGAACAGCAGGGCGGCGCGAGATCGTCGAGCGCGTCCGTCATGCGCCCGTCGCGGCCGAGGAGTTCGTCGGCGTAATGGACAAGGAGCGGGCAGGGATCGGCGTGCGGCGCGGCGGCGCGAAGCCGGTTCATGAGCAGGGCCTCGCTCGCCATGGGCTCCTTCATGCACAAGATGATGAACGCCGCCGCCGTCGAGCGCGACACGCCGCGATTGCAGTGAACGAGGAGGTCGCCCGCGCCGTCCCACCGCCCGACAAAGTCGATGATCTGGCGCGACCGCTCGCGCGCCGCCTTGTTGATCGTCTCGGCGCAGCTCTCGCGGTCGACGTAAAGAAGGAGATGGTTCGCTGGATCAAGGCCCTTGAAGGAAGGCGCCTCTTCCTCCTCCGAAAGCAGCGAGATGACGCGCCGCGGCTGGCACCTTTGATAGGCGTCGGCGGCGCCGGCGAGGGAAGAGACGATCAACATGGCCCCGATATAGGCCCCCAAACCTTGGCGATAAAAGAACGCCGCCATCACAGAGGGTTGAGATCGCGGCGAGTTTACCCCCGGCGATCGCCCGGTCGACCGCCATCGAAATCAGCCATCAACGCGCCGAAACGGTCAAGATACCGCTTTTGCACCGCGGCGGTCGGCTCGACGCGGATCTCGGTCTGCGGAACGCCCATGGGCGCGCCGAAAAGCGGGTTCGCCTCTCCGATGCTGAAACCGGCAAGCTGCGTCGCCTCGAAGAAGGCGCTCGCACGGTCGGCGCGCTTGATCGCTTTCTCGACCGTTTCGGGAAGTTCGGCGGGAAGGCCGAAGCGCAGATGGATGGCGCGCTGCAGGCGCCTTTCGATCGCCTTGTACTGGGTCCCGAGCGCCGCCTTGAACGGGCTGATCATGTCGCCGATGACGAATTCCGGTCCATCATGGAGGAGCGCGGCGAGGCGCCATTTGGCCGGCCAGTCAGGGCGAAGGGCGGCGCAGAATTCCTCAACAAGGAGCGAATGCTGCGCGACCGTGAACGGCAGCGGCCCCTTCGTCTGGCCATTCCAGCGCGCGACGCGGGCAAGACCGTGCGCGATGTCCTCGATCTCGATGTCGACCGGCGAGGGATCGAGAAGGTCGAGCCGGCGCCCCGACAACATGCGCTGCCAGGCGCGCGGCGCGGATATCGGCGGGCGGGAAATTCTCGGCACGGGCGGATCGCTGCAAGGGGTCGCCCGCGCCTATTGCAGAGGCGCGCGCGTCCGGCAAGCGCCCGCCTCAGGGCGCGGCGGCGGCCGGCAATGCGATCGACGACTGGCCGAAGGCGTATTTCCATCCGTCGGCGGTGCGCACATAGGTGTCGCTGAACCACAGGCGCTTGTCGAATTTCCGTCCCTTCGATTCGCCCTTGAGCCAGAGCCTTGCGGTGACGATCGCCGTATCCCGCCCGTAAAGGCGGACGGTCTGCGTTCCCGCATCCTCGACCTGGCGCTCATAGACGACGTCTTTTTCGCGCGCGGCGCGCAGGAGGTCGGCGCGCGTATAAACCGCGCCGGCCCCGACGACGAGGATCATGTCCGCGTGCAAGATCGCCGCCATCGCGTCGGCGTCGTTGCGCTCGACCGCCGCCTGGTAGGCCGTGTCGAGCGCGGCGATCAGGGCGCGATCATCCTCGGCGCGGGCGGCGGCGCCGGCGGCAAGGGCGGCGGCGATCGGCGCGAGCGTTTTGAGCGGCATTTCCTTCTCTCCTCGCTGTTGGCGATTGCGGGAGAGGCTAGCCGCGGCGGCCAAGCCGGCGCTTGCGCTTTCTTGCGAATTTCAGGCGGAAAGGCGCGACGGCGGCGCGCCGAAGCGGCGGGCGAAGCTGCGCGTGAAATGGCTGAGATTGTTGAAACCGCTGGCGTGGCAGGTCTCGGTGACGCTCCTTCCGCCGCGGATCATCGCGCGCGCCGCGTCAAGCCGCGTTCGCAACAGGAACTGATGCGGCGGGGCGCCCGTCAGTTCGGCGAAGACGCGCGAGAAGTGAAAGAGGCTCATGCCGACGGCGCGCGCAAGGTCCGAGGCCGTCAAAGGCTCGGCGAATTCGCGCGTCATCCGTTCGCGCGCGTAATCGACGCGCTCCGCATACCAACGGAATTTCCGGTCGCTGAAGAGCGGCGCCGGCGCGCCGTCCGGGACCTCGCGGAAGATCTCGGTCGCGCAATATTCGGCCGCCATCGGCTGCTTGTCGGCGAGGGCGGCTTCAAGCGCGCGGCGAAGATATCGCGTGCGGTTGCTCGCCCGGACGACGGCGTGGTTGGATTTCTCCCAGCTCAAGGCGGAATCGAACCGGTCCTCGGCGGCGGCGAGATAGGTGAGCGAAACGCAGACGTCGTTGAACCCGCGCCCATCATGGCTGGCGCGAAACCGCATGCCGGGCCGGCTCAGCATCACGTCGCCCGTACCGACCCGCCAGCCGGCCCCGCCGACCTCAAGATCGAAGGCGCCGGTCTCGACAAAGCTCGCCATGAACGCGCCGGCGACCTCCTCGTAGGGCTGATCTTCGTGCTCGGCCGGGTGGTCGAAACGGTGAATCGAGAGTTCCGGCGTGCGCCAGAGCGGGATGATCCGGGCCATGCCGGCGAGCCTACCACAACAGGGCCGCGTCTTGCGCCCGCTCGCTCAATCTTGAGGCGGCGGCCGCTTTCGCGCTGCGACAAAAGGGACGGTCCCTGCGACGGGCCGTCTTGCGGCAGGGGCCGCCGCGCGCGATCTAGGGGGCGCGTGGAGCGCGTTAAAGACTCCGGAAAACAGCCAGAACGAACCCAACGAAACCAAAAGGGGCGATCACATGACAAATCTCGACACGACTTACGAAGGCGGACGGCGCAGCGGCGGCATGGTGTGGCTTTATATGCCCGTCCTTCTCATCCTTTTTCTTGGCGGCGCGTTGTCCGTCGCGGCCTACAGTTTCTCGGAACAGGATCTGACGATCGCCGAGTCGATCGCCGCCGGCTTCGGCGGCCTCGCCGGAATCATTCTCGGCCTCATCGGCGCCGCGATCGGCATCATTGTCGGCCTCATCGGCGCGTTGATCGGCCTTGTCGCGGCGGGCGGCGCGGTCGCGATGACGCTCTTCATCGTCGGCTCGCCGATCATCGCGATCATTCTCTTCGCGCTCTTGCTGCGCCGGAACAAGAGCGTCTGCCCGGATCCCGGAGCGCACCCGGCCGCGTGATCCCGCGCAAGCCGGTTCGACCCGAAAGGCGCCGGTTCATTCCGGCGCCTTTGCCGTTTCAAGATCCGTCACATGCGGAACGTGTGGCCGAGGCGCAGCGCAAGGCTCGAGCCTTGCGCGCGGAAGGACTCCGGGAAGCGGTCCTCCTCGATGAGCGCGGTGTGGCCGAACGAGATGAAGATCTCGCGCTCGGGCTGCGGCTCCCAGCTGAATCGCGACAGGAAGGTGAAGTTTTCGGAAATGTTGTCGTACTGAACGTCCGTCTGGATGAACATTCGCGGGTTGATCGCGATCGTCGACCCGATGACGCCGACATGAATGTCGAGATCGCCCGTCGGCAGATCGAACCGCACCAGCTCGTAGTCGGCGCTGATGCGGAAATGGCGATTGGGCCGCCAGCCGACAAACGCGCCGATATTGCGGAAATCCCCGCCGTAAACGCCGCCCCAGCGGTACTCGCCGCCGACCGATACCGTACGTCCTTCCGAGGTTTCCGCGAACAGATTGTAGCGCGTGAAGCTGTACTCACCCGCCGGCACGGCGAGGCGTCCGGCGATGTCGAACGGCGCCCTGATGTCGAGAAAGCCCCTGAAAACCTCAAACTCCGCGGCGTCGCCGGCGCGGCCCTCGACGCGCGTAAAGGCGCCGAGCTCGCGGTCCAAAAGCTCGTCGTCGAGATCGGTGACGGCGAGGCCGAAAATTCCGGCCATGAAAAGCCGCACCGGGCCGCTCTCGGGGCGGAAAAGGCGGAAACCGTTCGCGTGATACTGCCTGATGCCAGTGCGGTTGGCGAAGCCGAGGCGCGGGCGGTAGTTTTCGCCGATATTGTAGAACTCGGCGTTCCACTCCCATTTCAGGCCGCGATAAGCGCCGGCGATCGCCGCATAATGATCGCCGACGCTTGCCGCGCCGTCGCCGTCGATCGTTCGCACATAGGCAAGGTCCGCGTAGAGCGTTCCGGCGAAGCGCGTCGAATTCTTGTACTGGAAGTCGGCGCCGAAAAGCGTGTTGTTGAACTCGCCGGTCGGATCGCCATGGGTGAAGATGACGCCCGCCTTCGACTCGTTCAGCACCTCGAAAGAAGCGCGCGCCGCGCCGAGATATTGGCCGTCATAGACAGAATCATCGCCCGTGCGGACCGCGAGGACGCCGAGATTGGCGGGCCCGAGCTTGCCGGAAAGCTTTGCGCCGGCGATGAGGTCGACTGGGCGCCCCTCGACGATGCCGATGTTGCGCGAGAAGAACGGCAGGCCGTTGATGCTTTGCGTCACGGTCCGGCCGCCGAATTCGAACGACTGCACGTCCTGCAGGAAGAAGTCGCGCGTCTCCGGGAAGAAGAGATCGAAGCGGCCGGTATTGACCTGGCGCTCGTCAAGCGGGGCGTCGGCGAAGCTCGTGTTGAGGGTCAAGGAGCCGGTGAGGCTCGGCGTCAGCTTGTAGAAAATGTTGGCGCTCGGATCGAACGAAAAATCCGTATCGCCCGTCTCCCAGTCATAGGACGAAGCGCCAGTCGCGAAGAGCTGCGCTTCAAGGCCGCGCCCGGAGCTTACGCCCTCAACGCCCGCAAGCCGGCCGATATTGGTGAGATCGATCCGGTCGCGCGTCCGGTCGACGTTCGACCAGCGCACTTCCTCGTTCGTCCGGCGGATGGTGCGCAGGAGCTGCAGGCCCCAGACGTCGACGGCGGGATCGATCGAAATCGACTGGAACGGGATCGCGAACTCCGCGATCCAGCCGTCCTCGACGATGCGCGCGTCGACGTTCCAGAGCGCGTTCCATTCCAGCTTGATCGCCGAATTGTTTTCAAGGAGCGCATCGACCTTCGCGCCGTTCGCGTTCGTGGCAAAGAAATATCCGTCGCGCCGCGTGTTATAAGGATCGAGCATGACGCGGATCGCGTCCTCGTCCCGGAGCTGGCCGTCGCGCGCCAGGATCGCGCGCCGGATTTTCGAAGGGTCCGTGTCGTAAAGGTAAAAGCCGACATAGAGCGTGCGCTCGTCATACATCAGATAGGCGCGCGTTCGTTGCGACGGCGCGCCGCCTTCGATCGGCTCGACCTGATAGAAGTCCTCGACGATCGCCGCCTTCGACCATGCAGCGTCCGAAAGATCACCGTCGATCGTCGGCGCTTCCTCGCGCGCGATCTTCCGCGCCTCGAGGCGCGGCGCATAGGTCGCGAAATCGACGCCCTCGGCCGCCGCCGATGCGGCGAGCGAAAGGGCGACGGCCGATGTGGCTGCGATGGGTTTCATCATGCGCTGCATTAGCCGAAAATTGTTACGGAAAAGGTCTTCCAGCGCGCCATTGCGCCGGGCGAGCCGAGCCGTGTTGCGAAGGTCCCCGTTTTGCGCCAAGCCTAGCCGTTCGGCTTCGCGCGCGCTGTCGCTTCGGCGCGACAGTCGAACGCTTTATCGATCGTTAAGCATGATCGCGGGCCGCGGCTCAGCCGGCGAGCCGCTCCATCTCCTCGGCGGCGATGTCGTAATTG
>Ga0073934_10004088_pt1 | contig 24957 bp, 22 predicted proteins | sample LarsenN4metaG_FD_76834 | JGI IMG/M metagenome (GOLD analysis project Ga0073934, IMG submission 76834) | Hot spring sediment bacterial and archeal communities from British Columbia, Canada, to study Microbial Dark Matter (Phase II) - Larsen... ... | reverse complement strand
GCCCGACAGCCGGGGGAGGCGCCCCGGCCACCGGCGGCGGGATCCTGCCGGCCTGGTTCCTGCCGGTCGGCCTGGTTGCGGGGGTGATCCTGGTCGTGTTCATCGCCCGCAGAAAGCAGGGGTGACGCGTCAGGTCGGTCTCGATGCAGGAGCATTTGAAACATTCTTCTTTGGGTTGACGCATCTGCAGCTCGCTTTATGTTCAAGCCGGAAGATACGCCATCTGGACTCCCCTGGCGGCTTCGATCAACTGGCTATCGAACGACGCCAGGATGACCGGCATCCCCAGGGTCTCCTGCCAGATCAGCGCGCAGGCGAGGTGGGTGGCGTCATAGCCTCTCAGGTTATGCTCAACTGCCAGGGCGTCGCCGCGCGCCGCCGTGTTCTCGGTGATCGGCAGGCGATGGAAGCTCTCCCATTCCGAGCGGAACTGGCGCAGCGCGGCAAAGGTTTCATCCGGTGTGATGAGCGTCATCCGACCGGCGTGGGCAATCGCCGCGGCGACCTCGACCCGGCTGATCAGCCCGGTCACGACCATATCGGCTGCCTCGATCCAGGCGTTGACATCCTGCGAGGCTTTTTCCTGGATATAGCGTTTCACCAGCGCACTGGCATCCAGGTAGAGGATCACGCGCGCATCTCCACCAGAATATCCGAGACCTGCCGATCGCCGCGGTTGACCACCGCCGGGGCGATTGTTTTCAGCTTCTGGCCGTTCCAGGCGACCAGCCCGGCATCCTGCAACGCCTTAAGTCGTTCATCGAGGGGTTGGTCCACCGGCGACAGGCGACCGACCGGACGCCCATGATCGGTAATGATGACCGTCTGTCCCTGGCTGACCCGGCGCAGGTACTCGCTCAACCGCGCTTTCAGATCCCGTACTCCGACCCGTAATTCGCCCATATCTTCGCCTCCAATTGTGACTATATTATATCAATAGTGGTCACATAAGGCAACGAGGTTGCTTCTGACATAATTTTTATTTGGGACACGGATCCCACGGATGGCCCGGATACCTCCGGCGAGAAACGAAATATTCGTGTATTCCATGAAATCCGCGTCCAATAGGTTGTGCCTTCGGATTTCGAGGGAACCGTGGGAAAACGGAACCCCCTGGTCAAAGGGTGGTCGGTGGGTTATAATCTAGCCAATCGGGGCGTAGCTCAGCCCGGCTAGAGCGCACGGTTCGGGTCCGTGAGGCCGGCGGTTCAAATCCGCCCGCCCCGACAGCAAATGGCGCGGCGCATTCTCCCCTCATCACGCTCAGGGTGCGAGTGCGCCGAGTTGATTTATCCTGGACGAATCGAATGGCAGTCAACAAGTGTTAGACCTGGCGGTTATCAGTGATTGGAGAGGCGCATTGATTTCGGAGCAGGTTACTGGATACAAAGGATTCCGGGTTGCAGCGCTCTCGGACATCCACGGCAATATTCGGGCTTTGAACGCGGTCCTGGAAGAAGTCGCACAGGCGCGGCCGGACCGGATCGTAGTCTGCGGGGATGCGGTTTCGGGTCCGTTTCCAGGTGCCGTGCTGGAGCGGTTGATGGGACTCGGGGAACACGCGACCTTCATCTGCGGGAATGCCGACCGTGAGTTCCTCTCCGCATTCGACCGGCACCTCGAAGATGACCCTGAGGATCCCGATAGAATCAGATTGCTACTGTCCTGGGGGGGCGCGGCGGATCGACCGGGGGCAGCGAGATTTCCTCGCGAGCTTCAATGACCGCGCCGCGCTGGAGGTGGTCGGCCTCGGCAGGGTGCTGTTCTGCCATGGCTCTCCCCGGAGCGACGAGGAGATCATCCCGAGCCTCACGCCCCCAGATGTGTTGGAAAGACTTCTCGCTGGCCTGGAGGAACACGTCCTGGTCTGCGGCCACACTCACCACCAGTTCGACCTGAGTACAGGAGGGTACAGAGTGATCAACGCCGGGAGCATCGGGATGCCTTACGAAGGAAAGCCAGGCGCGTACTGGGCTCTCCTGGGTCCCGGCGTCGACCTGCGGAGGACCGAATACGATTTCGACCGTGCGGTGGAGGAAGCTCTAGAGACCGGCTACCCGGACCCGTCCTACCGGGACACAATGCTATGCCCTCCGATACCAGAAGAGATCGCCGCCTTTTTCGAGAAAGTTGCTGCCGGGAGGGGAGAACGGAGCACGTCCTGAAGGGGTAAGTAGAATGATCTCCAGGGGGAAACCCAGAGTCCAACAACTCTGTAAGCATATATGCGGGGGCGAGGGATATAATTGATCAAATCTGAGTTCCAAGGAGGACAGGGGTGGTCGAGAAAATCCAATTCACACGCAACTACACAGACGAGAGCACCGAGCGGGGGTTCCAGTTCGAGTTTTTCTGCGACCGCTGCGGCACGGGGTATCGCACTCGCTTCCAGCCGTCCGCGCTGGGGACGGTGTCCGGCGCGCTGGACGCCGCCGGCAGCCTGTTCGGCGGCATCTTCGGGCAGGCGGCGGACCTCGGCGAGCGCGTCCGCTCCGCCAGCTGGGAGAAAGCCCACGACGACGCCTTCGTCAAGGCGACCGAGGAGCTCAAACCCGACTTCATCCAGTGCCCGCGCTGCTCGAGCTGGGTCTGCCGGGAGCGCTGCTGGAACTCCGGCAAGGGGCTGTGCAAGAACTGCGCGCCCGACCTGGGCGTGGAGATGGCCGCCGCGCAGTCCAGCCGCACAGTCGAGGAGATCTGGGCGCACTCGAAGATGGCCGAGGAGGACCGGGAGATGCTCCAGGAGAAGAGCTGGCGGGAGGGGGTGCGCGCCACCTGCCCGGAATGCGGCGTACCGCTGGAGAGGAACGTCAAGTTCTGCCCGGAGTGCGGGGCCAAGATCAGGCAGGAACTCTCCTGCACTGGCTGCGGCGCCGGGGTGCCGGCAGGCTCAAAGTTCTGCCCGGAGTGCGGCGCCAGGGTGCAGGCGGGGTAGATTAAATCAGCCCTCGTGCACGAGCGCCAGGCAGCGGCTGATGCCGCCGGTGGCCCCCTTGATCTTTGGGCCTCCTGCGATCAGCGTCGCGCCGTTCGGCGGGACCCGGTCCAGGTTCGCCAGCGCCTCCATCCCCCAACGATTGCTGCCCAGCCAGAGGTAATGAGTGGCGAAGTCCGCCGATGGCCCGTAGTCCAAACTGAGGGTGTCCACGCCGATCCCGTTCACGTCCCGCTCTTCGAGCAGGAAAGCCGCCGCTTCCACGTGGAAGCCGGGGAAGTGCATCACGCCGTTCTCGTCGGCGTTGCGGAACTCGTCTGTGTTCACCTTGTCCGCCCAGCCGCTGTTCATCGCCACGCAGGCCCCGGCAGGGATGCGTCCGTACCGCCGCTCCCAGCGGCGCAGGTCATCCGGCGTCACCTGGGCGTCCGGGTTTTCCTCGGCCTTCCTGCGAATGTCGATCACCGCCAGCGGGATCACCAGCTTCGAGACGGGGATCTCGTCCGCTGAGTCCTGGTCAGCGGTGAAGTGGAAGGGAGCGTCCATGTGGGTGCCGGTGTGCTCGACCAGCAGCCAGCGGTACATGTTGAAGCCGTGCTGCTCGAAAGTGAACAGCGTCTCGAATGAGAGGTTCGGCGTCCCGAAATACGTCGGGAAGTCGAAGGGGATGTCGTGGGTCAGGTCGACGACCCGGCGGAACGCCCGACCACTCACTTCAGCGACGCCGGCATTTCGGCTGTCGACCAACACGGCAGACAGGGGTGCGGCCGCGGGAAGCAGCGCCCCGCCCACCAGCCCGGCGGCGGCTTTGAGAAAACCACGGCGGGAAAGCTGCGCCGCCATCGCCTCTTGAGTACCTGGGACACACATCGTTACCTCCTTTTTTTGATATAAACCACGAAGTCACCCAGACACGAAGGACAATGGACTCTTTGTGATTTCGCGCCTTCGTGGTAAGTCCTTTCGCCTGACCTGCATTACTCGACCAACTTTCTAAGATTTTGGGGAAAATCAACCGGTTGAGTAAGGTGGATAATTGTGGTAATTATTGTCTTATTACATCATAGATCAGGTTTCGAAATTGTCAATCCCCCAATTGCCCCAAAAATGCGGTTCGGACGCCAGCCTCGCGCGATATAATCCGGTAACGCCTCCACTGTGGCGTACCCCCTGTACCTGATGAGGTGCCCCTTGAGTCGAACCATCCCCCTCCTCATATTCGCGACCGTTGTCCTGCTGTCCGCCTGCGCCTCGGGGGCGAGCCTGGAGACCGCGGCCGCAACTGCGCAGCCAGCGCAGCCCACTGCAGCGCCAGCGCTCGACACACCGACCGCCACTCCAACGGGGCTCCCTCAGCCGACGAGCACGCCCACGGCCCCTCCCTTCCCTCCCCCGCCCCTCCTGGCGCAGTCCGGCGCCGACCTGAACAACCGCGTCGTCTCGGTCGACCCGGGAGACCCCAACCGCCTGGCGTACTGCGCCCCGGACGAGGTCCGGATCAGCGCGGACGCCGGCGCGACCTGGACGTCCATCCCAGTCTCTGGCGCTGCGGAGGCGGCAGCTGCCCTCGGCTATCCGGTCTTCCCTTCAGACGAGTCCCAGCCCACGCAGTGCTTCTCCGTTGCGCTGGACGCCTCCCACCCGGCGAGCGTCTTCGCTGTCTACGCCACAGCGAAGGAGGAATTCGGCGCGCCCCCGCTCTTCTATATGGGCTTCTACACCACGGACAGCGGCGGGACCTGGCAGAGCGCGCCTTTCCCGGAGGGGGCGTCCCTGGAGACGTTCGGCGGCTTTTTGAGCGATGGGGCAGGCGCCGTGCAGGCGCTCCACCACCCGGTGAACGCGCCTCCAGGAGCAGGCAACGTCCTTCCCGTCCTCCAGACCACGGACGGCGGCGCCACCTGGTCCCCAGGCAGCCTGACCTGCCCTTCAACGGGTCCCTGCCTGCGTTGGGGGCCGGCCGCGATGGCGATCGGCGGGATGGGTTCTCCCCTGCCCCAGTATGCGCTGTCCTCTCCAGACGGGGGCCAGACCTGGGTGAACCTGGAGCCGCCCGCAGAGCTGCGCGTGTCCCCGCCCCACCAGCTGGTCTTCTTCCCTGAAGGGATTGCCATGCGGGTCTCGGGGTCGATCGGCTTTGCGGCCGACGGGGGGAGCCCGGTCAGCCTGACCCTGGACGGCGGGCAGAGCTGGGAGGGCTACCCGCTGCCGCTTCTCCCAGGAGGGGACCCTGAACTCCCGATTTACCCCGGGCTCCAGGTCCTGCCGGACGGCGCATTCCTGTCTCAAGGAGCTTCAGACGCCAGCTGGTACCTGCTGCTTCCGGGCGCGCAGGAATGGTGCCTGTTGGAGAATCCGGACCTGCCCTCTTTCCCGGTCGAGCTCCCGGCAGCAGGTGGGAGCCTGTGGTGGGTGGACCCCGAGGGCAACACCATCCGCTCGGTCCCCCTGGCAGACCTGACCTGTCCATAAATCCCAACCGCCTCTGACTCAGTCCCCCGGACACGATGCCGCCTCGCCTCCACCGCAACATCTGGGTCCTCTCGATCACTTCCTTTCTGACCGACGTCTCCTCGGAGATGCTGTTCAATCTGCTGCCGCTCTTCCTGGTCAACGTCCTGGGCGTGCGGACCGCCGTGGTGGGATTGATCGAAGGGATCGCGGAGACGACCGCCAGCCTGACGAAAGTCAGTTCAGGGATGATTTCGGACCGGCTTGGGGAGCGGAAGAGGCTGACGATTCTGGGCTACGGGCTGTCCGCGCTGGTCAAACCGCTGCTGTTCTTCGCGAACAGCTGGGGCTGGGTGCTCCTGGTGAGGTTCTCCGACCGGGTCGGGAAGGGGATCCGCAGCGCGCCGCGCGACGCCCTGCTGGCCGGCAGCGCGTCTCCCTCCCAGCGCGGCCTGGCTTTTGGGCTTCACCGGGCAGCGGATACCGCCGGGGCGTTCACCGGGCTGGCGATCGCCGCGTGGATCCTCTGGGCTTCCCAGTCTGGAGGCGCCCGGCTCACCCGCCCGGCGTTTCAGGGAGTCGTGCTCGCCAGCATCGTTCCGGCGTTCCTGGCAGTGGTCCTGCTCGCTCTCGGCGCAAAGGAAATCGCCGCGAAGGGGAGAACGGCAGACGGAGTGGATCCGCAACCGGAAAAGCTGGACCGCCGCTTCCTGGTCTTCCTCGCCATCGTCGTGATCTTCACCCTCGGGAATTCCTCGGACGCCTTCATCATCCTGCGCGGCCAGGAGCGCGGCCTGAGCGTGCTGCAGGTGATGGGCATGCTGCTCACCTTCACCGCCGTCTATTCGGTCCTTTCTGGCCCTTTCGGGTCGCTGTCCGACCGCCTCGGGCGGAAGGTCATCCTGATCGGGGGGTGGCTTTCCTACGCAGCCATCTACCTGGGGCTGGCTGCCGCGCGCACCGGCGCGCAGACCTGGGCGCTTTTCGGGCTCTACGGGGTCTATTACGCCCTCGCGGAGGGGACCGCCCGGGCTTACGTCGCCGACCTGGTCCCCGAGGGGCGGCGGGGCGCGGCTTTCGGAATGTACCACGCCGGGGTGGGCCTGGCGGCGCTGCCAGCCTCCCTCCTGGCGGGCATCCTCTGGCAGGGGATCGGCGCCTGGGGCGGCTTCGGCCCTTCGGCTCCGTTCTACTTTGGAGCGGGGATGGCGCTTCTGGCTACAAGCCTCTTGGTATTGTGGGTCAGGTAACCGCCGGCAGCTGCCAGGCTTCAGATCCTACGCTTCGTACAGCAGGTCCATCACCCACCCCAGGACCTCCCTGACCATCCCGCGCATCTCCACGGCAGACGCCATCCCGTAGATGGGACCCAGGCCGGCCGGGGCCTCCGGATGTTCCCTGACGTACGTCACGGCCTCCTTCAAGTCGGAGACAAACCGCTCCTTGACGCCCGGCTGGGTGTGGCGCAGGGTCACGCAGAGGTGCACGCTCGCTGGCAGGTGCAGCCCATTCAGGCCCCACCGGCGCTGAGTCATGTACTCCATGATCTGGTAAACGTTGAGGGTCTCGGAGCGGAAAGCGATCAGGAAGAGAGGATCGCCGATCACCTGGATTTCCGGGATCTCCCGCATTTTCTCTTTGATCCACGCGGTCGTCTCCAGAATGCGGCGGGCGGCTTCCAGGTAGCCGCTCTCCCCCATGGAGACCAGGGCTGCCCAGGCGGCAGCGGCGAGGGCGCCGGGGCGACTCCCGGCAAAGGTGGGCGAGAAATAAATCCCCCCCGGCCAGTCCGGCGCCGAGAAGTACTGGTACCGGCGCAGCTCGTTGCCCCGGTAGAGGACCACCGAAGTGCCTTTCGCCGCGTAGCCGTACTTGTGGGTATCCACCGAGATCGAAGTCACACCGGGGAGCCGGAAGTCGAACGGCGGGACGGGGTAGCCCAGCCTTTCGGCCCACGGCAGGATGAATCCGCCCAGGCAGGCATCGGTGTGGAACCCAATGCCGCGCTCCCTGGCAAGCTGGGACAGCTCCTCGATCGGATCGACATTGCCGTGCGGGAACGGCGGCGCCGAGCCGACCAGCGCGATCGCGTTCGCAGTGATCGCCTGCCGGGTCGCAGCGACATCCGCCCGAAAATCCTCCCCCACGGGCACCCGGATGACCTTGATCCCGAAGTATTCTCCAGCCTTATCGAAGGCAGCGTGGGCGGTCGTGGGGGCGACGATCTCCGGCTCGGCGATCCCTCTGGTGGCGCGCGCCCAATCCCGGTAGGTCTTCATGGCAAGCAGGATGCTCTCCGTCCCCCCCGAGGAGAGCGTCCCGACGATCGAATCATCCGTCCTGTCGGCGCCCAGCATGCCCGCCGTCATCGCCACGATCTCGGCCTCGAACTTCGTCGTGCTGGGCCACACGTCCGGGTGGAGCGGGTTGCTCTGCGAATTGAGCGCGTACACCCGGTTGAGGAAGTCGATGTGCGTGTCATCTCCGTGGTAGACCGCCCCGGAAACGAACCCCTCCTGCCAGCGCGCCCTTTCCAGCGCGTTGAACTGCTCCATCTGGTCCAGGATCTCCTCCCGGTCGACGCCGCGTTCCGGCAGGCGTTCGAAGCGCATGTACCCTTCGCGGTAGGGCTTCAGCCATTTTTCCAGGTCCTGGGCCAGGCTGGCAAACAAACTCGCATCCATGTCCTTCTCCTTGGTCACGTATGGTCAGGCTCCCGGTTCAGGTCGTGGTAGATGCCGCGGAGCGCCTTGAAGATCCGCTGGTAGCCATCGTACAGGCAGGCGTAATCGAACTCTCGGGCAGCGACAGGCTCCACCACCCGCGCCACCGGCACTAAAGTTTTCAGGGATTCATAGGAAGGGTAGATCCCGAGCCCGACAGCCGCCACCAGCGCCGCTCCAACGGCTGAGACCTCCTGCGGGTGTGGGACGATCTCCAGCTTCTTCTGGCAGACATCTGCCATGATCCGCATCCACGGCTCGCTCAAGGCTCCCCCGCCGAGAACGCGCAGCGGGTCGGCGGCGAACCCGTAGTATTGGGTGATAGAGTTCAGGATCCAGCGGATGTTGTAGGCGACTCCCTCGTAAATTGCGCGGGCCATCTGCGCCCGGGTGTGGTTCGCCCCCAGGTTAATGAACGCTGCCCGCAGGCTCTCATCTGCCACCGGGCAGCGCTCCCCGTACATCCAGGGCGTGAAGATCAGACCAGCCGAACCGGGTTCCACACTGTCCACATCCTGGTTCATGCGGGCAAAAGACGCTTCGCCGGGTTCAAGCCCGTAAAGCTCTTTGACCGCCCAGCGCAGGCAGGCTCCCGCGGTCTCCGTCTCGGCGATCAACAGCAGCTTCTCCGGATCGGCGGACTGGATGGTCACGATCCCACGCCGGCCGGTTACCCGGCGCGCCGTGACGATGCCAACGAACCCCGAGGTCCCCAGGCAGAGGTGAGCTTCTCCCTCGCACACCGCTCCGGACCCGATGGCGGCGGTCATCGCGTCGCCAGCGCCGCCGAACACCGGCAACCCCTCTGGAAGCCCCAGCTTGTCCGCGGCCTCGGCGCACAGCCCACCCACCCGGTCGCAGGACCTGACCAGAGGGGGGAACTTCTCGGGCTTCAGGCCTGCGTAGCGGATCAGCGGGGTATCCCAGGTCTTAGATTTCAGGTTGAACAGCCCGGTCACGCTGGCGACGCTCCATTCATACACCAGCTGCCCGGTAGCCCGATAAAGGAGGTAGCTGCTGCAGTCCACAATGGCTGCTGCCCGTTCGTAGACGTCCGGCGCATGCCGTTTCAACCACAGGTATTTGGGCAGCAGGTCTTTGCCGGTCAGAGCGGATCCGACGATCATAGAGAAGATCCTGGCGCCCCCGACCTTTCGCATCACCAGCTGCGCCTCTTCCCAGGCGCGGCCGTCCAGCCAGCTGATACACGGCCCGATCGGCTCGCCGTGGATATCGATTGGGATGGCGTTGACCATCTGCGTCGAGAAAGCCAGTCCAAGGATGTCGCTTGGTCTTATACCGCTGGCATCCATGACGCACCGGGTGCTCTCAGCAACCGCTTCCCACCAGTCCGCTGGATTCTGCTCAGCCCACAGAGGTCGGGGGTAAAGTGTGGGATAAGGCGAGTAAGACGTCGCGAGGAGCTCCCCTTGCAAGCCGACCAGCACGGCCTTGCAGCCGCTCGTGCCGACGTCGTGGGCCAAGATGCACTCCATGTCCTTCCCTCCCCCGCTCGAGCCGGGGACCGGTCACAGTTTCCGCCCGGTCAACTCAGGGATGCCTCCCGGGCGGTCTATCGTTCAGCCAGTCTTTCCCTGATTCTACAATGGACTTACCCGCCAATCAACATTTCCGGCAGGAAGTCAAATCAACCCGAACCTGGCGGCAGCCAGGTCGAGGATCTCTAAGATCAGGTGTTCGTAAGGCAGGCCCTCCGCATTCGCCATGATGCACAGGTCGCTGATCTCCGGGTTGAGACCGGGCAAGGTGTTGATCTCCAGCAGATATGGATTGCCGGCGGCATCCAGCCGAAAATCCACGCGCGAGACATCCTTGGCGCCGATCACCCGGTGCGCCCGCAGAGCCAGGCGCTGCAGCCGATCAACCAGCTTCGCGTCGAGCTCCGCCGGACAAATGTACTTGGGCGCGCCTTTCTCCCACATGTCTTTAGACTTCGCCTTGTACCCGTAGATTCCCGGTGTGATCGAGCGCTCGCTCTCTATCTCCAGGATCGGAAAGCGGTGATAACCATCGCGCTCGTAAAGGTAAGGTCGGGTGGTGAATCTCCCCACATCCCGCGTCCCCAGCACGCCGACTGTGAACTCCCGGCCGGGGAGATAGGTCTCGACGAGCGCCGGCTGCCGGTAGGTGGCGATCACATAGGCCACTCGCTGGCGAAGCGCCTGCTCGTCGTTCACCACGGCTTCCATGTCGACGCCCATCCCGGTTCCTTCACGGGAGGGTTTCACGAACAGCGGGTACTGAAGCCCGGGCCGCACCGGATCGTCCTCATTTTGAAATTCCTGGAATGGGACCACGGGCAGGCCGGCGTCCCGCCACAGGCGCTTGGTGAGGGTCTTGTCCAGGGAGATGGCGTTCGCCACCACCCGGGAGGCGGTGTATGGGATACCGTACATCTCCAAGATCGCCGGGACCTGGGCTTCACGTCCGTCGCCGCGCAGCCCTTCAGCGATATTGAAGCAGATGTCTGGGTTGATTGTTTTGATCTGGACCGGAAATTCATTTCCTGCCTGCACGAAGACCGCCCGGTGTCCCCCCGATTCGAGCGCACGACAGATCGATTGGACCGTTTCGGTACGATCGAACTCCGCCCCGGCGTCCGGAGGAGCATCTGCTGGAAGTTCGCTTTCCCCCTTGAGGTTTGCGATGACTGCTACCAGCCAGTTGGGTCGCCCAGGGGGTTCTTCACTTTCCGAGGATTTACTCCTCTCCGTTCCTTGGTTCATCGTCAAAACCTTCCTTGTGAAGAGATTTGGGCTCTTTGGGAATCGCCGTGGTTAAAGGAGATGTGGGGGTTATTGGCGGGCGAAGCCGCCAATAACCCCCATATATAGCCCACACCACGGCAGATCCCAGAGCACCGAGATTTGATGAGTGGTGATTATATCAGAGGCGATTATAATGACCCGAGCACTGATCCTGCTATCAATGCTATCGCCCTATTCTGCGACCACATCCAACAGGAGAGAACACCCAGCGATGCGACCTGCCTCCTCAAGTTCCCTTATATTCTCAATCTTGTCGATTGTATTATTTTCCTTGACGGCCTGCGCGGGGGTCGCGACCACCCGGCAAGCGCAGGTCCCCAGCGCTTCACCCACGGAGGAGGCTCTCCCGACTCGCTCACCCACTTCGCCGCCGCCAACGCTCACGCCGACGCGCCTCCCGCCGACGGAAACACCCCGCCCGACCTCAACTCTCACCCCAACAGACACCCCCGAACCCCTCAGGCTCACGGTGAACCACGATACTGTCTGCCTGCTCGGCCCCGGGTCGGTCTATGGCATACGAACCTATCTGGTTAGAGGTTCCAGCCCTGTTCCCCTGGGTCGAACCGAAGGTGGGACCTGGTGGTCGGTGGGATACGAGGACAGCGGAGCCAGCTGCTGGCTGGAGGCGGAATCCATCACTCTGACCGGCGATGCTGACTCTCTGCCGGTGTTGACCCCCGGACCGACGCCCACCAGCCCACCGACGCCCACCCCGAAGTTGAATGGCGTCCGCTACTTCTTGATCGACCCGGATACGGGCGGGCCCTTCGGCTGCGGTGACGGGCTGGTGTACTTCACGTCGGAGTCGCGCCCTTCCGGAGATGTCGCGAAGGACATCAAGAATGCGCTACACGCGCTCTTCAAACTCAAAGTGAAATTCGTCGGGCAGTACTACAACCCCGTGTACAACGCCCACCTGATCGTCAAGGAGGTGAACTTCGAGCCGGCGACCGGCAATGTCGTCATCCACCTGTCCGGCTCGATCCCCAAGCCGCCGGACGTGTGCGAGGCGGAGCGGATCCACGACGTGGTCTGGGAGACGGTGCGCAAATTCCCCGGCGTGAACTCCGTCGGCATCTGGGTCGGCAGCTTCCTGCTGGGAGACCTGATCGCCGTCGGGGATAGGTAGCAGGTGGGAGCCTGACTGCGGGCGCCACGCGTCGAACTCGCCCAGGTTAAAACAAATAACCCCACCATGCCGTGTGCAGCGCAGTTCTGAACCTGCCTTCGCAGGTTGGGTCCCTCCCCGCCAGATCCGCCTTGGCTCTAGCCTATCGCGTCACTGTCGTGAGCTTGGGACCCCGTTTGTGTGTGTTGGCTCAGAACCGTTTAGCGGCAACACGCGCACAGCAGGGTTTAGCATTCTTATACCACAATTCAAGAACCTTGAGTAGACAAAACCGGAAAATTTAATCTAAAATCCGGATGTGGAGCTCTTTCAGCTGCTCGGGTTCGACCGGGGAAGGCGCATCCGCCATCACGTCCCGGGCCGCCTGGTTCTTGGGAAAAGCGATCACCTGGCGGATGTTGGGTTCATCCGCCAGGATCATGCACAGGCGGTCAATGCCGGAAGCGATCCCGCCGTGGGGGGGAGTGCCGTACTCGAATGCTTCGAGCATGTGTCCAAACCGCCGCCGGGCGACCTCCAGATCGAGGCCGATCAGCTGGAACACTTTCTCCTGCAAGGCGCGATCGTGGATCCGGATTGAGCCGCCGCCTACCTCGTTTTCGTTCAGCACCAGGTCGTACTGCTGGCCGCGCGCGCTCCCCGGATCGGTATCCAGCAGGGGGATGTCCTCCGGCATGGGGGCTGTGAAGAGGTGGTGGCTGGGATCCCAGCGCTTTTCAGCTTCGTTCCACATCACGAATGGAAAATCCACGATCCAGCAAAAAGCCAGCACGTCCGGATCCTTCAACCCCAGGCGTTCCCCAAGCAGCGAGCGCAGCTCCCCGAGAGACTCGGCGACGACTTCCTTCCGGTCCGCAACGAAGAGCAGCAGGTCGCCGGGCCTGGCAGAGAACCGTTCGAGGACCGCCTTCACCCGGTCTTCGGGGAGGAACTTCGCGAAAGAGGACCGCAGCTCGCCCTGGGAGGTGACTGCCAGGTACGCCAGCCCCCGCGCGCCGAACTGGCCCACATAAGCCGCCAGCTCGTCGATCTGTTTGCGGCTGTAGTCGCCCAGGCCGGCAACGTTCAGCCCGCGCACCTGGCCCCCCTGGGCGACGGCGTTCTCGAAGATCTGGAATCCACACCCGGCTGCCAGGTCAGAGATGTCTTTGATCTCCATACCGAATCGGAGGTCCGGTTTATCGATCCCGAAGCGGTCGATGGCTTCCTGGTACGTCAGCCGGGGCCAGGGGGAAGCGAGGAGCCGCTTTCCAGGCGCCACTTCTTTGACCATCGCGGTGTACATGCCCTCGATCAGCTCCATGATGTCTTCCCGCTCAACGAAGGACATCTCCAGGTCAAGCTGGGTGAACTCTGGCTGCCGATCGCCGCGCTGGTCCTCGTCGCGGAAGCAGCGCGCGATCTGGAAGTACCGCTCGGTCCCGGCAACCATCAGGAGCTGCTTGAGCTGCTGGGGAGATTGCGGCAGGGCGTAGAACTGACCGGGATGCACTCGGGAAGGCACCAGGTAATCCCGCGCCCCTTCCGGGGTCGTCTTGAACAGGATCGGAGTTTCCACTTCGATGAAGCCGCGCGCGTCCAGATAGTCGCGGATGAATTTGACAATCCTGTGCCGCAGGATCAGATTCTTCGCCATCCTCTCCCGGCGCAGGTCGAGGTAGCGGTAGCGCAGACGGGCTTGCTCATCGATCTCTTCGTCCTTGTTGATCAGGAAAGGGGGCGTTTTCGCCGGGTTGAGAACCCGCAGCCGCGTGACTTCCACTTCGACGTCGCCGGTGGGCAGGTTCGGGTTCTCCATTCCAGGCGGTCTCCGCCGGACCTTCCCTTTCACCTGAATGACCCACTCGCTGCGCAAGTCAACGGCGCCCTTGTGCGCTTCAGGCGCGGTCTCGGGATTGAAGACAACCTGCACCAGACCCGAGCGATCGCGCAGATCGATGAAGGTCACGCCGCCGTGGTCCCGATGGCGGTGAACCCATCCCGCAAGGGTGACTTCCTCGCCAACGTTGTTCAGGCTCAATGTCCCACATCCATGCGTCTTGTACATCGGTCCTCCTCGAACTTCTCCCACCAGCCAGGCAAAATAAACCGCCCTTCGCGAACTGCGTCGGGCGGTGGATCAGCGTCACGAAACTGTCAGCATCCTGAACGCGCGCATCTTCCCGCCCGGTTATGGCCGGGATTACCGGCATTCAGGTGATTGGACGTCAGGTGGAACGAGATCTGCATATGAAAACGCTTCCCTGGTGGAAAATTCACCGAATTATAGCACGAGAGCCGGGCAGAAGAAAGATAATATCCATCTCACGTTATAATAAACCCAAGCCTGAGAAGAGTCTTCACTATCCATCCATACCAGCTGCCAACACGTATATCTATCCGCAGACCCTCGAATTTTCTGGCATCGTGATCCTGGCTGCGCCATTGTCCGGCCGGGCGGCGGCATGAAGAGAGAAAGCGACGACCTATCCCCCGATCTCGAGTGGATGCTCCAGAGCGAGCAGGTCGAGAGAGAGATCCTCGCCGAGCACCTGGTGCGGGAATATTACCTCACTATCTATGCGCAGTGCCAGACCAGCCTGGTGTACCCCGAAGTTGCCCGGCGAGCTGCCCTGGACACATTCCTCGATGCAGTCGAATCAGCGGACGAGTATTCCGGAGGGGAACGGATCGCGGCCTGGCTTTCCAACCTGGCGCAGAAAGCCTGCCAGGTCCACGCAGAACGCCTCCAGCAGCAGAGCTTCCTGAACCGCCAATTGATCCGCTCCATCCTCAGCCGCTCGCCTGCCGCTTCAGCCGATCCAGGCGCAGTCGAACGTGCGGTGCTGGAGATAAAGGCCAGGCTCCAGGCTCGGCAGAGAAAAAAGCGCGCGCGAACCACAGCGTTGGAACTGGGATTTGCGGCTCTGGCGGTGATCCTGGTCCTCGTCGCTCTGGAGTCCACGATCACGCGTCCTGCAGCGTCTTCCCAGGCGCCCGGACGCACCCCGGAGATGGCTGCGGCCGGCAAAGAACCCGCGGTGGCCGCCGCAGTACAGGTCACGCCCTCAGCAACAAGGGAGATCGAGCAACGAGTGTCCTTGTGGAAGAGCCGCATCCCTCCCCAGCCGCCGCTTTCGCGCAACTCCCGCCACGAGGAGATCTGGCGGCGACTCCTCCTCAGCCGGTATTTGTGGCAGACGCTCTGGGCGGACGTCTGGCTGGTGCTCCGCGGACCGGAAGACTACCACGGCCCCACCCTGGTCGAACGCCACCAGCTGTGGGTCGACCAGGGAGTGATGGCTTACCACATCGGCGGCTCCCCCACCAGGGACCCCACTTTTTCTAATCGAATAGATCTACACCATCCTCCTCCTGGGCCAGCTCACTTTCTCACCAGCCTGGACGATTACGCCCGGGTCGGCAGCCAGCTCCCCTGGTTCTTCCTCAGCAATGAACTCGTCTTCAACAGTCCCTTCCTGATACGCTTCTACTTCACCGGGATCCTGAATTTCCCCCCGTCGCGGCTGTTCTTTCTGGCAGTTGGAGAGGATGAATTGTTAAATCTAACGACCGTGATCGTCGACGCGATCGACCTGGATGGCAACCGATCAGCCCGACTGTGGCTGGAAAGCCAGACCGGCATCGTCTTGAGAGCCCAGTATTTCACTCCCGGATCGTCCCAGGAAGCTCCGCTGGAGGTGAAAGTATCCAGGCTGAGCCTGGACGTCCCGTTCCCTGAGGTGTTATACCAGGATGAGCCAGGAGCCATGGGCGAGATCGCCTTCGCGCAGGACCCCACAGACCGTCCAGAACCCGATAACCTGAAGCCCCTTTTCCGACCCGTCTGGGAGCTGGATCCGGAGATCCGGCTGGTTCCCTATCCACCGCCGAAGGAAGGCTCGGAAATGAGCGTGTTCCCGAACATGGTCTTCCAGCCCCTGGAAGTTGGTCCGGTGGTCTACACGGAGGACACGGTCGTCCAGATTTTTGCCGGCCAATACCTGCTCACAGAAATGATCGCTGGCGACCTGATCGGCCTGGTATGCGACCGTTCGCCGGACAACAACCTGATCGCCTTTTCCCCCTCCCCCATCACGGCTGACGGTGCGAGCGGGGTCATCCGCTGGGTCGATTTCAATTCCGGGGTGGAAGGAGAAGCCACGATCCCGGGGATGACAGTCACCCGCCTGGCGATATCGCCGGACCTTCGATACCTGGCGGTCGCCGGATTCGACCACGAGGAGAGACGCGGGCGCCTGCACCTGGTCGACATGAAGACCGGCGAGCTGCGGGCGCTGAGCGAGGCAGACCCTGTGTGGGCGCTCGCCTGGAGCACCGACGGGACTCATCTGGCTTCACTCAAATGGTCTGGAGCCGGATTAGGATACGCGAATCCCATCCTGGTCAGAGTCTACGAGATCGCCACCGGCAAACCGTTCCACGTGCAGGCTGAAGGAGTCACCTGGGGCAGCACCTCGCTTACGGTGCCGCTGCCGGGGTGGACCGCTGTCTTCCCGCTGCCAACGCTGGTCGTGGAGGACTGCATCTCACCCCCGCGCCTCAACCGTCCCTGAACACCTCTTCCCCAAGAATGTGATCTTCATCAGGCTGGCAATGTGACGCCCGGCGGATAATCCCGCGTTCTCCCGCTGGGAAATTGGGGTAAAATAATTAGGGCAAATAACCCATGACAGCCGAGCTTCAAGACTGGACTGCTGCACCGCTGAACCTGGGTACTGCCGCGCAGGGACTGTCCAAAAAGGCTTACTTCGGGCTGATCACCGCCGCACCTGGAGGCGAGGAGCTCGAGCACAGGCCCACAATTAAATGTGGGCGGCAAGCAGCGCTTCGTTTTGGACGGCCCTGCGTTGGTTACTGCCTGTCTTTTCACGAATTTAATCGAGTGGAGAAGATATTTTGACATCGTCGCCCAAATTGGGACTGGTGTGTCTGGCAGCTTTTCTGTTGCTGGGACTCCCCTTGTTGATGGGGCGCCAAGCCCACGCCTCTGAAATCCAGTCTGATTTCCCCGCGCCTCCAAGCCAGGGGGTCGCCAACGAGACCTGCCTGTCCTGCCACGCCGCTCCTGGCATGCAGACCACCCTGCCTTCCGGCGAGGTCCTGGTGCTCACCATCGACGCAGAGACATACGAAAATTCAGTGCACGGCAAGCAGGGCTACGCCTGCGTGCAGTGCCACACGGACATCCGGGAATATCCCCACAGACCTCTGACAGCGCAGACCAGGCGGGACGTGACTTTGCTCTATTATCAAAACTGCGCGCGCTGCCACCTGGATAAATACAACGCCACCCTGGATAGCGTTCACCAGGCGGCGCTCGCCAGCGGCAACAAAGAAGCTGCCGTGTGCGTGGACTGCCACGGCTACCACGATGTCTCCGATCCTGACGAACCGCGCACCCACATCCCCCAGACCTGCGAGCGCTGCCACTCCTTGATTTACGCCGAATACACGGAGAGCGTCCACGGAGAGGCCCTGATCGGGGAAGGCAACCCAGATGTGCCAACCTGCATCGATTGCCACGGCGTCCACAGCGTCGCCGGACCTTCGACATCGCCTTTCCACCTGTTCTCGCCGCAGATCTGCGCCCGCTGCCACGCGGACCGGGAGTTGATGGAGAAGTACGGGGTCAACACCAACGTGTTCGACTCCTACGTGGCAGACTTTCACGGCACGACCGTAATCTTCGACCAACAGTATCCCGACCAGGGAACGAACACGCCCGTGTGCATCGACTGCCACGGGGTGCACAACATGAAACGGGTCGATGACGCCGAAAGCCAGGTGATCAAGCAGAACCTGCTGAGCACCTGCCAGCGCTGCCACCCGACTGCCAGCCCGAACTTCGCCGATGCCTGGCTGGGACACTACACGCCGGACGTGAATAAACACCCCATCGTATACTTCGTGGACCTGTTCTACAAGATCTTCATCCCCGGCGTTCTGGGGGGCATGGCGCTGTTCGTCATCAGCGACGCCAGCCGCCGGCTGATCAACCGCCGCCGGATGATAAGACGAGAATCGCTACCCCAAGAATCTCCTGTCTCGGCTGAGGGGGAATCACAGCCGGCGACCGCAACCGAGGATGATTCCGTCAAGAGAGAGCAACAATGAGCGAAGGCACCCAGGCTGCTCCAGCAGTGCACGAACCAGAAAGAGCATCAAGACGATACCTGCGCTTCACAATCTCGGAACGCATCGAGCACTGGACGTTCATGGCCAGCTTTACCACGCTGGCGGTCACGGGTCTCGTCCAGAAATTCGCACAGAACCCGCTTTCGCGGGGGATTGTCCTCGGGTTGGGCGGAGTCGAGAACGTGCGGTCGATTCACCATGTCGCCGCGACAGTCATGATGATCGTCGCCGTCTACCACATCCTGGCAGTCGGCTACCGGGTGTACGTCAAACGACGACGATTCTCGATCCTGCCCGGACCCATGGATTTCCGCAACGCTTTCGAGGCTGTAAAATACTACCTGGGGCTGAAGCAAAGCCCTCCCCAACAGGGAAGGTATACCTTTGAGGAAAAGGCAGAATACTGGGCGGTCGTTTGGGGGACCGTGATCATGGTCGTGACCGGCTTCATGATGTGGAATCCGATCGCCACGACCAGGATCCTCCCGGGCGAGTTCATCCCCGCCGCCAAAGCGGCCCACGGAGCCGAAGCAGTTCTGGCTGTGCTCGCGATCCTGCTCTGGCACATGTACCACGTCGTCGTCAAACACTTCAACCGGAGCATGTTCAACGGTCACCTGACGGAAGAAGAGATGCTCGAAGAGCATCCCCTGGAGCTGGCGGATATAAAAGCCGGGCTTCAACCGCCGCGGGTCGCGCCGGAGGAGATCGTTAAACGCCGGCGGAAGTACCTGCCGGTTTCTGCAGTCATCTCCCTGGTCCTGACTCTGGGGATCATCTACTTCGTGACGTTTGAGGAGACCGCGCTCGCCACGATTCCCCCGGCGGAACGCGCCGAAGTCTTCGTCCCGCTCACTCCCACGCCGCTGCCGACCCCTCTACCGAGTCCGACGCCTGCCGAAGTCGCAGAACTGACCTGGGAAGGGGGAGTCGGGGCGAACTTTGCGGGTAAATGCGTCGCCTGTCACAACAGCACGAGCCTGCTCGGCGGGCTGGACCTGAGCGATTACCAGGCTGCCATGACTGGCGGGGAATCCGGCCCGGTCATCCTCCCCGGGGATGCAGAGAACAGCCCGATTATCGCAATCCAGGAGGCGGGCGGGCATCCAGGGCAGCTGACCGATGAAGAACTGGACGCCGTGCGCCAGTGGATTGAAGCAGGAGCCCAGGAATAGAAGATGTCTTTCCGGCTGCGCGCTGCTTGTTTAATCGCAATATTACTCATTGCAGGATCTGCATGTAATCGCACTCCGCTTCCAACGAGCATCGACATCCCGACCCAAACACTTGTCGCTTCCAGCACACCCACAAGCACGATCCAGCCAACCGCCAGCCCGGAAGTCCCTACTGCAACACCCACAGCCACTGCCACGCCCACCGTCCCACCGGCACCCACTTATATTCCTCCGCAGTGCGTGAACGTCCCGCTGGCAACCGTGCCGGCTGCCACCGCGCTCGCCAGGCCGACGCCGGTCCTGCAAGCCAATCCGGATATTTCAACAGAGGTTCAGCTGCGGGTTTTTGAGCAGGCGGTGCAGGCAATCGAAGAGAACTACGTGGACCCGGGATTGAACGGCGTGGACTGGTCCAGGTTGGTCTCTGAACATCGCCAGAGAATTCAAAGCGGTCTCGACACGCAGGCTTTTTATACTGAACTGAAAACTCTTGTCTCGGAACTGGGAGATGACCATTCCCATCTGGAATCCCCTGTCGAAGTCTCCCTTTCCGAGGCAGCCCTGGCAGGGAACGTCGATTATGTCGGCATTGGTATCCTGGCGCAGCCTTTGATCGATAAGGGCCGTGTCACCATACTATCTGTATTCCCCGGTTCACCTGCGGAATACAGCGGTCTGAAACCGCACGACAGCATTTTCAGCGTCGATGGGTTGCCCCTGATCGAAGGAGAACAATTCTACGGAGAGAGGATTCGCGGTCCAGAGTGCTCCGCGGCGCTGGTGGAAGTCCAGTCGCCTGGAGAACAGCCGCGCGAGCTGATGCTGGTCCGGGAACGTATCACGAGTTCCCTCCCCATCGAGGCGCGGCTCGTTCCTACGACGAGCGGAGCGCGCGTCGGGTATATCTTTCTACCCACCTTTTTCGACCGCACGATACCGGACCAGGTGCAGAAGGCCCTGTCAGAATTCGGCCCACTCGACGGACTGATCCTGGACAACCGGATGAACGGCGGTGGATCGAGCGAGGTGCTGGAACCGATATTGGCTCTTTTTGTCACCGGCACGCTCGGACAATTCGTCAGCCGTGACGGGGAACGCCCGTTAGAGGTTGTCGGATCTCCCATCCATAATTCAGATACGGTCCCGCTCGTGGTCCTGGTGGGAGAGTACACGGCGAGCTTCGGCGAAGTGTTTGCGGGGGCGTTGAAAGATTCCGGGAGGGCCGCGATCGTCGGCCAGACCACGCCTGGCAATGTTGAAACCTTACACGCTTTCCGTCTGGACGACGGCTCTATACTCTGGATCGCGACAGAAATTTTCCTCCCCTCTGTTTCGCAGACAGGATGGGAGGATACCGGAGTGATACCGGATGTGGAAGCCTACGCCGATTGGGATACGTTCACCTTCGAAACCGACCCGTCTGTGGACGCAGCGCTCGCCCTGCTCGGATACGAATAGTTCATCCCACCGCCGGATTTAATCCGCTGCGCCTAGGACCGGTTCCAGCGCTTCTGCGGTGCCCTCCTGCCGGTGATCCACCAGGTTCAGGTAGCGGACCGCCAGGGTAACCGCCATTGCCCCGTAAGCGATGATCCCTGCTCCGCTGGCGATCTCGACCAGAGAGGGGAGATACTGGGTATAGACAGCCTTGATCCCCTGGGGGAGGTAAGTCAGGATCACCAGCTGTCCGGCCATGTTCACGTCCCAGCGGTAGGCAATCACGCCGCCGACGATCAGCGCCAGCGCGGCGATCTGGAGGGGAAAAACCCTGCGCAGCCGCGGGACCAGCAGGATCGCCGCCGGCACGACCGCCCCCAGCAAGATCTCACCCATCCAGAAATTGAACGCCAGCTGTCCCCTGGTCAGCATCCGCAGCGCTTCGGTCCGCCCGGGTTCGTACGTGTAAGTCATCGAAAGCGCATCCCAGAATCGGAAGTAGATGTACCCGACCAAAGCCCATCCGATAAAGGTCATCAACCTGCTGACCAAACGTTCATCCACGAAGGCGCGCGGCGTCAGCCTGCCCGAAAGTTGCGTCACGAGCAAGGTGAGCGCCGGACCGCCGACGATCGCGGAGAACATGAACAGCACCGATAGGTCGGGGCGGTACCAGATGGGGCGGGCCTTGAGCACACCATAGGTGGCGCCAAGCGATGACTGGTGCAGCATGGAGAGTCCCAGCCCGACGATGGCGAAGTATGGTGCGTAATGGTGCAGCCCAGTCATCCTGGCGGCGAGCTTGGGGAACCGGCGCTGCATCCATGGAGTCTGCCCGAAGATGGGCGCTGTTTCGAGCGCCAGGACGGTCAGGTAGAGCGTCACGCACATGGTGACTTCCCAGAGCAGGGAATGCGTGTTCCAGTAGATCAGGGCGTGCCAGAACCGGTCCGGTCTCCCGATATCCAGCATCAAGGTAAGGACCGCCATGCTGTACCCGACCAGTCCGATGAAAGTCGCCGTGCGCGCCAGCGGCTGGAAGCGCTTCAGACCAAGGATGTAGACCGCAGCGCAAAGCAGGAACGCGCCCGCGCTCAGCGCGATCGCGGACAGGTCGATCGTGATCCACAAACCCCAGGGCACGAGATCGGTCAGGTTTGTCACGCTCAGCCCCTGGGTGATGACGATCCCCCCGGCGACGGCGCCGGTCAGCATGAGGAGCGAGAGCAAGCCCACCCAGACATGGAACGGGCGGATTCGAAATCGTGTGATCGCCTTCACGATTCCACCTCCTCCCTGGCCGGCAGGTAGTACACGCGGGGCATCGTGCCCAGGTCTTCCCGGAGCTGGTAGGAGGGGTATTCTCGCAACAGGCGGCTCACTTCCGATTCGGGGTCGTTAAGATCGCCGAACTTGCGCGCACCGACCGGGCAGGCGACCACGCAGGCAGGGGTAGCCTCCTCGTCCACGCCGGGGACCAGTCCCAGGGTCAGGCCGCGGTCGATGCGCTGGTAACAGAAGGAACACTTCTCCACCACGCCCCGAGGACGGCGCGGCACTTCTGGGCTCCCCCAGGCCGGCACGGCCGGATTGGGATCGTCGAATTCCTTCCAGTTGAATGCCCGCGCACCGTAAGGGCAGGCCACTTCGCAGTACCGGCAGCCGATGCACTTGTCGTAGTCCATCATGACAATTCCGTCCGGACGTCGGTAGCTGGCTCCCACCATGCACACCTCGACGCAGGGGGCATGTTCGCAGTGCTGGCAGGGGCGCGGAAGGAAGACAGGTTTATCCCCTACTTTTCCAGCCTCGAGCACGCGGTTCCAGGAGATCTCCGGCGGCGTATCGTTGTTCGCCCGGCAGGCCAGGGTGCAAAAACCGCAGCCGATGCATTTTGCCTGGTCTATCACCATGACCCATCGGTGCGGGCTGCTTCCACCGGTCTCAGAGGCGGCCGTGCCGCGTGCCAGCTGCAAGCCGCCCGCGACTGCGGAGCCAAAGGCCAGCACCTTGAGGAAATCACGCCTGTTCAGAGTCTTCGGCTCCATTTCTATTCATCCTCCCGCCGCGTGCTGAGTTTGTTCTGAAACCGCTCTAGCCACGGCGCGACGACGACGCCCACCGCCAGTCCAACGAGGCCGGCCAGGAGCGCAAATCCAAGGGGATTTACGGGTTCCGGCGTCGCCACTACCGACAGCGTTTCCGCCGAATTCATCGGGTCGGGTGTAGGGGTTGGTTTTTCGATGTGCACGGCCACCGGGTCGTGCATCTGGTAGACGTGGCAGGTGTTGCATGTCGTCAGGCTGACGAAGAAGCTGTGATCCCTCTCGCCGTGCGCCTGGACGCCCTGCTGATTCAGGTCAGACATGTGACAGTCAGCACAATCGAGGCCCTCCTGGCTGTGCGCGGTGTGCGAAAAGTTGGAAGACCGCGCTTTATGGCAGGAGGCGCAGAGTGTCTGATCACTCGGAGCCTTGAGGGAATTGGTGTGCGGGTCATGGCACACGCTGCACTCGAGCTCCTGCTGCCGGTGGGCGCTCGCCTGCCATTGGAAATACGTCTCGGTGTGGCAATCGCCGCATATCCTGGCTGTTTTGTCGACCGGCATAGGCTCTGCCGGGTGGTTTGGAGACACAGGTCCATGGCAGCGTTCGCAGGTGATGCCGTCCGCTTTCCAGGTGTTGGAGACGGGGTCGTAGTCGGTAACATGGCAACTCAGACAATCCGGGGGTCTGCCAGCATCCTGCCAGGCTTTACGGAAGGCGGGGTCGCTCCCCGCCTGGCCGTGGATTCCATTTTCCCAGCCTTCGTAAAAAGCCGGATGGCACGACCGGCAATCCAGCTCACCGCTCTCCGAGGTTGGCTGTTCTTCCTGGATCGGCGGACTTGCCTGGGCGAAGGCAAATGTGACCAGCATCAGCGGCACTGCAAACAGCAGGCCGTAGCTCAGGCGGGATAGTAAGCTCTTCATTGATACGCACCTCCTTGATGTATTCTCTCAAGCCGGGCTTGGGACCGGCGATCGCCGGAAGATCTCACAGCCAAGGCACCGCTCCTGGAGCCGACCGTCCTTATCCCGGAAAACCTGCCAGCAGGGGATTTCGGGATGGGCGTACGCAGTGCAGCGGGCGCGCTGCTCCGGAGGGCAGCGGTTGATTTCCCAGCAGCCGATGTTTTTTACAAGACCGGCCAGGGCGCTGACTTCCCCTGCGTCTCGTTTCCAGCGTTCGTCCAGCCACTTCAGCAGCAACACCCCGCCAGCTGTGATGGCGATGGGGACGGCCAGGCGTAGCAGGATGCCCACGAGGATTGCGAAGATGGTCGTCAACCATTCCATGTGGTTCTTCCTTCCTTATTGGGAAGCCAGCCCTCGCTTTTCAATCAGGTAACCGATGGCTAACAGCAACAGGACAGGGATCACCAGGCGGAGGATTGCAAATGCGATCATCACCAGTGCGGTGTACATGTGATTCTCCTCTCAAGCGGATCCTGTCGCCCGATCCGCTGCAGGTAGTCCAGACATTCGCCCACCGCCCGATTGCGATGGCGCTGTCGCCTGAACCGAAACCATTAATCCTTTTCTAATCTTCACGACTAAAGTATAGGAAAATTGAGTCCAGAAGTAAATCGGGTGTACTCCCGATTTTGGCTCGGCGTGAATCCCCCACGTCTGGCACAGCCGCTGCGGCGGTCGCCCCAATGGTTCTGGGGCGATATGCGCAATTATTCAGGCGGAGAGACTTGTGGCAAGTTACCCATCCGTAGTGGGTATTTTCCCCCCTGCCCGCTATGGTTCAATGATCCCCTTCCGGATGGCGTACTTGACCAGCTCCGACCTCGAATGAAGGTTGAGCTTGTTCATGATGTTCTCGCGGTGGCGGGCGACCGTCTTCGGACTGATGCTCAGCCTTTCGGCGATCTCGGTATTCGTGGCCCCGTCCGCCAGCAGAATCAGCACTTCTTGTTCTCTCTCCGTGAGCCCATCCAGCTGGTTCTCACTGCGGGAGAGGTGCGCGCCGGATAGATAGTCCTGGACCAGGAGTTTGGCAAGAGAAGGGTATAAATAAACCTCGCCTCGCGCCGCGACCCGGATCGCCGAGATCAGCTCCTCAGGGGCGGCACGCTTGGGGACGTAGCCGCTGGCGCCCGCTTCGAGCATCTTGAAAAAGTATTCTTC
>Ga0073934_10004087_pt1 | contig 24965 bp, 28 predicted proteins | sample LarsenN4metaG_FD_76834 | JGI IMG/M metagenome (GOLD analysis project Ga0073934, IMG submission 76834) | Hot spring sediment bacterial and archeal communities from British Columbia, Canada, to study Microbial Dark Matter (Phase II) - Larsen... ... | reverse complement strand
TTGCTCCGGGTCCGCCACGTCGGTCGGCACGGCCAGCATCCGGCCGCCGCCCGGCTTCGCCATCGAAGCCGTCTTTTCGAGTTCTTCCGCCCGCCGGCCGGCCAGCACGACATCGAACCCCTCGGCCTGCAGCGAAACGGCGGCAGCGCGCCCGATCCCGCTGCCCGCGCCGGTGATGATCGCCACCTTGTTGTTCGCCATTTGATGTTTTCCTCCCTTGAGCGCCTTTCGGTTGCCGGCGACTTTACGGGGCCTCGGCGCGGATTTCACGGGCTTTTGCCGTGCCGCCGCCGCACCCCAGCGCTGCCACCCGTGGCCGGCCGAACATTGGCCATCACGGCGAACCATGGTATGCGCCCGTGAAGGTTGTCAGAAGGAAGAAGCGAATGCGGCCGACGTCAGTGCGCGCTGTTCTGCTGCTCGGAGCGTCTGCCGGGCTCGCCCTCGTCACGACGGCCGAGGCCTCGCCGCGTGATCGCGGCCGCGCCGACACTGGCTACGTCGTCGCCGAAAGCCGTTTCGGCAACGGAACGGTCAGCGGCCCCGTTCGCCGGACCTCGACCGGCTATGAAGTCCGCCTGCCAGGTGGCACTTGGATCGCCTGCCGGAGCAGTTGCTCGGAGACGCTGCGCGTGGAGACCGTCGACTTCTGGCAGAACCAGGGCCGCGGCCGCATCGATAACGAGGCCGGCCTCCTCGGCGACCTGACCATCCGCCGTCGCTTCTGAGTTCAATCCTGCAGGAAGGGATTTGTCTCCCGTTCCTCGCCGAACGTGCTGCCCGGGCCGTGACCGCAAATGAAGGCGATGTCGTCGCCGAGCGGCAACAGCTTTGTCTTGATCGACGAGATCAGAGCAGCATGGTCGCCGTACGGGAAATCCGTGCGGCCGATGGATCCCTGAAACAGCACGTCACCGACGAGCGCGAACCGCTGGCGATCGTTGAAGTAGACCAGCGACCCCGGTGAATGGCCGGGGCAGTGGAACACCGCGAAGGTGTGGCCAGCCACGGTCAGCGTATCGCCGTCCTTGAGCCAGCGGTCCGGAACGACGTTCCGAGCCGGGATGCCGTAGGTAAGGCCCTGGGTGACGAGCGCGTCGAGCAGAATGCGATCCGCCTCGTGCGGTCCCTCAATCTCGACCTTCAACGCCTCTCGGAGTTCGGCCGCACCGCCGGCATGGTCGATATGTCCATGCGTCAGAACGATTTTTTCGACCGTGATGCCGACCTGAGCGATCGCTTGACGGATCCGCTCGACGTCGCCGCCCGGGTCGACGACGGCGCCGACCTTCGTATCCTCGTCCCAAATCAGCGTGCAGTTCTGCTGAAACGGGGTCACCGGCAGAATGGCGGCCCGAAGACCCGCCGGCTCGGACGTGCTCGAAGACATGGGAGATCGGCCTTTCATCCGTCGCTGCCTCGTCGGCCGAGGCCTTCTTCCGATACGAAGGTTTGCCCTCGGCGTCGAGGCCGGGGCCCGCTCATTGCCCCACGTCTTGCCGGGGCGCCGGCCAGCAGTGGGCCTTGCGAGCCTGGCATCCCGTGCAGCGTAACGAGCGGCCGATGAGCAACAGGGGTGTGGCCATATCCAGCTGGTGGTCCGTGGCGAAAGCCCGCGGCGCCATATACTTCTCGCGCCCACACGCATTGCAGCGCAGCCAGAGGCGTTGATCGAGCGCTTCGATGCTTGCCAACGTGACTTGGCGCCAGCCGTCCGAATTCGGGATCGTGTGCCAGGACATGACGGTCAATGTAGGCCAGTCCCGGATTGGCGCCACCCGAGGTTGAGCCAATCGCGATTCGCCGCACCCCTGATCCGCGCCGGCCAATGACCCGTCTTTCTCACAACGGGGAGAGACCATGACGCTCGAAATCCTGCTGTCCGCCTGGCCTGGGTTGGTGATGCTGGCCGGCACCGTCATCGCGTTCCGCTGGCTCGACCGGATCCACTCGGACTGATGGCCGAAAACGAAAGCGGAGGCCGAAGCCCCCGCTCACGTATCTAAACCTTGATCGCTGTTCAGGCCGCGTTGGCGTCGCCGGTCCGCGGATCGCGCGGATCGCGGAGCACGTAGCCACGACCCCAAACGGTCTCGATGTAGTGTTTACCACCGGTCGCCATCTGCAGCTTTTTCCGCAGCTTGCAGATGAACACGTCGATGACCTTCAACTCGGGCTCGTCCATGCCCCCGTAGAGGTGGTTGAGGAACATTTCCTTAGTGAGGGTCGTACCTTTGCGGAGCGAAAGCAGCTCCAGCATCTGGTACTCCTTGCCCGTCAGATGGACGCGCTGGCCGTTAACCTCGACGGTCTTGGTATCGAGGTTGACCCGCAACTCGCCGGTATCGATGACCGACTGCGCATGGCCCTTCGACCGCCGCACGATCGCATGGATGCGGGCGACCAGCTCGTCCTTGTGGAACGGCTTGGTCATGTAGTCGTCGGCGCCGAAGCCGAGCCCGCGAACCTTGTCCTCGATACCGGCGAGGCCGGAGAGGATCAGGATCGGCGTCTGGACCTTCGAGACGCGGAGGGTCTTCAGCACCTCGTAGCCCGACATATCGGGCAGATTGAGGTCCAGAAGAATGATGTCGTAGTCGTACAGCTTACCGAGATCGACGCCCTCTTCGCCGAGATCGGTTGTGTAGACATTGAAGCCTTCCGACTGGAGCATCAGCTCGATGCTTTGAGCCGTGGCGTTATCGTCTTCGATCAGTAGGACCCGCATGCCCTCAGCCTCTCATCGCCCGGCGGAAAAGACCGGACGTGCCCGTCTGTGAAGAGGACTCGAACGAACTGGATAAGTCATCGTTAGGAAGTTAACCGGCGATCGGTTAACAAACCCTAAGTAGCGCCCGCCCCGAGCAACGACTTCGCGAGACGAATCCCCGACGGACGGTAACGGCCTCTCGGCCGTTCCGGTCGGGCACCGAACATCATGTTTCGGCGTCCCGTGCGGGTAAGCCGGACCACCGCCGGCTTTGTGGAGATTGTCTTGCGAGCCCCCTCGCCGCATCGAACGATGCGCTACGACTCAAAGAGCTAACACTATTCGCTGACCTGCCCTAGACCGCTGATCAACCAAATCTTCACCCTGATGCCTACGAGCAAGAAGCGTGGCTTCACCGCAACTTAAGTGTTAATGGCTATGTTCACTCTGAAGTCGGGCGCGTGGGTGGTTCCGCCAGAGGTTGTAGGCCACGCGCAGTAGGTTTGGCACGGAAATTGTTTCTGCTGTCACGTCTCGATCTTGTCAGGGGTACGGACATGAAGCTGCGTAATCACCTCATTCAGTTGAGGCGTTTCGAACTGCAGGAGAAGAACAGGAAAGTCTCCGACATCGAGTACATGATCCGCGAGTTCGAGCAGATGGCGGCCGACCTCGATCGCCAGGTGCACGCGGAAGAAGAGCGGACCGGAATTCGCGACCCGCAGCATTTTTCCTACTCGACCTTCGCCAAGTCGGCACGCCAGCGCCGCGACAACCTGAAGAACTCGGTGACCGACCTGCACGCGCAGCTCGAGGCCGCCGTGCAGGCCCGCGAAGCCGCCGAACTCGAACTCGCCAAGGTTCAGTCTCCCGCCGACCGCGAGACCAACGATCGCGCCGCTCCGCGCCGAGTCGACGCGCCGGCAGATTCGCTGACGATGCGCTGACGACACCCGGTGCCGCCCGTCGGCACCGGATTATTCCTCCAGGCTTGCGAGGCGCTGTCCGCCTCGCTATCTGCCGGGCGATGATGACCCAGAGTTGTCGCCCATGCCGGTGACGCCGCATCGCCCACTGGCTCGTCCTGCAGCTTCACGCGTCTGCACAGCGGCAGTCGCTCTGGCTTGCACGATCGTCGCCGGCTGCACCGGTGCTCCGGACATGGCAGCGCTGACCAAGGCCGGACTTCCCGGCGGCCACGCCGAACAGCTCTCACAATCGACGACGGAAACGTACGCGCGCATCGCCCGTGGCGCGAACAAGTGCTGGTTCGGTGGGCAAGGACGCTATGCGGCGTCGCATGTGCTGTACGCCGAAGTGGCGCCGCCGACGAACGGCGGAGAAGCCGAGGTCGTCGTCCATGAACGCGACCGTCAGGCCGAACGCCCCTGGGGGGCGCGCGCCTTCCGCATCGTTCTGACGGGCGGCTCGGCGAGCACGTCCATCGACACGGAGAATTTCAGGATGCCCGACGGCGATGCCGAGCGCATGCGCCGCGAGGTTCATCGCTGGGCATCCGGAGGCACCGACTGCGACGGCGCTGCAGCCGGCTCACCGCCAGCCGCGACGGCGGTCAGCCGGTGATGCACCGGGCAATCGAGCGGGCGGATCGTTTTCTGCCGACCCGCCCGATCGACTTGTTTTACTGCCGATAGTCCTGAACCTTGGTCGCGCGCAGTCCCGGCAGGCCATGCTTGTCGATCGAGCGCTGCCAGCTCAAGAATTCGTCGACCGTGAGCTTGTAGCGTTCGCAGGCTTCTTCGAGACTGAGAAGGCCGCCGCGGACTGCGGCGACGACTTCGGCTTTGCGACGGATAACCCAGCGCTTGGTATCGCGAGGGGGTAGGTCAGCGACGGTCAACGGGCTGCCATCGGGACCGATGACATACCGTGCCCTCGCACGCATCGTGTGATCTGTCATTTTTTTACGCTTCGGCACTCCCAAACCTGCGAAGATCCTAGCGTAAGCCCCTTAAGGGCCGTCTAAATCCTTTGGTAAAGATTCCCAGAATCGCTGCATCATTCCGGCCGTACAACTCGCTGAACGGCGCGTTTCGGCATATTCCGGCCCTGATTCTGGTGACGCTGGACGTTGGCGGCTCGGCACAGTAAATGAGACCTTTGTCTCGTGGGCTGCCCGTGCCCGCGGCGAACGTGAGCGGGCGCGGAGAGAGGAATGCAGTCGAGCACGGCCGCAGCAAAGGTGCAGCGACCTGCCTTGTCGAAGGGGTTGCGCCGCGTTGTCGTCGCAATGTCTGGGGGCGTCGACTCGTCCGTGGTCGCTGGCCTGCTCGCCCGCGAGGGCCACGAGGTCATCGGCATTACGCTCCAGCTCTACGACCATGGCGCCGCCACGGCACGCAAGGGTAGTTGCTGCGCCGGCCAGGACATCCACGACGCCCGCCGCGTCGCCGAGAAAATCGGTATCTCCCATTACGTCCTCGACTACGAGGAGCGGTTCGCGCGGTCCGTGATCGACAGCTTCGCCGAGAGCTACGTCGCCGGCGAGACGCCGATCCCCTGCGTGACCTGCAATCAGGAGATCAAGTTCCGCGATCTTCTCCAGACGGCCGAGGAACTCGGCGCCGACGCCATGGCGACCGGCCACTACGTCGAGCGCCGGCTCGGACCTGCCGGCCCCGAACTCTACCGGGCCGCTGATAGCGATCGCGACCAGAGCTACTTCCTGTTCGCGACGACGCGCAGCCAGCTCGAGCGGCTGTGGTTTCCGCTCGGCGGCTATCGCAAGTGTGACGTCCGCGACCTGGCGCGTGACCTCGGGCTGCCGATCGCCGACAAGGCCGACAGCCAGGACATCTGCTTCGTACCGCAGGGCCGCTACACCGACATCATCCAGCGCCTGAAGCCCGGCGCCGTCGAGCCGGGCGACATCGTGCACGTCGACGGCCGCCTGCTCGGCCACCACCGCGGCATCGTCAATTTCACCGTCGGCCAGCGCAAGGGTCTCGGCATCGCGACCGGCGAGCCGCTCTACGTCGTCCGCCTCGACGCGGCGACGTCGCGCGTCGTCGTCGGGCCCCGTGAAGCTCTCAAGACGCACCGCCTGAGACTGCGCGACGTGAACTGGCTCGGCGACGAACCGCTGCGTCCGACCGCGTCCAAGCCAATTGAGCTGTGGGCACGCGTGCGTTCGAGCCAGCCACCGCGCCCTGCCCGTCTGGACGTCGCGCCCGATGGCAGCATATCAGTTGAACTCGTCGACGGAGAGCACGGCGTGGCTGCCGGCCAGGCGTGCGTGCTCTACGTCGATGGCAGTGCACGGGCACGCATCCTCGGCGGCGGCTTCATCCGCCAGGTCGAGAGTGGATCGGGGATCGCCCCGGTTCCGGACGAACTCGCACTGTCCGGTGAGCCAGGAACTCGCTGATCATCCGTTCAGTTATGAACGTAGAACGTCCATAAGGCACGTTTTCGTGAGGCGCAGAATGAAAGTCCAAGCCACGGCCGCGACCATCGACGAGCAAGAGGTCAAAGAGGCCTATCGTCGTTGGGCGCCGACCTATGACCAGACCTTCGGGCTGGTCGCCAATGCGGGTCGCCGCCACGCGGTCGAGCACATCAACAAGCGGACCGGCTCGGTCCTCGAGGTTGGTGTGGGAACCGGGCTGTCGCTGCCGATGTTCGCGCGCCACCTCCAGATCTACGGCATCGATCTGTCGCCGCACATGCTGGAACGCGCCCGTCAGCGCGTCCGCGAACATCGCCTGACGAACGTCAAGAGCCTGCAGGAAATCGACGCCACCGCCACGCCGTTCGCCGACAGCATGTTCGATACCGTCGTCGCCATGTACGTGATGACCGTCGTGCCGGAGCCCGAGCGGGTGATGCTCGAGCTCGCCCGTGTCACCAAGCCGGGCGGCGCCGTGATCCTCGTAAATCACTTCAGCCAGGAAGAGGGCGTGCGCGGCTGGGTCGAGCATCGCCTTGCCCCGTTCGCGGCCAAACTCGGCTGGCGGCCGGTCTTCGACCTCTCGCGCGTCATGGGCGCGCCCGGCTTGAAACTGGTCGAGCGCCGCGCTCTGCGCCCGGCGGGAATCTTCACCATGCTTCGGTTCGAGAAGCAGGAAACCCACGCGAGCGAGCCCGCTCCAATTGAGGTTCTGCACGACAGCCGCGTTGCTTGACACGTGTTCGAGCCGTTACCTATATGGGCGGCGTCGGCGGGATAGCTCAGGTGGTTAGAGCGAAGGTCTCATAATCCTTAGGTCGGCGGTTCAAGTCCGCCTCCCGCTACCAAATGACGACTGTCCGCTGCGGTAGTCCTTGCCCGGGCCGATTGAAAGCTCGGCACTCAGGTCCGATCGATCGACGACTGACCGTGCGCGTTTAGAGCCGCGGCCCTGCTACAGCGCTAGTGCTCGCCGCCGACCGCTGGTCCGGTGCGAGCGGATTAGCCCGCATGTCCGGCGCGATAGCGCGACTGCGGGCAACCCCGCGCGAAGCCGAAAGGCCGCGCGGATATCCGCTGCGATCGCGATAGCTGCGCGGCGGCTTCATCGGCCGGCGGTGGTTTGCCGTGAGCCCGGCCGCTACGAGGGCATCGAGCGCCGCAACACCGATGACGGCCGCGAGCGCGATCTTCGCATTGCCCCGCCGCCGATTTTGGGGATGCACGGCCGCGGCGAGCGTCGCCATATCGAGCGCATCGCCGAGGACGCGCCCCCAGATGCCGGTCGTCTTCTCGGTCGAAAGCGTGATGAGCCCGGTGCCGATCTCGCGCACACCGTAGGCCCTGATCATCGGCTCGAAGCCGGTGAGACCGAGCGCACGGGTGAAGCGGCGCGGCGCCAGCAGTTCGGCGGCACCGAGCGCCAGACTGAAATAGCCGAGGCCGCGTGCGAGCCGATCCCAAACACCGAGCGAACTCGGCCCCCGGCTGAGGATCTGCGGGTCGCCCGGATGGCGCGCATACTTCGCGAGCAGGGTCATCGCTCAGGCTCCGGGCTTCAAAACGACTTTCACGCAGCCGTCCTGCTTGTTGCGGAACACGTTGTACATCTCCGGGCCGTCTTCGAGATCGACCGTATGCGTGATGACGAACGATGGATCGATTTCGCGGTCGGCGATGCGTTTCAGGAGATCGTCCGTCCAGCGGTTCACGTGGGTCTGCCCCATGCGGAATGTCAGCCCCTTGTTCATGGCGAGACCGATGGGGACCTTGTCGGAGAGGCCCGCATAGACACCGGCGATCGAGATCACGCCGGCCGGCCGGCAGACGTAGATCATTTCGCGCAGCACGTGCGGGCGGTCGCTCTCCAGCATGAACATCTGCTTGGCACGGTCGTAGATCGTGTCCGGCTGGCTGAGCGACACGTGGCTCTCCATGCCGATGCAGTCGATGCACTTCTCTGGACCCTTGCCGTCCGTCAGATCGTCGAGGCGCTCGATGACGCTCTCGGTACTGAAGTCGATGGTGATGGCGCCGCCCGCTTCTGCCATCTCGAGGCGCTCCGGCAGCCGGTCGATGGCGATGACCTGGCGCGCACCGAGCAGGATGGCGCTGCGGATCGCCATCTGGCCGACCGGCCCGCAGCCCCAGATGGCGACCGTGTCGTCGGGTTGGATGTCACACTGCACGGCCGCCTGCCAGCCCGTCGGCAGGATATCGCTCAGGAAAAGCAGTTCCTCGTCCGGCAGGTGGTCGGGCACCTTGATGTGCGTGGTGTCGGCGAAGGGCACGCGGAGATACTCCGCCTGCCCGCCCGGATAGCCACCGGTCAAATGCGTGTAGCCGAAAAGACCCGCCGTCGGACGGCCGAACATCTTTGCCGCGAGGTCTTTGTTACGGTTCGTGGTCTCGCAGACCGAATAGTTGCCGCGGCGACATTGGTCGCAGTCGCCACAGAAGATGGTGAACGGAATGACGACACGATCGCCGCGCTTCAACTTGCCGTTCACGCCGGAGCCGACTTCGACGACCTCGCCCATCGTCTCGTGGCCCATCACGTCGCCCGGCAGCATCCCCGGCACCAGATTGTGGAAGAGGTGCAGGTCCGACCCACAGATGGCGCAGCTCGTCACCTTGATGATGGCGTCACGCGGATGCTCGATGCCGGGATCCGAGACGCGGTCGCAGCGGATGTCTTCTTTCCCATGCCAGACCAGGGCCTTCATGCATCGCTCCGGAATTGCGTGACCACCCGCCGTCCGCGGCCGTCTCGAGCACCAAATGGACGGGGTTGACCAAGGTTCCGGTCAGGTCGTCGTGGCGGAGCCTGGGCCCGTGGCCCAGCCGAAGCATGCCGGCACCACGCAGGACACAGGCCTGCCCGAATTTCAGCGTCTTGCTGATCCGCGGGCCCTGGCGTTTTGTCCCGCCCGCCGCACCCCTGGCTCTGCTAGGGTGATCCGAGAATTCAAGGCCTCAAGGAGTGGGAATGGCGACCCGATCGCCAGTAGCCCTTCGCTTCGATGACCACTGTCCGCCCCATGACCGCGCCACCGGAAATCACGGTCCTCATTCCGGTCCTCAACGAGGAGCGCAACATTCCGCTGCTCGCCGAGCGGCTCTTGCCGATGCTCGACGGCTTGGGCGTCGACTGGCGCGTACTGTTCGTCGATGACGGCTCCACGGACGGCACGCTCGCCGCCCTGCGCACGCTGCATGCGCGCGACCAGCGAATTACAGCGATTTCGCTCAGCCGCAACTTCGGCAAGGAGATCGCTATTGCGGCGGGGCTTCGCAACGCGACAGGACGCGCCGCCATCATCATGGATGCCGACCTCCAGCATCCGCCCGAGGTTCTGGCCGAGTTCATTCGTCTTTGGCGCAAGGGCTACCAGGTCGTCTACGGACAGCGCCGCGATCGCCACACCGACAGCGTCACGTATCGCAACTTCGCGAAGGCCTTCTACCGCGTCTTCAATTCGCTCGTGCGGACGGACATTCCGGAAGGCGCCGGCGATTTCCGCTTGCTCGATCGGGTCGCCATCGACGCGATGAACCAGCTCGGCGAGTCCTCGCGCTTCAATAAGGGTCTCTACTCCTGGATCGGCTTTCGCTCGGTCGGCGTGCCCTACGATGTGGCCGAGCGTCAGCACGGCACGAGCAAGTGGAACTTCCGGAAGCTGCTTCGCTTCGCGCTCGACGGGCTGACCTCATTCTCGACGCTGCCGCTGCGCGTCTGGTCGCTGCTCGGTCTCGCCATCTCGCTGTTCGCGTTCGCTTGCGCCGTCTACTTCGTCGTCAGCACGCTGCTGTTCGGCGCCGACGTGCCGGGCTTCCCGTCGCTGATCGTCTCGATGATGCTGTTCGCAGGCGTTCAGCTGATCTCACTCGGCGTGATCGGCGAATACCTCGGCCGCGTCTATGAAGAAGTGAAGCGCCGCCCGCTGTACATCGTGGCGGATAGCGTCGGGCTCGCCCCGTCGACGTCCCAGCCGAGCCGCGACGCCCCATTCGCGCTGCCGCAGTCGACTGCCGGCGACGTCGAAGCGATCCACTGATGCCGGCGCCCGTCCTCCTCTGCGCCGATGATTACGCGCTGGCGCCCGGCGTCAGCCGCGCGATCGAGGAACTGGCGGAGCGCGGCCGGCTCTCGGCGACGAGCGCGCTCGTCACGACGCCCCATTGGGCCGAACACGGAAAGAACGTCGCCACGCTCCGGGCGCACATTGCCGTCGGCTTGCACATCGATTTGACGCTGGGTCCGGCGCTCGGGGCATCGGCGAGCCTCGCGCCGGACGGAAGGCTGCCGAAGATCGGCGATCTCATCCGCCGGTCCCTCGCCGGTGCGGTGAAGCCGGACGACGTTCGCGCCGAAGTTCTCCGCCAGATCGATCGCTTCGTTCAGGTCGCCGGACGAACTCCGGATTTCATCGATGGTCACCAGCATGCCCACGCACTGCCGGGCGTGAGGCTCGGCGTGCTTGCGGCGCTGTCCGAGGCTTTCCCCCGCGGCGGCATCCTCGTGCGTGACCCGTCTGACCGAGCGGCGCGCATCCTCGCCCGCAAAGCGGCCGTCGCCAAATCGCTCGTGATCGCCAGCCTGTCTTCCGGGTTCGGTGCGGCCGCCCGGGCGCAAGGCTTCGTCACCAACGACGGCTTTTCCGGCGTCTCACCATTCGCGCGCACGACACCATTCGCCAACGAACTCGACCGCTTTTTCGCAAGCCCCGGTCCGCGCCACCTCGTGATGTGCCACCCGGGTCATGTCGACGATGCGCTGCGCGCTGTCGATCCCGTCGTCGAGCGCCGTCGTGACGAATTCGACGCGCTGGCCACCATGGCCGGATTGCCCGAACGCCTGTGGCGGCCCGCATCCGCCGGCGGGCTCGGTTGGGGCGATACCGTCGAGGTCGCCGCCGCATGACCCGTGACCTGCGCCACTACGGCGGCTTCCTGCTCGGCGGCCTCTGCGCACTTGCCGTCGACGTCGGCGTCCTCCACCTGCTGACCGATCTCTTCGGCGCGCCAGCCCTCGCCGCCCGTCCGTTCTCCATCATGTGCGCGATGGTCGTGTCCTGGTGGATCAACCGCACGGTGACGTTCGCCGTCGAGCGCAAGGCGTCCGTCGCCGAGTTCCTGCAGTTCGCGGCCGTCGTCTGGTTCGCCCAGGCGGTGAATTATGCCGTCTTCGCCGCGATCATGCTGGCCCTGCCGGAAACGGCGCCGGCCGTCGCCGTCGCTGCGGCATCGCTGGTCTCGATGTGCGTCTCGTATATGGGCTATCGGTTCGGCGTGTTCCGGACAGCCGGGGGAGCAGAATCGTGACTGCCGATCATCGTGCGCCCGTTCCGGTCCTCACCGGAGCAGCAGAATTCCTGTCACGCTATGACGTCGTATTCTGCGATGTCTGGGGCGTCGTGCACAATGGCGTCAGGGCTTACGACGCTGCCGGCGATGCCCTCGCGCGCTTTCGTAAGGCCGGCGGGACGGTCGTTCTCCTCTCGAATGCTCCATCGCCGAGTTCGACGGTTGCGCCGCTCCTCGATTCGAAAGGCGTCCGCCGCGACGCGTGGGACGCCCTCGTGACCTCCGGCGACATCACGCGGGCCTACGTGCGAAAGGCCGGCTTCCGCCGCGTCCACCACATCGGCGAACCGCGCGACCTCCCGGTCTTCGAAGGGCTCGACACCGAGTTGACGACGCTCCCCGCCGCCGAAGCGATCGTCTGTACCGGGCTGATCGACGACATCAACGAGACGGGAGAGCACTACCGTCCCCTGCTTCTCGAAGCGCGCGAACGGTCGTTGCCACTCGTCTGCGCGAATCCGGATCTCGTCGTCGAGGTCGGCGGCGTGCTCTATCCGTGCGCGGGTGCGATCGCGACCATCTACGAGGATCTCGGCGGCTCCGTTTTCTGGGCCGGCAAACCGCACATCGCCGCCTACGAAACCGCTCTCAACACCGCGACGCAAATCCTAGGGCGCACGCCGGCGCGCGATCGCATTCTCGGCATCGGCGATGCCATCCGGACCGATATTGCGGGTGCGGACGGCTTTGGCATCGATTCCCTGATGATCGCGCACGGCATCCACGCTGCCGAACTGCTCGGAGCGGGCGCACTCGACGAGCACGCACTCGCACGCCTCGTCGCCGCACCGGCCCCTCGACCGACCGCCGCGATGCCCGCCCTCGCCTGGTAGGTCAGCGACCTTTGCCCGCTGCGGCCGTGACGGACGGAGGCGCTTCGGATTTCGGACGCTTCGGCGTCGGGCCGTCGGAGAAGCTGTTGAACACGATGTCTGGCGACGACGTGTTGTGCTGCGACGGCGACAGGCGCCCCGCCCAAACGTCCGTCGCCACCGCCTGATCGAAGGCCATGATCGGCGCTTCGCGCCAGCCCTTGGCACCCTTCTCGCGCACGGCGACGCGGGCGACGTCGTTGTTGAACTCCGTCACGTACATCGAGCGCAGCATGGCGAACGGACGACCCGCGACCGGCTTGTCGAACGCCACGTCGATGGCGTGGCGATTGCTGTCGACCGAGACGAGTTTCAGCGTCGCCTGACCGCCGCGCGCAAACGCGAGCGTGAACGTCCGCGTCTTCGGATCGAAAGCGATTTCCTTGATGTCGACGATCGGCCGGCCGGCATCCTCGATCGGGCCGACGAGGAACGACGACCCGAACGCCGTCGGCGCGAGCCCTTTGGGCGCCATCGGCTTGATCCGCCAGTAGCCGTCTTGCGGATAGAGGACGAGGACTTCCTCGCCGCCCATCGGCCGGATCATCCAGAGCTGGATGAGATGCAGGCCGCGCTCGACCCGGTCGCCGATCCGCAGAACCGCGTTGGCCGGCCGCCAGAACGTCGGCAGCGTCCAGCCGACCAGCCAGAAATCCGGCTCCTCGTAGACCGTCTTGCGGACCGGGACCTTCACTTCGGACGCGAATACGGGATCCGCGTCCATGTCGCAGGCGGTCCAATCCGGCTCGAAGCTGTCGCGCTGGATCATGCCGCCGTAAACCGGATGCCCCGCTTCGATGCGAAAGCTGCGCACATCGCCCGAGGCGAGCGACAGGGTCACGTTGTCCTTTTCTGCGCAGAGAACAGGCTCGCTGAGGTTCTTGACCTCGACCGCCAAACCGTCGAGCGAGGCGGCCTTCGCCGGCTGCGCGCCGATGATCGTCAGCAAACCGATGGACGCGAGAAGGAGCGCGAGACCTTGCCAGGTCGTCGCGTCACTGAAGAACGGCATAGACATCCCCCGAATTGGCCGCGTGCGGCAGCGCGTCGATGGCCTGGCGCGCCTCGTCGGCCGTCACCCAGCGACCGAGTTCCAGCCGCTGACTTTCACCCAATGCGAAATCGAACCGATAGGGACCGAGCGCCGCAATGAGAGCGAGGCAACGGGCCGCAACGTCGCGCTGGATTGTCGTGAACTCGAACGACAGTGCCGGCAAGGCCTGCGAGAGGCCGCCGAGAACGTCCGCCTCGAAGCCTTCGACGTCGATCTTCACGAAGTCCGGCCGACCGTATTGGGAGATGAGCGTGTCGAGCGTCGTGACGGGCACCTCGATCTCGCGATCCCACACCTGGCCTTCCCAGCCACCCGCACCGTCGGCGGCCTTCACGAAGTCCGTCGACGCCGTCGTCACCGTCGGGTTGGCCGAGTTGATGTGGAGCGTCAGCTTACCGACCTTCGGGCCGCACGCCGCTTCCACGAGTTTGACATCCCCGTCTCCGGCATAGATCGACCGGATGATACGAGCGCAATCAGGCTGCGGCTCGAGCGCGACGACCCGCGCACCGAGGCGCCGGAACGCTCCGATTCGATCGCCGACATGGCTGCCGACGTCGAATGCCAGTCCGCCGGTCTTAACGAAGCGCGCGTAGAGCTTGTCCATCGCCGCGTCGCGCGCCGCGTCGCCGTAGTAGACGTCGAGCGATCGGCGGAGGTTGGCCAGCGCGGGATCGGCACGGAGCGCAGCGAGGGTGTCGGTCAGGGTCATCGGGTGTCTTTTGGTCGGGAACTATGGCGGATTAACAGCTTCTCTCGACGAGCAAAAGCAGCAATCTCCCAAAGATTTCAGGTGTGCATGGCTCACCTGGCGCGTCGCCCGAAGAGACAAGCCACACAAAACTGCGGCGCGATGTAGGCGGACATTTTGACTTTTGCGTCCGGCGCATCCTAGATCTGACGACGTGTGACGATCTGTACAAACCCAGAAAGTCGCAGCCGTGGCGTTTCTGATTCAGGCTGGGGAACGCGATCGCCGCCCGGTGGACCCGAAAGGACGCAAGAATGCGCCTGTCAGCCGTCGTGATCTACTTCGCAGTCGCTTTCTTTTCGAGCAGCACCGCCAGTCAAGCTCAAGCGCCGGTCGAGCCATCGAAAAGCGCATCGACAAAAGGGCGACCCGCTCCAGACGCGCCCAAGAAAGCCCCGCCGGAAAAGTCGATGGAAGTGATGGTCGTCACCGCAGATGGCCCTTGCGAACCGATCTGCGCGCGATGGATCGCCGCCCAGGGCCGGATAGACGGCCGCACACCACAGCGGTTCCGTACCGTTCTCGGAAAGCTGAAAGCCGAGCGACTGCCGGTCGTCATCCACTCGAGCGGCGGTTCGGTCCTGGCAGCCATCGAGATCGGTCAGATGATTCGCGAGCGCCGTCTGGACATTGCCGTGGGTCGGACGATGATCGAGCCATGCCCCGCGAACGACAAGGACTGCCAAAAGGCGCTGACGGGCGGTCAGGCTCGCGGTCGCGTGGATGGGCAATGGTCCGCGTGCTTATCCGCGTGCCCTCTCTTGCTGGCCGGGGGTGTCAACCGATACGTTGGACACCTCGCGTTCGTCGGTGTTCATGAGATCACGCAGCTTTCCACCGTCCAATTGATCGAAAAGCGCTACAAGTTGGAGAGCCCGAGCTTTTTTGCCGCGCCGGAGCGCAAGCTCGTCAGTGAAAAGGTCGTCGCCACTCAGCGCACGGAAAAGCCGGCCGATGTCGATGCATACAGCCGGGTCGCCGCTTATCTCGCAATGATGCAGGTTTCAACGGCGATCATACCGCTGATGAAGTCTAAGCCAGCGGACGATATCCTCATCCTGTCACGCAAGCAGCTGCAGGACATCGCTCTGGCGACCCACGTCATGAGTGCCGCGGAACTGGTCCATGGGCAGACATCGGCGCAAAGTCCTCCCATCCAGCCCAAGGCCATGCACTGTAACAGCAACGGCACATGTTCGCCGGTCATGCAGTTTCCGGTCAGGTCGATCCCGAAAACCGAATCGTCCTCGCTCCCCGGGATCCCTGTCAGCGTAGACCCGCCGAACAACCAGCAGCAGAAGCCATGACGGGAAAAAGACGACCCGGTTTGCGGATGGATCGGCGAGCCCCGATCATCAAGCCTTGAGCACGGCTTTCACCTCGGGCGGAGCGTCGAAGTCTTCCGGGATGCCGCAGAGGCCGAGGCGCTTGAACAGGCGTCCGAGCGCCGGGCTCGCCGTGATCACCCCGAACGGCACGGCGAGGATGTAGCCCGCCGTCAGCGGCAGGCTCCACCAGAGCACCGTCGGCGAAATGAGATAGAGCAGCAGGCAGACGACACCGCCGAAAGCCAGCTGCGGCCACATCGCGGATACGGCCGTCGACCACGAGATGCCGTAGGCGTCGCGGGACTGCCCGCTCCACGTCACCGACTTGCCGAACAGGAGCCCGATCATGAAGATCGAGGTGCGGATGGTCGACACGGCGCCCTGCAGGAACGAGAAGACGATCTCGATTGCCGCGCTCGCCGCGAAGCGGACCGGACCACCGTAGCGGTAGACACCGCCCTTGGTCAGCACCGCATCGATCAAGCCGGCGATCTTGGGCGACAGGTACATGAGGAAGAACACCACGTAGAGGCCGATGGCGAGCCCGGACGGATAGTCCGCGATGCTCTGTGCCTCCCAGGCGAGGAACGGCAACAGGCCGATCATCAGCGTCCAGGCGGGAATGCCGAGGAACATCAGGATCGCCCACACGAGCTGGAACCGGCTCATCGGGTAGAGACCGGGCAGGTCGAGCAGCTTCACGTACTGCATGTTGCCCTGGCACCAGCGCACGTCGCGTTTGATGAAGTCGAGGATCGTCGGCGGGTTCTCTTCCCAGCTGCCGCGCTCCTCCGGCAGTACGCGAACCTCGAACCCCGCGCGCCGCATCAGCGTCGCTTCCACCTGATCGTGGCTCAGCACGTGCCCGCCGAGCGGCGGCTTGCCCGGCAGCAGCGGAAGGTGGCATTCCTCCGCGAACGGCTTGATCCGGACCGCCGCATTGTGTCCCCAGAAGGGGCCACACTCGCCGACCCACCACGCCTGACCCATCGTGTAGGACCGCATGCCGTGCCGCATCCCGAACTGGAAGATGCGCGCAAAGGCACTCTCCGAAGGCATACCGACGACGAGGCTCTGCAGGATGCCGATCTTCGGGTGCACCTGCATCATCCGAACGAGGCGCACGATCGCCTCGCCCGACATCAGACTGTCGGCGTCGAGCGGCAGCATGATTTCGTAGTTGCCGCCCCAGCGCTCGCAGAAGTCACGCACGTTGCCGGCCTTGAAGCCGGTATTGACCTCGCGGCGGCGATAGATGACCCGCGCGGCGTCTTCCGGCGACAGCTCGCGCTTCCACGCTTCGGCGGCGGCTTCTTCCTCGGCGGCGACTTCGGGACGATTGGTGTCGCTCAGGATGAAGTAGCTGAAGCGCGCCCCGTAGCCGGTCTGGTCGAGGCTCGCCTTGACCGTCCGCAGCCGGAGGAAGGCGCGAGCCGGATCTTCGTTGCGCAGCGTCATCAAGACGGCGGTGTCGATGGTGATCGGGGTCGGCTGGTCGGCCGCGGCGGCGAACGGGGCGACCTCCTTCATCGGGTCCTTGACGCCGTGCAGCAGCCAGAGCCCGATCACCGCGTTCCAGAACCCCAACACCGTCCACGGGGAGCCGATGGCGAAGGCCACGAACAGGATGATGTCGACGATCGTCCATCCGCCCGCGCCGAGGATATGGCCGGCGAGATAAAGCAGCAGAGCGTAGGTGGCGATGTTGAGACCGGCCACGATCAGACGCCGACGGTTCAGCTCGTCGATGGACTGCGTCCCGGTCGGCGTAGTACGGATGCCGGCGACCGGAGCACGGTCGAGGGACGTGGTCGCAGTTTGTTGCTCGCTCATGGCGAACGTGTCCTTGTCAGGAGAAGAGGGGCAGCGGCGCAAGGAGCGCATCGGCCGCGCACCGGGACGGGGCATAGCTCATGACGACATCCGTCGCCGATCGCAAGACCCGTGTCGCACGCGCACTCTGGTACGTAGCGCCGGGCGTTGCGGAGCTTCGCAACGAAACCCTTCCCGAACTCGAACACGGGAACGTGCTCGTCCGGACGGAATTCAGCGGGGTGAGCCGTGGCACGGAACGCCTCGTGATGTCCGGATCGGTGGGTCCGAGCGAATGGGATAGGATGCGTGCGCCCTTGCAGGCAGGCGCGTTTCCTTTCCCTGTAAAATATGGCTATTGCGCGACCGGTCGCGTGGAGGCCGGCCCTGCCCGTTTGGTCGGCCGCCGAGTCTTCGTGTTGCACCCGCACCAAGATCTTTTCATTGCGCCCGAGAGCATGGCCGTTCCGGTGCCGGACGATGTCCCGGCACGCCGTGCTACGCTCGCCGCCAACATGGAGACCGCCCTCAACGCGCTCTGGGACTCAGGCGGCGCACCAGCCGATCGTATCGCCGTCATCGGCGGCGGCATCGTCGGCCTGCTGATGGCCTACCTCGCCGCCCGTCTGCCCGGCGCCGAGGTAACCCTGGTCGACATCGCCGAAGAGCGCCGCGCGTTGGCGGAGGGCCTCGGCATCCGGTTCGCACTGCCGACCGACGCCCCCGCGGACTGCGACGTGGTCTTCCACACCAGCGTGACGCATCAGGGCCTCGCCACCGCGATCGGCTGCGCCGGCCTCGAAGCGACCGTCGTGGAACTCTCCTGGTACGGCGACGGCACGACGCCCGTGCCGCTCGGCGGCGCGTTCCACAGCCGCCGTATCAAGCTCGTCTCGTCCCAGGTCGGGCAGGTGTCGCCGGGCCATCGCCCGCGCTGGAATTACCGGCGGCGCATCGAAGCGGCTCTGCGCCTGCTCGCCGATCCGGCGCTCGACGCGCTCCTGACGGAGGAGATCCCATTCGAGGCCGCCCCGGAGCGGCTTCCAGGTCTCCTGACCGATGGGCGGAAATTGGCGCCGGTGATCCGCTATTAGGCGCCCCGGTTCGCCTTGACGCCACCCCAATTTGCCGCGAAGACGGCGCCCACTGCGGGTTCGCCCGCTCAAGCCCTCCAGAAGGAGCCCGGCATGTTCGCCGTCGAAGTCCGCGACCGCATCATGATTGCCCATAGCCTGCCCGATCCGTTCTTCGGACCGGCTCAGCACATGCACGGTGCGACCTTCGTCGTCGACGTCGCCTTCTATCGCGAGACGCTGACCAAGCAGAACGTCGTCGTCGACATCGGCGCGGCGCTCGACGTCCTCAACAAGACGCTGAAGCCGCTCGCCTACAAGAACCTCGACGAACTCCCCCAGTTCAAAGGCAAGCTGACGACCACGGAATTCCTCTGCCGCTACGTGTTCGACGCGGTCGCCAAGGCGGCCCGCGACGGCGCGCTTGGCGAGGACGGCAAGGGCCTGTCCAAGATCCGCGTCACCCTGCACGAGACCGATCTCGCCCGCGCCTGGTTCGAGGGGCCGGTCGGTGCCTGAGGTCGTCTTCGCCATCCCCGGCGATCTCGACACCCCGACGGGCGGCTACATCTATGATCGTGAAGTGCTGAAGCGCCTCCCGGCCCTCGGCGTGGCCGCGCGTCATGTGGCGCTGCCGGGGAACTTTCCGGCGCCGAGCGCGGCTGACCTCGAGGAAACCGCCCGCCGCCTCATGGCGACGCCGACGGATGCGCTCCTGCTGGTCGATGGTCTGGCCTACGGCGCGTTCCCGCCGAGCCTCATCGAAACCGTCCGTCGCGCGATCGTCGCCCTCGTCCACCACCCGCTCGGCTATGAAACGGGTCTCAGCGAGGAGCGGGCACGTGCGCTCGTCGCATCGGAACGTGTCGCGCTATCGGCGACGCGGAAAGTCGTGGCGACGAGCCCCGTCACCGCACGCCTGCTGATCGCCGAGTTCGGTGTGCCGGCCGCCCATATCGTCGTTGCAGAGCCGGGTACCGAACCGGCTGCCCGCGCGGAAGGGACCGGCGACCCGATCGAACTTCTGGCGGTCGGCGCGATCTCGCCGCGCAAGGGTTATCCGATCCTGGTCGAAGCGCTGAGCGAGTTGCGCCACCTGCCCTGGCATTTGACCATCGCGGGCGCCGCCGACCGCGATGCGACCGCTGCAGCGGCTTTGTCGGCCGCGATCGCGCGCCACGGCCTCGCCGAGCGCATCCGTGTGGTCGGCGGTCTGCCGCGTGCCGAACTCGAAGCGCTCTATTCCGCAGCCGACATCTTCGTCATGCCGTCGCTCTTCGAGGGCTACGGCATGGTGCTCGCCGAGGCGATGGCGCGCGGCCTGCCGATCGTCTGCACCACCGGCGGCGCCGCCGCCGAGACGGTGCCCGACGGCGCCGGCATCAAGGTGCCCCCCGGCGATGCTTCCGCCTTCGGCGGCGCCCTTCGGGATGTGCTCTTGAGCCCCGCACTGCGCCAGCGTCTCGCCTCCGAAAGCTGGCAGGCGGGACAGGCGCTTCCACGTTGGGACGACACCGCCCGGAAGATCGCCCGTGTGCTGAAGGAGATCGGAGCATGAGCTTTTCGCCCGAGTGGCTGGCGCTCCGTGAGCCGGCCGATCATGCGTCGATCAACGCGGCCGTCCGCGCAGCACTCGCGGACGCGGTGGCAAACCGGCCAGCGCTCAAGATCGTCGACCTCGGGTGTGGCGCCGGCTCGAACCTCCGCGGACTGTCACCTGCCCTTCCCTCTGGCCAGCACTGGACGCTCGTCGACTACGATCCCCGGCTTCTCGAAGCGGCCCGTTCGCGCCTCGCCGGTTTCCCGACCGACAGGATCTCGGGCATTGCCTATCGGCAGGCTGACTTCTCCGGCGGCGACTTCGAACCGCTGATCGAAGGCGCCGATCTCGTCACCGCCGCAGCCCTGTTCGACCTCGTCTCTCCGGCCGTGATCGGCAAGCTCGCCGCAGCCGTCGCCCGCCGCCGCCAGATCTTCTCGACCGTCCTCACTTACGACGGCATCGCCGCGTGGCTGCCGGCCGATGCCGCCGACAACGGCATGCGCGAAGCGTTCAACCGCCATCAGCATGGCGACAAGGGCTTCGGCCCTGCGGCCGGGCCCGATGCGACGGAGGCGCTCGCCCGCGCGTTCGCGGACCACGGTTATCGGATCGTCCGCGGGAAGAGCCCGTGGGTGCTGGACGGGACCTTCGCGGAGTTGCGCCGAGACCTCGATCGCGGCTGGGCCAGCGCCGTTCACGAGACGGGGATGGTTCCGGGCGCCACGATCGACGCCTGGCTCGCACGCCGGCTTGCCGACCCGTCGGCCATCACGATCGTCGGTCACGAGGACATCCTCGCCCTGCCACCGCGCTGATCCACAGCGGCCAAAAGAAAAACCCCGCCGAGGCGGGGTTCTCTGAATGTCATTGAGATATGCGACTGGCCTCAGAGCTTGTGGGCCATGCGCTCGCGCTTCGTCGCGAGGTAGCGCGCATTGAAGGGCGACGGCTCGACGATGTGAGCGATCTGCTCGAGCACGTTGATGCCGTGACCGCGCAGCGCCTCGACCTTCAGCGGATTGTTGGTCATCAGGCGGATGTCCGTCGAGCCAAGATCCTTCAGGATCTTGGCCGCCAGCTCGTAGTCACGCGCATCGACCGGAGCGCCGACCGAGAGGTTGGCGTCGACGGTGTCGAGACCGCGATCCTGCTCGGCATAGGCCTGGAGCTTCTTCACGAGGCCGATGCCACGACCTTCGTGATACGGCAGATAGATGATGATGCCGTACTCGCTGTCGACGATGCGCTCGAGCGCCTTCTGGAGCTGCTGGTAGCAGTCGCAGCGCAGCGAGTGGAAAATGTCGCCGGTCACGCAGCCGGAGTGGACGCGGACGACCGGGGCCGTCTTCACTGAGCCATTCGGACGGTGCACGACGGCCATCGCCTGATAGGACGCGCTGTCGTCCTCATAGGCATGCGCTTCCATATGAACGACCCGCCCACGGAACTCGATCGGCAGCTGGGTGTGGGCCGTTTCCAGGAACATCGGCGCTTCTTCCTTGGATTTTGTATCGGGAGCCGCGCTGGCACGCCGGAGAGCTGCGATGCCCCCGGTGTGTCCGGCGGTCCGGGCGGACCCGCCGGCGTCGGCCAAAGGACCCGCATCACGCATCAACAATTGGGCCGAAACGGGCATGTTATGCATCATCTTGCCTCGAAGGGTCAGTGCATCTCGCCATGGGGTGACCGCTCGGCTGCCCACCTTGGACAGCGTCTCGATCTACCCCGCACGCGGGCGCCAGACGAACGCATCACACCAGGATAAAAAGCAAGAGTTTCTTTCGTTTCGTCTGCGTTACACCCATGCGGCATGGAGTCCGCTGAATGTCGAAACAACTGCTTTTCCCCGGATGAGCGCGCCTGTGCTCCCAATTGCCTTCCTCGTGATCCGACCCCAATAGCGAACATTACTGTGGCGCGATTAGGGTGACGGGACGAGTTCGTGTCGTGTTGCACACAAGACACGGGAAGAACTGGCACGTCCCGACCGCGTGCCGTCCTCCAACCGCTTTAGAACGCCGAACCCCCTCTTCCGGATCAAAGCCAGACGAGGGATTTTTTTAAGCGATCCGGCCGCCCAGCTCGTCTTCGATGTGGATCTTGATGATCTCTTCGAAGGTGGACTCGGCCCGGAATCCCAGTTCCGTGGCCCGGCGGGCATCGAAATTGCGGGGCCAGCCGTCGACGATTTTGACGATCATCGGGTCGGGCTCGCGCCGGATCCGGGCGACCACCTTGTCGCCGGCGACACGGCGCAGCGCAGCGATCTGCTCCCCGACGGTCACGGAGAGACCCGGCATGGTCAGGTTGCGCCGCGGACCGACCTTGGCGCCGTCGATCGTCGCCGCGTGCAGCAGGAAGCCGACGGCGGCGCGCGGCGAAGCGTGCCAATGGCGGACGTCCTCCGAGACCGGCAGCACGGCTTCGTGCCCGGCGAGCGGCTCGCGGATGATGTTCGAGAAGAACCCGGACGCCGCCTTGTTCGGCTTGCCCGGCCGCACGCAGATGGTCGGCAGCCGGATGCCGATCCCGTCGAGCAGACCCTTGCGCGTATAGTCGGCAAGCAGCAGTTCGCCGATCGCCTTCTGGGTCCCGTAGGAGGTCAGCGGCGCGGTCAGGAACTCGTCGTAGATGGCGTCCGGGAACGGCGCACCGAACACCGCGATAGAGCTCGTGAACACGACGCGCGGCTTGTTGCCGACCTGGCGGACCGCCTCGAGCAGGTATCGCGTGCCGTCGAGGTTGATGCGGTAGCCCTTGTCGAAGTCGAGTTCGGCCTCGCCCGAGACGATGGCTGCAAGGTGGAAGATCACGTCGGGCCGGTCGGCGACCAGCTTGCCGGCCTCGGCAGGGTCCGAAAGGTCACCGGTCTTGATGGCGACCGGAAAGCCCGCTCCGGCCGGCACCTGGGCCGGCACAACGTCCTGCAGCGTCATGGCGCTGATCGCCTTGCCACCCAGGTGGCCGTCCTTGGCGAGCCGCTCGGCAAGCTTGCGGCCGACCATGCCGGCGCCACCGATGATCAGAATACGCATCGTTTGTCTCCCTGATGGTTCGTTCAGCCGAGCGTGACGCCGAGCTTCTTGGCCCAGCCGAGCCCTTCGAGCGTCGTACGCCGCGGCTTGTATTCGCAGCCGACCCACCCGTCGAACCGCATCGCATCGATGCTGCGGAACAGGTAGGCATAGTTCACCTCGCCATCGTCCGGCTCACCGCGATCGGGTGGACTGGCGATCTGGATGTGCTTGATCAAAGGAGCAAATTCGCTGAGCGCCGTCGCGATGTCGCCCTCCTCGCTCGCCCGGTGATCGCTGTCGACCTGCAGGCCGAGGTTCGGCTCGCCGACCTCGTAGATCACCGCCCGGGCTTCTCCCGAGGTGTTGAGGAAGAACCCCGGGATGTCGCGCGTGTTGATCGGTTCGACCAGGATGTCGACGCCGGTACCCGCCGCCATCTTCGCCGCCTTGCGCAAGTTCTGCACGTAAACCGACCGGCTGGCGCCGTGATGCCTGAGCCCTGCCATGGCATGGAGACGCCGGCAGCCGAGCACCTCCGCATATTCGAGCCCCTTCGCGACTGCGGCCTCGAACTCCGCCTCCCGTCCTGGAAGCGAAGCGAGGCCGCGCTCGCCCTTGCTCCAGTCGCCGGGCGGCAGGTTGAACAGCGCTTGCGTCAGCCCGTTTGCCTTCAGCCGCGACGCGATCTCTTCCGCCGGCCACTCGTAGGGAAAGAGATACTCGACGGCTTTGAACCCGGCCTTTGCTGCCGCCTCGAACCGGTCGAGGAACGGCAGATCGGTGAACAGGAAGGAAAGATTGGCGGCAAACTTGGGCATGTCGCACCCGCTTGTTGGTGAGGCGCGGCCGGACGCGGTATCGGCCGGGAGGATGAATGCAACGGAACCGAGCGCGGAACGCGTCTCGGCCGGTCGATCAGAATTGCGCGATCACAAAGCGAAGCCACCGTCGACGAGGAAGGTCTGCCCCGTCGTGAACGCGCTTTCGTCGGACGCGAGGTAGACGGCAATCGCCGCGACTTCCTCTGCCGTCCCGAGCCGGCCCATCGGCTGGCGATCTATGAACATCTGGCGGACTTCGTCGGTCGTTTTGCCAAGCGCTTTGGCCTGCGCGGCGATGCGATCGTCGAGCGACGGCGACTGGATGGTGCCGGGGCAGATCGCGTTGCAGCGGATGCCCTTGCGGATGAAGTCCGCGGCGATCGCCTTCGACAATCCGATAACCGCCGCCTTGGTCGCCCCGTAAACATAACGGTTCGGGATACCGCGGACGGAGCCTGCACCGGATGCGATGTTGACGATGCTGCCGCGCCCACGCTCCAGCATCGCCGGAATGAAGGCTTTACACGTCCGGTGCATCGATTTGACGTTGAGGTCGAAGGAGAATTCCCAGTCCGCATCCGAGCACTCGAGGACCGTGCCGTGATGCACGAAGCCCGCCGCATTGAACAGGATGTCGACGGGGCCAATCCGCTTGGCGGCGTCCTCGACCGACTTGGTGTTGCGCACGTCGATGAGGTGGGTCTCGGCGACACCCTCCTCGGCGAGCCCCTTGAGCTTCCCGAGGTCGATGTCGGAGGCGATGACGCGGGCCCCTTCCCGTGCGAACGCGATCGCCACGGCCCGGCCGATGCCGGCTCCGGACGCCGTACAAAATGCCACCTTACCCTGCAGCCGGCCTGCCATGCTTCTCTCCCTGAAGGTCTCGCTTTGTTTGCGGGCACTGTATAAGGGAGCGCGCCCCGTTCAAAAGCCCAAAAGGAGCGGGGCAGATCGCCTGGGAGGATTTGCCATGCTACTCGCCGACCGCACCGCCATCGTCACCGGCGCCGCCTCCAAGCGGGGCCTTGGCCGGGCAACCGCCCGGATGTTCGCGGAGCATGGCTGCCGGGTCGCCATCCTCGACCTCGACGAAGCCCAGTGCGCCGAGGCGGCCGGAACCCTGGCCGGCAAAGGCCATCTCGCGATCGCCTGCAACGTCGTCAAGAAATCGGACTGCCTCGCCGCCGTCGAGCGCACGCTTGCGGCCT
>Ga0073934_10004086_pt1 | contig 24970 bp, 25 predicted proteins | sample LarsenN4metaG_FD_76834 | JGI IMG/M metagenome (GOLD analysis project Ga0073934, IMG submission 76834) | Hot spring sediment bacterial and archeal communities from British Columbia, Canada, to study Microbial Dark Matter (Phase II) - Larsen... ... | reverse complement strand
GGCCACGTCCTTGTCCCAGGTCTGCGGGTTCATCGCCACCATCAGATCGACGCCGCCACGCGCGCCGAGGTGGCCCGCTTCGGTGACGCGCACCTCGTACCAGGTCGGCAGGCCCTGAATGTTGGAGGGAAAGATGTTGCGCGGGCTGACCGGCACGCCCATGCGCAGGATCGAGCGCGCGAACAGCTCGTTGGCGCTGGCCGAGCCGGAGCCGTTGACGTTGGCGAAGCGGACGACAAAGTCGTTTACGCTGCTGATCGGGCTTGCTGGCATGGCGTCTCACCCGCATGGGTCATGTCGATGAAGTACTTTTGCATGTCCCACGCGCCGGTGGGGCAGCGTTCGGCGCACAGGCCGCAGTGCAGGCAGACATCTTCGTCCTTCACCATCACGCGGCCGGTCTTCAGCGTGTCCGAGACATAGAGGTCCTGGCTCAGGTTCTTCGCCGGCACGCGCAGCCGGGTGCGCAAGTCGGCTTCTTCCCCGTTCTGCGTGAACGTGATGCAGTCCATCGGGCAGATGTCGACGCAGGCGTCGCATTCGATGCAAAGCTGCGTGGTGAACACCGTCTGCACGTCACAATTGAGGCAGCGCCGTGCCTCGTTGTAGCCGAGCTTGGGATCGAAGCCGAGCTCGACCTCGGCCTTGATGTCCTTCAGCGCGACCACCTTGTCGCGATGCGGCACGCGGTAGCGCCGGTCCGGCGACACGTCGTTGTCATAGCTCCACTCGTGGATGCCCATCTTCTGGCTGGTGACGCGAACCTCCGGCAGCGGCCGCTCGCTGATGTCCTCGCCCGAGCAGAGCTTGTGGATCGAAAGGGCGGCGTCATGGCCGTGCGCCACCGCCCAGATGATGTTCTTGGGTCCGAAGGCGGCATCGCCGCCGAAGAACACCTTGGGATGCGTCGACGCCATGGTGCGCGGGTCGACCTTCGGCATGTCCCATTTGTCGAATTCGATGCCGATGTCGCGCTCGATCCAGGGGAACGCATTCTCCTGGCCCACCGCGATCAGGACGTCGTCGCATTCGAAATGCTGGTCCGGCTCGCCGGTGGGCACGAGATTGCGCCGGCCCTTGGCGTCGTATTCGGCCCGGACCTTCTCGAACAACACACCGGTCAGCGTGCCGTTCACGTGGGTGAATTCCTTGGGCACGAGGTAGTTGAGGATGGGAATGTCCTCGTGCATGGCGTCCTCCTTCTCCCAGGGGGACGCCTTCATTTCCTCAAAGCCCGAGCGCACGATCACCTTGACGTCTTCGCCGCCGAGGCGGCGCGCGGTGCGGCAGCAGTCCATGGCGGTGTTGCCGCCGCCGAGCACGATGACGCGCTTGCCGATGCGGTCGGTGTGGCCGAACGACACCGACGACAGCCAGTCGATGCCGATGTGGATGTTCTTGGCCGCCTCCTTGCGACCGGGGATGGGCAGTTCGCGCCCGCGCGGGGCGCCGGAGCCGACGAAGATCGCGTCCCAGGGCTCCGCGAGCAGCGCCTTCATGCTGTCGATGCGCTTGCCGCCGACAAATTCAACGCCGAGATTGAGGATATAGCCGCATTCCTCGTCGATGACGCTGTCGGGCAGCCGGAACTTCGGGATCTGGGTGCGCATCATGCCGCCCGCCTGCGGGTCCTGATCGAACACCGTGCAGTGATAGCCGAGCGGCGCCAGATCGCGCGCGACGGTCAGCGAGGCAGGACCCGCACCCACGAGCGCGATGCGCTTGCCGTTCTTGCGTGCGGCGGGCTTTGGCAGCCGGTGGCGGATGTCGTCCTTGTAGTCGGCCGCCACGCGCTTGAGCCGGCAGATGGCGACCGGGTCTTTCTCCACCCGGCCGCGCCGGCACGCCGGCTCACAGGGCCGGTCGCAGGTGCGTCCGAGTATCCCCGGAAACACGTTGGACTTCCAATTGATCATGTAGGCATCGCTGAAGCGGCCTTCGGCGATCAATCGGATGTATTCGGGAACGGGCGTATGGGCCGGGCAGGCCCATTGGCAATCGACCACTTTATGGAAGTAGTCCGGCGCCGCGATGTCGGTTGGTTTCATTTACTCCTCGTCTACGCGCCCCCGGAGCGGGTCCGAAGGGCGTGACGTAGCGTCGGTTCGGTCCATCCCGCACGGTTCGGCCATTTTGGGAGCCGATTCCGGCGCGCGATGTTAGTGGAGCGGACCCACAAACGCCACCTGTCGCAATACATAGCAGACACCTGTTAACGGCGCTGTCGGAAACCGACGGTTCCAATCTCAAAGCGGCGTGAAGCAGACAATGGTATGCTGCACGGCACGCAAGAAAAGGCCGAACTGTGCCTCGGTCCAGGCCGGCAGGCCGCACGGGACTTGCCGTTTTTGTTGCAATGCACAAATCTGACGCATGCGCGATGTCTTTGAGGACCTGTTTTCCAATCCGACCGATGCGAAGGCTCCCAATCCCATGGAGGCCGCGCGTCGGGCGATGCGGCCGCCCTTGCGTCGGCGCTTCTACCGGCAGGTGGATGTGACCGCGCAGGGCGACGGCTTCGCCGTCGTGCTCGACGGCCGCCCCGTGCGGACCCCCGGCCGCAGGACGCTCTCGGCGCCGACGCGGCCACTTGCCGATGCGATTGCCGGTGAATGGTCGGCGCAGCGGCACCTGATCGACCCGGCCGCGATGCCGCTGACGCGGCTTGCCAATGCCATCATCGATGGCGTGATGCCAGCGCCTGCGCCGGTGGCGGCGGAGATCGAGAAGTACCTTGCCTCCGATCTCGTGTTCTATCGAGCGGCAGGACCACGGGAGCTTGTGGCGCTGCAGGCGCGTCACTGGGATCCCATCATTGCCTGGGCGCAAGAGATGTTCGGCGCACGCTTTGCGCTCGCCGAGGGCGTGATGCATGTGCAGCAGCAGCCGGAAGCCTTGGCGGCGGCCGCGTCCGCGATCCCGATCGGCGCGGCCGAGAGCGCCGCATGCTGGAAACTTGGTGCGCTCAGCGTCGTCACCACGCTGACCGGCTCTGCGCTGCTGGCGTTTGCGCTTGCTGCCGGCCGGCTCGGCATCGATGCGGTGTGGGCCGCCGCGCATGTGGACGAGGATTGGAACATGGCGCAGTGGGGGCGCGATGAACTGGCGTTGCAGCGTCGCGCCTACGATTATGCGCAGATGCAGGCCGCGGCGCAGGTGCTCGCACTGTTGCGGTGACGTTCAGCGTCGATCGGACAGTTCGCTGACGGCCTGTGCGATTCGGCCGAAGACCTCGCGCCAGTCGCCGGGAGCGCGCTGGCGAAACAGCCGCATGGTCGGGTACCACGGACAGTCCTCGCGCTCGCGCAGCCAGCGCCAGTCCGGCACGTGCGGCAGCGCCGTGAACACGGGCCGCGCGAGTGCCCCGGCCAGATGCGCAATCGAAGTGTCGCAGGTCACGATGAGATCGAGCGACGCCATGAGTGCGGCCGTGTCGACGAAGCGCCCGGCGCCCGGCTCGCTGTCGATCGCCGGCCGCTCAATGCGGTCGCGGAAGGGGACCTGTGCAATCTCGTCAAGCCCGGTTTCCGTCTGCAGCGAGATCAGCCGCACGCCGGGGAGCGCCGCGAGCAATGCAAACATCGCAAGCGGGATGGCGCGCCGGCGGCCAAACCAGCCCCGCGTCGGTCCCGGCGCCCAGTTGATGCCGATCTTGAAGCCCTGCGGACCGAGACGCCGCCGCCAGCCTTCGATCCGTGCGGGGTCCGCCGCAAGATAGGGAACCTCCGCCGGCACCGTGTCGGGGCGCAGTCCGAGCACGCCCGGCGCGCTCATCAGCGGCAGCCAACGCAGCGGACGCCTGTCGGACGCCAGTTCGTCGGGTGAGGTCGCAACGCTCACGCCCCGCAGGGTCGACAGCAGCGGCCGCATCGGCGCGCTCGCCAGCAGCGTGACCGGCAGTCCGCGAGCGGCAAGGTAAGGACCGAAGCGGCAGAACTGGATGGTATCGCCGAGCCCCTGTTCGCACAGCAGCACGAGCCGCTCACCGGGCATGGGTTCGCCGCGCCAGCGCGGGTAGGGAAGGGGCTTGTAGGGGGCGGCGGCAATGTTTTCGCGCTCGTCGTAGAGCGGAAAACCGGACGGCCAATCGCCCTGGGCGAGGAAGGCGAGACCGCGCGCGTAGCGGGCGGCGGGAAGCTCTGGTCGCCGCTCCAAGGCGCGCACATAATCGGCCTGCGCGTCCTCCAGCCGCCCGAGTTCGAAGGCGACGTTGCCGCGATTGACGTAGGCCTCGGCGAAGCCGGGATCGATCGCAAGCGCGCGGTCGGCGCTCGCTCTGGCCTCGTCCAGTCGTCCGAGCTCCTTGAGCACGATGCCGCGGTTGCTGTGGGCGGCGGCAAGCTCGGGCTCGAGCGCCAGCGTGCGGTCGTAGGCGGCGAGCGCCTCCTCCAGCCGTCCGAGTCGCATGAGCACGTCGGCGCGGTTGAAATGGGCAGGCGCCAGCTCCGGAAACAGAGCGATCGCGCGGTCATAGCCGGCCAGCGCCTCGGCAGTGCGGCCGAGATCGGCGAGCACGCTCGCCCGGTTGCAGTGGTCCTCGGCGTTGTCGGGACGCAGCAGCAGCGCCTGATCGAAGGCCGCGAGCGCCTCCTCGCGCCGGCCCATGTCGGCGAGGAGATTGGCGCGATTGCCGTAGGCATCGGCAAAGCCAGGCTCGCAGGCGATGGCACGTTCGAAGCAGCGCAGCGCCTCCGCGTCGTCGTTGAGCCGCATGTGCGCTTGGCCGAGCAGGTTGTAGAGCCGCCCCCGCTCGGGTCCGACCTTGAGCGCCCGCTCGATCACCTTGATGCCCTCGGCGAACTGCCCCTCCTGCAGCGCCAGGACCGCCACATAATACAACGCGTCGGCATGGGTCGGATCGCGCTCCAGGATCGCGACGTAGCGCTGCATGGCCAGGCCCCGTTTGCCCTCGCGATGCAGGGCCAGGGCCTGCTGCAACGGATCCTCGGCGGGCGGAGCGGCGGGGCGCGAATTCATGGCTCACTCATGCCTCACCGCTCGCCACAGGGCAATTGCGGCGGGGCGGGCGCGCGCGGCGTCGCCGTGGTATGGACATGACCCAAGACCCCGGAAGGGCCGGCCATGAAGGACATCATCGAGAAGCTGGAACTGCGTCGGGCCAAGGCGCGCCTGGGCGGTGGCGAGGCGCGCATCGATGCGCAGCACAAGCGAGGCAAGCTCACCGCGCGCGAGCGCATCGATCTGCTCATGGACAAGGGCTCGTTCGAGGAGTTCGACATGTTCGTCGAGCACCGGGCGACCGATTTCGGCATCGACCGGACCAAGATTCCGGGTGACGGCGTGGTCACGGGCTGGGGTACGGTCAATGGCCGTGCCGTGTTCGTGTTCGCCAAGGACTTCACCGTTTTCGGCGGTTCGCTGTCGGAGACGCACGCGCAGAAGATCGTCAAGGTGCAGGACATGGCCATGCGCGCACGCGCACCGATCATCGGCCTCTTCGATGCCGGCGGCGCGCGCATCCAGGAGGGGGTGGCGTCCCTCGGCGGCTATGGCGAGGTGTTCAAGCGCAACGTGATCGCGAGCGGCGTGATCCCGCAGATCAGCGTGATCATGGGACCGTGCGCGGGCGGCGACGTCTATTCGCCGGCCATGACCGATTTCATCTTCATGGTGCGTGACACGAGCTACATGTTCGTCACCGGTCCGGATGTGGTGAAAACCGTCACCAACGAGGTGGTCACCGCCGAGGAATTGGGCGGGGCGGCGGTGCACACGACAAAGAGCGCCATTGCCGACGGTGCCTACGACGACGATGTCGAATGCCTGTTGCAGATGCGCCGGCTGATCGACTTCCTGCCGGCCAACAATGAATCAGGCGTGCCGGAATGGCCGAGCGCCGACGACATCGAACGCGAGGAGCTTTCGCTCGATACGCTCGTGCCCGACAATCCCAACAAGCCCTACGACATTAAGGAGTTGATCCTGAAAGTGGCGGACGAGGGCGATTTCTTCGAGATTTCGGAAGCGTTTGCCAAGAACATCGTGACCGGCTTCGGACGCATCGCCGGCCGCACCGTGGGTTTCGTCGCCAACCAGCCGATGGTGCTTGCGGGCGTGCTCGACTCCGACGCAAGCCGCAAGGCTGCCCGCTTCGTGCGCTTCTGCAACGCCTTCAATATTCCGATCGTCACCTTCGTCGACGTGCCGGGGTTCCTGCCCGGCACCGACCAGGAATACGGCGGCCTGATCAAGCACGGCGCCAAGCTCCTGTTTGCCTATTCGCAATGCACGGTGCCGCTCGTGACCGTGATCACGCGCAAGGCCTTCGGCGGCGCCTATGACGTGATGGCGTCCAAACACATCGGCGGCGATGTCAATTACGCCTGGCCGACGGCGCAGATCGCGGTGATGGGGGCCAAGGGGGCGGTCGAGATCATCTTTCGTTCGGACATCGGCGATCCGGCCAAGATCGCCGCTCGCACCAGGGAATACGAGGAGCGGTTTCTTTCGCCGTTCATTGCCGCCGAGCGCGGCTACATCGACGACGTGATCATGCCGCACCAGACGCGCCGGCGGATCGCCCGGGCGCTCGCCTTGCTGCAGGAGAAACGGGTGGAGATGCCCAAAAGGAAGCACGATAATTTGCCGCTGTAGGAAGCCCAATTCCGGTCGCGCCCGTCTTGCGGTTGCTCGGATGCCTTCCGTTTCCGTGAATCTCCTTAGGGGGATTATCGCAATTTTCCCATCAAGCACCGCGCGTTAGCCTGCGCCCGTCCGCTTTGCAATGATCGCTGAGGCGAGGGAGAGGGCGATGGCCCAGGTCTATTTCCATTGCGCCAACGAGCGCGGGGTGCTGGTGGAGGAGTGCGGCGCCGACGTGGATGACCTCACCGAAGCGCGGGAGCTTGCGGCCGGTATCGTCGAAACATTGATCGCAGCGCCAACGCTCGAAGACTGGCGCGGTTGGGTCATGCACGTCCGTGACGACCTCGGCGACGAGCTGATCGCAATGCCGTTTTCCTCCCTGCTCGGCCGGCTCAACTGAGCGCTGTGCGACCATGGCGCAACCGTAGCGGTGTCCGTATGGCCTGTGGTTCGGACCCGTGTTTGCGGCGCGGGGCGCGCTGATCGGCGGCTTGCTCGACCCCTGTCGGGCCGGAACGGCACACGATGCGCGCGCTGGGTCTCAAGCGGCGTGCCAGCAACGGCAGGCTGGCGGGGGCGCTCAACCCATGGCGTTGAATCGCGTCCTCGCTGCTACACGCCCCAGAACCTCGGCTGCGGTGTTGGCGGCGAGCGGTCGCCCCAATCGAACTCGGTATCGAGCTCGCAGGGGCCGGCGCGCAGATCCTCGATCGTCAGATCGGTGTCGTAGCCACGGTGCCCGGGGTTGTAGTGCAGCGCCTCCCAGGGCACCGGGTAGTGATGCCACTGCATGCCCAGGAACTCCGCGTGTCTCACCACCGCGTAGGCGACTTTCCCCGACACCTTATCGAGCATCAGCCGTTCGATGGTGCCGAGCTTTTCCCCGTTGCGACCGCGGACCGGCGTGCCGGCCACGCGGTCGCTCGGAACGAGGTTGTGACGCATCATGCCGTCTCCCTGACGCAATCGCGATTTCCGCAACAAATATGCTCGGCCGAGAAAGGTTCCAGGGTGGCCAGCGGTGGCGGGGCAAACCCGCGCGCAGGCATCGGACCGCGGCAGTCGCAGCAGGGCCGCCGCCCCTGCTGCAGTGCCCAGCCGAGCCCGGCTCAGCACGGATCGCCGCAACAGGCCTCAGGCGGAGCGTCCCGCAACGATCGCCGCCACGCCCCATGCTGCATTGCGGTGCAATTCGAGACCGAGCCGGCTTAGGTTGTAGACACACAGGCCGACGATAACGATTGCGACCAGGATCATCAGGGTGCGCGGTCGAAGCAGCCTGCTGAAGAGTCCGGCAAACGGCGCCGCAATCGCGCCGCCGATGATCAGCCCCACCACTTCGCGCCAGAATTGGCTGACATCAAGCGCGGTCACGAAAGCGATCGAGATCGACAGCGTGAGGAAGAATTCGGCAAGGGAGGCCGAGCCGATCGAAGTCCGCGGATGATCGCCGCGGGCGAGCAGGCTCGATGCCACCAGTGGCCCCCAGCCGCCGCCGCCGACGGCATCGAGAAAGCCGCCGGCGGTGCCGAGCGGAACGGTCGGCAATCTGCGCTCGCGCTCGCTCTTGGTGTGTTCCTCTGCCGGCCTGCCGCGCAGAATGCGCCGGGCGATCAACGCAGCTATGGCCATCAGGTAAAGGGTCACCAGGAACCGGATCAATGTCTCGGGCAGGCCGACCAGGACATAGGCCCCGATGACGCCTCCGGCGATCCCGGCCGGCGCAAGTTTGCGGAACAAGGCCCAGTCGATGTTGCGGTGCCAGACATGGGAGGCGCCGGCGAGGCCCGTGGTGACGATCTCGGCGGCATGCACGCTCGCGCTCGCGAACGCAGGCGGGGTGCCGAGCGACAACAGCACCGTGGTTGCGATCACCCCGTAGGCCATGCCGAGCGCTCCGTCGACGAGCTGCGCGATGAAGCCGAGCCCGATGAACAGAAGAAGGTCGGATGAGAGGAACTGGCCCAAGGCGGTGCCCCTGCCGGCGGCCCGGATCAACCGTTGGCCGCAAGCATGGTTCCGGCCGATTCCGATACCCGCCGCGGGCGCTTAACGCCAGCCACCCCCACCATTCACATAGACCGTGTCCGCGGTCATGAACGCACAGGCGTCGGAACACATGAAGAGCACGAGTTCGCCGATCTCCTCGGGCTCGCCGAACCGGCCCATGGGGATGTCGTCGAGGAACCTCTTGTAAAGCTCGGGCGAGGTCGCCGCCGCCTCCTGAAACGGGGTGCGCACCGGGCCGGGCGAGATCGACAGGCAGCGGATCCCCCGCGTGGCGAATTCCCGCGCCACGCCCATGGTCATGGTCACCACCGCCCCTTTGGCCGCGGCATAATGCACCGAACTGCCGGGGCCGCCGCGCCGGTGCGCCATGCTGCCGACGTTGACGATGACGCCGAAATTGTGAGCCAGCATGTGCGGCAACACCGCCTGCATGCCGTAGAACGTACCCTTCACATTGAGATCGAACGTGCGCTCCAACAATTCATCGTCGATCTCGAGGAATTTGGCGCGGCGGATGGCGGCACCGGCCGAATTGAAGAGGAAATGGACGCGTCCGAATGCATCGATCGCGCGCTTGACCATGTCCTCGACGTGCGGACGCTTGGTGACGTCAATGCCAAGCGCCAGCGCCTGGCGGCCCTGGGCGTTGATCTTTGCCGCTGTGTCGCGAACGCCAGCCTCGTTGATATCGGCGCAGACGACATTGGCACCCTCGCGCGCAAAGATGAGCGCTGTAGCGCGACCAATCCCGCTGGCCGCTCCGGTGATGACGATGGTCTTGCCGACAAAATAGTCCGGGGTCTTGGGCATGGCGATCCTCGCGTCCAGATTGGACTGCACGGGGGCAGCGGGCTATGAATTCAAACTCTAACCCATCCGCGGCAAGCCATGCGATCTCCGCCGACGGCGCCGATCGCGGCCGGCCTGCGCAGGCTAACGGCGTCGGATGTCGGCATCATGCTCGATTGCAGCCGCGGCGGTGCCGGTCTTGCAAACGGTGGAATTTGGTGCCTCGTTCGGGCAGCCTCAACCGGCCGGCGCGACGAATTGCGCTGGATCAACGCGCCACGGTTGCGGCTCGGCGCCAATAGGCTTCGGCAAGATGACAGGTGAGAACCATGAATTTGGCAAGGCTCATTACGGTTTCGGCGCTTGTGCTTGCAAGCCTTGCGCCGGCCGGCGCGCAGGAGGCGCTCGTGACCATCAAGGTGCTCAACCCCGATGTCGCCATGGAGCTTGCGCGCGCCGCGCTCGACGACTGCCGCAAGCGCGGCTATCAGGTGGCAGTGGCGGTGGTGGACCGCTTCGGCGTGACGCAGGTGATGCTGCGCGATCGATTCGCAGGTCCGCATACCCCTGCGACCGCGGCGGGCAAGGCCTGGACCGCGGTGAGCTTCCGCACCAACACCACCGATCTTGTTGCCGCCAGCAAGGAGGGCACGCCGCAGGCGGGCGTTCGCAATCTGCCCGGCGCCGTTTTGCTCGGCGGCGGCGTCATGGTTGAAGCCGGAGGATCGATCGTGGGCGGCGTCGGCGTATCCGGTGCGCCCGGCGGGGAGGCCGACGACGCCTGCGCCAAGGCCGGGATCGAGGCCGTGCGCGACAAGCTCGAGTTCTAACGTCCCATATTTTGCCCTGCGATCGGAGGCCGCGCGTCGCCGCGCAAGCGGGGCGGGGACCGCTGCGCCGGGGACGACTATATTGCCGCGACAGTTCTGAGCGCGCGGCACGATCAAGGCCGCGGGTGCCGAATGGCATTGAATGGAGGTCCATTATGAGCTCACCCAAGCCGATCGAATATCGCGACGCGAGCCCGGAGGTGCGCGCGGTCTTCGACGACATCAAGAAGACCCGCAAGGTCGAGGACGTGAACAACTTCTGGAAATATCTGGCGCGCGATCCGGCAACGCTGAAGCGGACCTGGGAGAGCATCAAGGAGGTGATGGCGCCCGGCGCGCTCGACCCGCTCACCAAGGAGATGATCTATCTCGCCGTCAGCGTCTCCAACGGTTGCGGCTATTGCATCGCAAGTCACACCGCGGCCGCCCGCAAGGCAGGGATGACCGACGCCATGTTCGGCGAACTCATGGCGGTGACTGCCATGGCGAACGAAACCAACCGTCTCGCCAACGGCTACCGCGTGCCGATCGACCCAGCGTTCGACCGCTAGCCTTGCAACTTGCGCTGCTGAAGCGCTCGACGAATCCATCCGAATACGTTGGGTGTCAGCGTGTCCCCTGGCCGGTGGTGCCTGGGCCGGGTGTGGGGGCGCGCGGCACGGTGCCGGTCGTCTGCCCGGTCTGCGGCGACGTCGCCTGGGTGGTCGCGGTGTCGGTGCTGCGGCCCCCGGCAAACACGAACACAAGGATCAGCAGCACGAGGGCGGCACCCACGATCCAGCCCCACGTGGCGTTTGACGCGCGAATGTCGCTCCATCGGCCGGAACCGGCGCCGTCGTCGTCCGGCGGCGGCGGTTCGTGGCGGGGGTCGGGGCGATTGGGGTCGGCCATGGCTTTCTCCCTTTGATGCAATAAAGACAACCGCCGGATAGCGGCGCTGGTTCCGCCGCCGCCAAGGCTGCGGCCGCCGCAGGGGAGGCATGCCATGCGGACCGGACGGCGGCGGAAAATTGCGTTACACAGCGCTCATGCCCTCGCAGCCGCGTTCCCTGGCCGACGCCGCCGTGTTCGCCGCCCCGGCGGTGTTCGTGGTGCTCTGGTCGTCGGGCTTTGTGGGCGCCAAGTTCGGTCTGCCCTATGCGGAGCCGATGACCTTCCTCACCGTGCGCATGGCGCTCGTCGTTGTGCTGCTTGGCGTGATCGTGCTCGTTACCCGGCCGGCCTGGCCGGGTCGGTCCGGCCTGTTGCACAACGCGATCGCGGGCCTGCTGGTGCACGGCTGTTATCTCGGTGGCGTGTTCGTCTCCATCGATCTCAGGCTGCCGGCCGGATTCACCGCGCTGGTGATGAGCCTGCAGCCGGTGCTGACCTCGACGCTGGCCAACAGGCTGCTCGGAGAACAGGTCAAACTGCGCCAGTGGCTTGGCCTCGCGCTCGGCGTGATCGGCGTCTATCTGGTCGTCAGTGGACGCACCGAGGGCTCGGCGCCGCTTTCCGCCTGGGGCGCGGCGGCCGTGGGCCTGCTCGGCATGACCGTCGGTACGCTCTACCAGAAACGGTTCGGCGGGGGCAGCGATTGGCGCAGCGTCTTTCTCGTGCAATACGCCGCGGCCGGGATCCTGTTCGCGGTCGCCGCGCTTGCCTTTGAGTCGCGGACGGTCCAGTGGACCGGCGAATTCATATTCGCGCTCGCGTGGCTTGTGCTGGTGCTGTCGTTCGGCGCGATCTGGCTCCTCTATTTCCTGATCCGCCGGCAGGCGGCGACACGCGTCGTGAGCCTGTTCTATCTGACGCCGCCGGTCACCGCGCTGATGGCCTGGGCGTTGTTCGACGAACGGCTGGCGCCGATCGCGCTGGCCGGCATGGCGGTCTGCGTCGCGGGCGTGGCGCTGGTGAACTGGCGCGCGTCGTAACCTGGACTCGCGCCGCGTCTTCCCAGGCCGGTGCACCGCCGCGGTGCGGGATCAGGGCCGCCCTCCGCGGTGTTTGTCTGTGAGGGAGGGGAGAGCCACCAATGGAGGCTGTAATGCGAAAACTCATCCTCTTGGTTGCCGCGTGCGCCGCCGTCACGCTGTGGGGTGTCGCTCCAAGCCAAGCCTACGATGAGGGACCCTGGTGCGCGGTCGTGAACACCGGCAAGGGCTCGGTCGCGGAGCGCTGCCACTTTCGCAGCTTCGAAGCCTGCCGCCAGGAGGTCATCAGCGGAAATCGCGGATTCTGCAACATGAATCCGCGCTGGCCGGGCTACTATGCGTCGCCCGAGCCGAGGCGGCGGGCGCATCGCAAGCGCACGCGCCGCTGACGGCCGCGCGCTCCCTAGAAACCACCGCGCGCTGCGGCGGCTCGCGTCCGCACGCACGAGTTCGAACGCTGCAGTCGCTCTTTCGTACCCGTCCTCGGAGCTTGCCGTTCTTGTTCCTGCCGGCCAACGACAAGGCGCCGGCATCCGGCATCATCAACCCGAGCGATTTCGGTGCCGGCCGATCCTGCCGCGGCGCCGCGCTGCGCACACCGCCGCAACAAGGTCGCATGAGTGTTTGCGCAATTCCGGCTTGTTAACCGCCGGATTTGGTCATCACGATCTGTGTCTGCGTGACGATCGCGGCAAGCTTGCCGTCGCCGCGGGTGACGCGCGTCTGCCAGACGGTCGTGGAGCGGCCGCGGTGCAGCGGCGTGCACTCGGCATAGGCGGTGTCGCCGACCGCGATCGAGGCAAAGAAGTTCGTCTTGCTTTCCAGCGTTGCTGTCGAGGCATCGGGCGGCAGGTTCGCCACGGCGGCGGTCCCGCCGAGGTTGTCGGCGAGCGCCATCAACGCCCCGCCGTGCAGAACGCCGTTGCGGTTCGTAAGCTGCTCGGTCACCAGGAGTTCAGCCCTGACACGGTCGCGCGTCAGCTCCGTGATTTTCATGCCCATGAACCGGGCGAAGGGCGGTTGCTCGTCCGCCACCATTCCGAAGTTGCGCGACTTGCCGGCGCTCTTGGTATCGTCGTTCATGGTCGCTCGCTTGCCACACCCGGGCGGCGCGGTCCAGCGGGGACCTGCACGCCCGGCCGGCTTTCCCGCAACTCGGCTGCAGACCGTCGGCATGCACTGCGCCTTCACTCGCGGCCGCGATTGTCTCCATCCCGCCGGACGCTAGAATGCCTTTGACGCCCGCGCTGGCGCGCGATGGCGGGACGCGACGGTTCAGGGTCCCGCGGGTTCTCGGCCACGCGCGGCGTTTGCTTTGAGGAAGGGGGCCCGCCATGAGCTCTGCCGCCAAAGGCCGCCGCGAGGACCTGCGGCTCTTGACCGGGACCGGCCGCTTTACCGCGGATTGGAGTTTACCGGGGCAGGTTCGAGCCGTGTTTTTGCGCTCGCCGCGGGCGCATGCGCGCATCGTGTCGATCGATACCAAGGCCGCGCGCGCCATGCCCGGCGTTCTCGCCGTGCTCACCGGCGCGGACTGGGCGGCGGCCGGCTACAAGTCCACGCCGTCGCAGAGCCCGGGAGCAGGCCATGCGGGCTCCGTCTTTCGCGCACCGGAGCGGCCGGCGCTGGCGCTGGAACGGGTGCGTTTTGCGGGCGAGCCGGTGGCGCTTGTCGTCGCCGAGACCGAGGCCATTGCGCTGGATGCCTGCGAGCGCATTGCGGTCGAATACCAGGATCTGCCGGTCGTGACCACGCCCGCCGAGGCCGTCGCCGCGCAGGCGGTCGAGCTGCACGACAATGTGCCCGGCAACACCGTGCTCGAGTTCGCCTATGGCGACAGCGCAGCGACCGAAGCGGCCTTTGCGCAGGCGGCGCATCGGGTGAGCCTGACGCTCGAAGCCCAGCGCATTGCCGCCAACCCGATGGAGCCCAAGGCCTGCACCGTTGCCTATGACGCCGCAACCGACAGTTTCGACGTCTACATGCAGCATCAGGGCATGGCGGATATCCAGGCCGCCTTCGCCCACGTTACCGGCCTGCCGCCAGAGCGCTTCCGGATTCATGCCCGCGACGTCGGTGGCGGCTTCGGTGTGCGCAACGAGGTGTATCCCGAAAACGTGGCCGTGCTGCTCGCCGCGCGCACGGTAGGACGGCCGGTGCAATGGGTCGGCAGCCGGTCGGAAACCATCGTCAGCGACCATCAGGGCCGCGGCGCGGTCCTCACCGGCACCCTTGCGCTCGACAAGGATGGACATTTTCTCGGCTACCGCGTCGAGTGGCTGGTGAACATGGGAGCCTACTGTTCGAAATCCGGGCCCTTCATCAACACCATGGCCTCGCCCCGCAGCATGGCGACCAACATCTACCGCGTGCCCGCCCTGTTCGGCCTGCACAGGCTCGTGCTCACCAACACCACGCCGGGCACCGCCTATCGCGGCGCTGGGCGGCCCAATGTGGCGTATCTTTGGGAGCGGCTCGTGGATGAGGCCGCGCGCGTCATCGGCATCGACCGCATCGAGATCAGGCGACGCAACCTCATTCCGCAGGACGCCTTTCCCTACAAGACGCCGAGCGGATCGACCTACGACTGTGCCGATCCGGCCGGCCTCCTGGCCACAGCGCTTGCGGCTGCCGACTGGACGGGATTTTCCGCCCGACGCGCCGAAGCGCGAAAGCGCGGCCGGCTGCGCGGCATCGGCTGCGCACTCTTCATCGAGCCGTCCGGCGCGGTGGGCAAGGAGGAGATCGCGATTCGCTTCGGCGGCAACGGCGAGATTTCCCTCTACACCCTTTCCGGCCCGACCGGACAAGGTCACGAGACGGTGCATGCGGAAATCGTGGCGAAGATTCTCGGCACCGATCCGAGTCTCATCCACTTGCATGCCAGCGATCCGTCCGGCCCGAAACTTGCGGGCGGCGGCACGTTCGGCTCTCGCTCACTGCTCAGCCACGGCGTCGCATTGCATCACGGCGCGCTCAAGGTGGTGGAAAGGGGCCTGGAGCTGGCCGCGCAGGCGCTGGAAGCCGCCCCCGCCGACATCGTCTTCGACAAGGGTGAATACGTGGTCCGGGGGACGGACCACAAGATCGCGTTGAGCGAGCTTGCGCGACGCCACGCCGCCGACGGTGCGAATGCCCTCGATACGACGCTTGCCACGCCCGTGTCCGCGGCGTTTCCGAGCGGCGCGCACATCAGCGAAGTCGAGGTCGATCCCGAGACCGGCGCTGTCGAAGTCGTTCGCTACGTTGCCGTCGACGACTGCGGCACCGTTTACAACCACGACATCGTCGAAGGACAATTGCACGGCGGCTTGATGCAGGGCATCGGCCAGGTGCTGGGTGAGCACTGTCTCTACGACCGTGACACCGGACAACTGCTCACCGGCTCGTTCATGGATTACTACATGCCGCGAGCGGAGGCGCTGCCCGAGATCGAGCTGGTCGACCGGCCGCAGCCGTCGCCGGCCAATCCGCTCGGCGCCAAGGGGGCGGGCGAGGCCGGCACCACCGGCTCGGTACCCTGCCTTGCCAATGCGGTGCATGACGCGCTCGCCGAGGTGGGCGTGCGGCATATCGAAATGCCCTATTCGCCTGCACGCATCTGGCAGGCGATTCAGGATGCCGTCCGCGCACATTGACTTAAACCACGACGCGTTCAAGGCGAGGGTGCGGCAGGCGCGCGGCGTGCGGCCAGCCAGGCCGCGGCGAGTGCCGCATCGCGCTCGGTCAGAGCGTGTGCCGCCGGCACCACGTCGTAGGTCACATCGGCGCCAACCTCGCCGAGCAGGGCCGCGAGCAGGCCCGCGCGCTCGGTCGGAACGAGCTCGTCATGGGAGCCCGCGAGCAACAGCACCGGAACTCCGGAGAGGTCCGGCAGCGGTCGCGGATCGAAGGGCAGCGTTGCACGCATCAGGATGGCGCCGGCGAGCAGGCCCGGGTTGCGCAAGAGCAGCGACCAGGCGATGTTGGCGCCGTTGGAATAGCCGAGCGCGATCGGCTTGTGCAGCCGGTATGCGGCGATCGCGCGGCTGACAAAAGCGGCCAGTTCCTGCGTGCGCGCTTCAAGATCATCGATGTCCCACGTGCCGTCGGGAAAGCGGCGGAAGAAACGGGCAAGGCCCTGTTCACTGACCTTGCCGCGCGGGGACAGCAAAGGGTGACCCGGCGCGACATGTTCGGCAAACGGGATGAGATCGTGCTCGTCGCCGCCGGTGCCATGAAGGAGCAGCAGCGGCGTCCGTTGCGGCATCCGCCCCGCAACAAAGCGGTGAACGAAACCGAGGTCGGCTCCGGGCGTTACGGCGTCGCTCATGCGCCCTCCGTTGCTTGCCGGATCGGACGCAAGATCAAGTCCTCCGCTGCGCGGCGTCCCAATGACGCTCGAGGTTTGCAATGAGCGCCGGGCTAAAGTGGCAATAAGCCTGCTCGCGCGCGTAAAGCGCAAGGTAGCGCCGGAACAGATCGAGCGGCTCCTCGACGATGCGAAGCGCGCGCCGGTTGGAGACCGCGCTCACAACGCCCGAGCCGGTGAGCCTGGCGATGGCGACCGCGAGCGCCTCATCCATGCGGTCGGGCGGCACCACCTCATCGCAGATCAGGCGACCTTCGACGCTGTCGCAGGCGAATCGCCGCTCGCCCATGATCGCCTGCCGCGATAGGCGGTCGCCGAGAAAGCGGGGGAGGCGGAGGTTTGCCGCGCCGGGCATGATGCCCTCCTTGCGCGCGGGCAGGGTGAGATAGGCGTCTGTTGCCGCAAGCACGTAGTCCATCACCAGGAGATGCTGGCAGCCGCCGCCGATGGCGAATCCGTCGACCACGGCGATCCACGGCTTCTCGATGGTCGCCCCGGCCATGTCGTCGATCGGCGCGTCGGGTCGGGCGAGACCGCGGAAAATCTTGTGCTCAAAGCCCATGAGATGGTCGAGGTAGAACAGGAACGGAATTTGGCCCTGGTACAAGAGCGTGAGATTGATCCCGGCGGAGAACACGCGCCGACCGCGGTACCTGGAACGATCGACCCGGCCGCCGCGCAGCACGGCGATCTCGGTCTCGGGATCGAGGATGACGAGATCGACGGCGGTTTCGAGTGCGTGCAGCCACTCGTGGTCCATTGCATTGAGAAAGCGCGGCCGGCGCATTTCCACGACCGATGCCTTGTCCGCGCGCGTCACCGCGGCCGCCTCGAGTTCGACCGATCCGTCCCGGGCGAGCCGTGCCTGCAACTCCAGCGATTGCGGGCGTGGCAGCAGCATGGCGTGGCACAGATGCGCGCCGCAGACCGGATGGGCCAGCACATGGGCGAGGAAGATGCCCTGATCGATTTCGGCACCGTCCTTGTCCTTGAGCGGCCGTTCCGCCTCCTCGCGCAAGGTCGCGGGCGAGGGGGTCAATCCGGGCACGAGCGCCGCAGCGTCGTGCACGAGCCGCTCGGCGCGCAGGAAGGATCGGCGGCGGTTGGTCAGCCGTTCGTAGATCGTGACCGCATGCGCGGCGAGAAAGCGCTCGCGCAGCTCGCGCTCGCGGCGAAACACCGCCGCAGCGGCCGCCGCCTGCTCGACGCTGCGCTTGGGTTTCGGCGGCAGAGTTGCGCGCAGCCGCGCGCCGGTCCGCCAGAACCGCGTGCAGGCCGCGGCATCGCGGCGAAAATCGCGGCCGAGCTTCGGCCACGCCCGCAACCACGCCTGCGCCGCACTCCGTGCGATCCCGCCCCGTTCAAGCAAGGCCAGTTCGCCCGCGATGTCGGAGGCGATCGGATCGGTCGGTGCCATGGCGTGCCTTGGTCCCGCATCGGGTCGGCAGTCACTATAGCGCAAACGGCGAGGGCGCGGCCGAGCCGCGCCCCCGACCACTCGCCCGCGGGCCGGCGGTTACGTGCGCGGTTGCGGCACGATGCGGATGTAGGGCTTCGGCGCCTTCCAGCCGCCGGGCCAGATCTTCTTGGCGTCGTCATCGGAGACGGAGCCGGCGATGATAACGTCGTCGCCCTGCTTCCAGTTCACCGGTGTTGCCACCTTGTGCTTGGCGGTGAGCTGTAGCGAGTCGATGACCCGCAGCACCTCGTCGAAATTGCGGCCGGTGGTCATCGGATAGACCAGGATGAGCTTGATCTTCTTGTCCGGGCCGATGACGAACACGTTGCGCACGGTCTGGTTGTCGGCCGGCGTGCGCTTGGTCGGATCGCCGGACACCGGGGCAGGCAGCATGCCGTAGAGCTTGGAAACCTTGTAATCGACGTCGGCGATCATCGGATAATTCGGCGCAAAACCCTGCGTCTCCTTGATGTCGTTCGCCCAGCCGGCGTGATGGTCGATCGGGTCGACCGACAGGCCGATGATCTTGACGCCGCGCTTGTCGAATTCGGGCTTGATCTTGGCCATGTAGCCCAGTTCGGTGGTGCAGACCGGGGTGAAATCCTTGGGATGAGAGAAGAGGACCGCCCAACTGTCGCCGATCCAGTCATGGAAGCGGATCCTGCCTTCGGTCGTGTCCGCCTCGAAATCGGGAGCGGTGTCGTTGAGTTGCAGTGCCATGACAGACCTCCGTGCGATGCGCGCCGATCCGCGCGCCCAAGATGCAAGAACCGTTGATCGCAAAGGCGCCGGTCGTCCCGGCCCTCGGTCGGGTCCGGACCGGACGCGCCCGGGCCCAATATAGAGCGCCCGCTGACCGGCATTAAGGCAACGCGATTTCGAATTTTCATGCCAGCGCGGAAAGAAATGGCTGTGCATCCTGTCTCCTGTAGAATGCCCGCTTCGGGCCGCGGAACGCCATGGAGTTTCAGGAACTGATCTCGCGCTTTGCGCTCGCGCTCGGCATCGGGCTCTTGATCGGACTCGAGCGCGGCTGGCGCATGCGCGAAGAAAAGGCCGGCAGCCGCACCGCCGGCATTCGCACCTTCGCCGTGACCGGGCTGCTCGGCGGCGTGGCCGGGGCACTCGGCCGGACGCTTGGCGATACGGGCGGCGGCGTCGTCATCGGCCTGTCGATTGCGGCCTTCGGCGCGGTGATGGCGCTGTTCTGCCTCGAGCAGAACCGCGCCGAGAAGCAGTTCTCCGCCACGACCTGGGTGGCCTCGATGGCGACCTTCGCTCTCGGCGCCTATGCGCTCATCGGCGACATGCGTGCGGCCGCGGCGCTTGCGGTGGCCATGGCCGTGATCCTGGCCATGCGCGAGCCGATGCACGATTGGGTCAAGGCGATCACGTGGCCCGAACTGCAGTCCGGCCTGGTGCTGCTCGCTATGACCTTCATCGCCCTGCCGATCATGCCGGACGATCGGATCGGCCCCTTCGGCGGGGTCAATCCGCGCGAAGTGTGGCTGATCGCCATCGTGCTCGCCGGCGTCTCGTTCGCGGGCTACGCGCTCGTCAAATATCTCGGGGCAAGTCTCGGCATCCTGCTGGCGGGCGCAGCCGGGGGCCTTGCTTCCTCGACCGCGGTCACGCTGACCAGCGCGCGGCGGGCCGCTGCGGGCGAGGGTTCAGCCGGCTTGCTTGCCGGCAGCGTTGCGGCCGCGAGTGCAGTGATGTTCGTTCGCGTCTGTGCGATCGTGGCCGCCATCGGGCCCGCGCTGTTGCCAAGCGTCGCCCCGCCGTTGCTTGCGGCCGCTGTCGTGGCTGCAGGTCATGCCGCTTTCGCGGTCTACGGACGGCCGGCTGGCGCCGAGGCCGGGCGGCGGATCGAGTTCCGCAATCCCTTCAGCTTCTGGTCGGTGGTCGTGTTTGCCATGGCGCTTGGCCTCGTCATCCTGGTCGGCCGCTATCTCGGCGAGGTGTTCGGTGCCACCGGTGCCATTGTCGGTGCCGCCGCCATGGGCCTTGCCGACGTCGATGCGGTGACGGTGTCGATGTCGCGCCTGGCACCGGACCTGCTCAGTCCTGAGGAGGCATCGCTTGCCATCCTCGCCGCCGTATTCACCAATACCGCGGCCAAAATCGGCATCGGCGCCGTCATCGGGCGGGGGCGTTTTGCCCGTGACATCGCCGTGATGGCGGTGGCCTGCCTTGCCGCCGGCATCCTGCTCGCCTGGTTCACAACCGGCCTTGCGCCGGACGCCCTCCGGCGTTGACTTTACGCGGGTGAGCCGCAACGGTGGAGCAACAGGCCGCCACGCTGCATGTTCAAACGTATTCTCATCGCCAACCGCGGCGAGATCGCCTGCCGCATCATCAGGACCGCACGCCGGATGGGGATCGCCACTGTCGCGGTCTATTCCGAGGCCGATCGCGACGCCTTGCACGTGGAGATGGCCGATGAGGCGGTGCTGATCGGCCCACCGCCCGCCTCCGAAAGCTACCTTGTCATCGAACGCATCCTGGACGCGTGTCGCAGAACCGGCGCGCAGGCTGTCCATCCGGGTTACGGGTTTCTCTCCGAGCGGGAGGAGTTTCCCAAGGCGCTGGCCGCGGCGGGCATCGTGTTCATCGGGCCAAATCCCGCCGCCATCGCCGCCATGGGGGACAAGATCGAATCCAAGCGGGCGGCTGCCCGCGCCAGGGTGACGACCGTTCCGGGCTATCTCGGCGTCATCGACGACCGCGAGGAGGCGGTGCGCATCGCCGACGAGATCGGCTATCCGGTCATGATCAAGGCCTCCGCCGGCGGCGGCGGCAAGGGCATGCGCATCGCCTATTCCGCCGCCGAAGTGGCGGAAGGCTTCGAGCGCGCGCGCTCGGAGGCGAAGTCGTCGTTCGGCGACGATCGCGTGTTCATCGAGAAATTCATCGTCAATCCGCGCCACATCGAAATCCAGGTGCTCGGCGACAAGCACGGCAACGTCATTCACCTTGGCGAGCGCGAATGCTCGATCCAGCGGCGCAATCAGAAGGTGATCGAGGAGGCGCCCTCGCCGCTGCTCGATGCGGCAACGCGCGAGCGGATGGGAGCGCAGGCGGTGGCGCTCGCCAAGGCGGTCGGCTACGACAGCGCCGGCACGGTTGAGTTCGTTGCGGGCCAGGACAAGAGCTTCTATTTCCTGGAGATGAACACGCGGCTGCAGGTCGAGCATGCGGTGACCGAACTCGTCACCGGCATCGATCTTGTCGAGCAGATGATTCGTGTGGCCGCGGGCGAGAAGCTGTCTCTCAAGCAGGAAGACGTCAGGCTCCATGGCTGGGCGGTGGAGAGCCGCATCTATGCCGAGGACCCTTATCGCAATTTCCTGCCCTCGACCGGCCGCCTCGTCCGGTATCGACCGCCTGCCGAGAGCAGCATGGACGGCGTCACCATTCGCAACGATACCGGCGTCGTCGAAGGCGACGAAATCTCGATCTACTACGATCCGATGATCGCCAAGCTCATCACCCATGCGCCGACCCGCGCGCGCGCAATCGCTGCGCAGGCGCACGCACTCGACAGTTTCGTCATCGACGGCATCCGCCACAACATTCCCTTCCTCGCTGCAGTGATGCAGAACGCGCGCTGGCAGGCGGGCAATCTCTCGACGGCCTTCATCGCCGAAGAGTTCCCGAAGGGCTTTCATCCTCTGCAGCCCGAAGGTGAGGTGGCCGAGACCATGGCGGCGGTCGCAGCAGCGATCGACCATGTCCTTGGCGAGCGCAAGCGCCGCATTTCCGGCCAGATGGCAGGCCGCGAGGTCACGCGCGAACGCCGCCGGGCGGTGCGGCTCGGAGCGGCGTGGCTCACGCTCGAGGTGGGCCGCGAGGCCGAGGGCATTGCCGTGCACTTCGTCCGCGCCGACGGCGGGCTTGGGCCGGCGCGGGTGCTGATTTCATCCTGGAAACCGGGCGAGCCGGTGTGGAGCGGCCTTGTGGACGGTGAGCCGGTGGCGGTGCAGGTGCGGCCCGTGACCAATGGATTTCTGCTCGCGCACCGCGGCATCGAGACCAAGGCCTACGTCTATACCGAGCGCGAGGCCGCAGCCGTCCGGCTGATGCCGGAGAAGCGTCCGCCGGACACCGGCCGCTATTTGCTCTGTCCGATGCCGGGACTGGTGATGTCGATTGCTGTCACCGAAGGGCAGGAGGTCAAGGCCGGGGAGACGCTCGCGGTGGTCGAGGCGATGAAGATGGAGAACGTGCTTCGCGCCGAGCGGGACGTGGTAGTCAAATCGATCAAGGCGAAGCCGGGCGACAGCCTTGCGGTCGATGCGGTGATCATGGAGTTTGCTTGAGCTTGCGTGTGGCGCCCGGGCGGCGGCGTGGCAATCCGCGGGCAAGCGTGCCACGATGGCCCCCATGAACCCGATGGCGCTGCCGCCGCAGCCTGGCCGCCTTGGGCGCGGCCCGTTCGTGCTGGCCACTAGCCTTGTCTATGTTCTGAGCTTCCTCTCGCAGGTGCTGCTCTCGCCGCCGGTCAACGCGCGGGTCGGCGTGTGGGCTTTCGTCCCGACGCAGGCGATCTTGATCGGGCTGTGGTACCTGCTGCACCGGCGGCGATTGCGTGATGCCGGCCGTCCGCCCGGCATCGCCGCCGGGATCGCCGCGGTCTATGCGCTCGAAGTCGTGTTCGTGACCATGGTGATCTGGCTGATCCTGTCGTCCGCTCTGCCGCGCGGTGAGGGGGCCGATCCCGAGGCGGGCCTCCTCAACCTGTTCGTGTTCCTCAATCTGATTGCACTCTTGACCGGGGATGCGATGCTTGGCGGAATTGCCTCCTGGCTGGCCGGCATCCTGGTCCTGATGATGCTGCCGATCGTCATTGCGCTGGCGTTCTCGCTCTGGGCCGCGACGCGGCCGAGCGTGCCGCCGACCCAACCATGATGCTGCATTTCGCCTATGGCGCCAACATGAGCCGCACGGTGATGCGCAAGTATGCGCCCCAGGCACGTGCGCTTGCTCGAGCCGAACTTCCCGGATTTCGCTTCGTCATCACCGCGGATGGTTATGCATCGGTCGTGCCGGCGCCCGGGCCATCGGTGCATGGGGTGCTCTGGCGCATCACGCCGCGCGACCGCGCGCTGCTCGACGCGTGGGAAAACGTGGCGGCCGGACTCTATGGCGCTCGGATGCTGACAGTGCGCAGCGAACGCGGGCCTGTGCCAGCGCTGGTCTATGTCGCCCGTCCGGCCGGAGAGGGCAGGCCGCGGCCGGGTTATATGGAGCTTGTGATCGCGGCCGCGCGGGACTGGAATCTGCCCGCGAGTTACATCCGGGAGCTCGAGCGTCTGCGGCCGGCAGCGGCGCTCGGTGTGGGGGCGCGCAAGCTTGGAGAGTCCGATTGAGCGAAGTCATTCGCCACGTTGTCATAAAGGGCCGGGTGCAGGGCGTGGGCTTTCGTGCCTTTGTCGAGGACGAGGCGACCCGGTGCGGCCTGCGGGGATGGGTGCGCAACCGTCGTGACGGCACGGTGGAGGCCTTGTTCGCCGGGCGGGCCGATCGGGTGGACGATGTCATCGCCGCCTGCCGCAAGGGGCCGCTCGGCGCCCGCGTCAACGACGTTTGCGAGCAGGAGGGCAGCAAGGAATTGCTGAGCCTCGCTCACGGTGCCGCGTTCACCGTTCTGCCGACGCTGTGAGGTCGCTCCGGCACCGACCTGGTCGGTCCGAACAGCGCTTCGAATTCCCGCCGCAGCACCCTATCGACCTCCGGCATAGACACCGGCGTGCCGAGATCGGCTAGACTCGTGACGCCATAACGCGGCTCCGAGATGCCGCAGGGCACAATGCCGGAGAAGTGGGACAGGTCCGGATCGACATTGAGCGCAATTCCGTGCAGCGTGATCCATCGCCGCACGCGGATGCCGATGGCGGCGATCTTGTCCTCGAAGCCTGCGCCCTTGTCCGGCCTTTTCACCCAGACGCCGATGCGCTCGCAACGCCGCTCTCCGCGCACGTTGAAGGCGGCGAGCGTGCGGATGATCCACTCCTGCAGCGCGCCGACATAGGCACGGATGTCCGGCCTGCGGCGGCCAAGATCGAGCATCAGGTAGGCGACCCTTTGTCCCGGACCGTGATAGGTAAATTGACCGCCGCGCCCCGTGCGGTGGACGGGAAGGCGCGCCTCGATCAGTTGCTCGGGCCTTGCGCTCGTGCCGGCGGTGTAGAGCGGGGGATGCTGCAGCAGCCAGACCAGTTCGGCCGCCTCGCCCGAGGCGATGGCGTTCACCCGCGCGTCCATGGCCGCGATGGCCTCCGCGTAGGGCACAAGCCCTTCGCTCACGCGCCATTCCACCGGCCGGGTGCCGGCGGCGGAGTGCAACCCAAATTCGGTCGCTGCCGCGCTGTCGATATTAACCATCGATTTACCATACCATGGTCACGTGCAGGTGCATCGACCGCACAGGGACTCGCATGCCCCAGCTCGACAAGGTTTCCCTCGACATTTCCGTGGTGCTTGGCTCCACGGCCATGCCGATCCACCAGGTGCTGCGGCTTGGCCGCGGTGCCATCATCGAACTCGATGCGACCGAGGACGACGAGGTCAAGATTCTCGCCAACAACTTTCCCGTGGCCAAGGGAACGGTCGTGGTGCAGGGCAATCGGATCGCGGTCGAGGTCAAACGGCTGCTGCCGCGCGGACCCGAGGCGCGCTGACGGGCCGCGCAAGGCCGGCCTGAGAGCGGCGCCGGCGCCCTTGTCCCGCCGGTGCCGATTTGTTACATCGCGGCAACCTTGACGCCGCTTGGCCGGCGTCCACTCCCCATGCGGTCGTGGCGGAATTGGTAGACGCACTAGCTTGAGGTGCTAGCGGGGCAACCCGTGGAGGTTCGAGTCCTCTCGACCGCACCATGATCTACGATGTTCGCGGGGCCAATCTTCGCGAGCCGCCCCGGCAGCGCCGATTCCGGGGCCTTCGGCCATTACGTTCTTCGGGCCCAACGGCGCGGAAGTCCCTCGGGCCGCCGCTTCGTCAGCGCATGAAG
>Ga0073934_10004085_pt1 | contig 24973 bp, 22 predicted proteins | sample LarsenN4metaG_FD_76834 | JGI IMG/M metagenome (GOLD analysis project Ga0073934, IMG submission 76834) | Hot spring sediment bacterial and archeal communities from British Columbia, Canada, to study Microbial Dark Matter (Phase II) - Larsen... ... | reverse complement strand
GGCCACCGGCTGGCGCGCCGACGTGGTGGCCACCGCCAAGCGCGACCTGCGCGCCGGCGAGCGGCTCGACGGCGAGGGCGGCTACACCGTGTGGGGCAAGCTGCTGCCGGCCGAGACCTCGCGCGCGATGGGCGGCCTGCCGCTCGGTCTGGCGCACGACGTGCCGCTGGTGCGCGACGTGAAGGCCGGGCAGTGCCTCGCGTGGCGCGACGTGCGGCTGGACGAGTCGACGACGGCGTACCGGGTGCGGCGGGGGATGGAGCAGCAGCGGACGCCGGCCGGCGGTGATCCGGCGCCGTTGTCGTGATTGACGACAGCCGCCACTGTGGCCTCGTCACCCACATGAAGGCGACGGAGCTCTTCCGTGGCCGCGTCGTCTTCTCCGAAGAGGCGTTCGCCGACGTGGTCCTTTGGCGGGTTCCTGAGCGGGTCGTCGGCTCGTCGGGTCGGTCGCGACGTGAAGGCCGTCCACGGCGACATCACCGCGCTGCTGGCGGCGGGCTTGATCGACCGCACCGAATCCGGCGCAGTCGTCTTTCCTTTCGATGCAGTGAAGGTCGAGTTCCTGCTCGAAGCCGCCTGAGCGGACCGGTCAGCCTGCCGCTGAGTCACGGCGCCCGGCGCCCGGCGCAGCGGCCGCTGCCTACGCCGACTTGCCCAGCAACGTGAAGTGCTCCACCTGCGGCGGCTGCGCGAAGAACGGGCCGACGATGGCGCGCCACTGCGCGAACAGCGGGCCCTGGCGGAAGCCGACGGTGTGGTCCTCGAGCGTGTCCCAGAAGATCATCAGCACGTAGCGCTCGGGGCTCTCGATGCCCTTGTTGACCTTCCAGCCGCGAAAGCCCTTCGCCTGGCTCAGCACGGTGGCGAGGCCGCGCTGCACGGCCTCGTCGAACTCGGCCTGGCGGCCGGGCGGGATGCGGATGTCGGCGATCTCCAGGATCATGGTGTCGGCTCCTCGCTGCGAGGCCGACAGACTACACGCCGCGCCGGCGGCCTACACGCCGAGGTACTGCGCCAGCGCGCGGGTGTCGGCGGCGAGTCCGGCCGACGCGCCGGCCAGCACGATGCGGCCCTTCTCCATGACCACCGCGCGCTCGGTGTGCGCGAGCACCTTGCGGTAGTCGCGGTCGACGATCAGGGTGCCGATGCCGCTGGCGCGGATCTCGCCGATCACGCGCCAGATCTCGGCCACGATCAGCGGCGCGAGGCCCTCGGTCGCCTCGTCGAGGATGAGCAGGCGCGGGTTGGTCATCAGCGCGCGGCCGATCGACAGCATCTGCTGCTCGCCGCCGGACAGCTGCTGCCCGCCGTGCTGCAGCCGCTCGGCCAGCCGCGGAAAGGTGGCCAGCACGCGCTCGAGCGTCCAGGCGCGCTGGCCGTCGACGCCGGGGCGCGCGCTCATCACCAGGTTCTCGCGCACCGACAGGTTCGGGAAGATGCCGCGGCCCTCGGGCACGTAGCCGATGCCCAGCCGCGCCATCTTCTCGGGCGGCCAGCCGGTCACGTCGCGCCCGTCGACGTGGATGCGTCCCGAGGCGGCCTTCACGTAGCCCATGATCGAGCGGATGAGCGTGGTCTTGCCCATGCCGTTGCGCCCGAGCAGGCCGACCGCGGTGCCTGCCGGGATCTCGACGTCGACGCCGCGCATGATGTGGCTGTCGCCGTAGTAGGTGTTGAGGCCCTCGACCTTGAGCATGTCAGTGGCCCTCGCCGTGCCCGAGGTAGGCGACCTGCACGTCGTGGTTGCTGCGGATCGCCTCGGGCACGTCGCTCGCGATGACCTCGCCGTTGACCATGACCGTGATGCGGTCGGCGATGCGGAACACTGCGTCCATGTCGTGCTCGACCAGCAGGATCGCGTGGTCGCGCTTCAGGCCGTCGAGCAGCCCGAGCATGCGGTCGGTCTCCTCGGCGCCCATGCCGGCCAGCGGCTCGTCGAGCAGCAGCACGCGCGGGCCGGTGGCCAGGCACATCGCAATCTCGAGCTGGCGCTTGCCGCCGTGGCTGAGCGATCCGGCCACGCGGCGCGCGTCGGCCGCGAGCCCGGCGGCTTCGAGCGCGGCGTCGGCGGCCGCGTTGCTCGCCTTGCAGCCGGCGGCCGGCTCCCACAGCGCCCACGCGCGCGGCGTCGCGGCCTGCGCCGCGAGCCGGCAGTTCTCGTGCACGCTGAACTCGGGGAAGATGGTCGTGCGCTGGTAGCTGCGGCCGATGCCGGCGCGCGCGCGGCGCGGCTGCGACCACGCGGTGATGTCCTCGCTGCCCAGGCGGATGCTGCCGCTGGAGGCCGCGATCTCGCCCGACAGCATGTTGATCAGGGTCGACTTGCCGGCGCCGTTGGTGCCGATGACCGCGTGCACCTCGCCCAGCCTGAATTCCAGCGACACGCGGCTCACGGCCGTGAGGCCGCCGAAGCGGCGCGTGAGCTCGTGCGACGACAGCAGCACCGCGCTCATCGTCAGCCCTTGCGCCCGAGGCCGAGCCGCTCGCCCAGGCCGATCAGGCCCTTGGGCAACAGCGCGACGAATGCGATGATGGTGATGCCCAGGGTGAGCTGCCAGTGCGACGCCAGCGGGCCGACCAGGCTCTCGGTCGACAGCAGTTCCTTCAGCAGCACGAACGAGGCCGCGCCGATCACCGCGCCGCGCAGGTGCCCCAGGCCGCCGAGGATGATCATCAACAGCACCGCGCCCGACTCGTGCCACGACAGCAGTTCGGGGTTGACCACGCCGTCCTTCGCCGCCACCAGGAAGCCCGCCAGCCCGGCGAGCGCACCGGCCAGCACGAAGGCGGCGAGCTTGTAGCCGTAGGTCGCGAAGCCGGCCGCGCGCATGCGCTGTTCGTTGACGCGGATGCCGGCCAGCGCGGCGCCGAAGCGCGAGCGCAGCACCACGGCCAGCAGCGCGTAGGTGAACACGAGCGCCGCCAGCACCACGTAGTACAGGTGCAGCTTCTGCTCCAGGTCGATGGGGCCGAGCCGCGGCCGCACGTACAGGTACAGCCCGTCGCTGCCGCCGGCGAGCTTGGTGTCGTGGAACACGAAGTACGCCATCTGCGCGAACGCGAGCGTCACCATGATGAAGTACACGCCCCTGGTGCGCAGGCTGAGCGCGCCGACGAACAGCGCGTACAGCGCCGCCGCGCCCACCGACAGCGGCGCGAGCCAGGCCATCGAGCCGCCGTCGGCGGGCGACGCGAGCACGAGGGTGTACGCCCCGAGCCCGAAGAACGCGGCGTGGCCGAGGCTGACGAGGCCGGTCGTGCCCACCAGCAGTTCGAGGCTGAGCGCGAAGATCGAGAAGACCATGATCTTCACGACCAGGTCGGTGAGGTACGGGCTCAGCAGCGGCGGCAGCACGGCCAGCACCACCGCGCCGATCAGCGGCACCAGCCACGCGTGCTTGTTCGCGGCGGCGTTCATGCGCGCTTGCCGAGCAGGCCCTCGGGCCGCCAGATCAGGATGACGGCCATCAGCAGGTACACGCCGATGCCGCTGAACTCGGCGAAGAACACCTTGCCGAAGGTGTCGACGAAGCCGACCAGCAGCGACGCGATGAGCGCGCCGGTGATCGAGCCGATGCCGCCGATCACGCACACCACGAAGCAGATGATCAGCACCGAGCCGCCCATGCCCGGGTACACGCTCGACAGCGGCGCGGCGATCATGCCGGCCAGCGCGGCCAGCGCCACGCCGGCGGCGAACACGATGCGGTACAGGCGCTGGATGTCGATGCCCAGGCCGCGCACCATGTCGCGGTTGCTCGCGCCGGCGCGGATCATCATGCCCAGCCGCGTGCGGTTGACCACCCAGTACATGCCGAGCGCCACCACGATGCACGCCACCGACGCGAACACGCGGTACCACGGATAGCTCATCAGGTCGCCCAGCGCGAAGCTGCCCTCGAGCCACGACGGCACCTTCACGCCGTGCACGTCGTTGCCCACCAGCAGCGAGCGCAGTTCCTCGAACACGAGGATCAGCGCGTAGGTCATCAGCACCTGCTGCAGGTGCTCGCGCTGGTAGAGGTAGCTGTAGAACGCCCACTCGAGCAGGTAGCCGAAGGCCGCGGTCAGCAGCACGCCGGCCAGCAACATGAGCAGGAAGCGGTCGCCGAAGAACGGCGCGATCGAGAACGCGAGGTACGCGCCGATCATGTAGAAGCTGCCGTGTGCGAGGTTGATGATCCCCATGATCCCGAAGATCAGGGTCAGCCCCGACGCCACGAGGAACAGCAGCAGCCCGTACTGCACCGAGTTCAGGCACTGCACGAGGAAGGTGGCGAGGTCCATGTCGGGGCGATGAAGAACGGGCGGCGCGCGCGCCGCCCGTTCACGGCTGGGGTTCGACTGCGCCGCGCAGGCCGGTCACATCCGGCAGCCGCGGCCCGGGTCGGCGAGCGCCTTGACGGCCACGCCGGTCACGACGTTGTAGTTGCCCTTGACCTCGCGGATGTAGAAGTCCTGCGTCGGGTTGTGCTGCGGGCTCAGCGTGAACTTGCCGCGCGGGCTGTCGATGGTGGCCTTGCGCATGGCCGCGAGCATCGCGTCCTTCTGCTTCACGTCGCCCTTCACGGCGTTCAGGCCCGCGGCGAGCATCTGCGCGGCGTCGTAGCCCTGCATCGCGTAGACGTCGGGGTTGACCTTGTAGGTCACCGCGAACTTGTTGCGGAAGGCCGTGTTGCGCGGCGTGTTGATCTCGTCGCCGTAGTGCAGGGTCGTGATGAGGCCCTGCGCCGACGCGCCCTGCGCCTCGAGCGTGCCGTCGGTGAGGAAGCCCGAGCCGACCAGCGGGATCGTCTTCTTCAGGCCCGCAGCGTCGTAGTCCTTGACGAACTTCACCGCGCCGCCGCCAGCGAAGAACGCGAACACCACGTCGGGCTTCTGCGCCGCGATCTCGGTCAGCAGCGCCTGGAACTCGACGTTCGGGAACGGCAGGGTGAGGTCCTTGATGACCTTGCCGCCGCCCTTCTCGAAGGCCTCGGTGAAGCCCTTGACCGTCTCGTTGCCGGCGGCGTAGTTCCAGGTGATGGTCATCGCGCGCTTGTAGCCCTTCTGCGCGGCGACCACGCCGGTGGAGTAGCCCGGCTGCCAGTTCGAGAACGAGCTGCGGAAGATGTTCTTCGCGCAGCCCGGGCCGGTGATCGCGTCGGCGCCGGCGTTGGGCACGATCAGCGGCGTGCCGGTCTCCTTGGCGACCTTGGCCATCGCCAGCGCGACGCCGGAGTGAACCGTGCCCACCAGCACGTCGACGTTGTCGCGCTTGATGAGCTTGTTGACGTTGTCGGTCGCCTTCGCGGGATCGGACTCGTCGTCGACCTTGAAGTACTGGATCTCGCGGCCGGCCAGCTTGCCGCCTTGCTCCTCGACGTAGAGACGGAAGCCCTTCTCGATCATGTCGCCGAGCGCGGCGAAGGTGCCGGTGTAGGGTAGCATCAGGCCGACCTTGATCGGCGGCTGGGCCTGCGCGTGCGCGGACGAGGTGGCCACGAGCGCGGCGAGCGCGGCGGCGGCGAGCGTGCGGCGGAACGTCATGGTCTTGTCTCCTGCGTCTGGGTCGGGGGTCGGGCGACGGGTGCCCGGGAGTGCGAAGCGACGAATTGTGAGGCCTCGCGCAGCAGGGCCTCGGGCTGGTCACGGTGCGGAGAATGCCCGCACTGCGGCAGCACGAGCAACCGGGTTTGCGCGACCCGACGCGCGATGCCGCGGATCTGCTCGAGGGTGCCGTACTCGTCGTCCTCGCCCTGCACGGCGAGCACGGGGCACTCGATGGTGCCGATCTCGTCTTCGATGCTCCAGCCGGGAAAGCGCGGGTCGAGCCACACGTCGTTCCAGCCCCAGAACGCGCTGTCGGGGTCGTCGTGGTGGCGCGCGAGCTTCTCGCGCAGGCCGCCCGAGACGTACGCGCCGCGCGCCGCGCGGATGCTCGCGAGGCCGAACTCCTCGACGAGGATGTGCGGCGCCAGCACCACGAGCCCGGCCACCGAGCGCGCGAAGCGCGCCGCGTGCAGCAAGGCGATCGAGCCGCCGTCGGAGTGGCCGAACAGCCACGGCGGATCGGCCTGCACGTCCACGCGCAGCGCCGCCAGCAGCGCGGGCAGCACCTCGAAGGCCTGCCGGTGCATGAAGTCCAGGCCCCAGCGCTCGTCGGGCTCGCGCGGCGTGGAACGGCCGTAGCCCGGGCGCGAGTACACGAGGCCGCGCAGGCCGGCGGCCTCGCACAGCCGCTCGGGCCAGTCGCGCCACATCGACACCGAGCCCAGGCCCTCGTGCAGGAAGACCATCAGCGGGCGCTGCGCGTGCTCGCGCGCGATCCAGCGGTGCTCGATGCGCACGCGCCGGCCGGCCCAGTCGATCTCGACGTGTTCGGTGCTGCTCACGGCGTGCCGGTGCGCGGGGGTGTCAGCGTCGCGCCGCCTCGCGCTCGCGCAGGCGGAAGCGCTGGATCTTGCCGGTCGCGGTCTTGGGCAGCTCGCTCACGAACTCGATCGTGCGCGGGTACTTGTACGGCGCGAGGCGGTCCTTCACGAAGGCCTTCAACTCGTCCTCGGTGGCCGTCTGCCCGGGCCTGGCGACCACGAAGGCCTTGGTCTTGGTCAGGCCCTCGTCGTCGGTGACGCCGATCACCGCGGCCTCGAGCACCGCCGGGTGCTGCACGAGCGTGGCCTCGACCTCGAACGGCGACACGTAGATGCCGCTGACCTTGAGCATGTCGTCGCTGCGGCCGGCGTAGGTGTAGTAGCCGTCGGCGTCGCGCGTGTACTTGTCGCCGCTCTTCGTCCACGCGCCCTGGAAGGTCTCGCGCGACTTCTCGCGGTTGGCCCAGTACAGCAGCGCCGCCGTCGGGCCCTTGATGTAGAGGTCGCCGACCTCGCCGTCGGCCACCGGGCGACCGTCCTCGCCGCGCAGCTCGATCTCGTAGCCGGGCACCGGCTTGCCGGTCGTGCCGTAGCGCACGTCGCCCGGCCGGTTGGACAGGAAGATGTGCAGCATCTCGGTCGAGCCGATGCCGTCGATGATCTCGGCGCCGAAGCGCGCGCTGAAGCGCTCGCCGATGTCGCGCGGCAGCGCCTCGCCGGCCGACGAGCACAGGCGCAGCGCCACGCTGCGGCGCTCGGGCAGGTTCGGCGATGCGAGCATGCCGGCGTAGCCCGTGGGCGCGCCGAAGAAGACGGTCGGCTTGCGGCCGGCCAGCACCGGCGTGTCGCCGCACCAGCGGCGGAACACCGCGTCGGGCGTGGGGCGCTCGGCCATCAGCACCGTGGTGGCGCCGACCGCCATCGGGAACGTGAGCGCGTTGCCCAGGCCGTAGGCGAAGAACAGCTTGGCCGCCGAGAAGCAGACGTCGCGCTCGGTGAGGCCGAGCACCGGCGTGCCGTACAGGGCCGAGGTCCAGTACGGGCTCGCGTGGGCGTGTACCGTGCCCTTGGGCCTGCCGGTCGAGCCCGACGAGTACAGCCAGAAGCCGATGTCGTCGCCCGTGGTGCCGGCCGGTTCGGCCATCGGCGCGGCGGCGGCCACGAAGTCGTCGAACGCGACGGCGCCCGGCGGCAGCGCCCCCGTCGGCTTCGACACGACCAGGCGCGACACCTCGTGTGGGCCTTGCTCCATGGCCTGCACGAGCACCGGCAGCAAGGCGTGCGACACGAGCGCCGCCTGCGCGCGGCTGTGGCGCAGCATGTAGGCGTAGTCGTTGGCGGTCAGCAAGGTGTTCACGGCGACCGGCACGACGCCCGCGTACATCGCGCCGAGGAAGGCCACCGGCCAGTCGGCGTTGTCGTGCATCAGCAGCAGCACGCGCTCCTCGCGGCGCACGCCGGCGGCGCGCAGCGCGGCGGCCAGCCGGCGCACGCGCTCGGCCAGGGCGCCGTAGCCGAGCTCGCCGTGGTCGTCGATGAACGCGGTCTTGGCGGCGCGCGACGCGTTCACCTCGAGCAGGTGCTGCGCGTAGTTGAACGGCGCGCCCGGCGTCGGGGTCGCGTGCGGGGAAGGCGGGGCGGCGGGACGGGTCACGGTCAGGCCTTGGTGAACTCGATGCGGCCCCGGGGCAGCAGGTACAGCACCAGCGCACGGCCGCCGGTGACGGTGGGGCGGTGCGCGCTGCCGGGCGGGTAGACGCACCAGCCGGCCGGGCGGCCGTCGAACTTCGCGTCGCCCTCGACGGGCATGATCAGGTCGATCTCGCCCTCGGGGTGCACGTGGTGCGGCCCCACGACGTCGCGCATGTCGACCACGTCGACCGAGAAGCCGCGCAGGTCGTCGGCGGGCTTGACGACGCGCCCGTAGCGGATGCCGTCGGCCTCGTGCTTGCACATCCAGCCGGCGGCCACGCCGGCTTCACAGGCGGCCTTCAGCGCGCGGTAGGTGGCGCTCGCCGGGCCGTGCTCGGCGTTGAGCCAGGCGTCGAGGTCCGCATCGAGCGGACGCTCGCCGATCCGTGCGGCGAGGTCGCGCACGAGGCCGCGGAAGTCGTCAGGTGTCATGCGGTGCTCCTGTGGTCGGGCGAGCGCCGGGACCCCGGCGTGTCGGTCCTGCATCCGCCGCGGCCGGCGCCTCGCGCTTGCCGTTGCCCAACGAATGCATTATTGTGCTTGCATCGAACGATAGAACCCGATGCCCGGCATGTCAAGCACTATAGTGCATGTTCTGGTTTTCCCTAGGCGGCCGTCATGACCGAGGCCGGCGCGGCGGTCCCGGTCGCCTTCGGCCCGCAGGCCGTGGAGGACGGCGCCAAGAACCCGTTCCTCGTCGCGCTGGGTGAGCGTGTGCGCACATTGCGAGCGCGCCGCGGCCTGACACGCAAGGCGGTGGCGCTCGCGGCCGACGTGTCCGAGCGTCACCTGGCCAATCTCGAGTACGGCACCGGCAATGCGTCGATCCTCATCCTGCAGCAGGTGGCCGCGGCGCTGCAGTGCTCGCTGGCCGAACTGATCGGCGACGTGACCACGTCGTCGCCCGAGTGGCTGCTGATCCGCGAGCTGCTGGAGCACCGCAACGAGGCCGAGCTGCGGCGCGCCCGCGTGGCGCTGGCCGAGATGTTCGGCACTCGGGGCGACGAACGCGCGCGCAGCCACCGCATCGCACTGGTCGGCCTGCGCGGCGCCGGCAAGTCGACCCTGGGCCACATGCTGGCCGACGACCTCGGCTATCCGTTCGTCGAGCTGAGCCGCGAGATCGAGAAGTTCGCCGGCTGCAGCATCCGCGAGATCCACGACCTGTACGGCACCAACGCCTATCGCCGCTACGAGCGTCGCGCGCTCGAGGAGACGGTGCAGCTCTATCCCGAGGTGGTGATCGCCACGCCCGGCGGCATCGTGTCCGACGCGGCCACGTTCAACCTGCTGCTCGCGCACTGCTACACCGTGTGGCTGCAGGCCGATCCCGAGGACCACATGAAGCGCGTCGCGCAGCAAGGCGACCTGCGCCCGATGGCCGCCAGCGCCGAGGCGATGGACGACCTCAAGCGCATTCTCGCCGGGCGCTCGGCCTTCTATTCGAAGGCCGACCTCGTGGTCGACACCAGCGGGCAGGCGCTCGAGCCGACGTTCCAGGCGCTGCGTGCCCGCGTGCGCGCGGCGCTGCAGCTGCCGGCCTGAACCCGCGGCGACTCGGCGGCCCGCAGTCGCGCACCCCCGGATGAACCCGAATGCCTGTCAGATCGTGTTTGACACACCTCAAGACATGCACTATGCTTCCACTCATCGAAGCCAATAGATGCACTATTGTGCGTTAGCCGAGAGGACACCCGATGAGCCAGCCCGATCCGCGCGTCGACTACCAGACCGACCCGTCCCGCTACCGCCACGTGAAGCTGAGCTTCGAGGGGCCGATCGCCACCCTGGCGATCGACATCGCCGAGGACGGCGGCATCCGCCCGGGCTACAAGCTCAAGCTCAACAGCTACGACCTCGGCGTCGACATCGAACTGCACGACGCGCTCAACCGCATCCGCTTCGAGCACCCGGAGGTGCGCACGGTGATCGTCACGAGCCTGAAGGACCGCATCTTCTGCTCGGGCGCCAACATCTTCATGCTCGGGCTGTCGAGCCACGCGTGGAAGGTGAACTTCTGCAAGTTCACCAACGAGACGCGCAACGGCATCGAGGACTCGTCGAAGCACTCCGGGCTCAAGTTCGTGGCCGCGATCAACGGCGCGTGCGCCGGCGGCGGCTACGAGCTGGCGCTGGCCTGCGACGACCTCGTGCTGGTGGACGACCGCTCGAGCTCGGTGTCGCTGCCCGAGGTGCCGCTGCTCGGCGTGCTGCCCGGCACCGGCGGCCTGACGCGCGTGACCGACAAGCGCAAGGTGCGCCACGACCACGCCGACATCTTCTGCACGAGCGTCGAGGGCGTGCGCGGCCAGCGTGCCGTGGACTGGCGGCTGGTCGACGCGATCGCCAAGCCGGCGCAGTTCGGCCACGTGGTGCACGAGCGCGCGATGAAGCTCGCTGCGCTGAGCGACCGCCCGGCCGACGGCAAGGGCGTGAAGCTCGCACCGCTGGACCGCCGCATCGCTGCGGACTCGCTCGACTACGAACACGTGAGCGTGTCGATCGACCGCGCGAAGCGCCAGGCCACCTTCACGGTGCGCGCGCCCAGGGCCGCGCAGCCGTCGGACATCGCCGGCATCGAGGCCGCGGGCATCCGCTGGTGGCCGCTGGCGATGGCGCGCGAGCTCGACGACGCCATCCTGTCGATGCGCACCAACGAGCTCGACATCGGCACCTGGGTGCTCAAGACCGAGGGCGACGCCGCCGCGGTGCTGGCCTGCGACGCCGCGCTGCAGCAGCACGCGGGCCACTGGCTCGTGCGCGAGACCATCGGCCTGCTGCGCCGCACCCTGGCGCGGCTGGACGTCTCGTCGCGCAGCCTGTTCGCGCTCATCGAGCCGGGCTCGTGCTTCGCCGGCACCCTGGCCGAGCTGGCCTTCGCGGCCGACCGCGCCTACATGCTCGCGCTGCCCGACGAGCCCGCGCGCGCGCCGAAGCTCACCTTGTCGGCGCTCAACTTCGGCACCTGGCCGATGGTCAACGAGCAGTACCGGCTGCAGCGCCGCTTCCACGACGAAGCCGCGCCGCTGGCCGCAGCGCGCGAGGCGATCGGCCGCGCGCTCGACGCCGACGACGCGCTGAGGCTCGGCCTCGTGACCGCGGCACCCGACGACATCGACTGGCCCGACGAGATCCGCCTCGCGCTGGAAGAACGCGCGAGCATGTCGCCCGACGCGCTGACCGGCCTCGAGGCCAACCTGCGCTTCTCGGGCAAGGAGACCATGCTCACGCGCATCTTCGGGCGCCTGAGCGCCTGGCAGAACTGGATCTTCATCCGCCCCAACGCTGCCGGCGAGAAGGGCGCGCTGAAGGTCTACGGCAAGGGGGAGAAGGCCCAGTTCGACTGGAACCGCGTCTAGCACGCCGCACCCGATCGGGCCGCGCCGGCGGTCGAGCGGAGCGCCAGACCAATCAAATGGAGCAGCAAACCAATCGAGCGGAGCACCACACCAGTCGAGCGGAGCACCACACCGTTCGAGGCCGAGCACCCCACCGTTCGGGCTGAGCCTGTCGAAGCCCATCGACGCACACACCACCAGGCCCTTCGACAAGCGCGGGGCGAACGGCAACCAGGAGTCACGATGAGCAGCATCAACTACAGCGAGAAGATCCCCAACAACGTCAACCTCGCCGAGGACCGCACCTTGCAGCGCGCGCTCGAGCAGTGGCAACCCAACTTCCTGAACTGGTGGGGCGACATGGGCCCCGAGGGCTCGCAGAACTTCGACGTCTACCTGCGCACCGCCGTCAGCGTCGACCCGCAGGGCTGGGCGCAGTTCGGCTACGTCAAGATGCCCGACTACCGCTGGGGCATCTTCCTGAACCCGGCCGAGGCCGGCCGCAAGATCCACTTCGGCGACCACAAGGGCGAGGACGTGTGGCAAGACGTGCCCGGCGAGCACCGCGCCAACCTGCGCCGCATCATCGTCACGCAGGGCGACACCGAGCCGGCGTCGGTGGAGCAGCAGCGCCACCTCGGCCTCACCGCGCCGAGCCTGTACGACCTGCGCAACCTGTTCCAGGTCAACGTCGAGGAAGGCCGCCACCTGTGGGCGATGGTGTACCTGCTGCACCGCTACTTCGGCCGCGACGGCCGCGAGGAGGCCGAGGCCCTGCTCGAGCGCCGCTCGGGCGACCAGGACAACCCGCGCATCCTCGGCGCCTTCAACGAGAAGACGCCGGACTGGCTGTCGTTCTTCATGTTCACCTACTTCACCGACCGCGACGGCAAGTACCAGCTGTGCGCGCTCGCCGAGAGTTCGTTCGACCCGCTCGCGCGCACGACCAAGTTCATGCTGACCGAGGAGGCGCACCACATGTTCGTGGGCGAGTCGGGCGTCAGCCGCGTCATCCAGCGCACCTGCCAGGCGATGAACGAGCTGAAGACCGACGATCCGGGCAAGCTGCGCGCGGCCGGCGTGATCGACCTGCCGACCCTGCAGCGCTACCTCAACTTCCACTTCAGCGTGACCATCGACCTGTTCGGCGCCGACCAGTCGAGCAACGCCGCGACCTTCTACAGCTCGGGGCTGAAGGGCCGCTTCGAGGAAGGCAAGCGCCAGGACGACCACGTGCTCAAGGGCCAGACCTACAGGGTGCTCGACGTGCAGAACGGCCAGCTCGTCGAGAAGGACGTGCCGATGCTCAACGCGCTCAACGAGGTGCTGCGCGACGACTACATCAAGGACTCGATGGCCGGCGTGGAGCGCTGGAACAAGGTGATCGAGAAGGCGGGCATCCCGTTCCGGCTGAAGGTGCCGCACAAGGCCTTCCACCGCAACATCGGCACCCTGGCCGGCGTGAAGGTGTCGCCCGAGGGGCGCGTGGTGTCCGAGGCGGAGTGGAACGCGAAGAAGGACGAGTGGCTGCCGAGCGCCGAGGACCGCGCCTTCGTCGCGAGCCTGATGGGCCGCGTGGCCGAGCCCGGCAAGTTCGCCAACTGGATCGCGCCGCCGGTGATGGGCATCAACCGCCAGCCCATCGACTTCGAATACGTGCGCTTCAACTGACCCCGACCCGGAGCCCGACGTGGACATGGCCGCCGACGCAGCGGTGCTCAAGCAGCACCTGATCGACCCCGAGATCTGCATCCGCTGCAACACCTGCGAGGCGACCTGCCCCGTCGGCGCGATCACGCACGACGACCGCAACTACGTGGTCGATCCGGGCAAGTGCAACTCGTGCATGGACTGCATCTCGCCGTGCCCGACCGGCTCCATCGACAACTGGCGCACGGTGCTGAAGGTCAAGGCCTACACGGTGCAGGAGCAGCTGTCGTGGGACGTGCTGCCGCCCGAGGTGCCGCTGCCCGAGGGGCTCGACGCCGAGGTCGACGCCGAGGCCGGCGCGCGCGTCGCCGCGCCGCAGCCGCAGGCCGTGCCGTCGACGCAGCTCGCGTCGGGCGAGGCGGCCTTCGTCGCGTCGGCGTGGAACGCGAGCCTGCCGCCGTGGTCGGCGGCGCACGCGTACACCAACCTGTACGGGCCGAAGAACCCGACCACCGCCACCGTGGTGGGCAACGTGCGCGTCACCGAGGTCGGCCGCGAGTACGACACGCACCACATCGTGCTCGACTTCGGCAGCATGCCGTTCCCGGTGCTCGAAGGGCAGTCGATCGGCATCCTGCCGCCCGGGCTCGACGCGAACGGCAAGCCGCACCACGCGCGCCAGTACTCGATCGCCAGCCCGCGCAACGGCGAGCGGCCCGGCTACAACAACGTCTCGCTGACGGTCAAGCGCGTGCTGGAGGACCACCAGGGCCGGCCGGTGCGCGGCGTCGCGAGCAACTACCTGTGCGACCTCAAGGTGGGCGACACGGTGCAGGTGATCGGACCGTTCGGCACCAGCTTCCTGATGCCCAACCACCCGCGCTCGAACATCGTGATGATCTGCACCGGCACCGGCTCGGCGCCGATGCGCGCGATGACCGAGTGGCGGCGCCGGCTGCGCGCGTCGGGCAAGTTCGAAGGCGGCAAGCTGATGCTGTTCTTCGGCGCGCGCACGCAGGCCGAGCTGCCGTACTTCGGGCCGCTGCAGAACCTGCCCAAGGACTTCATCGACATCAACTTCGCGTTCTCGCGCGAGGCCGGCCGGCCCAAGCGCTACGTGCAGGACCTGATGCGCGAGCGCGCCGCCGACCTCGGCGCGCTGCTGAAGGATCCGAACACCTGCTTCTACGTCTGCGGCCTCAAGGCGATGGAAGAAGGCGTGGTGCTCGCGCTGCGCGACGTGGCGCAGCAGACCGGGCTGTCGTGGGAGACTCTGGGCGCGACCCTCAAGCGCGAGGGCCGGCTGCATCTGGAGACGTACTGACCATGATCGACCTGAAGGGGCGCACGGTGGCCGTGATCGGCGCCGGCACCATGGGCGCCGGCATCGCACAGGTGGCGGCGCAATCCGGACATCGCGTGCTGCTGCACGATGCGCGCGACGGCGCGGCGGCCGACGCCAAGGCCAAGCTCGCCGCCACCTTCGACGGCCTGGTGGCCAAGGGCAGGCTCGACGCGGCGGCCGCGCAGGCCGCGCTCGCGCGCATCGAGCCCGTCGCGTCGACCGCGCAGCTCGCGCCGGCGGCGATCGTCGTCGAGGCGATCGTCGAGAACCTCGACGTCAAGCGGCGCCTGTTCGGCGAGCTCGAAGGCCTCGTCGCCGACGACGCGGTGCTCGCCACCAACACCTCGTCCATCTCGGTCACCGCGATCGCGCGCGACCTGAAGCGCCCGCAGCGGCTGGCCGGCATGCACTTCTTCAACCCCGTGCCGCTGATGAAGCTGGTGGAGGTGGTGTCGGGCCTGCGCACCGAGCGCGCCGTGGCCGACGCGGTGTTCGCGCTCGCGCAGCACTGGGGCAAGACGCCGGTGCACGCGAAGTCCACGCCGGGCTTCATCGTCAACCGCATCGCGCGGCCGTACTACGCCGAGGCGCTGGCGCTGCTGCACGAGCAGGCCGTCACGCCGCCGCAGCTCGACGCGGCCCTGCGCGCGGCCGGCTTCCGCATGGGCCCGTGCGAGCTGATGGACCTGATCGGCCACGACGTGAACTACGCCGTGACCGAGTCGGTGTACGCCGCCAACTACGGCGACAAGCGCTACGTGCCCTCGCCGGTGCAGCGCGAGCTGGTCGACGGCGGCCTGCTGGGACGCAAGTCGGGACGCGGCTTCTACGAGTACGGCGGCGACGCGAAGCCGGCCGCGACGCCGGCGGCTGCGTCTGCGCCGTTCGATGCCGCCGCGCTGCTGAACGCCGCCGCCGTGCCGCTGGGCCGCGGTCGCGTGATGCCGACCGACGGCCGCTGCGCGCAGCAGGTCGCGGCCGACGAAGGTGTGCGCGACGTGGCCGTGTTCGACTGGCCGCTCGCCGCGAGCGCCGGTGCGCCGCTGTCGTTCGCGGTCGCGGCCAGCGCGTCGCCCGGCTTCGCCGACGAGGTGGCCGCGTGGCTCGCCGCGCGCGGCGTGCAGCCGCAGCGCGTGGGCGACGTGCCCGGCCTCGTGGTGGCGCGCACGCTGTCGATGCTCGTCAACGAGGCGGCCGACGCGGTGCACCAGGGCGTGTGCGAGCCCGACGCGGCCGACACCGCCATGAAGCTCGGCGTCAACTACCCGGCCGGCCCGTTCGAGTGGCTGGCGCGGCTGGGCGCGCCGCGCATCGTCGCGCTGATCGAGCGCCTCGACGCGCACTACCGCGGCGAGCGCTACCGCACGAGCCCGTGGCTCGCGCAACGCCTCTGGCGCGAGCGCCTCGGCTGACGGTACGCTCGCCGGCATGAAGTTCGCCGAGTTCCATGCCGGCCAGGTGATCGAGGCCGGCCCCTACACCGTCGACGCCGACGAGCTGGTGCGCTTCGCGCGCGAGTACGACCCGCAGTGGTTCCACACCGACGCCGAGGCGGCTGCGAAAGGCCGCTGGGGCGGCCTGATCGCCAGCGGCTGGCAGACCTGCGGCATCGCGATGCGCCTGGCCGCGCTGGCCGCGCTCGAAGGGTCGGAGTCGTTCGCGTCGCCCGGCCTCGGCTACGTGCGCTGGCCGCATCCGGTGCGCCCCGGCGACCGCCTGCGACTGCGCGCCACGGTGATCGAGGCGCGCCGCTCGAAGAGCAACCCCGCGCTCGGCATCCTGCGCTGGCGCTGGCAGCTGTTCAACCAGGACGGCCTCGAGGTGCTCGACCTCGAGGCCAACTCGATGTTCGAGTTGGGATGAGCTCCCCCGCAGCGACCTGCGGTCGCCTCCGCCCGAGGGGTCGCCGCCGGCGGACCGGCGGCGCCGGATCCGCGACGGCCGTCGGTGCCGGCCCGTGGTTCGCGTGCGCGGAGCGTGGGCGATGACGCCGATCGTGCGTCCGGTGCAGTTCCACCAGCGGCGCGCGGCGGCCAGCGGCCCGAGGCCGGCCGATGCGGCAGCGCTGGCCGCGGTGGCCGATGCGCTCGGCCCGCACGCCGACCTGTCGCGGCGCGATCTGCTCATCGAGCACCTGCACGCGCTGAACGACCGCTTCGGGCAGTTGCGCACCGACCATCTGGCCGCGCTGGCCGAGCGCATGAAGCTCTCGCTGGCCGAGGTGCACGAGGTCGCGAGCTTCTATCACCACTTCGACATCGCCTACCCGAAGGCCGACGGTTCGTTCGAGCCGCCCGCGCCGCTGACGGTGCGCGTGTGCGACGGCCTCGCCTGCGAGCTGGCCGGCGCGAAGGACCTGCTCGAGCGGCTGCCCGCGCTGCTCGGCCGCGAGGTGCGCGTGATCGCGGCGCCGTGCGTCGGCCGCTGCGAGCAGGCGCCGGCCGTGGTGGTGCACCAGCATCCGCTCGCGCGCGCCACCGTGCAGTCGGTGCGCGCCGCCGTGCAGGCCGACCTGCGCCGCGCGGCGCCCGACATGCCGGCCGCGCAGGCGGCGCCGGCCGCCAGGCGCAGCGAGTGGCGCGTGCTGCGCGAGTGCCTGAGCGGGCGGCGCAGCGCCGAGTCGGTGATCGCGACGCTCGAGTCGTCGGGCCTGCGCGGCCTGGGCGGCGCCGGCTTCCCCGCAGGCCGCAAGTGGCGCATCGTGCGCGAGCAGCCCGCGCCGCGCCTGATGGCGGTGAACATCGACGAAGGCGAGCCCGGCACCTTCAAGGACCGCCACTACCTCGAGACCGACCCGCAGCCCTTCCTCGAAGGCATGCTGATCGCGGCGTGGGCGGTGGGCATCGAGTCGATCTACGTCTACCTGCGCGACGAGTACCACGGCGCGCGCGCGCTGCTCGAGCGCGAGCTCGCCGCGCTGCGGGCCGCGCCGCCGATGCGCGACCTGCCGCGCATCGAGCTGCGCCGCGGCGCGGGCGCGTACATCTGCGGCGAAGAGTCGGCGATGATCGAATCGATCGAGGGCAAGCGCGGCATGCCGCGGCAGCGGCCGCCCTATGTCGCGCAGGTCGGGCTGTTCGGCCGGCCGACCCTGGAGCACAACTACGAGACCCTGCACTGGGTGCCCGAGATCCTGGCGCAGGGTGCCGACTGGTTCGCGTCGCACGGCCGGCGCGGCCGCAAGGGGCTGCGCTCGTTCTCGGTGTCGGGCCGCGTGCGCCATCCGGGCGTGAAGCTCGCGCCGGCCGGCATCAGCCTGCGCGAACTGGTCGACGAGTACTGCGGCGGGCTGCCCGACGGCCACGAGCTCTACGCCTACCTGCCCGGCGGCGCCTCGGGCGGCATCCTGCCCGCGTCGCTGGCCGACCTGCCGCTGGACTTCGACACCTTGCAGCCGCACGGCTGCTTCATCGGATCGGCCGCGGTGATCGTGCTGACGCGCAGCGCGACGCACTGCGACCGCGCGGTCGACGCCGCGCGCAACCTGATGGCCTTCTTCGAGCACGAGAGCTGCGGCCAGTGCACGCCGTGCCGCAGCGGCACGGCCAAGGCGCGCGCGCTGATCGCCGGCGAGCGCTGGGACGCGGCGCTGCTGGCCGAGCTGTCGCAGGTGATGCGCGACGCGTCGATCTGCGGCCTCGGGCAGGCGGCGCCGAACCCCGTGGACTGCGTGCTGCGCTACTTCGCGCACGAGCTGGAGGCGGCATGACGCGCGAGATCGTCGAATTCACCCTCGACGGCGTGACCGTGCACGAGCCCGCCGGCACCACCTTGTGGGAGGCCGCGCGCGCGCAGGGCATCTCGATCCCGCACCTGTGCCACACGCCGGGGCTGCGCCCCGACGGCAACTGCCGCGCCTGCGTGGTGGAGGTCGAGGGCGAGCGCAGCCTCGCGGCGTCGTGCTGCCGCAGCGTCGCACCGGGACTGAAGGTGCACACGCAAAGCGAGCGCGCGCGCAAGTCGCGCGCGCTGGTGATCGAGCTGCTGATGTCCGACGCCGGCGCCCGCACCGACGCGCTCACGCCGGAGTCGGAGCTGTCGGCCTGGGCGCGCATGGCCGGCGTGCAGCGCGTGCGCTTCGCGCGCCGCGAGGGCTACGCCGCGACGGACGCATCGCACGTGGCGATCGAGGTGAACCTCGACGCGTGCATCCAGTGCACGCGCTGCCTGCGCGCCTGCCGCGAGGAGCAGGGCAACGACGTGATCGGCCTCGCGCGGCGCGGGCCGCAGACGACGATCGCGTTCGACGCGCTCGCGCCGATGGGCGCGTCGAGCTGCGTGGCCTGCGGCGAGTGCGTGCAGGCCTGCCCCACGGGCGCGCTCGGGCCCGCGCGCGGCGCCGGCCTCGCCGAGATCGTGCGCGAGGTCGACACCGTGTGCCCGTACTGCGGCGTCGGCTGCCAGCTCACGGTGCACGTCGGCGCCGACGAGCGCATCGCCTACGTGACCGGGCGCGACGGCCCGGCCAACCACGGCCGGCTGTGCGTGAAGGGCCGCTACGGCCTCGACTACGTGCACCACGAAGACCGCCTCGTGCAGCCCATGGTGCGTCGGCCCGGCGTGCCGAAGGACCCGGCCGACATCGAGCGCGTCAGGCGCGGCGAGAAGCGGCTCGACGAGATCTTCCGGCCCGCGTCGTGGAGCGAGGCGCTCGACCTCGCCGCCGCGGGCTTCGTGCGCCTGCGCGATGCGGCGCCGGCCGGCCAGGACTCGCCGCTCGCGGGCTTCGGCTCGGCCAAGGGCAGCAACGAGGAGGCGTACCTCTTCCAGAAGCTCGTGCGCACGGGCTTTCGCACGAACAACGTCGACCACTGCACGCGGCTGTGCCACGCCAGCTCGGTGGCCGCGCTGCTCGAAGGCATCGGCTCCGGCGCCGTGAGCAACCCGGTGGCCGACGTCGCGCACGCGAGCTTCATCCTGCTGATCGGCGCCAACCCGGCGGTGAACCATCCGGTGGCGGCCACGTGGATCAAGAACGCGGTCGACCGCGGCGCGACCTTGTGCGTGGCCGACCCGCGCGCCAACCCGCTGGCGCGGCGCGCGCGCTGGCACCTCGCGTTCCGCCCCGGCACCGACGTCGCGCTGCTCAACGCGCTGCTGCACGTGATCGTCGCCGAGGGCCTGGTGAACGCGGCCTTCGTCGCCGCGCGCGTGAACGGCTTCGAGGCGCTGAAGGCGTCGGTGGCCGAGGCCACGCCCGAGCGCATGAGCGAGATCTGCGGCATCGCGCCGGACACCCTGCGCGAGGTGGCGCGCGCCTACGCGCGCTCGCGGGCTTCGATGATCCTGTGGGGCATGGGGATCAGCCAGCACGTGCACGGCACCGACAACGCGCGCGGCCTGATCGCGCTGGCCATGCTGACCGGCCAGATCGGGCGGCCCGGCACCGGGCTGCATCCGCTGCGCGGCCAGAACAACGTGCAAGGCGCGAGCGACGCCGGGCTGATCCCGATGATGCTGCCGAACTACCAGCGCGTGGCGCACGAGCCGGCGCGCGCGACCTTCGAGCGGCTGTGGGGCGTGCCGCTCGATGCGCATCCCGGCCTCACGGTGGTCGAGATCCTGCACGCCGCGGCCGAGCGGCGCATCCGGGGGCTGTACGTCGAGGGCGAGAACCCGGCGATGTCCGACCCCGACCTCGACCACGCGCGTGCCGGGCTCGCCGCGCTCGAACACCTGGTGGTGCAGGACCTCTTCGCCACCGAGACGGCGATCCTCGCCGACGTGCTGCTGCCCGCGTCGGCGCACGCCGAGAAGTGGGGCAGCACGACCAACACCGACCGGCTGATCCAGATCGGCCGGCCCGCGCTCGCGCCGCCGGGCGATGCGCGCCAGGACCTGTGGATCATCGAGCAGATGGGCCGCCGGCTCGGGCTGCCGTGGCATTACTGGCACGACGGCGACGGCGACGGTCGCCTCGCCGCCGAGGCGCCGGTGGCGCGCGTGTACGAGGAGATGCGCGCCGGCATGGCGCCGCTGGCCGGCGTGCCGTGGCGGCGCCTCGTGCGCGAGGAGGCGGTGGTCACGCCCGCCGCGCGCGAGGACGAGCCCGGCCAGTCGGTCGTGTTCGACGACCACTTCCCGACCGCCGACGGCCGCGCGACCGTGGTGCCGACCGCGTGGCGGCCCGGCCCCGAGGTGCGCGACGACGCGTACCCGTTCGTGCTGACCACCGGCCGCGTGCTGGAGCACTGGCACACCGGCGCGATGACGCGGCATGCGACGGTGCTCGACGCGATCGCGCCGCTGCCGCTGGCGACCTTGCACCCGGACGACGCGGCCGCGCTCGGCATCGCCGACGGCGCCCCGGTCGAGCTCGCCACGCGCCACGGCGCGGTGCGCGCGGTCGCGGCACTGAGCCCCGAGGTGCAGCGCGGCCAGGTGTTCATGCCGTTCGCGTACTGGGAAGCCGCGGCGAACCGTCTGACCGGCGCGGCGCTCGACCCGGTGGCCAAGATCCCGGGCTTCAAGGTGACGGCCGTGCGCGTGGCGGCGGCCGCCGCGCCGGCCTGAGACTCAGGCCTCGAGCGGCAGCCCGACGTAGTTCTCGGCGAGCGCGGTCGACGCGGCGCGCGAGCCGACCAGGTACTCCAGCTCCGCACGCTGCATCTTCTGCCCGAACGCGCCGGTGTCGGGAAACTTGTGCAGCAGCGAGGTCATCCACCACGAGAAGCGCTCGGCCTTCCAGATGCGGCGCAGGCAGCGTTCGGAGTAGGTGTCGATGCCTGCGCTCGAACGCTCCTTGAAGAACTCCACCAGCGCGCGCGACAGCACGCCGACGTCGGCCGCCGCGAGGTTCAGCCCCTTGGCGCCGGTGGGCGGCACGATGTGCGCGGCATCGCCGGCGAGGAACAGGCGGCCGAAGCGCATCGGCTCGGCCACGAAGCTGCGCAGCGGCGCGATGCTCTTCTCGATCGACGGGCCGGTCACCAGCGACGCGGCGGCGGCCGGGTCGAGCCGTCGGCGCAGCTCGTCCCAGAACGCGTCGTCGCTCCATTGCCCGACCTTGTCGTCGAGCGAGCACTGCACGTAGTAGCGCGACAAGGTGTGCGAGCGCATCGAGCACAGCGCGAAGCCGCGCTCGTGGTTCGAGTAGATCAGCTCGTGCGACACCGGCGGCGTGCGCGACAGCACGCCGAGCCAGCCGAACGGGTAGACCTTCTCGAAGGTCGTGATCGCGCCCGGCGGCACGCTGGCGCGGCACACGCCGTGGAAGCCGTCGCAGCCGGCGATCACGTCGCACTCGATCTCGTGCGTCTCGTCGCCCTTGCGGTAGCGCACGCGCGGCCGCTCGCCGTCGAAGTCGTGCACCGACACGTCGGCGGCCTCGTAGACGGTGGGCAGGCCGGCCGCCCGGCGCGCGTCCATCAGGTCGCGCGTCACCTCGGTCTGGCCGTAGACCATCACGCGCTGGCCGCCGGTCAGCCCGGCCAGGTCGATGCGGTGGCGCGCGCCGCCGAAGCACAGGTCGAAGCCGTCGTGCGGCAGGCCCTCGCGGTGCAGGCGCGCGGCGACGCCGGCCTCCTCCAGCAGGTCGACCGTCACCTTCTCGAGCACCCCGGCGCGGATGCGCCCGAGCACGTACTCCGCGCTGCGCCGCTCGACGATGACGGCGTCGACGCCGGCCTCGTGCAGCAAGGCGCCGAGCAGCAGGCCCGCGGGCCCCGCCCCGACGATCGCGACCTGGGTCCTCATGGGCGCTGGCTCCGGCGGCCGGTCAGACGCGCTCGAGGATCAGCGCGATGCCCTGGCCCACGCCGATGCACATGGTGCACAGCGCGTAGCGGCCCTTGATGCGGTGCAGCTGGTTCACGGCGGTGGTGGCCAGCCGCGCGCCGCTGGCGCCCAGCGGATGGCCCAGCGCGATGGCGCCGCCATTGGGGTTGACGCGCGGGTCGTCGTCCTTCAGCCCGAGCTGGCGCAGCACCGCCAGGCCCTGCGCGGCGAACGCCTCGTTCAGCTCGATCACGTCGATCTGCTCGAGCTTCAGGCCGGTGAGCTGCAGCACCTTCTGCGTGGCCGGCGCCGGGCCGATGCCCATGATGCGCGGCGCCACGCCGGCGGTGGCCATGCCCACCACGCGCGCGCGCGGCGCGAGGCCGTGGCGGCGCGCCGCGTCCTCGCTGGCCAGCAGCAGCGCACACGCGCCGTCGTTCACGCCCGAGGCGTTGCCGGCGGTCACGCTGCCGTCGGGGCGCACCACGCCCTTCAGCCGGGCCAGCGCCTCGAGCGAGGTCTCGCGGGGGTGCTCGTCCTTGGCCACGACGACCGGGTCGCCCTTCTTCTGCGGGATCGTCACCGGCACGATCTCGGCGGCGAAGAAGCCGCTTCTCTGCGCCTCGACCGCCTTCATCTGCGAAGCGAGCGCCATGCGGTCCTGGTCCTCGCGCGAGATGCCGAAGTCGGCGGCGACGTTCTCGGCCGTCTCGGGCATCGAGTCGACGCCGTACTTCGCCTTCATCAGCGGGTTGACGAAGCGCCAGCCGATGGTGGTGTCGTACACCGCGTTGGCGCGCGAGAACGCGCTCTCGGCCTTGGGCATGACGAACGGCGCGCGGCTCATGCTCTCGACGCCGCCGGCGATCATCAGCTGCGCCTCGCCGGCGCGGATCGCGCGGGCGGCGCTGCCCACCGCGTCGAGGCCCGAGCCGCACAGCCGGTTCACGGTGGCGCCGGGCACCTCCTGCGGCAGCCCGGCCAGCAGCGCGGCCATGCGCGCGACGTTGCGGTTGTCCTCGCCGGCCTGGTTGGCGCAACCGTAGGTCACGTCGGTCACGGCAGCCCAGTCGACGCTGGCGTTGCGTTCCATCAGCGCGCGGATCGGGATCGCGCCGAGGTCGTCGGTGCGCACGCTCGCGAGCGCGCCGCCGTAGCGGCCGATGGGGGTGCGCACGGCGTCGCAGATGAAGGCGTGGGTCATGGGGGGCTCCGTGGAAGTTCAGTCGATCAGCGGCACCGCCGTCACGCGGCGCAGCTCGTCCAGGCTCAGGCCGTCGACCTTGTCGATCACCTTGAGGCCTTCGCGGGTCACGTCGATCACGGCGAGGTCGGTGTAGATGCGGCTCACGCAGCCGATGCCGGTGAGCGGATAGGTGCACGCGGGCACGATCTTGCTCTCGCCGGACTTGGTCGTGTGCTCCATCATCACGTAGGTCTTCTTCGCGCCGATGGCCAGGTCCATCGCGCCGCCGACCGCCGGAATGGTGTCGGGCGCGCCGGTGTGCCAGTTGGCGAGGTCGCCGCCGGCCGACACCTGGAAGGCGCCGAGCACGCACACGTCGAGATGGCCGCCGCGCATCATCGCGAAGCTGTCGGCGTGGTGGAAGAAGCAGCCGCCGGGCCGCAGGGTCACGGGCTGCTTGCCGGCGTTGATGAGGTCGAAGTCCTCCTCGCCCGGCGCGGGCGCGGGGCCCATGCCGACGACGCCGTTCTCGGAGTGCAGCACCACCTCGCGGTCGCTCGGCAGGTGATTGGCCACCAGGGTGGGCAGGCCGATGCCGAGATTGACGACCGCGCCGTCCGGGATGTCGCGCGCCACGCGCTGCGCCATCTGCTCGCGGGTCCACTTGTTCATCGCGCTCGCCTCCTCAGGCCGCCTGCCGGAATCCGCCGGCAGTGGTGGTCGTGCGCGCGACGGGCACCACGCGCCGCACGAACAGCCCCGGCGTCACCACGCACTCGGGGTCGAGCGCGCCGAGCGGCACGACCTCGTGCACCGTGGCCACGGTGACCTTCGCCGCCATCGCCATGATCGGGCCGAAGTTGCGCGCGGTCATGCGGTAGGTGAGGTTGCCCCAGCGGTCGCCGCGCTCGGCCTTGATGAGCGCGAAGTCGGCGTGGATCGGATGCTCGAGCACGTACATGCGCCCGCCGATCTCGCGCGTCTCCTTGCCCCTGGCGAGCTCGGTGCCGTAGCCGGTGGGCGTGAAGAAGCCGCCGATCCCGGCCCCCGCGGCGCGAATGCGTTCGGCCAGATTGCCCTGCGGCACGAGTTCCAACTCGATCTTGCCGCTGCGGTAGAGGCGGTCGAAGTGGTGGCTGTCGGCCTGCCGCGGGAACGAGCAGACGATCTTGCGCACGCGGCCGGCGGCCAGCAGCGCGGCGAGCCCGGTGTCGCCGTTGCCGGCGTTGTTGTTGACGATGACGAGCTCGCGCGCGCCTTGCGCGATCAGCGCATCGATCAGTTCGTTGGGCTGCCCGGCGGTGCCGAAGCCGCCGATCATCACCGTGGCGCCGTCGGGAAAGTCGGCCAGCGCCGCCTCGGCCGTCGGCACGATCTTGTCGATCATGGGGTGTCTCCTGCGCGCCCAGAGTTCATTATTAGAACTCAGGTTCGATTAAGGAACAGTGTAGGCGCGATGCTGCGTCGCCGCAAGCGCGGGCGAGCGGCGCGCAGGGTGTCTCGGGGAATCTGGGTCGCGAGCCCGGGCAGCGAGTCTGGGCAGCGAGTCTGGGCGGCGAGCCAGGACGGCGAGTCGGGCACCGAGTCGGGCCGCGAGTTCTCGTCGCGGGTGTCGGTGCCGCGCCGACGCGGTGGTCGACGACGCGCGGCACCGGCCGAGCGCCCGGACTGAGAGCCTCGACCGAGCGCG
>Ga0073934_10004084_pt1 | contig 24983 bp, 23 predicted proteins | sample LarsenN4metaG_FD_76834 | JGI IMG/M metagenome (GOLD analysis project Ga0073934, IMG submission 76834) | Hot spring sediment bacterial and archeal communities from British Columbia, Canada, to study Microbial Dark Matter (Phase II) - Larsen... ... | reverse complement strand
GTGAACTGCACGCTCTCGAGCGGGTCGTTCGGCGACATGACGCCGCCGGATGCCATGAGCTTCACCTGCGTCGCGCCGCGGCGGATCTGCTTGCGCGCCGCGCGGCGCACCTCGTCCGTCCCGTCGCAGATCTCCGTGCGGGCGATCAGGCCGGGGATCGACGGCGGCGCGTGATCCTCGAAGCGAAAGCGCTGGTCGCCGTGCCCTCCCGTCTGCGAGAGGAAGGAACCGGACGGCAGGATTCGCGGGCCGGGGATCTGGCGCATTTCGACGGCGAGCGCGTAGGCCGGGTCGAGGCCGCCGGCGTCCCGCACGGTCGTGAACCCTTCGTCGAGGGCGATGCGGATGTTCTCGATCACCTTCAGCACGTACGAGACGTAGCTCTCCGGCTGTGGCAGGGCGGACTCCTCGGTCAGACCGAAGTGAACGTGCGCGTCCGTCAGCCCCGGCATCAGCGTGCGGCCTGCGCCGTCGATCACGCGCGCGCCGTCGGGGGCAGCGGTGGAGCCGGCGGGAGCGATGCGGCTGATGCGGCCATCCTCGACGAGCACGCTCACATTCGTCCGCGGGTCCGCGCCGGTGCCATCGATCAGTGTCACGCCGTTGATGAGCAGCGCCGTCATGTCCCTCCCTCAGTCAGCAGGCGCGGGCGTGCCGGCGCGCGATGTCGGCGTGCCGCGCACCGGTGTGGAACGCACGTCGGCCGTACGGAAGAACCCGTTCTCGTCGAACGAGACGCGAAACTCGGCGTTGGCGAAGTACTCGTACTCGAACTCGCGCTCCAGCATGACGCTACCGTCCTCACGCCGGACGAGGATCGACGACGGGAAGTCCTCGCGCCTGATGACGAACGTCGCTTCGTCGTCTGGCGTGATGCGGCGCTCCTGCCCGTTCTCCAGCTCGACCGTGACGGTCTCGACCGTCTTGTTGAACAGTACGAGCCCGCGCTGTTGCCCGGCACCGTCGCCCCATGACGCCCATGCCGCGATGGCGAGCACGACGGCGAGAAACGCCGTCACGCCGATGGCCAGCGCGATCGCTTGCTTAGGCACGTTCGATCGACCGCAGCCGTTCTTCGTCCAACTCGACGCCGAGCCCGGGCTTGTCCGGCACGTGGAGGTAGCCGTCGCGGTCGATCATCAGCGGCTCCGTGAGCATGAAGTCGCGGACCTCGGGCGTCCAGTTCGGCGGATCGTACGGGAACTCGATGAAGGGACAGTTCGACGCGGCGGCCGCGACGTGCAGGTTCGCCGCGAGCCCGAGGCCGTTCGTCCACGTGTGCGGCGCGAACAGCAGGCCCGCGGCCTCGGCCATGCCCGCGACCTTGCGCGCCACGGTGATGCCGCCGGCGAACGTGCAGTCTGGCTGGTAGACGTCGAAGCAGCCCTTGTCGAAGTAGACCTGAAACTCGTGCAAACCCGCGTTCAGCTCGCCGCCGGCGACGCGGACTGTCGTGTTGGCGCGCACCTCGGCGAGGCCGTCGTAGTCGTAGGCGTACAGCGGCTCCTCGATCCAGAAGACGTCGTACTCCTCGAGGGCCCTGACGACGGCGCGGGCCGTCTTCCGATCCCACGCACCCTCGCGACGGTCGCCGGGCAGGTACCAGCCCCAGTTGCCATCGACCATGATCTTCATCGTGTCGCCGACGGCGTTGCGCACAGCGTCGAGCGTCTTCAGGTCGACGCGCCAGTCCGGGTTATGGAAGCGCAGCTTGACGGCCTTGAAGCCGAGCTCGCGGATCTTCAGCACATCCTCGACGCGCTGCTCGAGGCCGTGGATCTCTCCGGTCGAGCAGTAGGCGAGGAGCTTGCCGGACTTGCCGCCAAGGAGCTTGTAGAGCGGCACCCCGGCCTTCTTCGCCGCGATGTCCCAGAGGGCGACCTCGATCGGCCAGGGGCGACCCATGAAGTGGGCGATGCCCCGGAGAAGGTGCCAGTGCTCCTCGATGGCCAGCGGGTCGCGGCCGACGAAGAGGCCGGCGGCGGTGTTCAGGCGGGTCAGGACGCCACCCGCCGCGATGCCGGTGATGCCTTCGTCGGTGTGAACCTCGACGACGGTGACGTCCTGGTGGCGCTCGGGGAACGGGCGCCAGGTGGGGTGGAAGGGGCGATCTTCGCAGTTGAGGACGAACCTGCGGGTCTTGACTTCGGTGATCTTCACGTGTGGCTCCTCGCTGTCCGGGCAGAGCTTACCGTCCCCGCCCGCCACGGCGAAGCGGCGGATGTCACTCGGCGGGCGTCAAGAACCGGCCGATTCCTGACATCGAAACTTATGTCCCCTTTAACAGGCGTTTAATCGGCGCCTCCTAAGATGCGGGCGTAGGGTTTTGAACGTGCAATCACCTCCTGCACGTTGGGACTTCGGAAGCGGGCCGGAACGCCCATAACGCGAAAGCAAGACACTGGCGTTCCGGCCCCACGCAAGCAGCAGACACATCGCGAGGCAACGGGCCTCGCGATTTCTTTTGCCTCAGGCAGCGGCTTCCTAGAATCGACCCATGCCCTTCGCGCGGGTCAACGGCATCGACCTCTATTACGAGTCGCACGGCGATGGCCCGGCGGTCGTCTTCGCGCACGGCGCTGGCGGCAACCACCTGAGCTGGTGGCAGCAGATCCCGACGTTCGCGCAGCGGTTCCGTTGCATCACGTTCGATCACCGGGCGTTCGGGCGCTCGCTCGACGGCGAAGGCGAGGCGCGCATGGGCCGGCGGATGTTCCACGAGGACCTGCGCGAGTTGCTCGACCAGCTCGGCATCGAGGAGGCGCGCATCGTCGCGCAATCGATGGGTGGGCGGACGGCGGTGGGGTTCGCGCTGCGCAATCCGGGCCGGTGCAAGGCGATGGTGCTGGCGGGCACGACGGGTGGCGCGATCAACGACGAGATCCGCGAGATGCAGGAACTGCACCGCGCGTCGGAGGTGGGGCGACTGTCGATGCTGCAGCGGGCGGTGTCGCCGCAGCTACGCGAGCGCGCGGCGGAGCTGGACTTCCTGTACCAGTCGATCGCGCGGCTCAACCCGCCGCGGCCGAAGGACTTCCTGGCGCCGATCCCCGGTTACCGGGGCAGCTCGGCGGAGCGGCTCACGGAGGCGGGATTCCCGATCCTGTTCCTGGTGGGGCGGCACGACACGATCGTGCCGCCGGGGATCATCGAGCGGTGCCACCGGGCGGTGGCGGGGTCGCGGTTCGTGGTGATCGAGGACAGCGGGCACTCGACGTACTTCGAGCAGCCGGTGGCGTTCAATGCGGCGGTGATGGAGTTTTTGGAGTCGACGCTGTAGATCCTACCGCACGGCGAGCAGCTCCACGTCGAAGATCAGCTCGGCGTTTGGGGGGATGACGGGCGGGGCGCCGCGGGCGCCGTAGCCGAGGCCGGGCGGGATGATGAGCTGGCGCTTGCCGCCCACCTTCATCGACATGACGCCCTCGTCCCAGCCGCGGATGACCTGGCCGGCGCCGATGGTGAACTCGAAGGGCTCGTTGCGGTCGACGGAGCTGTCGAACTTCTTGCCGTTGGTGAGGCGGCCGGTGTAGTGGACGCGCACGGTCTTGCCGCGCGCGGGCGAGTCGCCGTCGCCGACGACTTCATCGACGTAGCGGAGGCCGCTGGGGGTGGTGGTTTCTTCGGGCATGATGGTTCTCCTTGGGCGGAGCTGAAGCTCCGCGGCTACGGGGGCCGCTTGTTTCGGCACTTTTCTCTGCGGGCTGCGCCCGGCGACGGGCATTTCGTTTGGTCACTTTTTCGCTCATGGAGGCGGGACGGGCGGAGCTGAAGCTCCGCGGCTACGGCGTGTGGGTGCGGCGGCGGATGGACCGGCATTTTCGTTTGGTCATTTTCCTCTGCGAGACCCTACGTGTGGCACGGGCCGCTTGTTTCGGCACTTTTCTCTGCGGGCTGCGCCCGGCGACGGGCATTTCGTTTGGTCATTTTTCCTCTGCGAGACTCTACGTGTGGCATGGGCCGCTTGTTTCGGCACTTTTCTCTGCGCGCTGCGCCCGGCGACGGGCATTTCGTTTGGTCACTTTCTTCTCTGTGCGACTCTGCGCGGAGAGGCGCCGCTTGTTTTCGCATTTTCGTCGCCGCTCGATCCGTCAGCGGGCGCTGATCGGCCTTGCCCGGGGACGGCCGGATCGTGCCGTGGCGATCGTACGCGGGAGAGGGCGCCACGCAAAGCGCCGATGTCACCGCCTGGCCGAGGGGCCGTCGAGGGCCGATCACTGGATGCCGAGCAGCTCGACGTCGAAGATGAGGTCGGCGTTCGCTGGGATCACGGGCGGGCGGCCCTGCGGCCCATATGCCAGGTCGGACGGGATGATGAGCCGGATCTTGCCGCCTTGCTTCACGAGTTGGAGCCCTTCCGTCCAGCCAGGGATGACCCCGTTGAGCTGGAAGGTCGCGGTCTGGCCGCGGTCGACGGAGCTATCGAACTTGGTGCCGTCGGTGAGCCAGCCGGTGTAATGGACCGTGACGGTCTGCGTCGCCGTCGGCGACGCGCCGGTCCCCTCTTCGACGATGATGTACTGGAGGCCGGTCGACGTCGTCTGCACGTCGCCTTCGACTGCGGGGATGCCGGGCGCGGGCGCGTTCGGGTCGATCGCCGACATGTCGGGGGTGCTCGATGTAGCGGTCGCGCCCGGCGCGGGCTGCGTCGGATTGCCTGCGTCGGCGCCGGTCGCCTCGGGCCGGTTCGTGTCGCCGCCGGTGTCGGCGCTATCGTCGCCGCACGCCGTCACCGCGAGTCCGGCGATGATCAGCGCGATGAGCAGCAGTGTCCTCATGTGTCCCTGACCTCCTCAAACCGAGGCATTGTGGGCACTGGATGGTGCACGGGCAAACGGGGGCGGATCGGTGAAGGGAATGCCAGCGGGCCTGTAAGCCGAATTCTGTACCCGACGGATCGGGTGGTGGCCATCTATCTAGGCTGCGCGTTGCCACGCAGCTCGAGCGGCTGACCCGGGACGCTCGGACGGGCCGTCCTTAGGCCTGACCTGCGGTCAGGTCGCGGTCCCCTACGTAGCCTTGCTCCGGGTGGGGTTTGCCCGGCCGCCGTGTCTCCACGACGCCGGTGCGCTCTTACCGCACCATTTCACCCTTGGCGGTTTGAAACGCCGGTATGTTTCTGTGGCACTTTCCGTCGCCTCGCGACGCCCCGCCGTTAGCGGGCACCCTGCCCTGTGGAGTTCGGACTTTCCTCCCGTCTCGCGACGGGCGGCCACCCGGCCCGCTGGCGCAGTCAGTATATCGCGTACGAGCATCGGGCGTCAGACGACGCGCTGCGTGGTCTTGAAGTGCACCTTCGCGACGTCCTCGAGCACGTCGCGGCCGCGCGCGCTCACGAGCGACTTTGCGACGGCCTCCACCGCCGGCGACGCGCCCTTCGGCAGCGCGACCCCGTACTGGCGCCCGAGGGCTTGCAGGCGGCTCAGGAAGTCGGCGCGCGCGAGCACGGACGCGGCGGCGACGGCCGGGTCGCGCTCGGCGCGCGGCATCTGGACGAGCCGGAGCGCGCGGCCCTTCTTGAAGAGCGCGTCGCGGATGTACGACTCGTCGCCAAACTGGTCGGCGACGGCGGCGCTCGCGTCGGGCGCGTCCTCGAGCACGTTTTCGATCGCGCGGGCGTGCGCCCAGGCCAGCACGCGGTTGACGTTGCGACCCATGTCGCGCCAGAGCTCGTTGTAGCGGCGCGGCCCGATCGCGATCACGCGGTTGGGGAACGCATCGGCGATCTGACCGGCGAGCGACGTCGCCTGAGCGCCGGTGAGGCTTTTGCTGTCACGCACGCCGAACTCCGTCAGCACGCGCCAGTTGTCGCGGGTGAGCGCGACCGCAGCGACGACGAGGGGACCGAAGTAGTCGCCCTTGCCGCTCTCGTCGCTGCCGATCCACGCCGTCGCGTCGTCGAGCACGGGCTCGACGGGCGCCAGGGGTAGCGACTTGCCTGAGGGCGCCGACGCGACGCCGCCGAGGAGCGCGACGATCTCGTCGGCCTCGGGCTGCTCGGCCCGGTCGAACACTGCTTTGCAGCCGCCGCCCTTTGAGGGATAGACGTTGAGGGCGACGGCCGCGGGCCCTCGTCGCAGGCGCAAGCGCCAGCCGTTCTGGATTTCGGTGCGGTCGATCGCATCGGCCCAAGCGTCGAGGCGGGCGAGCGCGTCATCTGCGGATATAGCGACGGTGATGCTCTTTGCGGCCACGGGCTACGGTCGCAGCGTGACCGCGATAGCGTCGTCGGTGACCGTGATGCGCGAGATGGCGTCGCGCAGGGCGGCCTGGCGCTCGCTGAAGGGCAACTGCTGCCAGCCATCGAGCAGGCGCGCCAGGTCGCGCTCGCGCGCGCGCTGGCGGCCCGCGACGTCGAGCTGCTCGCCGATGCGGCGCTCGACGGCGTCCAGCGCATCTTCGAGGGCGAGGCGGTCGGCGGCGGCCGCGAGCGCGAGCTTGTGGAGCTTTTCTTTCGAGAGGCGCCCCCTGGCGGCGGCGTCGATATATCCCTCGAGGCGCTTGTCGACGGCGCGCAGCCGCGCATGGACGCGGTCGCGCTCGCGCGCCTGTTCGGCGAGCGCGGCAGCGGCGTCGGAGCCACCGGCCGAGGCGGCGCCGTTGCGCAGCGCGTCGTCGAGCCAGTCGCGCACGGTGACCTCGAGGTCGTCGGCGCGGCGCGTGTGGTAGCTGCACACGCTCTGGTTCGTGCGCGATTCGCACTGGTAGTAGCGGTAGGAATTCTCGACGCGCTCGCCGTTCTTGCGCTTCCACGCCTGCTTGCGGCTGACGCCGATCAGCTTGTTGCCGCAGTAGCCGCAGTAGGCGACGCCGGAGAGCAGGAACTGCGACGTGACGCGGGGCGAGTAGCTCGTGCGGCGCGAATTGAGGCGATCCTGGACGACGCGGAAGTCCTCGGGCGTGACGAGGGCGGGGTGGCTGCCGGGCACGCGCACGCCGAACCGGGAGTACGTGCCGAGGTAGACGCGGTTTCGCAGGATGTCGCGGATGCTGACCATGCTCCAGTTGCCGCCGCGACGGGTCTTCAGCCCTTCTTCGTTGAGGCGGCGGGCGATGAGGCGGATGCCCATGCCCTCCTGCAGGTAGAGGCGGAAGATGTAGCGCACGACGACGGCCTCTTCGGGGACGAGCTCGAGGCGGCGCCGGTTCCCCACCTTGTAGCCGTAGGGCGGGCGGCCGAGCACTTCGCCCTTGACGGCCTTGCGCCGCATCGCGGCGCGGACACGGTCGCTGAGACGGTTGCCGCTGTCGTCGCGGCTGGCCCATGCCTGGATGATCTCGGTGGGCGCGTCGCCGCCGCTGACGCTCGCGACGCGCGCGCCGAGCGCCTCGAGCTGGTAGTAGTGGGCCGCCGCGTCGGTGAGGTCGCCGCCGAGGAGGTCGACGCTGGTGACGACGACGATGACGAAGCCGGTCTCGCTCGACCGCAGGAACGAGAGGAGCTGGCGGAAGCCGGGGGCGTTCCCGTTGGTGGCGGCCGTGTCGACGAAGGTGCCGGCGACGTCGTAGCCCTCGCGCTCGCAGAATTCAAGGAAGAGCTTGTTCTGCTGGGCCAGCGTCTGGCCTCGCTCGGGCGCCTCGCGGAAGTAGCCGACAGCCTTCATCTCACGCTGCGTACAGGATGCGTTCGCAGTTCGGGCACTGGACGACGGTGTTGCCGGAGCGCGCCCGGTTGACGATGCTCACCGGCAGCGAGATGCGGCACCCGAGGCAGAGGTTGCGGTCGAGCTTGGCGACACCGCGGCCCTGGTGCACGCGCCGGACGTGGTCGTAGACCTTCAGCAGGTCGCCGTCGATGTATTCGGCCTGCTCGGCCCGCTCGCGCTCGAAGACGGCGATCTCGGCGGTGGCCCGTTCGATGCGCTCCCGGAGCTCCTCCTGCTCCTGCGCCCAGGCGGCCTCGAGCGCCTCCAGCTCGGCGCGGGCGGCGCGCCACTCCTGCTCGGCCTGTTCCAGCACGGCCAGCGCCGCGAGGTCGCGATCCTCGACAGCCGATAGATAGCGCTTGAGCTGGTCGATGTCGGCCTGCAGGTCGCTCAGTTCCTTCGGGTTGCGGATGTTGCCGCTGTAGAGCTTCTGCTCCGCCGGCGCGATCTTCGCCTTGATGTCGTCGGCCTCGAGCTCGATGTCTTTTTGCGCGGTCTGCGCGCTGCGCAACGCCGCGCCCAACTCTTCGACGCGCGCACGGGCAGCGATCAACTCTTCGGTTTCGCCGAGGCGTGCCTGCGCATCTTCGACCGTCGCACGGCGCGAGTCGAGCGCGCTGTCGATCTCTTGCAGCTTCCAAAGATCAGCGATCTGCGTCATCGAAAACGTTGTCGCGCGCATCCTTGCCCCTCGAGCGGAGCACGACGCGCGTGCGCCGCTCGTGCGCTGGAGAAGGTGAATGGACACTGCCACGTGGCCCGCCGGACGTGCCGCGATTATATGCCATCGTCGATGAGGCGTGAAGCGGGCGGCAGAGCCACGATTGCCGGGGAAACGCGCCGCTCGCTACGCTGAAGTATCCCCCGAGGAGGACCGGCATGCAGTTCAACGTCGCCTCGCTGCTCAAAGAACATACGGGCGCGGCGCGCGAGTACGACATTGACGAGGACGTCCGCATCGACCGCGAGCCGCACCGGATCACGGGCCATGCGCGGTTCGACCGCACGCCAGACGGCGTACTCGTGCGCGCGCGGCTGCGCGGCGAAGGACGCGCATCGTGCAGCCGCTGCCTCAAAGAGGTCACGTACCCGATCGAGATCGTGTTCGAGGAGGAGTACATCCCGACGGTCGACGTCGACACGGGCGCGAGCGTGCAGGTGCCGGAAGGTGAGGACGAGGCGTACCGCATCAATGCGCGACACCTCCTGGATCTGTCGGAGCCGATCGAGCAGTACTGGGCGATGGCGGAGCCGATGGCGCCGGTGTGCGAAGAAGCATGCCGCGGCCTGTGCCCGATCTGCGGCGAGGAGATCCGATCCGAGGGACACGCGTGCACGCGCGAGCAGATCGACGACCGGTGGGCGAAGCTCCGCAACCTGAAACTCGGGTAAGAGGCGATTGGGCGCGCGGTTCTCGCTCCTGAGGGAGCGTTCTGATAGACTGCGCCTCGATTCTGGAAGGAGCAACGAGCGTTGCCACCACTGCCAAAACGGAAGTACCCAAAGGCGCGCCAGGGCAAGCGGCGCAGCCATCTCGCGCTCAAGCCGACGGCCCTCACGCGCTGCCCGCAGTGCCGCTCGCCGCGGCTCCCACACCGCGCCTGCCCCACGTGCGGCTATTACCGGCGCCCGAACGCCGTAGCCGTCCGCGCCACTTCGTCGGACTGACCTTGAGCGCAGCAGCCGCGCCCGCGCCTACGTCGATCGGGAGCCGCCGATGACGGCTGGCTCCGTCGCGTGGGTGTTCCCCGGCCAGGGCTCGCAGGAGCCGGGCATGGGGCGCGACCTTTACGACCGGTTCCCGACGGCGCGGGCGCTTTATGAGCAGGCCGACGCCGTGCTGGAGCGCTCGATCTCGTCGCTCTGCTTCGACGGGTCCGAAGAGGAGCTGAAGAAGACGAGCAACGCGCAGCCGGCGATCTTCGTCACGAGCTACGCATGCCTGGCGGTCGCGCGCGAGCAGGGCTTGCTCGACGATGCGCCGGCGTTTGTCGCCGGGCATAGCCTCGGCGAGTACACGGCACTGTGCGCTGCAGACGGGCTGGAGTTCGAGGACGCGCTGAGGCTCGTCGACGCGCGTGGCCGTCTCACGCAGGAGGCGGCGGACGCGACGCCCGGCGGCATGGCCGCCATCCTCGGGCTGGATGAGGGCCAGACGCAGGAGGTCTGCGACGAGGCCGGCGCCGAGCTGTGCAACATCAACGCGCCGGGGCAGCTGGTGATCGGCGGCACGCATGAGGCGCTCGACCGGGCGTGCGCGCTGGCGCTCGAGCGCGGGGCGCGGCGGGCGATCAAGCTCGACGTCGGCGGGGCTTTCCATACATCGCTGATGGAGCCGGCCGTGGCCGGGATGGAGCGGTTCCTCTCGGGGGTGAAGCTGGGCGCGCCGCGCGTGCCGTTCGTGGCGAACGCGACGGGCGCGGCGATGACCGATCCCGAGGAGGTCCGCGGGGAGCTGCTCTACCAGCTCACGCATCCCGTGCGATGGGTGCAGTGCGTCGAATACATGGCGTCGGAGGGCGTGGAGACGTTCGTAGAGATCGGGCCGGGGCGGGTGCTGAGCGGCCTCAATAAGCGGATCGTCCCGGCGGCGACCACGCGCAACGTCAGCGGCGCGGGCTCGCTGGTGTCATGAAGAGACTGTTCGACCTCGACGGCAAGGTCGCGCTCGTCACGGGCGGCTCGCGCGGGATCGGGCGAGCGATCTCGCTGGCGCTGGCGGCGCACGGGGCGCGGGTGGCGGTCAACTACGCGTCGAACGCAGCGGCTGCGGAGGAGACGGTACGGGCGATCGGTGAAGGCCACGCCATCGCCGTGGCCGGCGATGTGCGGGCGCCCGAGACGCCGGCAACCCTGGTCGAAGCCACAACGAAGGCGTTCGGGCGCATCGACATCCTCGTCAACAACGCCGGCGTGACCGCCGACGACCTGATCATGCGGATGTCGGACGACGAATGGGACCGGGTGCTCGACACGAACCTGCGGGGGGCCTTTGCGGTCACGAAGGCGGTGCTGCGCCCGATGATCAGGCAGCGGTGGGGGCGCATCATCTCGATCAGCAGCGTGGCCGGGATCGTCGGCAACGCGGGGCAGGCGAATTACGCCGCGGCGAAGGCGGGTATGATTGGGTTGACGAAAGCGATCGCCAAGGAGGTCGCATCCCGGAACATCACGGCGAACGTGATCGCACCCGGGTTCGTGGACACGGAGATGACGGCAGACCTGACCGAAGCACAGCGCGAAGAGATCATGCGGATGGTGGCGATGGGCCGCACGGGCAAGCCTGAGGACGTCGCGCCGGCTGCGGTCTTCCTCGCCTCCGACGAGGCCGCCTACATCACGGGGCATGTGCTGACCGTCGACGGCGGACTGGTGATGTACTGAGATGGCGAACCCGCGCCGCAAAGCTCGCGTCGTCGCGCTGCAGGCCCTGTACGAGGGCGACGTCTCGGGGCATCCGCCGCTCGAGGCGCTGAACCGGCTGATCGAGGACGAGGGGCTCAATGACGCGCAGGCGGCGTTCGCGCGCGAGCTCGTCGAGGGCGTGCTGGCCCATCGAGAGAGCATCGACGACGTCATCCGGCAGGCGGCACCACAGTGGCCGGTGGAGCAGTTGAGCGCCATTGACCGGAATATCCTTCGTCTTGCGATACGAGAGATCCTCATGAATAATGGGGCGCCAATTCGGGCAGCGATCAACGAGGCCGTGGAACTGGCCAAAAGCTTCGGCAGCGACAACTCTGCCCGGTTCGTCAACGGGGTTCTCGGCTCAGTCAGCCTGTCACTCGCCGGTTAACGCGAAGAAGACTCGACCGCTGTTGCGGTGAAGAGGGGGATACAACAGTGGCAACGGTGTTCGAACGGGTGCGCAAGATCATCGTCGAGCAACTCGGAGTCGATGAGGACCAGGTCGTGCCCAGCGCCTCGTTCGTCGACGACCTCAACGCGGACTCGCTCGACCTCGTCGAGCTGATCATGTCGATGGAGGAAGAGTTCAGCAAGGACGGCAAGACGCTCGAGATCTCCGACGAGGACGCGGAGAAGATCGCGACCGTCCAGGACGCGGTCGACTACCTGAAAGACCTCGGCATCGAGGACGAGTAGCCGATTTCAGCGGCACGGTCCGCCCGCATCGCTGAGCCGCCTCAGGCTGAGGCGGCTCTCGTTCGTCGCGCTTTGGGACGCCTCGGGCAACCCCGTACAATTCAGGTGAGATGAACTTCATCGGCGTCGGCCCGGCCGAGCTCATCCTCATCCTGATCGTGGCGCTGATCTTCGTCGGCCCGCAGCGGCTGCCGCGGCTGGCGGCGGACCTCGCCCGCATGCTGCGGGAGATCCGGCAGTACACAGCGGGCTTCGCGAGCGAATTCAACGAGGCGATCAAGGAGTTCGAGAAGGACACGGAGGAGGACCGTGCCCAGTGGAAGGAGATCGGCGAGGGGCTCTCGGGCGCCTCGACCTCGGTCACCGAGGCGATCAAGGAGGCGGGCGCCGACGCCGCTTCGCCGGCGGCGCCTCAGGCCTCGAACGGCGCTTCGCCCAATGGCGCGCCGACGACCGCTGACACCACGCAGGAACGGCGATGACCGCGCAGGCTCCGCCGGTCGCGCGCCGCCGGCGTACGGACGAAAACCCCGAGAAGGTGCTCACGATCATCGAGCACCTGGAGGAGCTGCGGTACCGCGTGATGTGGTGCGCCGGGGCGCTCGTCGTGGGGATTGGCGTGTCGATATGGCCGCTCACGGCGTACGCCATCTCGTTCCTGGTGCAGCCGGGCAAGAACGAGATCGAGGACTTCAAGCTCCACCAGTTCCAACTGCTCGACTACTGGAGCACGTACTTCCGGGTGTCGCTGTTGCTCGGGCTGGCGATCGCGATGCCGGTGATCATGTACCACGTGCTTGCCTTCGTCGCGCCTGCACTGACGAAGGAGGAGAAGCGCTGGCTGTACCCGGTGGTGATCGGCGCATCCTTGATGTTCGTCGCGGGGATGGCCTTCGCGTACTACGTCGAGCTGCCGCCGGCGCTCGACTTCCTGCTCGACCCGAACACCGATGACGTCGAGCCGACGATTGGGGTCAAGACGTATATCGACACAGTCACGCGGCTGCTGCTCATCACCGGGCTGGTGTTCCAGCTGCCGTTTCTGATCATGGGCCTGGCGAAGATCGGCATCGTCACGTCGCGCAAACTGATCGGCTGGTGGCGTTACGCGCTCGTCGCGGCCGTCGTGGTGGCCGCCATCGTCACGCCGTCGATCGACCCGATCACCCAGACGATCGTCGCCGTGCCCATCATCGTCCTCTATGGCATGGGGGCGCTGCTGGCGAAACTGGTCGAGGGCAACACGTTCCTTGGCTCGCGGTTCTAGGCGGCGGCCGCAGCCCTCGCCTTGAGCAGGGCGGCGAGCTCCATGTTTCCCTGCATGGCTGCGCGATCTGCTGGCGTCTTGCCCTCGTCGTCGCGGCCGTTGGGGTCGGCGCCCGCCGCGAGAAACACTTCGGCCATCTCGCGGCTGTTATGGAACGCGGCGGTGTGCAGCGGCATGAAGCCGCCGTGTTGTCGCGCGTTGAGGCCGGCGCCGCGCTCGACCAGCCGCCGGCAGGCGTCGATGCGCCCGCCCGCGGCGGCCGCGTGGATGGGCATGTTGGCGAGGAAGTTTGTCGTCCTGGCCTCGATATCCGCGCCGGCATCGAGCAGCGCGTCGATCGCGCCGGTAGCGCCGAAGTAGGCGGCGAAGTGGAGCGCAGTGAAGCCGTCGGGCGAGTAGGCGCGTGCCGCGCCGGGATCGCCGGCGGCGATCTCTCGCAGACGTTCGACGCGGTCGATCATGGCGGCCTCGAACACGGTCAGCGGCGGGCCCGCGGCAATCAGCATCTGGAGGATCTCCAGCCGGCCGGCATAGCGGGCGAAGGCGAGGACGTGGAGCGTGCTTGCGTTGGAGGCACGCGACGCCGCCGGGTCGCGTCCGACGATCGCGCGGACGGTGGCGGCGTCGCCGGCGCCGACGGCGTTGAACAGTCGCTCAATCTCATCCATGCTGTCCTCCTGCGGCCGACTATTTAGTTAGCAGAGCTAAGTTATCTCCCGGGAGGCGTTTCATGTCAACCCATGCTCCGGTCGACCCCCACGATCTCGCCTTTCGCCTGCACACAGCGATGCTGCACATGATGCGGCTCATCCGCCGCCAGGACGAAGCGTCCGGGTTGAGCGCGCCGCGCATGTCCGCCCTCTCGGCCGTGGTGTTCGGCGGGCCACGAACGCTGGGCGAGATGGCGAAGATGGAGCAGGTCGCGCCGCCGACGATGACGCGCATCGTCGCAGGGCTCGAGGCGGACGGCTACGTCGAGCGTCAGCGGGACGTCAGCGACGGACGTGTCGTCCGTGTCCGAGCGACCGCGAAGGGACGGCGATTGATGGAGGGTGGCCGCAGCCGGCGCGTCTCGTTCCTGGCCGACATGCTGGCGGAGCTCCCTCCAGCGGACGTGGCGGCGCTGGACCGCTCAGCCGACCTGCTCATCCACATGTACGAGCGCCAAAGGTGATTATGTCGACTTCCGACGTGAATCGATCATCCGCTCGATCTGGTGCGCCGCTCCGTCCGATCGCGTCCCTTGCTGTGATATCATCGGTTCAAAAGGTGGCGAGGGAACTGAGGCCAGGGAGCGCGGACTCCGTCCTGACAGGGATCGCGGGTGGAGGCTTCAGCGGTCTCACGGGCGTGGGAGGCGGAGCGGTGATGGTGCCGCTCCTGACCGGGCGGCTGCAGCTGAGCCAGCACCGCGCCCACGCGACATCCCTCGCCATCATCATGTTCGTCGCCGTCGCAGGCGCAACCGGCTACTGGCTGGCGGGGAACATCGACTGGCCGCTCGTGCTCGCGCTCGCGCCGGGCGCCGTTCTGGGGGTGTATGTGGGCGCGAAGACGATGGTCAAGCTCCCGGCGCTGCAACTCCGCCTGCTGTTCGGGCTGTTCCTCTTCTTCGTCGCCTTCCGGCAGCTCGTCTGGCACTTCTCGACCGACGCCGCTGCGGACGGGGCCGCGGGTCTTGCCGTCGAGGCGCTGTTCGGCTTCGCGGGCGGGATGCTCGCCGGCGCGCTCGGCGTCGGCGGGGGCGCGATCTTTGTGCCGGCGATCGTCATCTTCGGGCTGGCGAACGTGGATGCGGGCGAGGACCCGCAGAAGGTGGCGCAGGGGGTGTCACTCGTCGTCATCATCCTCACGGGCATGTTCGGGACGTTCACGCACTTCAGGCAAGGCACGGTCGACCTGGAGACGGTGAAGTGGGTCGCGCCGGCGGCGGTCACTGCGGCGCTTGCCGGGTCGATCATCGCCAACAGGCTCGACGTGGACGTGCTGAAACGGATTTATGGCCTGGTGGCACTCTTCCTGGGCTGTCAGGTCATCTACACGACATGGAGGGCTCTGCGGACGGCAGACGTCGAGGGGATATGAGCATGGATGCCATGGACGAGAAGCGGCGCGCCCTGGCGCTGGTGGCCAAGCAGATCGCCGAATGCAAGGACTGCGGCCTGTGCCGCGGCCGCGCGAACGCCGTGCCGGGCGAGGGCAACCCGAACGCTGATATCGTGTTCATTGGCGAGGGGCCTGGCTTCTACGAGGACCAGCAGGGCCGGCCGTTCGTCGGCGCGTCGGGCAAGTTCCTCGACGAGCTGCTGGCGTCAATCGGGCTCGACCGGAAGAAGGTGTTCATCGCCAACGTCGTGAAGTGCCGTCCACCCAACAACCGTGACCCGCAGCCCGATGAGATCGATGCCTGCCGCAAGTACCTCGACGAGCAGCTGGCCATCATCGCGCCGAAGGTTGTGGTGACGCTGGGACGGCACTCGATGCAGCGCTACTTTCCAGGCGAGGCGATCAGCCGCATTCACGGGCAGCCGCGCCGGAAGGGCGAGCTCATCGTCGTGCCGATGTACCACCCGGCGGCGGCGCTGCATCAGGGCAACCTGCGCAAGGTCATCGAGGCGGACTTCCGGCGCCTGCCAGAGTTCCTCGCGCGCGCGCTGAACGGCGGGGTGGCGCAGCAACCTGCGGCAGCGGTCCCCGATCACATGCGCAAGGCCGAGCCCGCGATCGCGAGCGCCGCGCCGGCGCCCGCCCCTGCAGCGGAGCCTGACGCACAACAAATGAGGCTCCTTTGAGCAAAGCGATGAGCAACGGGAAGCTCCGCATCATCCCGCTGGGCGGGCTCGGAGAGATCGGCAAGAACATGATGCTCTTCGAGTACGGCGACGACGTTATCGCCGTGGACTGCGGGCTGATGTTCCCGGCCGAGGACATGCTCGGGGTGGACCTCGTCATCCCGGACATCAGCTACATCATCGAGAACCGCAAGAACCTGCGGGCGATCTTCATCACCCACGGCCACGAGGACCACACGGGCGCGCTGCCCTACATCCTGCGCCAGATCAACGTGCCCGTGTACTGCACGCCGCTCGCGCACGGGCTGATCAGCGTGAAGCTGAAGGAAGCGCGGCTGCTGCAGAGCACCGACCTGCGCGAGATCCGCCCGGGCGAACGCCTCGACGAGCCGCCGTTCACGGTCGAGGCGTTTCAGGTGGCGCACAGCATCCCCGATTCGGTGGGCTTCGCCATCCGCACGCCGCTGGGCACGTGCATCCACACGGGCGACTTCAAGCTCGACCACACGCCGGTCATGGGACAGGCGACCGACCTTTCGCGGCTCGCGCAACTTGGCGACGAGGGTGTGCTGCTGCTCCTCGGTGACTCGACGTACGCCGAGGTACCGGGCTACACGCCGTCGGAACAGATCGTGGGCGACTCGATCTTCCAGCTCATGGCGAAGGCGGAAGGACGCGTCATCGTCACGACGTTCGCGTCGCTCATCGCGCGCGTGCAGCAGGTGTTCGACGCGGCCGAGGCGACGGGACGGCGGGTGTTCATCACCGGGCGCAGCATGCTCGACAACGTGAACATGGCGATCGAGCGCGGCTACCTGCGCGTGCCGGAAGGCATGCTCGTGTCGGTTCGGGAGCTGCCGCAGATCGCGCATGAGAAGCTCGCGATCGTGACGACGGGGAGCCAGGGTGAGCCAACATCAGCGCTAACCCGGATGGCGAACCGCGACCACCAGCACATACAAATTGTCGAGGGCGACACCGTGATCCTCTCGGCATCGGCGGTGCCGGGCAACGAAGCGCTCGTGCACCGCACCGTCGACAACCTGTTCAAGCTTGGAGCGAAGGTGCTCTATAACCGCATCGCCGACGTGCACGTGCGCGGACATGCCGCGCAGGAGGAGCTGAAGGTCGTGCATTCGCTCGTGCGACCGCGGTACTTCGTGCCGGTGCACGGCGAGTACCGCCACATGGTGCTGCACGCGCAGCTCGCGGAGTCGATGAACCAGGGGACGGAGACGTTCATCCTCACGGACGGCGACGTGCTGGAGATCACGGAGCGCGGGGCGGACTTCGGCGAGCGCATCGAAGCCGACTACGTGTACGTCGACGGACTGGGCGTCGGCGACATCGACCACGTGGTGCTGCGCGACCGCAAGCATCTCGCGTCGGACGGCATGGTCGTCGTGATCCTGGCACTGGACAAGCAGACGGGGCGCGTCGCCAGCCGGCCGGAGGTCGTGTCGCGGGGCTTCGTCGACCTGGAGGAGAGCGAGGACCTGATCGAGCGCACGCGGATGACGGCGGTGCGCGCCCTCGAGGGGGCCGACCATATCGTTGAGTGGGGGGCCGTCCACACGCAGGTGAAGGACGCCGTCGCGAAGTTCCTGTACGACGAAACGCGCCGGCGGCCGATGGTGCTGCCGGTGGCCGTGGAGGTCTGACGCAGTGGCCGCACGGACGCGAGCGAAGCCGGTCCGGAGAGCGAAGCGCGCACCGGTGAAGGCGGTTGGGCGGCGCCGTGGCGGCCAGTCGGCATGGACGACGCTGCACGACCTGCTCATCCGGCGCGAGAGCATCGGCGTCGGGCTGATCCTGCTCGGGCTGCTCGCCGTGCCGTGGCTCGTGCCATTCACGGCGGGACTGGCGGACGCGCGCAACCGGTTCGTCGAGACGTTCGGGCTGCTGATCTTCGCGTGGATCGGGCTGCTGATGTACGCGGGCTGGCTCGTCATCCGTGACGAGCAGCAGAAGCTGTGGGCGCACTGGCGACCGTGGGCGATCGGCATCACGACGGGGCTCGTCGTGATCGGCTTCTTTGGGTTCTTCCGTCCTGACTGGAGCCTCGGCGACGTGTCGCTGAGCGAGCACACGGCCGGCGGCGACCTTGGGCACCGGCTGGCGGGCAACCCGCTGGGCATCCTCGCCTGGCTGTGTCTGGGCGTCGCTGCTTTCGCGCTGATCTGGCCGGAGGGCGCGGCGATCGCGGTGCAGAACGCGCCGGCCTATGCGCGCTCGGCGTGGGAGTGGAATGCGCCGCAGCGGGCGGCGCGCGCGTTCCGATCGGGCTTCGAGTTCATCTTCCCCACGCGGCCGGCGCCGAAGGGCTCGGTGAAGGTGCCGATCGACTCAGCGATGTGGGCGCGCACGTCCGGCGCCGTTGCCGATGAGGTCGACGAAGACGAGGCGGAAGAGGATGCCGTCCAGGGCGAGCTGTTCGACGACGAGGAGGAGCTCGACGACGAAGAGGACGATGGCGTCACGGTCGACGAGCTAGGCAAGCGGCGCGCGCGTGACGGCTGGGAGCTGCCGCCGATGGAGCTGCTGGTGGAGAAATCGGCGAGCGAGAACGGCGCGCCGGACAACGAGCTGAGGGCATCGCTCATCGAGGAGACGCTGGCGAGCTTCGGCGTCGACGCGAAGGTGGTGCAGATCAACGAGGGGCCTACGGTCACGCAGTTCGGCATCGAGCCGGGCTGGGAGATCAAGACGCGCAACATCGTCGAGAAGGATAAGGACGGCAAGACGATCCTCGACAAGGACGGCCGGCCGAAGACGCGCGTCGAGGAGGTCTCGCGGACGCGCGTGCGCGTGCAGCAGATCACGTCGCTCGCTAACGATCTCGCGCTGGCGCTGGCGGCGCCGTCCATCCGCATCGAGGCGCCGGTCCCGGGCAAGCCGGTGCTGGGGATCGAGGTGCCGAACGCGAGCAAGTCGCTGGTGACGCTGCGCAGCGTCGTGCAGACGCCGCAGTTCCAGCGGGCCAGCAGCAAGAGCAAGCTGGCGATCGCGCTCGGCCAGAGCGTCGCGGGGGAGCCGATCGTGGCCGACCTGACGAGGATGCCGCACCTGCTCATTGCGGGCACGACGGGTTCGGGCAAGTCGGTGTGCATGAACGCGATCATCTCGTGCATCCTCATGCATGCGTCGCCGGCGGAAGTGCGGTTCGTCATGATCGACCCCAAGCGCGTGGAGCTGTCGGCGTTCGCGCCGATCCCGCACCTCGCTTTCTCGAACATTGTCGTGGACATGGACAAGGTGGTCGGCACGCTGCAGGCGGTCATCCACGAGATGGAGTCGCGCTACCGCAAGTTCGCGTCGATTGCCGTGCGGAACATCGACGGCTATAACCGCAGCCCGCGCGCGGAGGGCAAGCTGCCGTACTGGATCGTCATCATCGACGAGCTGGCAGACCTGATGATGGCGGCACCGTTCGAGGTCGAGCGGCAGATCTGCCGTCTGGCGCAGTTGGCGCGGGCGACCGGCATCCATCTCGTCGTGGCGACGCAGCGGCCGTCGGTGGACGTCATCACCGGTCTGATCAAGGCGAACTTTCCGACGCGCATCGCCTTCGCCGTCAGCTCGCAGGTGGACTCACGGACGATTCTCGACATGGCGGGGGCTGAGAAGCTGCTGGGGCGCGGCGACATGCTCTACATGGCGCCCGACGCGGCGAAGCCGAAGCGGTTGCAGGGCGTCTTCGTCTCGGACGAGGAGATCGAGCGGCTGGTGGAGTTCTGGACGCAGGACCGGTTCGCGGGCATCGAGCGGCCGACGTTCGACCACCTCTTCGACGAAGCGAGGGCGGAGCTGGAGCAGGAAGGCGCCACCGACGACATGTTCGAGCGCGCGAAGGAGCTGGCGTACGAGCACAACCGCATCTCGACGTCGCTGCTGCAGCGGCGGCTGCGCATCGGCTACCCGCGCGCGGCACGGCTGATGGACATGCTCGAAGAACACGGGGTCGTGGGGCCGAACGAGGGCGGCGGCTCGCGCGTCGTGTATCCTCCGGGCGACGGCGACTTCGACGAGGACGCCGAGGAGTTGCGGTTCTAGCCCTGCGCGGGGGCGACGCGTTCGACGAGACGTGACACATGGCCGAGCCACGAAAACTCTTTGACCTCTCGTTCCTGGAGGAGCACTACCCGAGCTTCGACCCAGCGCACGCGACCCCGGACCCGATGGTGCGGCGCGTCGTCGTCATCCGCAGCGAGAAGGGTGACGCGCTGTTCGAGCAGACGGACTACGGCCACCCCGGCCGTTTCAACGATTGGTCGCCCCGCGGCATCGCGCCGGCGCTTCAACCGCGCGCCGATGAATTGCGCGAGATCTGCGAACAGATTGGGTCGTTACTGGGCTGACGCCGGTTCAGTGGGCGCCTCGACGTTGATCCGCAGTCGATGCACCTTCCCGCTGGTGAGGTCGGCGACATAGAGCAGCCCGCCGTCCGTTGCAACCATCGCGGCAGGGCGGGTCGGCGGACGCCCGGGCGGGAAGATGTAGGCGCCGCGCTGCTTCCCTTCGAGGTCCAGGATGAGGATGCGCTCGGCGGCCGGCTCCGAGACGAAGATGAGCTGGCCGAACAGTGCGAGCCGCGGCACCTGCGCGCCTGAACCGCCGACGCCGCTGACAGCGCGCTCGCCCGCCTCGGCTGTCCCGATGATGACGCGCTTGTTTTCGAAGTCGGCGACGAACACCGACTCGCCCGAGCCGGCGATGTCGGACGGCTGGCGCGCGCGCAGGTCTTGATCGGGTTGCGACATCGGGAGCAGCGTGACGGCACCATCGTCGAGCGAGGCTTCGTAGAGGAAGCCGCCGAGTGGGGAGGCGACGAGCGCGGCCCCATCGGACGCTCCCACGCCGGCGACGGACGCGAACTGCCCCTCGATGCGGCGGACAAGGGCGCCGTCCGAGTCGAGCACGAGCAACGAGTTCGTGGCGCGGTCGGCGACGATGATGCGCCCATCGGATGCCGTCGCGATGTCGGCGATGTCGCGGGCATCGACGGGGATGCGGCTGAGGATGTTGCTCTCGGCGTCGAGGAGTATGAGTTGATCACGGGTCGACGCGACGATGCGGCCGTCCGGAAGCAGCGCAATGCCCGTCACCCCCTCGACGTCCGGAAGCGTTGCAACGCCGCCGGCGCCCCACGACGGATCGGGCTCGAGCCGGACGAGTCCCTCATGGCGGAAGGGCTCCGACGGGACGCTGAACTCGCGCCCGTCCATCAGCCTCCATTCGGCCGTGCCGGCGAGACGCCACTCGAGGCTCCAGTCCGGCCGGTCCGAGACGATGTACTGGATCGCGACGCGATGCTCGCCGGGCTCCAGCGGGATCTCACCCTCCACGCGACGGAGCGAGTGCGCTCCGCCGTTGTCGACGACGAGCTGGTCGTCGACGAACACCTGCACGGAGTTGGCGCTGTCGACGGCGAAGCCGTAGGTCCCCGCGGCGTCGACGGTCAGGAGCCCTTGATACTCGATGGCACGCCCGATCAGCGCCGGAATGGGTGACGCGAAGGGGATCTCGTGCGTGGCCTCGGGCTCGAGGCCGAACTGATCGCCGCGACGGTGGAGCGCGAGGAAGCCGTTCCCGCGGAGCGACGTGCCGTAGAACTCGTCGGCGAGATGGGTGACGGGGACACCGCCCTGCACGAACTGGCCCTCGACACGGCCAGGGCGCTCGATGCGCGCGGTCAGCCGCACCGCGTGCTCGCCGTACGGAAGCTGTGCAACGAGCTGTGCTTCGCCATCGCCTTCGGCGGTGTGGCCAGCGACCTCTACCCGGACGTGTCCGGGCGCCTGAAGGGTGATCGTCGTGTCCGCGGGGTAGGCGGTCGACCAGATGAACCCGTCCCACGTTACATCAACGGGACCTTGCGTGAGGTCATCTTCAGTCCATTCACGGTCGAGAGGCGCGCGCTGAATGGCGCCGTCATCGATGGACATCGGGATGCGGCGCCGCTCGTCGACGTAGGTCGCGGGGATGTTGATCTTCCAGAAATACAGCTCGCCGAACTGGTCGGTGTAGTCGTCAATCGTGAGGTCCGGATAGAGCGAGCGCAACGCAGGCACGATGGCGTACTGACGCGGGTCGGCGATGATGAGCACGTCTCGGCCGTCGGCGGGAAAGATCAGATCGCGGGCAGCGATGTAGGGATGGTGCGGCTTGCCGCGCGCCAGCGCGGGAAACGCAGGGTGCCCGTCGAACTGGCGGGTGACGAACACCTGCTTCTCGCCAGCCTCGGCGACGACGACGTCGAGCGCGGCGCGCGCGGGGGTCTGGAACTCATCGTGCACGCGGGCGTCGTTCGCCTGCCGCTCGAACAGGTCGTAGTAGTTGATGCCGGCGGCACTGACGACAAGCGCACCCGCGACGACGGTGAACGCGGCGACGCCCGCCCGCGACGTCGCCATGCCCTGATGCAGCGCGCTCGCGGCGATGCCGGCCAGCAGGTACAGCGGCACGATGGCGCCGAGCGTGCGGATGCCGCTCGGATTTTCGATCGTCACGGTGAGCGCGCCCGGGACGAGCATGAGCACGTACCAGGGGAAGGCGGAGCCGCGCCTCCACGAGCGGAAGGACCAGACGCTCGCCGCTATGCCGAGGACGAAGAGCGCGGCCGTCACCTCATCGACCATTGGCTCGCCGGGGAGGTTGTGACGTGGGTTGCGGTCGCCGGCGGCGTTCAGCATCTTCACGTTGGCCTCGAGGTTGAGCCGCAATGGCTCGTAGCTGTCCTTGTCTTCGACCTCCTGGAAGACGTTCACGTCGCGCGTGCGCTCGAGCACCTTGTCCTGGTTGGTGAGGGCGAACTGTCCGAGCGGCGCAACGACGAGGAGAAAGGACAGGCCGTAGATCACGAGTCCGGGGATGTTCGTGCGCAGCAGGCGCCACTGCGTCGCAGCGACGTACGCGAGCAGCATGAGCATCACGACGGGCACGATGCGAAACGCAACGTACGTATACAGGCCGGCAGCGAGCGATCCGCCCGCGAGGAAGAAGAAGAGGCGACTGCGCGTTTCAAGCGCCCGGACCAGGAAGTACACGGACATGATCTCGAGGAGCGGAACCAGGGACGCCTCCCACGAGATGCGGCTGAACGTCGTCGCCCAGCGGGATACGGCCAGGAGCGCGGTGCCGACGAGCGCAGCGACGACGCCGGCCAGCTCGCGCACGAGGAAGTAGAAGGCGACGACCGCACCGAGGCCCGCCAACACGGGCACGATGCGCAGCGCGAACAGGTTGAAGCCGAACACCTTGAACGATCCTGCGAGGAGATAGAGGTACAGCGTCGAACGGCCAAGGACGGTCTCGCGCCAGACCGTGAAGTGGTCGTGCTCGATGATGTAGATGGCGTCTAGCGCGTTCACTCCTTCGTCGGACCAGATCCCCGGCGGGAACTCGTAGAAGCGGTACAGGCGGAAGAACGCCGCGACCGCGATGACGGCCGCGAAGAGCAGCAATTCCTGCCGGCGGGTAATTGCAAGCGGCTCAGCGGAGGCGCGGGCGCTCGATCGCGAGGCGAGCACGACGGCGCTGCCGAGCATGACGGCGGCCGTCAGGAAGCCGAGCCATGGTCTCCAGAGATCCCAGTCTTCGACGATGGCGAACTGCGTCAGCAAAGCGAGCGCGACGGCGCCAAGCGCGAGCGCCGGACCAACGACTGCCGCCACCGACCCGGCCGCCCGACCGCGCGGACGGGCGGCGCGCTTCGTATCAGTCAGCGTGGCGCCTGCGTCGTCGATCTCAACGCCTCCGGAGACATGATCTTCGCTGCGCCCGGGATTATACGGAGTTCCGCAGGGCGCTCAGCGCTACGCTCGCTCCGTCAGGGGCGTCTGTTCGTCGGGATACGGCGCCACGGCGTCATGCGGGACGTCGCGCTGCTGGAGGAGCCAGAGGCGATAGTAGCGGCCGCGCTTCTCAAGGAGTTCGTCGTGGGTGCCTTCCTCGACGATCTCGCCGTGGTGCAGGACGATGATGCGGTCGGCGCCGCGGATGGTGGCGAGGCGGTGGGCGATGATGATGCTCGTCCGGCGGGCGGTGAGCCGGTCGAGGCTGTCCTGAATCAGGGCCTCCGTCTCCGAGTCGATGTTGGCCGTCGCCTCGTCGAGTACGAGCATCACTTCGGGGTCGAAGGCGACAGAGCGGGCGAACGCGAGCAACTGCTTCTGCCCGGTGCTGAGATTCGCGCCGCGCTCGACGAGCTTGTGCTCGTAGCCCATGGGCAGCTGGTTGATGAAGCGATCGGCGCCTACGAGCTGGGCGGCCTTGACGACCTGTGACATCGGGATCGTCTCATCGCGCAGGCGGATGTTCTCCGCGACGGTGCCAGTGAAGATGAACGGATCCTGGAGGACGAGCCCGATGTGGCGGCGCACGGCGCGCTGCTGCGCCTTCGCGATGTCGATGCCGTCGATGCGGATGGCGCCTCGCTGCACGTCGTAGAAGCGCAACAGCAGATTGATCATGCTCGACTTGCCGGCGCCGGTGGCGCCGACGATGGCTACGCGCTCGCCGGGCGCGATCTTGAAGCTGACGTCGCGGAGCACCCATGTGCCCTCGTTGTAGGCGAACCAGACGTGGTCGAACTCCACCTCGCCTTCGATGCGCTCCGGCATCGGCAGGGCGTCGTCGTCGTCCTGGACGCCTTCCGGCTGGTCGAGCAGCACGAAGATGCGCTCAAGGGCGGCCATGGCGGACTGGAGGATGTTGAAGCGATCGGCGATCTCGCGCACGGGGTTGTAGTACATCTGCACGAGCTGGAGGAACGCGACGAGCCGGCCGATGCTCAGCGATTCGTCGAGGACGAAGCGGCCGCCGACGACGATGACGATGCCCGTGGTGAGTGCGCTCACGATCGCGACGACGGGCTCGAACATCGAGTACGAGTAGACGACGTCCATGTTGGCATCGAGCAGCTTGCGGCTGTGGCCACGGAACTCCTGGTAGTCCTTCTTGTGGCGGCCGAAGAGCTGCACCAGCAGCATTCCGGAGATGTGCTCGGCGGTGAACGCGTTGAGCCTCGCGGTCTGCAGGCGCTGCTTCCGGAAGGCGTTGCGCATCACGACCGCGAACCAGCGCATCACGATCGCGAGGAGGGGCATGATGACGAACGTGATGAGCGCGAGCTTCCAGCTCACGAAGAGCAGCACGATCGCGACGCCGGCGATC
>Ga0073934_10004083_pt1 | contig 25014 bp, 19 predicted proteins | sample LarsenN4metaG_FD_76834 | JGI IMG/M metagenome (GOLD analysis project Ga0073934, IMG submission 76834) | Hot spring sediment bacterial and archeal communities from British Columbia, Canada, to study Microbial Dark Matter (Phase II) - Larsen... ... | reverse complement strand
TGGCGCCGCGTCCAGGTTGTATCTTTGACGCCACTGCCACTAATCCTTCTTTGATGGTGAAAGTCCAGGGGGCCACCGCTCGATAGGTGTTCGTTCCCGGCACCGCCTTCAGCATCAATATAAGTGGCTCGTGGAGAGAGAACTGGTCGAACGCCGGATCGATCGCTCGAACCAACACGCCATCAACCGTCAGGTTGCCACCCCCCATGGAAACGGTAATGGTGTCCCCGGGTGAAATCCCGCGCGTGTTGTCGGAGAAAATACGGCTCACACGGACCGTGTATTGCGTAAACAAAAAGGTCCGGTCGCTAATGGGCAAGGAGCGCGCACTTACCGGGACGCCCAGAACGATCAAATCCGAATTGGAGACGCCTTCGAGGAGGAGGAATGGAATCCCTGGGGGGAGCTGCGAGGAAGGAAGACGTTGCATTGAGACCTGCACTCTGCTCTCGGAGATCACGATTTCTTTCGGCTTCTGCCCGGCATTGGCTTTCGTCGCCCGGGCGATCTCCTCCTCGATTGTTAAAGTAAGGAGGCCACGCGAATAGAACTCGAAGTATTTGGCGAGCTTGGCGTCAATCTCCGCCGTGGTTGGCGTAGCGGTCGCCTGCGCGCGGATGTCCGTGACGGCAAGAGCGGCCACCATCACTGACACACAAAGTGAGCAACTCAATAAAATGACAGTTTTGAGCGCTGTGAACCTCCAGCGCGCCGGCATGCCTGTTATATAATACTTGTGTATATTCATTTCCGAGTTAACCTGTCAGGCTTCGACGGGACAAACGGCGTGGCGTTTTGCTAATACGCTTTGCCGAAGTAGGCCTTCTCCCGGGCGGGCTGCCCGCAGGCGATGCACTTCCCTTCGCCCCCGGCCTGCTCCAGCGGCACACAGCGCAGCGTGGCCTTCGTTTCTTCCTTGATCTTTTCTTCGCAGGCGCCCTCGCCGCACCAGTAGCAATAGGCGAAGCCCTTCTCCACGGCCAGCTTGAACTCGCCGTAGTCGTTCGTCTCCACGGTGTTGGCCTTGCGGAAGTTGAGCGCCCGGTCGTAGAGCGCCGCGTGGATTTCTGCGAGCAGCTTCGTCACACCGTCCACCACGCCATCGCGGGAGACAAAGGCTTTGCCCTCTTTGCCGGGCTTATCCCGCCGTGCCAGCACCACCGTGCCCTTGGCCACGTCCTTCGGACCAATCTCCAGCCGCAGTGGCACGCCGCGCATCTCCCAGTCGTGGAACTTGAAACCGGGCATCACCGTGTCGCGCTCGTCCGTCTTTACGCGGAGGCCCGCCGCGATGAGTTGCGCACGCACTTTTTTCATTTCCCCGAAGACCAGCGCCTTTTCCTCGTCGTTCTTGAAGATGGGCACGATGACCACCTGGAACGGCGCCAGCTTGGGCGGCAGGATCAGCCCTGCGTCGTCTCCGTGAACCATGATGATGGCCCCGATAAACCGCGTGGAAAGTCCCCACGAAGTCGTCCAGCAGTACTGCAACTGCCCGGTCTGGTCCAGGTAGCGGATCTCGAAGGCCTTGGCAAAATTCTGCCCCAGGTTGTGCGACGTGCCGGACTGTAGCGCCTTGCCGTCGCCCATCATCGCTTCGATCGAGTAGGTCACGTCCGCGCCGGCGAACTTTTCCGCGTCCGACTTGCGCCCGGGGATTACCGGGATGGCCGCGTCGTTCACCGCAAAGTCGGCGTAGATGTCCAGCATCTGCCGCGTCTCGGCTTCGGCTTCTTCGTACGTGGCGTGGGCGGTATGCCCTTCCTGCCAGAAAAACTCCAGCGTGCGCAGAAATAGTTTGGTCCGCAGCTCCCAGCGCACCACGCTGTTCCACTGGTTGATGAGCACGGGCAGGTCGCGGTAGGACTGGATCCACTTCGCGTAGGAGTGCCCGATGATGGTCTCCGACGTGGGCCGCACGATGAGCGGCTCGGCGAGCACTTCTCCGCCACCGATCGTCACCACCGCCAGCTCCGGCGAAAACCCCGCCACGTGCGATTTTTCTTTTTCGATGAAGCTCTTGGGGATGAACAGCGGAAACGCCGCGTTCACATGCCCGGTGGCCTTGAACCGCCGGTCCAGGGCCTGCTGGATGTTCTCCCACAACGTCCAGCCGTACGGCCGCACGATCATGCACCCGCGCACCGGCGCGTAGTCGGCCAGCTCCGCCCGCAGCACAAGCTGGTTGTACCACTCCGCGAAATCCTCCGCCCTCGTCGGCAGTTTCAGGTCAGTCATTCGCCCATCCGCTCGCGCTGTCTTTCCGAGTCCCGACGCTTTTTGTCAGCACGAGGAATCTGCTTCTTTCTCCTGACTTCTGAGTTCTGACTTCTTACTTGTCTTTTCATCATCGCACGCCAAAAAGCAGAAGCCTAGCGGAGGGCGTACACCTTGTCAACCAACGGCGGGCAGCATTGAAAGGGTGGCATAAGTCCTATAGAATTGCCGATGAGTTGACGATGCCCGACCGCAAACCAAAGATCGCCCTCGGCGCAGATCACGCCGGATTTCACACCAAGGAAAGCATCAAAAAGTTTCTCACCGAGCTGGGCTACCCGGTGGACGACGTCGGCACGTCCTCGGAAGAGTCGGTGGACTACCCCGATTTCGCGCGCCAGGTGGCCGAGCGCGTGGCCGCCGGTCGCGCGCAGCTCGGCATCCTCACTTGCGGCACCGGCATCGGCATGTCCATCACCGCCAACAAAGTTCCCGGCGTGCGCGCCGCACTGGCCCACGATACCGCCACCGCGCACATGGCCCGCGAACACAACGACGCCAACGTGCTCGCCATTGGCGCGCGCGTGGTGCCGGCAGACAAGGTGCTCGAAATTGTCCGCGAATTCCTCACCACGGATTTCGCTGGCGGCCGCCACCAGCGCCGCGTGGACAAAATCAACGACCTCGACAAAGTCAAGGTCGGGCACGTGTAGCGCCGACCTTTAGGTCGGCATTTCGGTTTTAGGTTTTAGGTTTTAGGTTTTAGGTTTTCGCTTTTCTGACTTCTGATTTCTGATTTCTAACATGACCACCGTCGCCGACATCACCAACCGCTTGACTCGTCCTCTGGCGGACGTGGACCCCGACATTGCGGAAATCCTCCGCGCTGAAGCGCGCCGCCAGGCCACCGGACTGGAGCTGATCGCCTCGGAGAACTTTGTCTCCGAAGCGGTCCTCGAAGCCATGGGCTCCGTCTTCACCAATAAGTATGCCGAGGGCTATCCCGGCAAGCGCTACTACGGCGGCTGCGAGCACGCCGACCGCGCCGAGCAACTCGCCATTGACCGCGCCAGGCAGCTCTTCGGCGCCGACCACGTCAACGTGCAGGCCCACTCCGGCACGCAGGCCAACGTCGCCGTTTATATGGCCGCGCTCCAGCCGGGCGACACCGTCCTGGGCATGAACCTGGCCCACGGCGGCCACCTCACTCACGGCCACCCCCTGAATTTTTCCGGGCGCATGTACAAATTCGTGCCTTACGGCGTCTCCAAAGAGACCGAGACGCTTGACTACGACGAACTCGCGCGCCTGGCCCGCGAGCACAAGCCCAAGATGATCGTCGCCGGAGCCAGCGCCTACGCGCGCATCATTGATTTCGCACGCCTCGCGGAGATTGCCCGCGAGGTGGACGCCATCCTCTTTGTGGACATGGCCCACATCGCCGGCCTCATCGCCGCGGGCCTCCATCCTACGCCGGTGCCGCACGCCGACTTCGTCTCCACCACCACGCACAAAACGCTGCGCGGCCCGCGCGGCGGTATGGTGCTGTGCAAGGAGAAGTGGGCCAAGGAACTCGACAAACTCACTTTCCCCGGCACGCAGGGCGGGCCGCTGGTGCACATCATTGCCGCCAAGGCCGTCTGCTTGAAGGAAGCGCTGGAGCCCGAGTTCCACGAGTATCAGCGGCAGATCCTGGCCAACGCCAAGTCGCTGGCCACCGCGCTCGCCGGGCACGGCTTCCGCATTGTCTCTGGCGGCACGGACAATCACCTGTTCCTGCTGGACGTGCATTCCCGCGGCATCACCGGTCGCGACGCCGAGCTGGCCCTGGAAAAATCCGGCATCACCGTCAACAAGAACGCCATCCCCTTCGACCCACTGCCTCCGATGAAGGCCGGCGGCATCCGCATTGGCAGCCCCGCGGTGACCACCCGCGGCCTGCGCGAACCGGAGATGCTGAAGATCGCCGCCTGGATCGCCGAAGTGCTAAATAACCTCGGCGACGAAGCCGTGCAGCAGCGCGTCCGCGCCGAGGTCGCCGCTGTCACCGCACAATTCCCGCTTTACGAGCGCCGCGCCCAGGGCCCCGACGGTGTTCCCTATCGCGTCCCATCCGCCCCGGGCCGCCCCTGACCTTCGCCCGCGATGAACATCGCCATTGACATCCGGCGCGCGGGCGATTTCGGCATCGGCACCTACATCCGCAACATCGTCAACCAACTTGCCCGCCAGGACCTCACCACACACTACCTGCTCATCGGCCAGCCCCGCCACCTCCAAGAATTCGACCCCCTTCCGCAAAATTTCGAACTGCTCCACTGCGCCGAACTCGCCAGCCTGCGCAGCCATTTCCGCCTGCCCTTCGTGCTGCGCCAGCGCAAGGTGGACCTGCTGCACGTGCCGTGGTTCCAGCCCCTGATGCTGATTCCCTGTCCGCTGGTGATGACCGTACACGACCTGACCACTGTGCTCTTCGCTCCGGCGCGTACCGCGCTGGCCCAGGCCGCCAAGTTCGAACTGGCCCGGCGCGTCCTCACCCGCGCGCGCCGCGTGCTCACCGTTTCACACTCCTCCAAGCGCGAGCTGGCCCGCGCCTTCCACATCCCCGAATCGCGCATCGAAGTGATCTACAACGCCGTGGACGAGCGCTTCACGCGCGATCCGCTCCCCGCCGATGCCGACCGCATCCTCGAGCGCCACGCGGTGAATTACCCGTTCGTCCTCTACGCCGGAAACATCCGCCCGCACAAGAATCTGCCCCGCCTGATTGAAGCCTTTGCCGTGGCCAAGGCCGAGCTGCGCGAGCACGCGGACCTTGCGCAACTCAAGCTGCTGGTAATCGGCGACGAGCTCACCAAGCACCCGGACTTGCGCCGCACCGTCGTGCGCACGCGCGTCCGCGAGGACGTGCGCTTCCTGGGTTTCGTGCCCCTCCCGGTGCTGCGCGTCTTCTACGCGCGCGCCCGCGCCTTTCTCTTCCCTTCTCTGTATGAGGGCTTCGGGCTGCCTCCGCTGGAGGCCATGGCGCACGGCACTCCGGTGCTGACATCGAGCATGTCGTCGCTGCCCGAGGTCTTCGACGACGCCGCGCTGCTCGTCAATCCCGAAAACGTGTTCGACATCGCGCGCGGCATCCGCCAGATTCTCACCGACGAGGATCTCCGCAAGACGCTCATCGCGCGTGGCTACGAGCAGATCCTTAAGTACTCCTGGCAGCGCGCCGCCGAAAAAGTCCGCGCCGTCTATCAATCCGTCGTGAACGGAAAAGTGTAGCGCCGCCCTTCAGGGCGGCGTCTTCGTCTTGTGCTTCGTAGGGGCGTATGGCATACGCCCCTACGACACTTCGATCGTCAATTCAACAACCACACCATCACGGATGGAAAACGCCCCCACTCTCCCCGCCGCCTCCGCTTCGAGCGCCACAATGAAATACGCGACGTCCGGATAATACGCCCGCTCGATGTCCGTCGCCGACGGCACGCCCGGCCCCGCAACGTGGGAATGATAAATCCCCATATGCTCAAGCCCGGCCTCGCGTAGGAAGCGGAACATCCGGAAGAGTTCTTGCGGCGCGATTTCGTACGTCGTCGCGCTGGCCAGCGCATTCGCCGCAGGCAGAATCACGGAGATCACTCCATCCCGCCCGGCCAGCAGCCCGCAGCACTCCGTGCCGGGCGATTGGCGCGCTTCCTCCAGCATGCGCTCCACAATCTCCCCGCGAATTCGCACCACGCCCGCCATCGCCACGAGTCTATACCGGAACACCCGTAACTTCGGAACCGTCCCCTATGGAGTGCGGGAGCGAAGTTCCCGCCGTGAATTGTCCACTTGCGCGGTGCGCGAGCGCAGTTTGTCTTCAGCACATTCGTAGGCCTCCCACCGTGCCTCTGTCCCCGCTCGCCGCACACCGTGCACCTTCGGCGGCTGTCATCCTGAGCGCGCCCCTTGCCCAGAGCGACGTCGCTCTCCGCCGCTGCCGGCGGGCCGCCGCTTTAGCTGCCGCGGCTTGCCTCTCCCGCGCTTGTCTTACTCCTACTGGCACCCGCCTCGTAAAATCTCCGCCGATGGTTTTCGAGTTGCTACTGCGCATGTTGGGAGCGACTTGCAAGCAGCAATGTTGGCGCGCCGGGGATGCTGGTGCCCTCGTCCGTAAGCCACCCTTGAAGCCCTCCGCTTTGTTGAGTTTCTAAACACTGCGCCCCGCAAGTATCGCCAAAGCTGGAGCAAATGAACGGTTTTACCTCCTTCCACACCCCTCCATTCCCCAAAAAGCCGGAGCGGGCTGGCTCAAATCTCAACCATCACTCCAGATTCTGGCCCCAGCTCACGCCAACCGATGGTTCCCATCAGGAGCGCCTTTGCGCGATTTGCGGAATATCGCGCTGCGCCTCCCCACCCATAGGAAGAAATGTAATGTAAATTCCCTGTTATGATAGGCTTGCCGGTGGCCCTCCAATGCCGGCTTTGGCTCTCGGCTTGCTCAAAAGGGGGAAGGGGGGCCGTTTCGCCTCGGCCCGTCCCCTCGAGGCCTGCCGCATGCAGACAAATCCTCTCCCTGCCTCAACCTCTGAGATGGAGGAGCTCGAAAACCTCCTCAGGGTTTGCGAGGATTCGCGTGAAAGCCTGATTCCGCTGCTTCAGGAAATCCAAGAGAAGTACTTCTATCTGCCCGAGCCCGCCCTGCGCCGTGTGGCCCAGAAGCTGAAAGTGCCTCTCAGGGACGTTTATCAGGTGGCCACCTTCTATAGCTGCTTCAGTCTGGAGCCGGTGGGGCGCAACCTGGTGCAGGTCTGCCTGGGCACCGCGTGCCACGTCCGTGGTGCGCCGAACGTTTTGGACCGCATCCTGCGTGACCTCAAGCTCCCTGCCCCGGGCACCACAGACGACCGCGAATTCACCGTGCGCTCGGTGCGCTGCATCGGCTGCTGCGGGCTGGCCCCGGTGCTGCGCGTGGGCCGCAACACCCACCCCGCCATGACTCAGGCCAAGGTCAAAGGGATGTTGAACAAGTACCGCCGCAAGGAGGCTCGCCAAGCCGAGAAAGCTGCTGAGGCGGAACATGCCGAAGTTGAACTCCATCACTGAACTCGACGCGTACCGCGCCACCTGCCTCCAAAGCCACGACGCGCAGCGTCGCTGCCTGACGGTGTGCGCGGGCAGCGGCTGCACGGCCGGCGGCGCTCTCGACGTGTTGGCCGCCCTCCGCAAGGATCTTGAGAAGCGCGGCTTGCAGGACAGAATTGACGTCAAGAGCACCGGCTGCCACGGCTTCTGCGAGAAGGGCCCGCTGATGATTGTCTGGCCCGAGGGCATCTTCTATAACCGCGTCGCCGCGCGCGACGCCGTCGCCATCGTGGCCAGTGCCTCCAACGGTCGCCAGCCGGTCGAAAAACTGCTCTACCAGGACCCTGTGACGGGCCAGCGTGTGCTGCGCGAGGACGAAGTGCCTTTCTACGCGCGGCAGAAACGCATTCTTTTCGGCAACAACGGCCGCATTGACCCCAAGCGCATCGAAGACTACCTACGCGTGGGCGGCTACTCCGCGCTGGCCCGTGTGCTGCAAGGAGTCCCGCCCGAAAAAGTCGTCCACGATATGAAGCGCTCCGGCCTGCGCGGACGCGGCGGCGCGGGCTTCCCTACCGGCGTCAAGTGGGAAGCGCTGCGCGCCAATCCGGCCACCCCCAAATACATCATCTGCAACGCGGACGAGGGCGACCCCGGCGCGTTCATGGATCGCTCCCTGCTCGAGGGCAATCCGCACAGCGTCATCGAAGGCATGATTATCGGCGCGCACGCCCTGGGCGCCACGGCCGGCTTCGTTTATGTTCGCGCGGAGTACCCTCTGGCCGTCGAGCACCTCAAGGTGGCCCTCCAGCAGGCCGAGGAGTTGGGCCTGCTGGGCGAGAACATCCTTGGCAGCGGGCTCAGTTTCCGCATCAAGGTGGTGCAGGGCGCGGGCGCCTTTGTCTGCGGCGAAGAGACCGCGCTGATTGCTTCCATTGAAGGCCGCGTGGGCGAGCCCAAGCCGCGGCCTCCCTACCCCGTGCAGAGCGGCCTGTGGGGCAAGCCCACCGTCATCAACAACGTGAAAACCTGGGCCAGCGTGCCGCAGATCATCAACCGCGGCGCGGATTGGTACGCCTCCATCGGCACCGAGCGCAGCAAGGGCACCATGGTTTTCTCTCTGGTCGGCAAGATCAACAACACTGGCCTCGTCGAAGTGCCCATGGGCATCACCCTGCGCGAGATGATTTACGACATCGGCGGCGGCATCCCCAAGGGCCGGCAACTCAAGGCCGTGCAGATTGGCGGGCCTTCCGGCGGTTGCATCCCGGCCAGCCTCGTGGACCTGCCCATTGACTACGAGGAGTTGACCAAGGCCGGCTCCATGATGGGTTCCGGAGGCATGGTCGTCATGGACGACACCAACTGCATGGTGGACGTGGCCCGTTACTTCATGGAGTTCCTCGCGGAGGAATCCTGCGGCAAGTGTTTCCCCTGCCGCGAGGGCACCCAGCGCCTGCGCGAACTCCTCACCACCATCTGCCAGGGCAACGGCAAGGAGGAAGACCTCGAGTTGCTCGAAGACCTGAGCTGGGTGATGAAGGAAACCTCGCTGTGCGGCCTCGGCCAGACCGCCGCCAATCCCGTGCTCACCACCCTGCGTTACTTTCGCGATGAATATCTGGCCCACATCCGCCAGCGCAAGTGCCCGGCCAAGGTCTGCCGCGAGCTGATCGTCTATTCCATCGAGCCTACGCTCTGCGACGGCTGCCACGCCTGCGTGCAGGTCTGCGCCACCCAAGCCATTCTGGGCGAGAAGAAGAAGCTCCACGAGATTGACGCTGGCAAGTGCATCAAGTGCGGCGCGTGCCTGGAGGTCTGCCAGCCCAAGGCCGTGCTGGTGAGTTAGAGCGTAGCGCCGGCATCTTGCCGGCTCTTTGGTAGCGGCACGAGATATCGTGCCCCTACGGATCGCGAGCGGAACCGAGCCATGCCCAAGCTGAAAATCAACGGCATCGAGGTGGAAGTCGACCACGGCTCCAGCGTTCTGGATGCCGCGCGTTTCCTCGGCATCCCCATCCCCACTCTGTGTCACGACGATGGCCTCACCCCCTACGGCGCCTGCCGCCTCTGCGTCGTCGAGGCCGCCAACTCCAACGGCGCGCGGCCCAAGCTGCTCAGCGCCTGCACCCTGCCGGCCGAAGACGGCCTCGTCGTGCAAACCCATTCGGCGCGAGTCGAGCGCGCTCGCAAGCTCCTCCTCGAACTCTATGTCGCTACTGCACCCCAGTCCAAGACCCTCCAGGACCTGGCTAGCCGCTACGGCGTGCGCCAGGAGCGCCTCGCGCCGAAATTTGAATCCTGCATCCAGTGCGGCCTCTGCGTGCGCATGTGCCAGGAGCAGATGATGGCCGGCGCCATCGGCTTCGCCTTCCGTGGCGCCAAGCGCAAAGTGGCCCGCGCCTTCGACCTCACCAGCCCGCTCTGTCGCCAGTGCGGCGCCTGCATGTACATCTGTCCGGTGTGCGAGCTGCGCTGCCACGGCGCCAATGCCGAGTCCACCCTCTGCAATGGCTGCCTGAACTTCGCCACCGTCTGCTTCCAGAGCTACGACCAGGCCATGTGTTTCTTCGACCCCTGCCACGCCTGCGAAATCGGTGGCCCGGTTCGCAGCGACGTCGCCGTCAAACTTTCCGCGGTGAAATCCGCCAATGAGCAGGAGAGATGAGATGACCTACTCCCGTCTGAACTCGTCAGCCGCAACCCTTTCCAAGAACCGCACCGAGGACTCCATCAGCCCCTTCAGCGGGATGTGTACCACCTGCGTGGACGGCTGCATCGGCATGTGCGAGATCGGCAAATCCGCCTACCGCGGCCCGGAGATGATCTATCCGCAGCCCTTTGGCCTGATCACCACCGCCTCGCAGAAGGACTACCCGGTGGACCTCTCGCACTTCACCATCCTCGGCCGCGCCGCCGGCGCATGGGGCATCGAGGCCGATAGCGAGCGGGCCCTCTTCCCCAACGTGGACCTGGAAACCACCATCGGCCGCGACCCGGGCATCAAGTGCAAACTCCCCTTCACCCTCGCCGCCATGGGCTCCACCAACATCGCCAAGAACAACTGGCCCGGCCTGGCCGCCGGCGCCGCCATCACCGGCACGCCCATCGCCATCGGCGAAAACGTCGTCGGCATGGACATGTCCTCCAAGTTCGAAAACGGGCGCGTCATCTCCAGCCCCGAACTTGAAGAGCGCATCAAGCTCTTCCGCGACTGGCAGATGGACGGCTACGGCGAAATCTTCCTGCAGGCCAACGTGGAGGACACCAAGCTCGGCGTGCAGGAATACGCCATCAAGAAGCTGGGCGTGAAAGCGGTCGAGCTGAAGTGGGGCCAGGGCGCCAAGGACATCGGCGGCGAAGTGAAGATCAAGGATCTGGCCAAGGCTCAGGAACTCCAGCGCCGCGGCTACGTCGTGCTGCCCAATCCCTCCGACCCGCTGGTGGTGGAGGCCTTCCAGCGCGGCAGCTTCCACGAGTTCGAGCGCCACTCCCGCGTGGGCATGGTCACCAAGCAAGGCTTCCTGCGCCGCGTGGACGAACTGCGCAAGGCCGGCGCAAAGTACGTCTCCCTGAAAACCGGCGCCTATCGCCCGGTGGACCTGGCCCGCGCCGTCAAGTTCGCCTCGCTGTGCGAACTCGACCTGCTCACCGTGGACGCCGCCGGCGGCGGCACCGGCATGAGTCCCTGGCGCATGATGAACGAATGGGGCGTGCCGGGCATCGAGCTGCACTCCCTGCTGCGCGTGTACCTCGACCGCCTGGCCGCGCAGGGCGAATTCATTCCCGCCGTGGCCCTGGCCGGCGGCTTCACCTTTGAAGACCAGATGTTCAAAGGCTTCGCTCTTTGCGCGCCGTACGTCAAGCTGATTGCCTGGGCCCGCGGGCCGCTGGCCGCGGCCATGGTAGCCAAGACCATCGGCAAGGGTATTGAAAGCGGCGATCTGCCCATCTACATCCAGCGCTACGGCCTCACCGTGGACGACATCTTCGTCTCCGCGCCTGAGCTGCGCCACAAGCTGGGCGACCGCTTCAACAGGCTCCCCGTCGGCGCCATCGGCTACTACACCTACTACCAGCGCGTGGCCCAGGGCCTGCGCCAACTGATGTGCGGCGCGCGCAAGTTCGCCGTCAAGCACATCCGCCGCGACGACATCGCTGCCTTGACCCCCGAGGCGGCTCGCGTCAGCGGCATCCCCTTGGTCACCGACATGGACCGCGAAGAAGTGGAGAGCGTCCTGGGCGATGCCGTGCGGGAGGAAGTCGAGAAAGTGTTTGAGGTCCACTAACGGTAGCAATTGTTACCGAGGGGCCGCCGCGATACCGCGTGCAGGTGACCCTGTTTCTTCTTGTCGCTCACGGCCCGCTTGTCCCGAGAGCGTAGCCGAGGGGCCCCGACGCTTTTTGTCGGCGCTGGCGTGAGGCTTTCGCCTCCCGGCGCGCGTTCTTCGCGCGTGACGTGAGGGTTTCCCGGGCGCACCGCCCCGCCACTTGCTTTGTGCCTTGCGGGGGCACTTCTCTCGACGCCCTTTGCCGCGAGCTGTGAGCTTTGTGGGTCGCGGCTTTAGCCGCGACATGAACGACCTTTTTTCGGTTTCCCCTCGCAGGCTTCAGCCCGCGAGGCCCGCCCCAAGGCGGGCTGTCGCAAGCTTTTTGGAGGGCCTATGGGACACGACACCTCCGCACTGAACCGCACCGACGAACTCATCGCCCTTGCCGACACCTACGGCGCGCATAACTACCGCCCCCTGCCGGTAGTCATCGAGCGCGGCGAAGGCGTGTGGGTCTGGGACGTGGAAGGCAAGCAATACCTCGATTGCCTCTCTTCGTACTCCGCGCTGAATCAGGGCCACTGCCATCCGCGTCTCGTCGCCGCCCTGAAGCGCCAGGCGGAAAAGGTCACCCTCACCTCGCGGGCCTTCCACAACGCCGAGATGGGCCCGTTCCTGAAGCAACTCGCGGAACTTTGCGGCATGGACATGGTCCTGCCCATGAACTCCGGCGCAGAAGCGGTGGAGACGGCCATCAAGGCCGCGCGCAAATGGGGCTACACGAAAAAAGGCGTCGAAGACGGCCTGGCCGAAATCATCGTCTTTGAAAACAACTTCCACGGCCGCACCACCACCATCGTGGGCTTTTCCAGTGAGCCGCAATATCGCGCCGGTTTCGGCCCCTTCACCCCGGGATTCAGGATCCTTCCCTATGGCGACCCCATCGCCCTGCGCCGTGCCACCACGCGCAACACTGTCGCCATCCTGTTCGAGCCCCTCCAGGGCGAAGCCGGCGTGGTCGTGCCGCCCGAAGGCTACCTGCGCGAAATCCGCGAACTGTGCACCGCAGAAAACGTGCTGATGATTGCCGACGAAATTCAGACCGGCTTGGGCCGCACCGGCCGCATGTTCTGCTGCGAGCACGACGCCGTGAAGCCGGACATGTACGTCATCGGCAAGGCCCTCGGCGGCGGCCTCTATCCGATTTCCGCGGTGGTTTCGTCGAAGGAAATTCTCGGCGTCTTCCAGCCCGGCGACCACGGCTCGACCTTCGGCGGCAATCCGCTGGCCTGCGCCGTGGCCCGCGAGGCGCTCCGCGTCATTGTCGAAGAAAAGCTGCCCGAACGCGCCGCGCAGTTGGGCGCTTACTTCCGCGCCCGCCTGTGCGAGATGCACTCACCGCTCGTGAAGGAAATCCGCGGCAAGGGCCTGCTCATCGGCGTCGAGCTGAAGAAGGAAGTCGGCCCCGCGCGGCCCTTCTGCGAGCGCCTGATGCAGCGCGGCATCCTCTGCAAGGAAACCCACGAATCCGTCATCCGCTTCGCCCCGCCCCTGGTCATCGAACGCAACGAACTCGACTGGGCCCTCGACCGAATCGCCCAGGTTCTAATGTAACTCTCGCAGGGGCGCACCTGCGTGTCCGCCCGCTTTTCTAATCTCTCTTTTCAGCATTTGCTTTTGTTCTCCTGCTCGTGGGCGCCCGGCCGCGCCCTCGTGGGACAGGCTTTCCAGCCTGTCCGGTACAATCTCCAATACTGGGTGTGTTTCCCGCTTTTCGATTTTCCGATTCCGCCACTTCATCTGTGTTTATCTATGTTCATCTGTGGTTTTCGATTCTCTGTCCTTGCCCCGCTGCTCGCACCCACAAAACAAAAAAGGGCGACTCCGCAGAGCGGGGTCGCCCGATCACGCCACTCGTCACTCGCCACTATGCCTTGGACGCCTGCCTCCTCAAAAACGTCGGCACGTCCAAATCATCCGCCGCCACTTCCTGAATCACGCTGGACACATTTCGCGCCACTTCCTGCACCACGTTCTCTGCCGGCTTGTGTTCCCGCGCTGCCTTCCACGTCTTGGGCAGGAACGCCACTTTCTGATGTCCCATGCGCCGCGCGCCGGACTCTTTGAACCCGGTGGCAATCACGGTGATTTTGATCTGCTCCTTCATGGACTCTTCCTGCACCGCGCCGAAAATGATGTTGGCGTTTTCGTGCGCGGCCTTCTGGATGATGCTCGACGCCTCGTGCACCTCGTGCAGCGTCAGGCTGGACGAGCCGGTGATGTTGATCAAAATCCCCTGCGCTCCCTGGATGGAGTTCTCCTCCAGCAGCGGGCTGTTGATGGCCCGTTCCGCGGCCTCCACCGCGCGGTTCGACCCCGACGCCACCGCCGTGCCCATCACCGCGTAGCCCATGCCGCGCATGATGGTCTTCACGTCGGCGAAGTCGCGGTTGATGATGCCCGGAATCGTGATGATGTCGCTGATGCCCTGCACCGCCTGGCGCAGGATGTCGTCCGCGATGCGGAACGCCTCAAAAAAACTGGTCCCCTTCTCGACGAACCCCATCAGCCGCTCGTTGGGGATGACGATCACCGTATCCACGCAGCCCACCAGCTCCGAAAGCGACTGTTCGGCCTGCACCATGCGCCGCTTGCCTTCGAACGAAAACGGCTTGGTCACCACGGCCACCGTCAGCGCGCCCAGCTCGCTGGCCAGGCTGGCCACCACCGGCGCTCCCCCGCTGCCCGTGCCTCCGCCCAGACCCGCGGTGACGAACACCATGTCCGCGCCTTCCAACGAGTCAATGATCCGGTCGGTGTCTTCCAGCGCCGCTTTGCGCCCGATCTCCGGGTTGGCGCCGGCGCCGAGTCCCTTGGTGAGCTTCGCGCCGAGCTGCAGCTTGTTCGCCGTCAGCGTCTCCTTTAGCGCCTGCGCGTCGGTATTGGCGGCGATGAACTCCACGCCTTCCACCTTCGCGCGGATCATGCGGTTCACCGCGTTGCACCCGCCGCCGCCCACCCCGATCACTTTTATTCTTGCGCCGTCCAACGCTTCCTCGCTGAACGCCACGCGATTTACGGCCTCTTTTGCCGCCATCGTTCCTCCCCTCGGTGAGTTTGTGCCTCCGCGCATTTCTACGACCCCGCAAACATGGACTTGATCTTGCTCCTCCACGAACTCGCCTGTTGCGCCTGCCGGCGCATGCGTGCGCCGTAGAGCAGCAGTCCCACGCTGGTCGCGTACTCCGGCAGCGTGATCTCCTCGGTCATGCCCTGCAATCCCCGCGGCGCCCCCAGGCGCACGGGCAACGCAAACACTTGTTCCGCCACTTCCACTAACCCGCTCAGTTGCGCCCCGCCGCCGGTGAACACCAGCCCGGCGGGGATCTGCGTGTCCAGGCCCGCGCGTTGCAGTTCATCGCGCACCAGTTTGAGCAATTCTTCCGCGCGCGGCTCGATGATTTCGCACAGCATCCGCGAAAACACGGTGCGCGGCGGCCGGTCGCCCACGCTGGCGATCTCGATGGCCTCGTCCTCGCGCAGCAGTTCGCGGGAGGCCCACGCGTGGTTGCGCTTGATCTTCTCCGCTTCCGGGATGGGCGTGCGCAGGCCCACGGCCAGGTCGTTGGTGAAGTGGTCGCCGCCCACGGGGATCGCCGCGGTGTGCCGCACCACTCCGCCGCAATAGACGATCAGCTCCGTGCTCCCGCCGCCGATGTCGAGCAGGCAGCAACCCAGCTCGCGTTCGTCCTGTGTCAGGCAGGCGTCCGCCGCGGCCAGCGGCTCCAGCACCAGGTCAGACACCAGGATCCCCGCGCGGTTCACCGCCGTCACCACGTTCTGCGTGGCCGTGGCCGACGCCGTCACGATGTGCACGTTCGTCTCCAGCTTCTGCCCCACCATGCCTTCCGCGTCGCGGATGTTGTCCTGCGCATCGAGCAAATATTCCTGCCGCAGCACGTGCAGCACCCGGCGGTCTTCCGGCAGCGTGATATTCTTGGCCGCCTCGATGGCGTGCTGGATGTCTTCCCGGCTGACGTCCCGCGGCCGCGTCCCCAGGCTCACTCCTCCGCGGCTGTTCACGCCTTTCACGTGCGTGCCGGCCACTCCCACCAGCGCTGACTCCACCGGAAAGCCCGCCGCGCTTTCCGCCTCTTCCACCGCCCGGCGGAGGGAACTGACCGTGGCGTCCAGGTTGACGATGAGTCCCTTGCGCAGCCCTTTCGATTCCGCCGCGCCCAGCGACACAAACTTCACCAGCTCGTCTTCCATCTCCCCGATCAGCGCGCACACTTTCGTGCTGCCGATGTCCAATCCCACGATGTACCGCTCTTTCTTGCTCACCTTCCCTCTCCGCCGCTCTGTCTCTCTATGGAGTGCGGGAGCGCAGCTTGTCCTGCCGGCCCTGAGCGGAGTCGAAGGGAGCGAAGTCGAAGGGCTCCCGCCCTGCCTTTCTCGGGCTTCAGCCCGCGCGCCAAGCCGTCGGCCTCCGTCCAGCGTTTCTAACCTTCAAACCTCCCGGCCTTCTAACGTCTCCTCGCCACGCCCGCCTTCGCCGCCTCCTGCTGCGCCGGCGTCGCCTGCGCTTCCGGGTTCACCACCACCTGCCGCTCGAATCGCAGGTCCACACTCTCCACCCGGCCTGCCTTCTCGCGCCACTGCCCGATGTTTTCCAGGAACACCTGAAACTTGCTCTGAAAATCCGTCGCGCCGAAGTGCACCTGCACGGCGCCCTGGCCGCCCGCCTGCGGATCGCCCAGCTCGGCCAGATCGCCCACCGTAGCGCGCACGTCGGTCAGGTCCGCCAGGTCCACTTCGCTGACCTTCGCCGACGCGCCGGGCCGCGCCTTTTCGACGTCCTGCATGAACTGCACGAAGAGCTTCATCTGCCGCTCGCGGTCTTCGCGCGGCGCCGATTCCGCAATGCCGGCCACCACCGGGAAGCGGAAATCCCCTTGCCCCGGCCGCTCCAGCACCACCCCGTAGGCGTCAATCAGCGCCAGTTCCGCGCCCTGCCGCAAAAACGCCACCGGCGTGCGCTCCACCACCTCCACGCGCAGGCGGTTCGGCAGTACGCGTGCCACGCGCGCCTGTTCCACCCAGGGGATTTCCTCCAGCGCCCTGCGACGCTCCTCCAGCGGCACGCGCAGCACGCTGCGTCCCCGGTCGGACAAGAACCGCTCCAGCACTGCCGCGCGGTCCACGCGTTGGATGCCCGCGATTTCAATCTGTTCCGGACTGCTCAGCAGAAATTGCGGCGAGAACAGCGCGAAGTTCACCGCCGCGAACAGCGCCGCGCCCGCCGCCAGCGACCCCGCGCTCCACACCATCACCTTCAGATAGAACCGCCACTGCTGCTTGCCGAACTTCCGCTTGCGGATCTCCACCGGCTTCTGCCTGCGCAGATACTTCGGCTCCTCCTCGCTCAGCACATCCGGCGAATAAACTTCCGGTTCAGCCATCGCCTTTCACTCACCCCTTATGGAGTGCGGGAGCTTGCTCCCGTCGTCCAACGTTCCCGCGTTCAAATCTTCCAACCTTCTTACCTCCTCCACACCACGACTTCTTCTTCGAGTTCCACCCCCTGCGCCGCCCGCACCCTTTCCCTCACGCGCTCAATCAGCGCCAGCATATCCGCGCACGATGCCCTTCCGCGGTTGATGAAAAAATTGGCGTGGCGCTCGCTCACGTATGCGTCGCCCACGTGGAATCCCTTCAGCCCCAGCTCGTCAATCATCCGCCCGGCGGACGCCCCCGGCGGGTTCTTGAAGATGCAGCCCGCGGACTTCTGCCCCAGCGGCTGGCTGGCGCGCCGTTTTTCGTTGCAGATGCGAATGCCTTGGAGGATTTCAGCGTAGAGCTTGGAGGGTAGCTCCAGTTTCACTGCCAGCATAATATCATCCGGCGCAAAAGAAGTGTGACGATAATCAAAGCAAATCTCTTCCCCCCGCAGTGTCACCACCTCCCCCTGCGCCGCCCGGTAGAGGCTCACCTGGCGCACGTGCGACCCGATCTGCGTCCCGTACGCGCCGGCGTTCATCCGCAGCGCCCCGCCTACCGTGCCCGGCACGCCGACGAGGCCTTCCATCCCGCCCAGGTTGTTCTTGGCGCAGAAGGTCACGGTGCGGCCCAGATCCGCCGCCGCATCCACGTACGCGAAATTGCCCTCCAGGCGCACTTCGTCCTTTGGTGCGGCCAGTTGCAGCATCACCCAGGGCAGCTCGCCGTCATCCACCAACAAGTTGGAGCCGCCGCCCAGGAAGCGATAGGCAATGCCCTCGCTCTTCAGCAAGCGGATCAACTGCGGCAGGTGCCGGTGCTCGTGCGCCAACAGCAGGTCCGTCGTGCCGCCGATGCCCAGCGAGGTCAGCTTTGCCAGCGACTCCCCGCGCCGCAGCTCAGCACCCAGCTCCTTCATCGCCCCTACCATTCTCGGCTGCTCAATCCTCATCCTGCCGCGCCTTTCTTCTTGCCACCTGTAGCGCCGGGCTTCCGCCCGGCAAATATCTTTTATTTCACCTCTGCAATCTCACATTTCGGTTCTTCAATCTCCAATCACCATTCCCTCAATCGCTCAATTCACCCCATCACAAATCCTCTACGTCTTTTCCAATGGCACTCTTGAGCCGATCAGCAGCGCCAGCTCATCCGCGGCGCGGCCGATGCTGCCCGCGCCGATGGTCATCACCGCGTCGCCTGTGTGCGCCTCTTTGGTCAGCAGTTCGACCCCTTCCTGCATCGAGCCGCAGTAGAGCGCCCGCTTGTGCCCCGCCGCGCGGATCGCTTCGGCCAGCGCCTCGCCGGTGATGCCCGGGATGGGCGCCTCGCTGGCCGCATAGATATCGGTGATCACCAGCAGGTCGGCCTGGTGGAAGGCGCGGCAGAAGTCGTCCCACAGCTCTTTGGTGCGCGTAAAGCGGTGCGGCTGGAAGAGCACCAGCAACCGCTTGTAGTGGCAGCCGCGCGCCGCCTCCAGCGTGGCGCGGATTTCGGCCGGGTGGTGGCCGTAATCGTCAATCAGCGTCACGCCGCCGGCCTGGCACTTGATCTCGAACCGCCGGCCCACCCCGCTGAATTTCTCCAGGCCCTCGCGGATCAGCTCCACCGGGATGCTCAGGTAGAGCCCCACCGCGGCCGCGGCCGCGGCATTGCGCACGTTGTGCATTCCCGGCGGCGCATGCAGATGGAACCGTCCGAGGTCCTCGCCGTGGTAAGTCAGCCGGAACTCGCTCTCCAGCCCGAACAGCTCGACCTCGCTGATTACCAGGTCGGCCTGGCTCGACGTCCCGTAGGTGATCACCGGCCGCGTCACCCGCGGCAGGATGGTCTGCACGTTGGGCTCGTCCAGGCACAGGATTACCGCGCCGTAGAAGGGCACGCGGTTGACGAACTCCGTGAACACGTCCTGGATCTCCTCCAGCGAGTGGTAGTGGTCCATGTGCTCGCGGTCAATGGTGGTCACCACCGCCACCACCGGCGCGTAGTGCAGGAACGACCGGTCGCTCTCGTCCGCTTCCACCACCATGTACTCGCCTTTGCCCAGCCGCGCCGTGGTGCCCGCCTGGTTCACTCGCCCGCCCACCACGAACGTCGGGTCCAGCCTCGCCGCGGCCAGCACCGCCGCCGTCATCGAGGTGGTCGTCGTCTTCCCGTGCGCCCCGGCCACCGCGATGCCGTACTTCAGCCGCATCAGCTCCGCCAGCATTTCCGCGCGGTGGATCACCGGGATCTTCAGCCGCTGCGCTTCGGCGATCTCCGGGTTGTCCGGCTTCACCGCCGACGAAACCACCATGACGTGCGCCCCCTCCACGTTTTCCGCCTGGTGGCCGATGTGGATGCGCGCGCCCAGGCCCTTCAGCCGGTCGGTGAGCGGCGAGCTTTTCAAGTCCGACCCGGACACGTTGTACCCCAGTGTGAGCAGCACCTCGGCGATCCCGCTCATGCCGATGCCCCCGATGCCCACCAGGTGAATGCGCTGAAAATTCCTGAACACCACCATCATGCCCTGGCTCCTCCGCGTGGAGTGTGGGAGCGATAGCTCCCGCCGTTCCGCAGTCACTCAATCGCTCAATCACTCAATGACTCAATTAAATCCACAATCTCCTCCACCGCCCTCGGCCGGGCCAACGCCCCGGCGCGGGTCTCCAATTCCGTGATTCGCTCGGGCTGGTCGAGCAGGGAAAACATTTCGTCAACGAGACGCTGCGGCGTCAGTTCAGGCTGGGGGATGACTTTCGCGGCTCCGGCGCGCTCCAACACCTGCGCGTTGCGCAACTGGTGGCTGTCGGTGGCTGCGCCGAACGGGATGAAGATGGCGGCGCGTCCCGCGGCGGCAATTTCCGCCACGGTGATGGCCCCGGACCGGCACACGATCAGGTCCGCCTGCGCAAACCGCTCCGCCATATTCGCAATGAAGGGCAGCACCTCCGCGTGGAACTCGCGTCGCGCGTAGGCCACGCGCACCGCATTATAGTCGCGTTCCCCGCACTGGTGAATGATGAAAAGCTCCTGCTTGCGCCCCGCCAGCAGCTCCAGCGCATCCACTACCGCGCGGTTGATGGGCAGCGCGCCCTGGCTTCCGCCGGTAATCAGGATGGTGAACGGCGCTTTGTGCTCCTTCCGCGTCACCCGGAAAAACTCCGCCCGCACCGGGCAGCCGGTCACCACCGCCTTCGCTCCCCATCCCGCGGAACGCGACGCCGATTCGTGTGCCGTCGCAATGCGTTTCACAAACGGCGCCAGGGCTTTGTTGGCGAAGCCCGGTTCGGCGTTGGGTTCAAAAATCACGGTCGGCACTCTGCACATCGCCGCCATCAGCATCATCGGCCCGGAGGCGTAACCCCCCACGCCCAATGCCGCCTGCGGCCGATGCTTCCGCAGCACCGCTGCCGCGTCCACGATTCCCAGCGGCAGCTTTGCCGCGTTCCGAAAAAAGCGCCCTGCGCCCATTCCCTTCAGTCCCGCCACGCGAATGGTTTCCAGCGGCAGGCCCGCCTGCGGCACCAGTTTCGCTTCCAACCCGCGTTCCGTTCCCACCATCACCACTTCCCTGTCTTCCCCGCGCCGCAGCCACTCCCTGGCCACAGCCATGGCCGGAAAAACGTGCCCGCCCGTCCCGCCTCCGGCAATCAGCAATTTCATCTCCCACTCATTTCGCCCGCCGAAGCCGCCCGTGCTTGGCGGCGTACACGCGGCGCCCGCACGTGTAGCGGCAACCTGCCCCGCCTCTGCGCAGCTCGCCACTTCCGGCACCTGTAGCGGCGCGCTTCAGCGCGGCCACAACGGCGCAGCTCACCGCTTCCCGGCACCTGTAGCGGCGCGCTTCAGCGCGGCCTCGACCTTCTTCGCACAGGCTCAATGGCTCAATCACCAATCACTCAATTCCATTCACTCCGCATGCTGCCCAGCTTGTAGCTCACGTCCCGTCCCGACTCCTTTTGTCGGGACTGACGTGAGGTTTTTCTGTCTCTTCGACCATTCGATGCTTCGACTTTCATTCCCCATGCTGGCTGATATTGAGCAGCACGCCGGTCGCCAAAAGCATGGCCAGCAGGCTCGACCCGCCGTAGCTGATGAACGGCAGCGGGATGCCCTTGGTCGGCATCATGCCCAGCACCACGCTCAGGTTGATCAGCGCCTGCCCCACCACCATCACCGTCACGCCCAGCGCCAGGAACCGCCCGAAATCGTCCGGCGCTTTCATCGCCGCGCGCATCCCCCGCCACGCATAAATCGTGAACAGCGCCAGCACCGCGGCCCCGCCCAGGAAGCCCAGCTCCTCGCACAGCACCGCAAAAATAAAATCCGTGTGCGCTTCCGGCAGGTAAAACAGTTTCTGGCGGCTCTCCATTAGACCCACGCCAACCAGCCCCCCGCTGCCCACCGCGATCAGCGACTGCAGCATCTGGAACCCGCTGCCCTGCGGGTCCGCCTCGGGCTTCAGGAAGGCGATCACCCGCTCATACCGGTACGGCACGCGCACGATCAGCAGGTAAATCGCCGGCAGCGCCGCCACCGCCGCGCCAACCAGGTACAGCGGCGAAAGTCCCGCCACGAACAGCATGGCCAGCGAAATCAGAAAAATGTCCACCGCCGTGCCCAGGTCCGGTTGGAACACCACCAGCGCGACAATCAGCACCACCGGCCCCAGCGCCGGCAGCAGCATCCCCGCCCATTCGTCCCTGACCCGGTATCCTCTCGCTCCTGTTACGCCAGCCTTCACGCCGGCATTCTTCTTCCGCATTGCGAATTGCGAGTTGCGAATTGCGAGTTGCGAATTTCGAGTTTCGTGTTTCGTCTTGCCGCGCATTTCCAAAAACCACGCCAGGTAGAGAATCACCGCCAGCTTGGCCAGTTCCGACGGCTGGATGCCCACCGCCCCGAAGCGAATCCAGCGATGCGTGGCGTGGCTCTTATCCACAAAGAACACGGCGATCAGCAGCACCAGCACCACGGCCAGGCTGGTGAACACCACCGCCGGCTGGCGCAACTTGCGGTAGTCCACGTTCATCAGCGCAAACATGCCGCCGAAGCCCAGCACCAGCCAAGCCAGTTGCCGCAGCAAAAACGTGTACCCGCTGCCGAATTCCTCGCGCGCCACCACCGCCGACGCGCTGAACACCATCACCGCGCCGATCGAGCACAGCGTCACCGTCGTCGAAAACAGCCAGCGGTCCGGTTGCACACTCCTCGGCATTTCTAAAACTCCGCTAGAGAAGTGGGTCGCTCATTCCGAGCCCGCACCAGCGGGCGAGGAATCTGCATTTTCTTGTTCACGTCGTCCTTCATTCCCCCTCAGCCCGCTTTCTCCTTCGCCGCCGATACCGCAGCCAGGCTGCGCACAAGCTGCTTGAACACCCGCCCGCGGTGCTCAAAATTGTCAAACTGGTCGAAGCTGGCGCACCCCGGCGCCAGCAGCACGGTATCGCCCGGCCGCGCGTGCTGCGCGGCGATTTGCACCGCGCGGTCCATGGTGCCTGCGGCCTCGATGGGCACCGCGCCGGCGATCTGCCCGGCAATTTTTTCCGCAGCCTTCCCGATGGTCAGCGCCAGCTTGCCGTGTCGCCGCAGCGGCTCGCACAACGCGGTGAAGTCGCCGCCCTTGTCTTTGCCGCCCAGGATGATCAACAGCTTGCCCGCGAAGGCATCAATCGCCTTCAGCGTGGCGTCCACGTTGGTGGCTTTCGAATCGTTGTAGTAGGCCACCCCGTCAATTTCCGCCACGAACTCCAGTCGGTGCTCCACCCCGGCGAACGTGCGCACGCCCTCCGCGATCGCAGACGGCGCGGCCCCGGCCAGATAAGCCGCCGCCGCGCCCGCCAGAACGTTTTCTACGTTGTGTTCCCCGCGCAGGCCGATGTCCGCGCGGTCCAGCAGCACCACGTCGTGCCCTTCCCGCCGGAAAACCAACTGTTCGTCGCGCACGTACATGCCGCAGGCCACGCGCTTTTGCCGGCTGAACCAGTACACCTGTGGACCCGTGGGCGCGTAGCGGGCTGTTTCGGCGTCGTCCGCATTCACGATCGCCGCGTCCGCCTCGCGCTGATTCTCGAAGATGCGCGCCTTGGCCTGCCCGTAGAGTTGCAACGACGCGTGCCGGTCCAGGTGGTCCGGCGTCAAGTTGAGCCACACGGAAATGTCCGGGCGAAACGCGGCGATGGTCTCCAACTGGAAGCTGGACACCTCGGCCACGCTCCACGTCCCCTCGCTGGAAAGCTCCACCAGCGAAATCAGCGGCGTGCCGATGTTTCCTCCGACCAGCGCGGGCACTCCCGCGGTCGCCAGGATGTGCCCGATCAGCGCGGTTGTCGTTGTCTTGCCGTTCGACCCGGTGATGGCCACCAGCCGCCCGCGCAGAAATCGCCAGGCCAGCTCGATCTCGCTCCACACCGCGATGCCCTGCTCCCGCGCGGCGTGCAGTTGCGGCAATTCCGCCGGCACACCCGGGCTCTGGATGATCAAGTCCTGTGCCACGAACGTCTCCTCGCGGTGCCCGCCCAGTTCCAGTTCGACGCCGGCGGCGCGCAACTGCGCCGCTGCGGCCGACAGTTCCGCTTCAGGTTTTTCGTCCGTAGCGGTGACGCGCGCCCCGCGCCCCGCGCAGTACAGCGCCGTGGCCACCCCCGTCCGTGCCAGTCCGACCACCAACACCCGCTTGCCCTCGAGTTGTACCGTCGGTTTCATCTCTCCCTTTGGAGTGTGGCGGACTAGCTCCCGCCGTGCCTTCCGCATTCTTTCGCACCGTAACTTTTCATCGCCGCTTTGTTTTTTCCTTCCTCACTTCCTCTCCCCTTCTTCCCTACCTCAACTTCAACGTCGTCAGCGAAAACAGCGCAAACACCAGCGCCACGATCCAGAAGCGCACGATGATTTTCGATTCGCTCCACCCGATCAGTTCGAAGTGGTGGTGGATGGGCGCCATTTTGAACACGCGCTTTCCGGTCAGCTTGAATGACGCCACCTGGATGATCACCGAGAGCGCCTCGATCACGAAGATGCCGCCTACAAACAGCAGCAGGATTTCCTGCTTGATGATCACCGCCACGGTGCCCAGCGCGCCGCCCAGCGCCAGCGAGCCCACGTCGCCCATGAACAGTTCCGCGGGGTGCGCGTTGTACCACAGGAAGCCGATCGCCGCGCCCACAATGGAGCCGCAGAAAATTGTCACTTCGCCCACCGCGGCCATGTGCTGGATGTCCAGGTAATCGGCGAAGCGCGCGTGGCTGGTCACGTAGGTCAGCACGGTCAGCGCCCCGCCGGCAATCACCACGCAGCCGATGGCCAGCCCGTCCAGCCCGTCGGTCAGGTTCACCGCGTTCGACGAGCCCACGATCACCAGCACCAGGAAGGCCAGGAACGGCAGCACCGCAATGGGCACCAGGAACGGGTTCCCCAGCAGCGGCTGGATCACCAGGTCCGGCCGCAGATTTTTGAAAAACGGCATGATCAGTTCGGAGGAATAAATCCCGCTGGCCCGCAGCAGCAGCAGCGCCACGCCCACGCCGAAGCTGGTGAGGATTTGCAGCAGCATCTTCGTGTGCCCGGTCAGGCCCAGGCTTCGCTTGCGCACCACTTTGCTGTAGTCGTCCAGAAATCCAATCGCCGCAAAGATGATCGTGGCGAACAACGCGATCTGCACGTAAGGGTTGGTCAGGTTGGCCCACAGCAGCGTGGGGATCACGATGCAGATGACGATCAGCACCCCGCCCATGGTCGGCGTGCCGGCCTTGGCCTGGTGGCGTTCAGGACCCTCTTCACGGATGTATTGCCCGATCTGCATCGCGCGCAGCTTGCGCACCATCCACGGGCCCAGCACCAGGCCCAAAAAAAGTGCCGTCAAGCTGGCCACCGCCGTGCGCACGGTGATGTACCGGAACACGTTCAGCGGGCTGAAGTGGGGTTGCAGGACATGGTAGAGGAGGTAGTAGAGCATCAGTGTCCTCCTCCCGTCGCGGTGACGCTT